>Ga0209483_1000571_pt1 | contig 31547 bp, 19 predicted proteins | sample NGEPerA_FD_184508 | JGI IMG/M metagenome (GOLD analysis project Ga0209483, IMG submission 184508) | Arctic peat soil microbial communities from the Barrow Environmental Observatory site, Barrow, Alaska, USA - NGEE PermafrostL2-A... | ecosystem: Environmental > Terrestrial > Soil > Wetlands >... | reverse complement strand
CGGACGCCCGAGCCATGCCTGCATAAATCCAACCTCAACCGCCGCGCAGCGTCCTCAAGTCTGCTCGGCAAACAGGAAAATTCATCGCAGCGTCGAATTTTTACCCTTGACACTTAACACAGCCGCTCCGCGGTTATCCTCTCTGCCTTCATCCTCTCCCCTCAAAGTTCCGGCACGTCTACCCATCGGCGTTCGGTCCAGCTTTGGATGCCCAGTTCCGCCAGTTGCACGCCTTTGGCGCCTTCGCGCAAAGTCCACGGGAATGGCTCATCGAGCGCGACGTGCCGAAGGAACAGTTCCCATTGGATCTTGAAGGCGTTGTCGTACGTCGTCGCATCGGGAACCTTCTGCCAGCCCTCGTAAAAGTTGATCGGCTGGGGCGTGTCGGGACTCCAGATCGGCTTTGGCGTTTCGCTGATGCTCTGTACCCACGCCTCGCGCAGGCCGGCGACGCACGAGCCGTTGGTGCCGTCCACCTGAATCGTCAACAGATCATCCCGGCGGACGCGCACGCACCAACTCGAATTGAATTGGCAGAGTGTGCCGTCTTGCAGGCGGAAGATGGCGTAGGCGGAATCGTCGGCGGTGGCGGTATAGACTTGCCCGGCTTCGTCGATGCGCCTTGGAATGTCAATGTTGCCGCAGGCGACCAGCGACGCGATGGGGCCAAACAGATTGGCGATGACGTACTGCCAATGGCAGAACATATCGATGATGATCCCGCCGCCGTCTTCCTTGCGGTAATTCCAGCTTGGGCGCTGCGGCGGCTGATCGCCGATTTCTCCGGTGAAGACCCAATAGCCAAACTCGCCGCGCACGGAGAGCAGCTTTCCAAAAAAGCCCTGCTGGCGGAGCATCTTGATCTTGCGCATGCCCGGCAGCCAGAGCTTGTCCTGCACCACGCCGTTCTTCAGGCCCGCGTCTTCACAAATTTCCGCAAGATGAAGCGCCTGTGCGGTTGTGGTGGCGGTGGGCTTTTCGCAATAAATCGACTTACCGGCGTTCACCGCCATCTCCACGAATTGCCGGCGTTGCAATGTGCCCGAGGCGTCGAAAAAGATGGGGTAGCTGTCATTATCGAGCGCGCCGTGCAGATCGGTGGTGTACTTCAGCGGCTTGCCGATGATGGCCGGGCCGTGCGCCTCGGCAAGGGCTTTGAGTTTCTGAATATTGCGGCCCGTCAGGATCGGATCGGGCATGAGGCGCAGGTTATCGCTGACGTGTATGCCGCCCTGTTTGATGATGGCCAGGATCGAGCGGATAAGGTGCTGATTGGTTCCCATGCGGCCGGTGACGCCGTTAAGGATGATGCCCAGGGTTCGGGTTTCCATGATCGGGAATTATCCCGGTTAGCCGCATGGCGGCAACCGCCTCCAGGTCGGCCAGCCGCTTGTCGCGCGTGGCGCGGAGGTCGGCGACGCCGCGCTGGATCGAGATCAGCGAGCGCTGGCTGTCGAGCAGATCGAGCAGCGAGGCGCGGCCGGCTTCATACGAAGATCGCTCGACGGTGACGATTTGCCGAGCGCGGGGAAGAAGCGATTGCTTGAAAAGCGCAAGCTGCCGATCCGCGTCGCGCAGCGTCGAAAGATCGAGAACCACGCGGGCGTTGAGGTCGTTAGCCGATTGGCGGCGCATAGCCTCCGCGGCGCGGAGGTTGGCCTGGGCCTGCGCGATGGCGGCGTCAATCGCCTCGTGGCGCAGCAAGGGCACGGTGATCATGCCGCTGAGGCTTTGGGTGATGCCTTGCAGATCGGAGGCGGCGCTCAGGGAAAAATCGGGGAAGTACTGGAGGCGGGCCAGTTGCAGGCCGTCTTGCCGCCCGCGGATTTCGGAAGCCAGCGCGGCCAGATCGGGATTTCGCTTCGCGGCAAGATCGAGAAACTGCTGATCCGAATAAGCGATGGCTCCCGACGTGGGAAACTCATCGGGAACCGCCAGCAAGGCATCGGGCGGCCGCGAAAGAAGCGCGTTGAGCGCCGACCGCTGCGCGGGAAGCTGAGCCTGCATGGCGGCGATTTCGTTTTGTGACAGGTCGAGTTCGTTGCTCGCCTTGAGCACATCCGGCTGACCCGCCGCCCCGGCACGGTTGCGAGCTTCGACGACCATCGAAGTGGTCCGCAACAACTGCACATTGGATTGTTCCAAGGCAATGAGCTCGCCGCTCAAGGCGTAGTCCTCATAGGCAGAGATGACGTTGGCGCGCAATTCATACTTTGCCTTCACGAATCGCAAGCCCGCCGCTCGGGCATTTTCCAAAGCGCGACGGGCGGCGGCGGACAGCTTGGAGGGCCAGACGATGTCGTTCATCGGATCGTTGGCCGCCGTTAGCGTGGTGCGGCTCAAAGCTGCAGCGCCGTTCACCAAATTCGCGCCGGCATACACCACCAGGTTCGTGGCCTGCGTCCCATCCTGGGGAATCTGCTCGATCGCCGACCGCCATTCCCAATACTGTTGCTCAAGGCCGGCATTGGCCAGAAGTCCCCGCTTAATAAGGTCATCCAGCGACGGATGATCCGAAAGCGGCGGGAGTTGGCGCGATTCGAGGCGATGCGCGTATGGCTTTCCGACATTCAGGGCGGCCGAACGCTCCGATGCTTCGCCGGGGGGATGAACGGTGCAGCCCGGGAGGGCGACAAATAGCAGAGGCAGGATCGATAGCAGCGCGCCTGCACGAGTTGGCGCCAAGGCCCACCACGCAGGGTCCGCTTGAGCGGACGCGGATCGCGCGGGGCAAGCCGTGCCGCTCCTTTCCCCTCTCCCGGTACTCCGGGGGAGGGTAGGGTGGAGGTCTTCTTTCCTCGGGCCCTGCGGTGAAACCCCCCACCCCAACCCTCCCCCGGAGTACCGGAGGAGGGAGAAGAGCCGGGCCCTCGGTTGGAAAAACCGGAGTATCCGAGCGAGCGCGCGAGGTTGTTTTTCGTCGACGATCATTTGCCGTCCCGGTTCGCATTCCCGTCGACGGGCGCGACGACTGGCAGTGCGAACGCGCGCGGCGGCTGCGCCGCCGACTCCCGCAACGTCATTCCCTTGGCGATATAAAAAATCGCCGGGTAGATGAGCAATTCCATGAGGAAGCTGGTGAACAATCCGCCGAGCATGGGAGCGGCGAGGCGGCGCATCACGTCCGCGCCGGTGCCGCTCGCCCAGAGCAGCGGGACCAGGCCAATGAAGGCGGCGGCCACGGTCATCGTCTTGGGGCGGATGCGCTTCACCGCGCCATCATGCACGGCATGCCAGAGGTCCTGCCTGTTTCGCATCCGGCCCTGCGCCTTGAATCGCTCGAAACTGTTGTCCAGGTACAGCAGCATGACCAGCCCCGTCTCGGCATCAAGGCCGGCCAGGGCGATGATCCCCACCGCGACCGCGCCCGACCAGTGATAGCCCAAAAACCAGAGCAGCCAAATCGCCCCCACAAGACTGAACGGCACTGCCAGGATCACCAGCAACGTGCGGAAAATGCTCGCCGTCGCAAGATATAGCAATACGACGATCAGCAGCAGCGTCAGGGGAAGAGCCCAAATCAGGCGGCCAAGCGTCTCCTGAATCTGCTCGAACTCCCCGGACCAACTGAGGGTGTAACCCGCCGGCAATGTCAATTTCTCGGCAAGCAGCCGGCGGGCTTGCGCGACGTAGCTTCCGACGTCGCTCTTGGGAACGATGTACACCAGCGTGCGCGGCCGCCCGCCCTCGCTGTTGATCATCGGCGGGCCGGGGTTGATCTTCATGTCGGCTAACTCTCCCAGCGGTATCTGCGCGCCCGTCGGCGTCGGCACCAAAACCTGCCTGAGCATCGAGGGATCATCCCGCAGATCGCGCGCGTAGCGGAGATTGATCGGATAGCGTTCGAGACCTTCGACGGCAGTGGACAGCTTCATGCCGCCGATCGCGGTGCGGATCACGTCCTGCACGTCGCCCGTCGTCAGGCCGTAGCGAGCAGCGGCCAGGCGGTTGATGTTGATGTCCAGATATAAGCCGCCGAAGGCTCGGTCGGGATCGGCGCGCAGCGTCTGCGGCATTTGCTTGAGCAGCGCCGCGGCCTGGTCGGCCAGGTTTGAGAGGGTTTGGAAATCCGGGCCGGTGATTTTCAGACCCACGGGGGATTTGACGCCGGTCGAGAGCATCTTGAGCCGATTCTCGATGGGCATGGGCCAGAGATTCCCCAGGCCCGGCAGATGGACCGTCGCGTCCATGCCCGGGTATTTGCGGCCGTCGGCGTCCTGCCAGCCGTTCACCAGTTCGCTCATCGTCAGCCGGCGCTGGCGCGGCCAGAAAGTGTGATGCAGCGGCCAGGTGAGCCAATTGGGAAGCCGATCGAACCAATAGGATGCGCTGCGCGTGCGCCATTGGGAGCGGTCGGTATTGAGGCGCACGACGGTTTCGACCATGCCCAGCGGCGCCGGATCAGTGGCGGTGTCGGCGCGGCCGATCTTGCCGTACACGCTGAGCACTTCGGGGAAGGTCTTGATGAGCTTATCAGTTTGCTGAAGCACCTGCCGGGCCTTGGTGATGCTGATGCTCGGATCGGTGGTGGGCATGTAGAGCAAATCGCCCTCATCCAGCGGCGGCATGAACTCACTGCCCAACCGCAACGCCGGCCAGACCGCCGAAACGATAAGCAACAATGCGACAATCAGCAGCGGCCATCGAAAATAAATCGCGCCCCGGAAGAACGGATCGTAGATGCGTTGCAATGCCCGGCTGATGGGGTTGCGGTCTTCATGGATGATGCGCTGCGGCACCAGCAGCATTCCCGCCAGCACCGCCCAGCCGATCGCCAGCCACCACCGATGCGGCATCGTTTGCGGCAACACCTCCGGCAGCAGCCACAGCGCGATTGCCGGGAGCAGCATCGCCGACAGTGTGATCAGCAGATTGATCTTCCATCCCCAGGACTTTGGCAAAACCCGCGCGGTGATGAAGTAGACCATCAGCACCGGAATGATCGTCACCGACAACAGCGCGGCGGCGGCCATCGCGAAGGTCTTGGTAAAGGCCAGCGGCCGAAACAATCGGCCCTCCTCGCCTGTGAGCACGAACACGGGCAAGAAGCTCACGGTGATGATCAGCAGGCTGAAAAACAGACTCGGGCCGACTTCCGTGGCCGCCTCCAGAATGATCTGGCTTCGTGGGCGCGGCGCGGCGCCGCCAGAAACGCGCTCTTCCTCGCGGTCCAGGTGCTTGTGGGCGTTTTCGACCATGATGATCGCGCTGTCGACCATCACGCCGATGGCGATTGCGATCCCGCCCAGGCTCATGAGATTCGCGCTGACGCCGACCAGATACATAATGAGCAAACTCGCCAGCACACTGGTCGGCACCACGAAGATCGCCACCAACTCACTGCGGGCATGAAGCAGAAACAGGATGCAGACCAGCCCGACGACGATCATTTCCTCAATGAGCGTGTGGCGAAGCGTATGGATCGAGCGCTCGATGAGCTCTGAGCGGTCATACGCGGTCTTGAGCATGACGCCCGGCGGCAGGCCCGATTCCAGTTCGCTCAGGCGGGCCTTGACATCCGCAATAACCTGAAAGGCGTTGGACCCGTAGCGGGCCACGACGATGCCGCTGACGGCTTCGCCCTGCCCGTTCCATTCGCCGATCCCGCGCCGCTGTGCGCCGGCGATTTGCAGGGAGGCGACATCGCCGAGCATGATCGGCGTGCCGGTGGCTTTATCGACGCCGACCGGCACCTTCGCCAGGTCCGCCAGGCCGTGGAGATAAGCCCGGCTGCGGACCATGTACTCGTTCTCGCTCATCTCCAGCACCGAGCCGCCCACATCGTTATTCGAGCGGCGGACGGCGTTCTCGATGTCTCCGATGGGAAGGTTGTACGCCAGTAGGCGCTGGGGCTTGAGAACGATCTGATATTCCTTGACGAACCCCCCGATGGACGCCACCTCCGCCACGCCCTGTACGCGCTTCAACGGGTATCGCAGATACCAGTCCTGCAAGCTGCGCAGGCTCGCCAGATCCTGATTGGAGGAGAGCAGCGGCTTGCCGGTGAGCGGGCAGGGGCCGGCATGGTCAAACGCGCGCACCTTCGCCAGGGCCGCGCGGCGATTGGCCGGCGCATCCGATGGCTGGGCATACCACTTGTCGTTTTGAACATCGTGCCAGATTCCCTGGGGATGATCGGGGCAGTAATAGCCGGGAAACAGCACGTATTGGTAGACCCATCCCACGCCCGTGGCATCTGGCCCCAACTTGGGCTCCACGCCCGGCGGCAGCAGGCCCTTTGCATAATTGAGATATTCCAGCACGCGCTCGCGGGCGGCGTGAAGGTCGGTGCCATCGGGGAAGATGATGTAGACCATTGAGGTCTCGAACATGCTCACCCCGCGCACCGCCTTGGCGCCGATGCCCGAGAAAGCCGTCGACAGCGGATACGTGACCTGATCTTCCACCACGTTGGGCGCCTGGCCGGGATAGTCGGTGATGACGATCACCTGCGCATCGGAAAGATCGGGGATGGCGTCGATGCTGCCACGAAGCATCGCCCAGACGCCCGACACCACCAGCGCGCCGGTCAGCAGCAACACCAGCAGCTTGTTGCGGATCGAAAACTCGATGAGGCGGGCGATCATGTTTGGCTTGGAGATCGTGACACGGGCGTCCCGCCCGTGCCCACGGCCTAAGAGTATGAAAACCACGGTATTTAGTGACTTATGGCAACACGCACGGGCGGGACGTCCGTGTCACGATTGCGCATATTGGTTTCGAATTCACTCGATTTTATTTGGACCCCGCCAAGGCGTCGATGAGCCGGTCGCTGACGCTTCCAAACGCAGCCCGCGCTGCTTTAAGATCGCTGGCTTGCGCCAGCTTCGCGGCGTCGGCGCGCAATCCGGCATACGGGTCGCCGACGAGTTTGTCGGTTGTCGCGGCGAAGGCATGCGCGGCCGCCGGATCGAATTGGCCTGCGCCCAGCCTGTTGGCCAAGATGAGGTACGCGTTCACGACCGGCGCCAGCGGCTTTCCCGGCGTCGGCGCGCGGAGGGTCCCCCGCACGTTGCCGCAGGTCGCCATTGCCGGGCCCAGATAGGGGTTGGCGATGTCAGTGCCGATTTGCAGCCAATTCTTTTTGGCCATGGGGCAGTACGCCACCGACAATTGCTTTGGCATTGGAGCCATGTCGGACCGGGGCATTGGCTGCGTTTGCGGCGCTGGCTCCATGTCGGGCATCGGGCGCATGTTCGGCATCATCCCCGTGTTTGGCATCGGCTGCGTTTGCGGAATTTCGGAATCTTGCGTCGTCGGAGCAGTGACAGGCATAAGCTCGGCCAATGATGGCGGCGCGGTGGAAGTAGCTTGCGGGGCTCCCAGTGAATTTGCCGGCCCTTCGGCGAATTTCTGTGTCGCCTCGATCGTCCGGCTCTCCACGTCCATCAGAAACTGCCCGCTGGTCACGACGATTTCGCCCGGCGCCAAGCCCTGGACGATTTGCACGAGATCGTCATCCCCCATCAATCCCATGCGCACTTTTCGCGGCGTGAAATGGCCGTTGGCGTCGGCGATGAAGGCGATTTGCCGAACGCCGGTGTCGATCACCGCTTCGCGGGGAACTTGTATCGCGTCTGCAACGGGTTGGGTTTGGATGTCGGCGCCGGCATACATGCCGGGCTTGAGCGCGAAGTCGGGATTGTCCAACGTCATGCGAACGCTCAGCGTGCGGGTCATGTGATCCAGATGCGGATAGATGAAGCTGATGGCGCCTTTCCAGGTTTTGCCGGGCATGGAATCCACCGTCGCCCGAACCGGCTGGCCCATTTTGATCCACGGAATCTGCTCTTCATAGACCTGCGCATCGAGCCACATTTTCGAATGATCCTCGATGCGCAGGAGCTTGGTCATCGGCTGCACCGCCGAGCCTTCGACGATGGCCTTGTCCTGCACATGGCCCGTCGCGGGGCTGCGGAAGGGAATGTCCTTGGGAGGATGATCGGCCTTCGCGATCGCGGCGATGTCCTGCTCGGCCACGTCCCAGAGCCGGAGCTTGCGGCGGGCAGAGTCGATCATGTTTTGCGCCTCGCGGCGTAGGGCGGGGCTGGCATTTGCCGGGAGTGCGCCTTGAGATTTCGTCGCGGAAATCAGTTCTTCCCCGGCGACTTGCAGATCGGGGCTGTAAAGGTCGAACAGCGGCTGGCCGCGCGTGACGTGCATGCCGTTCTCGTTGACATACAGCTTGTCGATCCACCCGCCGACTTTCAGGCTGACATCGTACATGCCCGGCTCGGGCGTCTTGAGAACGCCGACGGCACGCAATGATCTGACAATCGGCCCGCGCGTCACCTGCGCCGTCCGCACGCCCATGTTTTGCACGACCGCCGGGTCGATCGTCACACCAGGCCCGGCTTGGTCCGCATAGACCGCCACCAGGTCCATCCCCATCGCGCTCACGCCGGGCTTATTGGAAATGGATGATGGACCGAGCATCGGATCCCACCAATACAGGATATTGCGTTCCCCGGTCGCGGACGCCGATGAACCCAATTTCATCGGCGTGAGCGCCATGTGGCAGATGGGGCAGTTGCCGGGGTGGTCTTGGATGATCTGTGGGTGCATGCCGCAGTGATAGAGTTGTTTGGAGGGCGATGGTTTCGCAGTTTGTGTGGTCGCTTGTTGGGAAGGGGATGCCTTGGAGCTGGCGATGGCCATGTCCAGGCCAATGCCGACGCCGACCAGTCCAGCGAGTCCAAGCACCATCGCGGTGATTGTCGCTCTGGTGTTTTTCATGATTCGTGAACTCCACGAGGCGTGAGTGGACGAGAACGCCTCGTCGTATCACGGGCGTCTCGCCCGTGCTGAGTGTTTGGTGTTAGAAAAATCGCAGTTCCTCGACCGCTCCGCCATCCGCACGGGCGAGACGCCCGTGATACGACAACCGCAGTCGCGGATTGCATCCAGCACCCGATTGCTTGGCTTCTTTCTGTGCAGTTCGTTCAAAACCGCACTTTCCCCGCCACGTCCATCAATCGCTCGGCGGGCAGTTGTCCGATAAGGCAAAGCCAGCGGCCTTGGCGCTCCGTCATGACCATGTGCAGTTCGCCGACCGTTTGCACGCGGTAGGAAATGCCGGCGCGCGTGATGACCTCGGCGGGGGGGAGTTGCATGTCGGCGGCGTTAGCGACGGCCAGCGTGATCGGGATGCCGGCCTCCTTGTCCTTGAGCAGCAGGCAGGCCATTTTCTTGTCGTGCACGGACTTCATGCAGCAGGCCATCACATGCTCGCGCGGCATTTGCGGCAGGGCCGGAGCTCCGGGCGTCTGCTGGTTGAGCATGCGGTTGGCGGCGTCGATGGAATCGACCTGCATAACCGGAATTTTGCCGGATACGATGTCGCGGTGAACCTGCGCCATCTGCGCCGCCGACGCCAGCGCGGGGCCGCCGGTGGAGAGGAGCAACACAATCGCCGCGATCCCGCCGAGCAGCACGAAGCTGGCGGCGATGGCGCGCAGGGGCGCGAGCCATCGGGCATGCAAAGGGGTTCGCGGCGGGGCTGCCCGTTGCGAGAGCTTGCTTGCCAGCGCGTTCTCAAGCCGCGATGCGTCGATGGGCGCCGCGCGCAGGCGTCCCAGCCGTTCGCTCATCGCCTGCTGCCAGGCCTCTTCGTTTGTGTCGTCATATTGAGAATTCATGATTCCTCCCATGGGAGGTTGGCGTTTGCACTGCGGGGCGGCTTGTCATCGCCCTTGGCCGGCGATTCGTTTACACTCGCCGTCGTCGGATCGCCGCGCACCCATCCGCGATCGCGCGCCATCGGCAGGAGCAGTGTGCGCAGCATCCCCCGGCCGCGATGGGCGCGGGACTTTACGGTGCCGATCGGGACATCCAGAATTTGAGCCGTATCCTGCTGATCCAGGCCCTGCACATCCACCAGCAGCAAGGTCCAGCGAATGTCATCGGGCAACTGCTTTAACGCCGCGATGATCTGGTCGTCTGAAAACGCATCGAGTATTTCCCGCGGATGACTCCATTGATCATTATCGGACGGCTTTTCTGCCGAAGGCTCGGCGGGAAGATCCGCCAGTGCCAGTTGCGGCCGGCTGGCCGCCGTCCGGCGGCGATCCAGCCAGGTGTTGCGAAGGATCGTCAACAGCCATGCCTTGACGTTCGACCCGGCCTCCAGTCTGCCGGTCCTGGTGAAGGCCTTGAGCAGCGTCTCCTGCGCCAGGTCGTCGGCGTCGGCGCTGGCATGCGTCAGAAATTGTGCGAAACGCAGCACGTCCGTCCGGTGCGGCCAGACAAGCTCATAAAAACGCCGGGTTGCCGGATTCTGCTCCAAATCCTTCCCTGAGGCGCCGGACGGCCTTCTATAATGATTAACGTATGACGTTCGCCGAAAGGTTCAATCGAATTATCCCAACACGGGCTGCGCATGGCCGGCTGATCCGGGCACGTCCTGTAATTCAACGCGAATTCCGTTCTTGCCGCGCGCGGCGAAATCGACGCGGACGGTGAGGGCGTGAACGCCGACGGGAAGATCCAGGGGCATGTCCGTTTTGGGCTCGGTTCGCTTTCCATCCACCCAGAGTTCCAGGCCCCTGGGATCGCTGAGAAGTACGCGGATTTTGCCGGCGGAGGTGACGCTGAGTTGCGTGCGGGCCCAGGCGATTTTCTTGCCGGGCCTGGTGTGAAATGCGCTGGCGGGCAATTCTCCAGAGACCAGGGTGTATTGCGCCATCCAGTTGGAGCCGTCGTTGTTGATTGAGATCGGCAGGTCGCCGGCCGGATCGGCGTCGGGCACGAACTGCGGCACCTGCCAGCGCCGGGCAACTTGCGCGGTGTCCGGGCCATAGGGGCCGGGCTTGCCCAGCTCCGAGAGGAACTTGATCAGGTCGAGGAATTCTCCATGCGTGAGCGTGTCGGCAAGGCCGGTGGGCATGAGCGAGCCGATGTCTTTTTGTTGCTTGATGCTGGCCAGCGGAATCGTCACCTCATGCGTGGCGTCGCGGAGGATCAGTTCATTGGCGTCCTGCCGGACCTTGATGCCGCTGAAGACGTCGCCGTCAGTGGTTTGGATGGTGTAGCCCTGATAGCCGTCCTTGATGGCCTTGTTGGGATCGAGCACCGAATCGACCAGATAATCGACCGGCCCCGATGCGCCGATGGCGCGAAGATCGGGGGCGAGCTGCCCGCCCGCCCCGCCGATGGCGTGGCACTGGTAGCAGCCCTGCTGGCGGAAGATTTTTTCGCCGTTGGCGGCGTTCCCTTTCTCCTGAACCTCGGCCACCATCTGCTTCATCTGCTCAGCCGATAGTTTCGTCGGTCCCGTGCTGACTCCCGCGGCTTTGCGGAAAAGCGTCGTGAGCGCGTTTTCCTCGCCGCCCAGCTTTTGCAGATAGTGCAGGGAGAGGCGGGCGGTGTCGGCGGAAACCGGATTTGACGAAAGCGCCGACGACAACGCTTCCGCGCCGCCGGTTCGCTTCACGAAGGCACCAAGAAGTTGTGAGACATCGGCATCGGTTTTGGCAAGCGGAAGAAGGTCGGCGGCAAGCGGGGCGGCCTCTTTGGGATCGATGGACGCCAGCGCCGCGATCGCCTGCTCGCGCACTGCGATGGCCGTGGGCACATGGGCGAGGTGCTTGAGTGCCGCGATGCTTTGGGCATCACCGAAACTTGCCAGTGCATTGATGGCCGCGTTTTGCACACCTGCGGGAATTGTCGGACCGCCCGCCGCGTCGATGGAGATCGCGGGATGCAAAGCGGTCACATGCCAAGCGCCGGCGAGGCGAATCGCCGCGGCGCGCAGGGATTCATCCTGATCGGCCCCGATCAGCGGCGCGAGCCGGGCTTGGGAATCGGACGGCGCGAAATGGGTTTCGCGGGCGGTCTTCGCCAGGGATTCCAGCAACTGGGCGCGGGCGGGGGCGTCGGTGATTTCCTTGCCGGTGGCAAGATCGTAGAGGGTTTGTGAGCTTTGTTTGGGATCGATCGCCGCGATCAGGTCGATGACGGCGGCGCGGGCGTCGGGGGCAAGCTGCTGGGTCTTGAGTTGCTGGACGAGCACGCCCATCGCCGCCGGGGATTTCACATCCTGCAACGCCCGGCTCAAGTGGGCCGGCTTCTGCCAATCGGTCAGTTGCCCGGCTTTGAAGGCCGGCATCCATACCGGCTCTAAATCACGAGCTGTTCGTGTGAGGGCCCAATCCAGATTGCCGTCCATCGGCTGATCGAGGGCATGTTCGGCAATGACGATCGATTCGGGCAAAGGAACCTCGGCCAGCGCACGCACGGCTTCCAGCCGCACGCGCGGATTTTGGTCCGCGACGGCGGTTTTGAGCAATTCCAGGGTGTTGGGGATTTGCGGCGCCCATCGCGCCAGCACACGCACCGATGCCGCCCGGGCGCGAAAATCCTTCGCCCCCAGCAGTGCGTTCAATAATTCTGGCTGGACAATGTCCAGCGATTGATAAACCCACAGCCCTTCGAGCCGGTCATGGTCGGCAGATTCGCCGCGCGCCGGGATCGCCTTCACCCATGCGGCCAGAGCCGGCGCGACTTCCTTCGCCCCGCGCTCGCGCAGGGCGGCCCGCGCTTGCGCCTGCGTATAAAGCTCGGGGGCGCGCAAGGCTTCGAGTAAATGTGTCACCGGCGCGTGAAGCAGCTTCTCGCGCTTCAGGGAGGCCATTCCCTTGGCCGTCACGCGCCAGATTCGGCCATGGACGTGATCGCGGCGGGGGTCGCGGAAATCGACTTCGCCATGCTGGATGATCGGGTTGTACCAGTCGGCGATGTAGATCGCGCCGTCGGGCCCCATCTTGATGTCCACCGGGCGGAAATCCACGTCTTTCGTCGTGATAAAATCCGGCAACTGCCTTGAAACGAATCCAGACCCGCTGTCGGTCAGCTTGAAATGGCAGATGCGGTTGGCGCGGAAATCGTTGGTGAGGAACGTGCCCCGCCAACCCTCGGGCATCGCGCGGCCTGTAACGATTTCGAGGCTGGCGTACTTGGGGCTGCCCGGATTCATGCCGGGCAGGACTTTGCCATACCCCACCGCCGATTGAAACGCCGAGCCGGGGAAGGCGAAGACAATTCCCTCGCCGCCGGCGCCGTCGGTCTCGAACGTCTGGCCCCAGGTGTCCCAGGCGATTCCCCAGGGATTGACCTGTCCTCGGCAATAGACGTTCAGCTTGACGGTCGACGGCTCGAAGCGCCATGTGCCGCTGCCCAGCAGGGATTTAGTGCCCCAGGGCGTTTCGATATGGCTGTGGATGTAGATCGACTGATTGAAATAGAGCCGGCCATCGGGCCCCCAGCGGAAGGCGTGAATGATGTGATGCGTATCTTCCGTGCCGAAACCCGAAAGCACAACGCGGCGTTCGTCGGCTTTCCCGGAGCCGGTGGTGTCGCGCAGGTGGAGAATTTCGGTACTGTTGGCGACGTAGGCTCCGCCATCTCCCGGCACGATGCCAGTCGGCAGCAGCAAGCCGCCGGCAAAGACGGTGGATTTGTCGGCCTTGCCGGCGCCGGTGCTGTCTTCCAGCACGATCACCTTGTCGCTGGGCATCTGCCCCGGCTTGATCTGTGGATAAGTGGTGGATGTGCAAACCCACAGCCGCCCGTCGGGATCGAAGTTCATCTCGATCGGCTTGGCGATCATCGGATCGGAGGCGAACAGGTGCACCTCGAACCCCGGCGCCACCTTAAAGCTCCGCCGCTCGATCTCCGGGTTGTTCGCCCGCTCCGAAGCCGAGGGATTCGCACCGGCGGCGAAGGCGCCGGCGGGGAAGAAGATGAACGCGAGAGCGGCAAGCAGTGTTCGACGCCGCAACGGATGAGTCGCTTTGGAAATCATGGGATTGAACCTCGTCGTATCACGGGCGTCCCGCCCGTGCAGAGTGCGTTGTGTTTGGCTGAACCGTGATTCCTCAACTACCGCACCCTCGGCACGGGCGGGACGCCGGTGGTACGTTAACGCTCTTCTTCATCGAGTTTTGCACACCGCTGAAGTATTAAATCACACCGCTGCCAGCGTGCTCCTTCACCCAAAGAAGATTTGCGCAGAGTCACAGAAACACAAAGGCGCGGAGTCGGGCCTTGATACACTTAACATCTTTCGGAAACGTCGAACTTTCCTCTGCGACTTTGCGACTTTTCGGACTTGGCGCAATCCATTTTGTTGCGGCCGGATCATCCGCCCACGGCTTGAAGCGTGTACGTCACGGCATGGGGCACGCACAACGCCGCCGCTTGTTTATCCTTCTTCTCGACCAGCGGAAGGAAGCGCGGGATTTCGACGGCGTTCCTCCCCTGCTCGCCCTTGCGGAAGGCCAGCAGATAGCTGTCGTTTTCGGGCCGCTGGTAATTGAAGAAATCGAAATCCTTTGCCACGAGCAAATGCCGAAGTGTTTCCACTTGCGCCGGCGGCGCGATTTGGACGCCCGCCGCCCATTGGCCGGCGGTCGCGCGGGCGATTACCGAATCCCCTGCCTTCAGCGCGTACTTGCCTGGCCGCAGGCCGACGATATACAAGGTGCGCCGGTCGCCGGGGAGGGCCGCGCTTCCATCAAGGATGGACCTGGGCGCTCCCTGGGGCGGCGGCGGAGGCGACAACATCTCGTCGGTCGTGGTGAAACTTGCCCCCGTCGGCGATTGTTTGGCGTTGCTCACTTTCGTGAACGTCGCGGCGGCGGCCCGCTTGTCTTGCGGGGACGTGCCAATGTTCACGCTCCATTCGCGCGGCGGGTATCCCAGGCCGCGCTCTAATTCCAGTGCCGTGCGCCAGTAGCCGTAGGGCGTGAGGTGAATGCCGTTGCTGGTGAGCGGCCCCTGTTTGCCGGCCTCTTTTGTCAGCATGAACAGGTCAACGAAATGGGCCGATCGGCTGGCCGCGATGGCGGCGATGGCCCGCGAGTAAAGTTCGAGGTTTTTATTATGCTCGGCGGGGTCGGGAAGCGGGCGGCCCATGTCCTCGTGATAATTCGGCGACATCAGCACCAGCCGCGGCGATGTGCCGGCGGCGGAGGAGAGCACGTCGAGCATCTTGGTGTAATTCTCGACAAATTGGGGCAATTCCCTGGCCCCGCCGAACGATTCGGTCATGCCATAGTTGATGAGCATCACCGTCGGCTTGTATCCGGCGACGAGTTTGACCAGCCGCCCAAACCCCTGATCGGCGCTCTCGAAAGTTGACCACCCGGTGCACAGGCCGCGCGCTTCGCCGGTCGCGGTGTCGGCGCTGTAGCCCAGGTTGCGAAACGTAACGTCCTGTCCCGGGAACCGGCTCAGCAGCATCGTTTGGATGTAGTCGGCCACCTGATCGCGCTCGACGAAGGTATCGCCGATGAAGGCAACGCGATCGCCGGTTTTGAGAGTCAGCACAGGGGCTTGTGGCGAGGGCGCGGCAGGGGCGGTCGCGGCAAGCGTCAGGCAGATCAACAGAATCAAAGTTTTCATGTTCGCTCCGATCAGGAAAGCAGTAACTCCAGGTCCTCGCGTCCCAACTTGCCGATCAGGCTATTGTCGGCGTTGATGATGGCATCCGCCAGTTCGCGCTTGGTGGCCTGAAGCTGAAGGACTTTTTCCTCGACGGTGTCCTTGGCGATCAGGCGGTAGGCGAACACCTGGCGGGTTTGGCCGATGCGATGAGCGCGGTCGATCGCCTGGGCCTCGATGGCCGGGTTCCACCAAGGGTCGAGCAGGAACACATACTCGGCGGCGGTGAGGTTCAGCCCCACGCCGCCCGCCTTGAGGCTGATCAGGAACAGCCGGCATTTTTCGTCGGTCTGAAACTGGTTGACCACCGCCTGGCGATCGCGCGTGCGGCCATCCAAGTAGGCGTAATTCACCTTGTCCTTGTCCAAACGCCGGCGGACGATCGACAGGAAACTGGTGAACTGCGAGAAGACCAGCGCCTTGTGGCCGCCATCATTCACCTCCGCCAATTGCGGCATGAGCGCATCAAGCTTCGCGCTGCGTTCATCCACGCGGCTCTTGTCCAGCAAACCCGGATGGCACGCCGCCTGTCGCAGACGGAGCAGGGCCTCGAGCACCTGGATTTTGCTCTTGGCCAGGCCGTCGGTGGCGATCTTGCTCATCAGCGACCGGCGGTAATGCTCCTTCAAATCGTCATAGAGCTTGCGCTGGATGGCGTCCAGTTCGCAGTGAATCGTCTGCTCGACGCGTAGCGGCAATTCCTTGGCGACCTGCCCCTTGGTCCGCCGGAGAATGAACGGGCGCAGCGCCTTTGAAAGAATCACGCGGGCCGTTTCATCGACGGATTTAAGTCCGGCGCCGGTGGTTTGAAACGCCTTGGCTGCCCCCAGCATGCCGGGGTTCAGAAACTCGAAGAGGCTCCAGAGTTCGCCCAGGTGATTTTGCACCGGCGTGCCGCTGAGAGCCAGGCGGTGGTCGCCGCTTAGCAGTCTCGCGGCTTTGGCCGATTCGCTGTTCGCGTTTTTCACCGCCTGCGCCTCGTCGAGGACGACGTAATCAAACTTCACGTCCTTCACGAACGCGATGTCGTTGCGCATGGTGCCGTAGGTGGTGAGGATCAGGTCATAGTTGGCAAAGCCGGCGGCGTCCTTGAGCCGGCCGATGCCGGTGTGATCCAGCACACGGAGATTGGGCGCGAATCGCAGCGCCTCTTCCCGCCAGTTAAACACCAGCGAGCGCGGCGCGACGACCAGCGAAGGGCCGGACGGCCTTTCCAGGAGCGCGGCGGTTGCGGGGGCACTGCCATCGCCATTGCCGGAATTTGCGTCCTGATGATTGTCGGGGCTTGCGGCGGCAGTTGCGATTACGCCGGCGGCAGAAGCCGGGACAGTTGAGGAATCGCCATTGCCGGACGGCGGAACCGCGGCGTCGCCAGGAGCATTTGCATTTGGCGTATTGTCCGCGGCGCGCAAGAGCCGGCGTTCCTCGAGCAGCGCCAGCACCTGCACGGTTTTGCCAAGCCCCATGTCATCGGCAAGGCAGCCGCCGAATCCGAATCGCCGCAGAAATTCCAGCCACCCCAGCCCTTCGCGCTGATAGGGGCGAAGGGTGCCGACGAAGCTGGCGGGAGGATCGGCCGAGCGCACGCCGGAAAACTCGCGCAAGCGCTGGCGGGCCTGCTCGAAGACGGCATCGGTGTTGACCTCCGGCTGGGAGGCCAGCAGCGCGTCCAGCAGACCGACCTGCGCCTTGCCGAACCGGATATGGTCTTCCTCCTCGTGTCCCATGCCCGCCAAAAGCCCATATTTTTGCAGCCATTGCTCGGGAAGGATGCCGAACGTGCCATCATCCAGCTTGACGGTTTTCTCGCCTTTGCGCATGGCGCGCAGGAGTTCGGGAAGGCCGACGGATTGGCCGTCGAAATCGGCGGTGCCGTGCAGCTCGAACCAGTCGATGCCGCTGCTGACTTCCATGTTGAAGTTGCCGGCCTGGCGGTACAGGCTGCCGTCTGCTTCCACCATCCAGTTATCGCTGACCAGCGCGCGCACCACATTGGCCAGGTGCGTGGGGGCCAGTTCTAAATGAACTGGTTCGTTGCTGTAGTACGAGGGTTTGGACTGGCGAAAGCCCAGGGCGAACAGCCGGCTCATCGCGGCGCGTTCGGCCTCCTTGTCGCGCTGGATCAGGCGGCGCTGTTCCTTGAGATATACGCCCGTGGAAGCGTCGTCGGCATCGACGGACTGCCCCTCATACTGGAACGACAATTCGCCGACCAGCTTGGGCTTGGGAGGTTGGTAGTAAAAGGAATTCGACGGCTTTTCCTTGGGTTTCTTCACGACCAGGCGCGGGCGCGGCGGAACAATCTGCCGCTCGAAATGCAGATCGTCGGGCAATTCCAGCTCCGGCACATGCGGAAGCGTGAGCAACTGCTCGAGCAGCTCCTCGGCCTGTGCCGCGGGCACCACGATCTTTTTCTTCTTGCGCAGCAGCAGCACCCATTGGAAAGCGTTGCCGTAAGTGAGTTGGCTGGCGTGCGTGAGGGTGAACACCACGCCGCCCTCAACGATCCGCAGCGGCTCGGTCACGTCCATTCGCTTTTCGCCGCTGCGCAGCTCGCCGTGCATGACAAACTGCTTGCCGGCCTCATCGCGCTCGACCTTCAGCACGAATTTCCAGTGGGACTCATCATCCCAGGCAAGCGGGCTGAAATCATCGTCGTTGGCCTTAAGCCGCATCAGGCAGCGGCCGCTCTGGCACATGCGCCTCAGCAGCATCACATTTTGCGCCTCCTGCAGGCGATAGCGGGCGGTGCGGGTGGAATAGGACGAACTGTAAAAGCCGTAGGAATCGGCCCGGGCGCCGCCGAGCAGTGCGATGATCTCCTGATCGATGGGGTCCGGCAGTCGCGTGCCATCCTCCGACGAGAGCGTTTCGGGCCGGGGCTTGCCGAAGGTTCCGTCCTTCTTGAGATCCCGGGCGAACAGGTCGATTGTCAGCGGCGTTGCGGGCGCCATGCTCGCGATATCAATAATGTACAGAAGCTCGCGGCCCGGCGGCCAGGGCTTATAGCCGTACGTCCTGGGCAGCGCCTTGGGCGCCATGACCTGCCGCAGCGTCTCGAATCCGCTCTTCCAATCTTCCTTTTTCGGTGGGTGTTTTTTTCCCGGCGTGGTTCTGGCGAGTTTTCTCATTGCTTCCTGAATTTCATCCGCGGGGTCTTCGTCATCATAAACGATGTAGGGATCTTCGTCCTCTTCGTCAATGTCTTCCGCGTCATCCTCGGCGTCATCCTCTACGTCATCATCCGGGCCTTCTTCGTCGTCCTCAAATGCGTCCGTGGGCAACAACTCAATGCGGCCCCGGCGGTCCCAGTCCTGAAGATAACCCAGCGAATCGGCGGCTAACAGCGTGGCCCAAACGTGCTGGCAGACGTCGCCGTCCTCCTGCGACTCCTTGCAGTCGCAAACATATTCGATGGCATCTTGATAGTTTCCCAGATGAACGTGATGCCGCCCGTCGCAATTGACGGCAGCCACGATGAATTGCACGTCATGTTGCGTGAAGTCCACCGCGCCCTTGCTGCGGCATCTGACCCCACCCTGGCGGGCTTTCACGCTCACCTGATCAATGATCTTCTGCAAAAACGACATCGCCGGTTCCGCAATTGAGAAACGAAGGACCCGGCGCGGGCCGTCCCGGCGCCGAATGAAACATCGTACCGGATCAATCCCGTTTCCGCGACGTTTGCGCCGCGAAAAGTTGGGTTATCCGTCATATCCGGCAAAACCGGCAACAATTCCTGTGCAATCCGCCATCGCCAGCCCGTTTCACAATGGCATCGGCATTATCGGACGTGTTACACTCCCCGGCAACCCATGCCCGGAGATGTTTGTGATGCAAAAGCCAATTCCCGCGATTTGTCTGTCCCTGATCCTGTGCGCCTCGACCTTTGGAGGCGTCATCTACGAGCCGGTGCAATACCAATACGGCCCGATTCAGCCACATGGAAATGGCTCGATTGAATATTATTACTACGGCGGCGCCCATCCCGATGCGGTGCGGGCCTCGGTGCAGTTGAATTATGATCGGTTCCAGTACGGCCCCAATATCCAGCCGCACAATTTCACGTCGCGCGCCAGCCAGGTTCCGCTCGTTTATCTTTCAGGCCCGGGACCAAAAGTGAACATGGCGGCGTACGGGTACACCGACACCGACGCCTACAACGAAGCCCAGGCGAACGTCCCGCGCTATTTCCGCAAGGCCGACTTGCTTCGAGCCGCGCGAATTGCGCCCGACGGCACGGCCGTGGTGCCCGCCCAGGCCAAACCCGTGCCGGCCCTCATCCAAATCCGCCCCCTCAACCCCGCCACCACCAGGCCGGCCGCCCAGCCGATTCTCATCATCCCAAAAAAGCTCCTGGAGCAGGCCAAGCCAGTCGATGTAAAAGTCGCCGCGGCGCGATGAGCCCGGCGAATAAAGAGAAGACAACCACGGAGACACAGAGACACCGAGGCGCATTCGTCGTCATGCGCCATTTTGCAATCCAATGCGGATTATCCGCAAAGGCAGCCACAGCGGTAATTTGGACCTGCAAGTCATTTTATTAGGAGCGTCAGGTTTTTTTAAGATTCTAACGAAAGTTAGATGCCTGGATCCGTCGAAAGCGCCTCCGTGTTTCCGTGCCTCCGTGGTGGAATTCTTCTCTTGGGGTCGATGAACCCATGACCCGCTGGGCGTCGTAAGGAACCGTATGCGAAAAATCTGGATTGTCTCACTGGCAGCGCTGGCGGCCCTGTCGGCGCTGGTTCCCCTGTTGGCCGCGCCGTCCGGGCCGGCGACGCGACCCACCACGCAGCCTTCGCGGGACGCGACCGCACAACTCGCCGGCCAGCAGTTGACGCCCGAGCAGATGCTCAACCAGATGCTCCTGACGCCGGCCCCTCCAACCAAGCCGCTGCCGGCGGCGCCGACGGGCGTGGCGATCGACAAGACCAGCGGCAAGGGCGCCGTCGCCCCCAACGCGCCGGCCGTCACGGTATTGCGCGAGGGATCATCCATCATCGATCGCGTCGGCCGGATCAGTCACAATGCCGACGGCACCCAGGCCCAGTTCACGTTCGATTCCGACGGCAAGGCCCTGAAGGATCCGCCGCTCATCCTTCTGCCGAACCTCAAGCTCATGACCATGGAAGACGTGGTCAAAGGCACCAACCGCGACTTCAAGTTCCGCGTCACCGGATTGATCACCGAGTTTCGCGGGCGAAACTACCTGCTCCTGGAAAAGGTGCAGGTGGTGACGGACAGCGTCAGCCAGTTCTAGGCGGCATCAGGGGTCGAAGATGCGGGAGACGGCATGATCTCGCGGCGCATACGCATTGAGTTTCCTGCCCAGTTAAAACGGCTTTATCGTATCACGGGCGTCCCGCCCGTGCCGGTGAATTTGGGACTTGCAAATCACGGTTTTCGCCGCTCCAGGCAACTCGCACGGGCGGGACGCCCGTGATACGTCGCGGCGGTCGGTTCGCGGTAGTGACAACGCCCCCGCGTTAACCTTCACGGACGAGGATACGCGCGGACGCGACGGTTAGAAATGTCCATGTATAATTCTTCCGCCATGCCTCTCGCCCCGACAACCTCCCGCCCCTTCATCCCCGGCACCACCGGCTGGACCGCCGACGACTTGGATGACCCGCAAATCGAACGGCAATGGGAAGATGGAGCGTACGAAATTATCGAAGGAGTTTTAACCCTCATGCCCGCGGCTTATTTCGCAGGGAGCAATGCGTTTTTAATCTGATGTTCCTGGTGAAGACGCACCTGGTGCAGCGCGGGCTTGCGGGACGTTTTGCAACGGAAGTGGAAATCGTGATTGGCGATGCGCGGGTTGCGCGGTCGGATGCGGCGTTTTTGTTGCCCGCCGACGAGGCCCGGCAGTCGGCGGCCGTCGGCGCCGCGGGGCGCGCCGATCCGAGCCGGACCCGCATTCTCGTTCCGCCGACACTCATTATTGAATCGATCAGCCCGGGCCATGAGTTGCATGATGAGCGGACCAAACGCCGGTGGTACGCCGAGTTTGGCGTTGCCAATTACTGGCTGCTCGATGCCTTTGGTCGTTCGCTGCAATGCCTCGTACTGGAGAACGGAGATTATCGGGAAGATGCCGCCGGCCGCGAGAATCCGGAGGCGCGGCCTTCGCTGTTCCCGGGGTTGGTTATTCCGCTCAAGCAGCTTTGGGAGAATTGAGTTTCCCGTGCAGTTCGGAAAGCTTTAGCGTATCACGGGCGTCTCGCCCGTGCCGATGAATTTGAAACTTGTAAATCGCGGTTTTCGCCGCTCCAGGCAGTTCGCACGGGCGGGACGCCCGTGATACGTCGCGGTGGTTGGTTCATGTAGCAGCAATGCCCTACGTTAATCCCCACGCATGAGATACGGGCGGACGTGACGGTTGGCCGCGCCGACGTATAATCCTCCATCATGCCTCTTGGCCCCGCAGCCTCCAGCCCCTTCATCCCCGGCACCACCGGTTGGACCGCCGACGACCTGGATGACCCGCAAATCGAACGGCAATGGGAAAACGGAGCGTACGAAATTATCGAAGGAGTACTCACGACGATGGCGCCGGCTTATTACGTCGGCGGCAAGGCGCTGTTTCGTCTGATGTGCGAGATCACGGCGCGTGTGGGGCAAGCAGCCGGCAGCTTCTGCCCCGGTGCCGAGGTCGTCATCGACCAGACGTGGGTTATTCGCGCTGATGCAGTGTTTTTAACTCCCGACCAGGAAGCCCGGCAAACGCAAGCGGCCCTGGCGGCCGGGGCCATCGACCCCAATCGCAAACGCATTCTCATCCCGCCGCTGCTCATCATCGAATCGATCAGTCCCGGCCACGAGATGCACGATCGGCGGACCAAACGCCGCTGGTACGCCGAGTTTGGCGTCGCCAATTACTGGCTATTCGACGCTTTTGCCCGGTCGCTTCAGTGCCTCGTGCTGGAGAACGGGGTTTATCGGGAAGATGCGGCGGGCAGCGGGGAGCAGGACGTGCGGCCTTCGCTTTTTCCAGGGCTGGTTGTGCCGCTCAAGGGGCTTTGGGCCTCGTGATGGCACAAACCAAACACGAGATCCAATCCCTGCTCAGCGACGCCGGCAGCGAACCCCGCCATCGCTTCGGGCAGAATTTCATGATCGACCAAAACCTGGTGCGTCTGGTCGCACAGGCCGGGCAAATATCGGCATCGGATTTTGTGATCGAAGTCGGCCCCGGCACCGGCACGCTTACCGAAGAGCTTCTCGCAAACGCGGGGCAAGTGCTGGCCGTCGAGATCGACCGCGATCTGGCGGCCCTGCTGCGAAACCGCTTCGCGGGAGCCGCGAATTTCACGCTGATCGAAGGCGACGCCCTTGCCGGCAAGCACGCCCTGAATCCGCAGCTCCTTGACGCGATCAAGCAGGCGGCGGGGCAGATGCAGCCCCGCAAACTCGTCGCCAATCTTCCTTATAACATCGCCAGCCCCTTGATCATCGAAATGCTGATTGCCGGCGCCGATCTGCTGGCTTTCACCGTGCAAAAAGAGGTCGCCCACCGCCTGCGCGCCCAAGCCGGCACCGAACACTATGGCCCGCTCTCGGTCATGGCCCAATCGTTGGCGAAGGTGGAACTTCTTCGCACGCTCAACCCCCAGTCCTTCTGGCCCGCCCCCACGATCGACTCGGCCCTCGTGCGCCTGACGCGCGAGGATCGGCTGGGAGACGACGCCGGGCCTTTTGGCGCTTTCGTGCATACCCTCTTTTCATTTCGTCGAAAGACGCTTCGCAAAGGGCTGAACAATGCGGGCCACGATGCGCACGAGCTCCTCGACGCCACCGGCCTGGACGGGAGCAAACGGCCTGAGGAATTCAGTCCCGAGCAACTGCTGGCGCTTTATCACGCGCACAGAAAAACGCGAAAATAACGTCGGATTGCCCCTTTCTGCACAATTGCCAAAACATGCTAAAACAGCCCTCCATGGAAAGGGCCGGCTTTTTCCCGCGAGCCGCGGCGCTGTTGGTGGACCTGCTGGTCTTCATGGCCGGGGCACATCTGGCAATGATCGCCGATGTCCTGGCCAACCAACTCTGGCAGACGCATGATTTTGGAACCGTCAGCGGGATAGGCGCCATCCTGGTCCTTCTGGCCTTTGCCACGATGGAAGTCGTCTATGGCGCCTCGCCGGGCAAATGGGCGATGCGGCTGACGCTGGCCGGCGAGGACCAGCAGCCGGCGGCTCGGGCCATGCTGCTGCGAAGGGCCGTCGCCAAATATGCCGGGTTTCTTCTGTCGGCGTTTCCCATATACCTGCTGGCCATGACCGGCCCCTATGGCGGATTCTCCTGGATGCCTTCCTACATGCACGATGGATTTTACCTGATCGGGATTGTGGACGCCGTAATCGCCGGTTGCGCGATTATTCTAATCACAGCGGGATGCTTCCGCGCCCTGCGCCCGGACGGCCGCGCCCTGCACGACCTGGCCGCCGGCACCGCGGTATTTCACAAGCCCAATACATTGAGGCAGCGCGGCTTCACGCCGGTGCTGCCGATGGAGGAGATCGACGTGCACGCCCCGCCGGCAAAGAGCGACCCGCCTGTTTGATCGCGGGGTGCTACGAGCGAATGAATGGATATGAACCGCGGATGAACGCAGATGAACGCGGATCGGATTTTCTGATCCGCGGGCATCTGCGTCCAACATTGCAATTCAGTAAGCCGATGCCATTCGTGGGTTCAGATCCTTTTAGAGCGGATTGCAATTGAATGTACACTGCGAAATTGAGCCGGAATCGCAGAAAACACTGGAAAACAAGCATTGTCCAGTCTTTTGAAAGTGTACACTCAATTGCAAACCGCTCTAATGTGACACGGGCGTCCCGCCCGTGCCGACGGCTGTCGATTAGGGAAAATCGGGGTATCCTGAGTCCCACGCAACGCGCACGGGCGGGACGCCCGTGTCACGATTGACGTTACATTTTCCAGCAATGACACCCTTCCCGATTTTTCCACAATTGGATAGCGCGTGGTCGCGCACGGCTATTTAGAAAGTCCCAAGCGCCTTATCGACCGCATCGGGTAGTTTTTCACAAACGGGAAACATCAGCACCGCGACGGCGGGCGAGCAGGATGGCCGCGGCGAGTGCGGCCAGGGCAAAGGTTGACGGTTCCGGCGCCGACTCCACAAAGACGCCCTCGCCAGGGAGGCCATAATCTCCGTTATACTCCTCATTCAGACCATTCCAATAGCCCAAATTAGGGCTGAGCTCATAATATCCCAAAGCCCACGCATTAAAATAGTCGATCCAAAAGTTTAGCTGCTGGTCCGCGGGGTAGTGCGCACGGAGCCCTTCACCGAATGCGCCGTACGGGTCACCATTGTAAATCGCGAGGGCAAACTCACGGGCCAGGTCATCATTCCCCGTCCAAGGCTGGCCAGATTCGCCGGCATCAGACCCATTCCCGTATGTAAGGTCATAGTTGACCCCATCAACCAAGACAGGGAAGACCGGCAGGGATTGGGCGTTCGCCGTCGCCGCTGCCACGCCGAACAATAAAATGTTGACCACGCCGCACATTACTTTGGAAGATCGCATATTGATGTCCTTCCCTATTGATGGAGATCAGATTGATTCTTGCGGCACGTCAATGGGCCGGCTGCGTCGCCGCCTTGGCGCCGGGGATGGTTTGGATGGCTTCTCGCAGAAGGACCTGGGCGACGAGCCAGTCCTCGGGATTGTTCCCGAGGCTTTGCACGCCGGGCTTGGGCAACGCCTTGGCGAGGTTTCTCGCCCTTAGGAGCGCGGCGGCGGAATCTGCATGCTGGCCAGAGCGCTCGCGCGTGATTGCAATCAGCGAATGGGCGGCGATGCTGAGACAACGATCGCTATCATGATCGATGCGCGTGCATTCGGCGGCGGACTTGAGACATTGCGCGTAATCTCCATCGCGATAGCAAGCCATGGCATGACATAGATAGACATTCGGGTTGGGTTCGACGTTCCGGCTGGCGTCGTTGAGATAGCGATCCGCCAATGCCCTCAATTTCTTCGGATCGGCAGGCGATGGGAGCAGCAGACAGGTTTTGATCGTGCGATCGAGGACGTCTATGGCGTCGGTGCCGCCGAACTTTTCGAGCATTCCCGCGCAAGTGGCGCGATAAGCCGGGGTATTTCCGAGGTACGCCAGGATGCATCCGCGGTAATACCAGGTCCAGTGATCCGTCGGATCGAGTTGAATCGACTTGTCCAGGTCTTTCTCCGCGTCCTGAAAGAGGCCGGCTTGCGTCCGGGATATTCCGCGGGATTTGAATACCGCGGCAGTGGAGATTCCGCGAGCAATCTCGGAGCTGTCATACTCGATAACCGCTTCGATGGGGCTAAGCCCCACCTCCGCGGCCAACATAGCTTCCGCCTGCTCTCCAATTGGACTCACCGAAAACACAAGGTAATGGCCCCCGAAGAGGTTTTGTTCCGCGTCCGCGAAATAGCTCTCGATCCGAAATGCATTGGGCGGGTCCGAGGGAGACACGGTGATGGTGGCCGGGGTCGCAGTGGTGTTCCACGCGTCAATGCTCAGGTTGCCATTATTAAAGACCCGGCATGCTCCGCTGGTTTTCGCGCCTATGTAGTATTTCCCCGGGGGGAGCGGCTGCGTCACCTCGGCGGCAAGGGCAAAGTGCATCCTCGCGTGAAACGGTCCAAATCCCCGGTTCATGTAGCCAAAGTGGATATTGCAGACCGTGGACTGCGCCCGCTGCTCGAGTGGCGGGCTGGCCAGCAGTTTCCTCCACTTCTGGCTGTCATTCGCCTGGTCCATGGTGGCCGCAAAAAGCGACACTTTCCAAGGGGCGATACATATCCAATCTGCCTCGCGGATCGGCGGCCCACTGCGGCGCGGCACCGAGATGGAAAAAAGATAAATGCCGGGCTTGGGATCGGGACGGGCCCAGAGCTCGCTCAAGCCCCCCTCGACAACATCGGAAGCTCGCGACGCGCCGGGAGTTTTGGCGCGCGGGCGGCCATCGGCAGATTCCGAGTCACCCCTCCACGGCTGAATCTTGAATCGCAGCTTTGCCCACTGCACCTCTTTGAGGTCGGTCGTGTTCCATTTGTGGTCCCCCAACGCCGCCCAGGCAATCAACTGCGCTTCGGCCTTGATCCCGGGTCCGGCCCACGCCCGATCGATCCGAAGTCCCTGAAGCAGATTGATCTTCGTCCAGGGCAATTTCTGCATCGCGTCTGCCGCGTCCGACGGGGCGGGGGGAACCTTCTGGAGAACCGCCATGGCCTGTTCGAAACGCGCGGCCGCTTGCGCATCGTGCCCCAGGCGCAATTGCAGCTCGCCGGAATGTTGCAATTCCCAAGCGTAAACCGTCGGATCATTGTCGGGTTGGGCCGCATGCCAGGCAAGGATCTCGTCGAGCAACTCGAGCGATTGGGAGTAGGCCGCGCGCTGCTCCAGCACGGCGGTCAACTGGAACATTGTCTCCATGGTGTCCGGGTGCGCCGCGCCCAGGGCCCTGCGTTGATAAGCCAGCGCTTCCCGGAACATTTTTTCCGCCTCGGGGAATTTGCACTCGCGATAATAGGTCTCGGCAAGTTCGGCCATCAGCAGGCCGCCGCGCGGCACGGGCTTTTCCCGGCTGGCGACTTCGATGGCCTGGCGTTGGATTTGCTCGCCCTCCGCCAGGCGGCCCTGCGCCAAAACGGCTTGGGCAAGGTTCAGAAAGTATCGCGCCGAGCCTCCAACGGGCACGACATAGCCGGGTTCACCGACTTGCAACGTCAGCTCGCGGAAGATCTTCTCCGCGTCCGCGGACTTGCCTTGCCGCCCCACAATGGCCCCCAGGCTCAGGAGCAGGTTGCGCGTCACGGGATGCCTGGGGCCAAGTACGCGTCGGGCCGTTTCCGCCCCCGTGCGCGCCATCCGCTCGGCGACGACATAGCCCGAAGAGCGAGGGATGTTCATCGCATCGCCCAGGATCTGCAGCGTTTGCTCTGATTCGGGGCCCGTCATCGCGCGCGAGAGCTCCAGCGCCCGATCGATGTTCGCGATCGCTTTGTCGAACTGCCGCAATGACGTGTAGCCGCGGGCGAGGGTCGCGCGGGCGTCGAGCTCCAACTCAGGTTGGTCCTTGAGGCCGTCGAGACGCAGGCTTGCCTGATCGAGAATCTTCGAGACGGTCATGTCCGCCATCGCGCCCGCGCCGTCCGATGTGCCCGCGCCCAGCATTTGTCCCATGAAGTCATTTGCCGCGCGCGCCCGCCGAGACTGCGCCTCGGCCGCGGCGCGGGCGGCCACCACGTCTTTCAGGAGCTTCGCGGAGACCTCGCTCTGATGGATGGCGATTCCCTCGGAAGTCTTGGACTTGCCCAGCGCGGCGCGGGCGCGCACCAGCCCGATGGAAGTGCCCACGACTGCCAGCAGGAGAGCGGCGGCAACGGCGCCGGTGCCAATGACACCGGCCCGGTGCTTGCGAGCGAACTTGCGCAGCCGATAGATCGTGCTCGGGGGCCGCGCCAGGACCGGCTCGTTATCCAGGTGTCGCTGCACGTCCATGGCCAGGGCGTTGGCGGTCTCATATCGTCGCGTGCGGTCCTTCTCCATCGCCCGCATGACGATCCAATCCAGTTCTCCCTTGAGCAAATGTCCCAGCTTGCCCGCGTCGATGCGCCGCCGGGAGGCGATCGTGTGCCCGGCGTCGGCCAAAGTACTGAGGCGCGTGCTGGGTCGCGGCGGCTCAACTTCTCGAATGATTCGTTGCATCTCTCCATACGCCTTGCTGCGCAGCTCCTCGGGATCAAAAGGAGTCGAGCCGACCAGCAATTCGTACAGCAGCACGCCCAGGGCGTAGACATCCGATCGCGTGTCGATGTCGATACCCGCCATCTCCGCCTGCTCGGGGCTCATGTACTGCGGCGTGCCGATCATCTGGCGAAACTCGGTGAAGATGGTCTTTTCCGTCAGCCGTTGGTCGGTCGCCTTGGCGATGCCAAAGTCGATGATCTTGGGCGACGGCTTTCCCTCGGCCATGCAGACCATGACGTTGGACGGCTTGAGGTCTCGATGAATGATGCCCTTGCTGTGGGCGTGCTGTACCGCCTTGCAGACCTGCACGAACAGCTCCAGGCGATCGGGGAGCGGCAGATTATTTGTGTCGCAATAGTCGGTGATGGGAACGCCGCGCACCAGTTCCATGACAAAGTAGGGCCGTCCCGCGTCGGTGGCGCCGGCATCCAATACCTTGGCGATGTGCGGATGATCCATGATCGCCAGCGCCTGTCGCTCGGCCTCGAAGCGGGCGATCACCTGCCGGGTGTCCATCCCCAATTTGATGACCTTGACGGCGACCTTGCGATGCACGGGGTGAGTCTGCTCGGCCATGTAGACCATGCCGAACCCGCCCTCGCCGATGACTTGCAATAGCCTGTAGGGGCCGATGGAGGTTCCGGGGGAGTTGAGCAGGTCCACCCCCGCGCCCTGGCCGGGGGGCACACTGGCGGTGGGATTGGCCATGAATTCGCCGGCGCGGGCATGAGATGCGAGCAGGGATTGCACCTCAGTGAGCAAAGCGGCATCTCCGCCGCACGCGCCTTCAATGAACGCCTGCCGGTGCGCTTCGGGCTGATCCAGTGCCTGCGTTAGAATCGCCAGTGCCCGGCCTTTGGAATCGTCGTTCATGGCGCGGCGACCTCCGGCAGGTGAATCTTTGCCAATTCGTGCCAGGCCTCGGAGAATGTTTTGCGAAATTTGAAGGGCGCCCCTTCGCGGATGGCGGGGAGCAGCACCTCGAAGCCGGTGTCCGGCTGTCGGCGCACCACGGTGCCCGGGTTGTCGTTATCTTCGCTGGGACCGGCAACCAGGAAGGCCACGGAATGTCCATCGGGGTAAATCTCATTCCAGTTCGTGGAATCGATCTTCTTCCATTGCCGGGGGCCCGAATCGGGCTTCGCGCTGTATGGGAACCAGAATTCAATATCGGGGTGGGCGAATTCCACTTTGAGTTGATCCATCATTGCGCAGTATTTGGCTGCGTCTTGTGAGTCCCCGTCGCCGTCGCGCGATTCATAGAAGACGATCAGGCGATCGAGGGCGTCCTTCACGATGACCCGAGCGTCCGGCGGCATCGTCCATATCTGGCGATGCAACCCCTCGAATCCTTCCAGCAACAGCGGCAGCGCCTGATCATATTTCTTCTGGCCCAGGAGCGCGCGGCCCAGCATGGAACGGACAAAGTAAGTTTGCCATTGATTGCTTTGCATCACCTGGTCGATTGCGACGCATTCCCGCAGGACTTGTTCGGCGCCGACATCGTCTTGGTCTTTGAAAAGGAATGTGGCGCAGGACAGCAGTCCGTTGAACAATAAGGCTTGATCGACCGGCTCTGTTGGCCGCTGATGGGCCAGGAGGGTTTTAGTCAGGGCAACCGCCTTGTCCGTCTTGTGCGCGTACACATAGGCGCGGAATAGTGATGCCCCGGCACCGGCGGGCCGATTCTCCGCTTGGTAGCTTTCTTCGAGCAATGGGATTGCCTCTTCGAGCCGGCCGGCATCCATGTAGTTCACGCCTAAATTTGCTATCGTCAACAGAGTATCCTTGTGCTTGCGCCCCAGCCTCTTCTCGTACCCCTTCAACGCGTCCTCGAACAGCGGGATGGACTTGTCAAGCTGCTTTGCCTCCCAATAAACCATGCCGAGATCGTTCATGATTTTGAGCGTATCGGGATGGGCGGGACCGCGTTTGACGCTCATGAGCTTGAGCGCTTCTTCCAACAACGGAATAGCCAAATCGAATTTCTTGGCGCTTCCATATGCCTGGCCGAGATTGTCCATGCTCGTCAGCGTGCTGGGGTTCTGGGTTCCCAGGGTCTGCCGCATTCCCGTCAGCGCGTCCTCATAGAGCGGCACCGCCAGGTCCAGGTTGCCGGCACGTTGGTATTCTGTGGCCAGCTTGCTCTCCAATTCGAAAGTGTGAGCTTGGTGAGGGCCAAGCTTTGCTTTGGTGAGGCTGAAAGCTTCCGCAGCCAAGGGCAAAGCAAGCTTTGGCTTGCCGGCCGCTACATAGGCGTCGGCAAGACTGCTCATCGCGATGATTGTTTCGGGGGCGTCAGCGCCGAGTCTGACTTTCGACAGTTTCAGCGCCTCTTCCACCATCGGCACGCCCAGGTCCGGTCTGCCGGCCTTCTGATAGGCCCGTCCAAGGTCGCGCATGATGGAGAGCGTCGTCGGATGGTCGGCGCCAAGGGCGGATTTGGCGCGTTTCAACAATTGCTCAAAGAGCGGCAGGCCCAGTTCTACTTTGCCCAGATCCAGATACGTCTCAGCCAGGTTGCGCATGGAGTCGAAGGTTTGCGGATGATTTGGCTCGAATTTGGATCGGGCCTCCACCACCTTCTGGAACATGGGCAGCGCCAGGTCTGGCTTGCCCATATCCAGATACGTCCGTGCCAGATTATGCATGTCGGTGATGGTGGCGGGGTGATCGGGCCCCAGCTTTGCAGTCGTCCCCCGCAGGGCCTGCTCAAAAAGCGGCAGGGCCTTATCCATTTTCTCGTCGTCCGAATATGCCACGGCGAGGTTCCCCATGCTCCTTAGCGTCTCCAAGTGATCGGGACCGTACTTCTTTCTTGTGAGTTCAAGCACCTCTTCCATGAGAGGAAGCGACAGGGCAAGGTTTCCGTCCTTCAGGTATGCCGATGCGAGGTTGCTCATGCAGAATAGGGTTTCCTCATTGTCCGCTCCTAATTTGGCTTTAGAAAGTTTAAGCGCTTGTTCGTAGAGCGGGATCGCCAGATTTAATTTGTGGTCTGCAAGATAGGCAGAGGCCAGCACACCCATGAGAACGATCGTATCGTGATGTTCGGGCCCCAGGCTGGCGTTTTTGAGCTTCAGTGTTTGTTGGGCAAGGGGGATGGCCAGTGCGAGATTTCCTTGCTTGGTATAGGCCTGAGCGAGACATTTCATGGTCGTGAGCGTGTCTTGATGATTCGGCGGACCATTGGCCTTGAACGTGGCTAGTGCTTTGTCACGCAATGATTTTAGGGTAAACAGACTTCAGTTTTATCCGAGCGTCGCCGACCTTGAATTGCCAGTCCACGCCACGTTGCCTGGCGTTGCTGTGGTGTTGCCAGGCAGCCGTTT
>Ga0209483_1000570_pt1 | contig 31559 bp, 27 predicted proteins | sample NGEPerA_FD_184508 | JGI IMG/M metagenome (GOLD analysis project Ga0209483, IMG submission 184508) | Arctic peat soil microbial communities from the Barrow Environmental Observatory site, Barrow, Alaska, USA - NGEE PermafrostL2-A... | ecosystem: Environmental > Terrestrial > Soil > Wetlands >... | reverse complement strand
CTGCTGGGCCTTTGCCCGGCGCCAGTCGCTGGACACCCGGCCGAACGATATCAACCGCCTGGTCGCGAATATGGAGGATCTGCTGCACCGGACCTTGGGCGAGCATATTGAACTGAAATGCACGCTCGCGCCGGACCTCTGGACCGCCTTCACCGATACCAATCAATTCGAGAATGCCGTGCTGAATCTGGCGATCAATGCGCGCGACGCCATGCTGGACGGCGGCCATCTGACCATCGAAACCGCCAATGCGCGTCTTGATGCGGCGTATGCCGCAGAGCAAGACGAAGTGGCCCCAGGCGACTATGTGGTGATCGTGGTTTCAGACACGGGTTCGGGAATGCCGGCGGACGTGATGGCCAAGGCGATCGATCCCTTCTTCACCACCAAACCGGCTGGACAGGGTACGGGATTGGGACTTTCGATGGTGTACGGCTTTGCCAAGCAGACCGGCGGCCATCTTCGCATCTATAGCGAGGTCGGCCAGGGCACGACGGTCAAGCTTTACCTGCCCCGCGCCCTGCAGGACGCCGTTGTTCTGGAAAAGCCCGCGGAAGATGTCCCCCGCGGACAAGGAGAAACCATCCTGATTGTGGAAGACGATGCGACGGTGCGGTTGATACTCGCCGATGTCCTGGAAGAATTGGGCTATCATGTTCTGCTGGCCACCGATGCCCGTCCGGCGATTCCCATCTTGCAATCGGACCGCCGGATCGACCTGATGGTGTCGGACGTCATGCTGCCGCACATCAACGGCCGCAAGCTGGCCGAGATCGCGCGCGCCTCGCGGCCGGGACTCAAGGTGCTTTTCGTCACCGGATACGCCGAGAGTGCCACGGTGCGAAGCGATTTTCTCGACCCCGGCATGGACATGATGACCAAACCTTTCGCGCTCGACGATTTGGGCGCCAAGGTCCGAGCCATGATCGAGCGATAGTGGGTTCGAGGGGCGCCGCTGCTTCGCAAGACGATTATTGCCGGACGCAATCTCCAGGCCGATGCTGCGGAATTCTCTGAATTGCGCTAGCATCGGAGACCCTTTTCGGAGAACCCGCATGAAATCCATCATCATCGCCGTTACCGCTCTTTGCGCCCTGCCAGCGCTCGCCTTTGCCGCTCCGGCCAAGCATTTCCCCGGCGCGCCCAATGCGGCCTATTCAGCCGCCGTACAACTGGGCGACACCCTTTATATATCGGGCACCGCCGACGGCAGGGACCCGGACACAGGCAAGCCGCCGGTGGATGCCGCCACCGGGGCGAAAGTGGTGATGAACAACGTCAAGAAGATCGTGGAGTCGGCCGGCTACACGATGGACGATCTGGTGTGGGTGCAGATATTCACCACCGACCTGAAATATTATGGCGACTTCAACGCCGTGTACCGCACCTATTTCAAGGGGCCGCTCCCCGCCCGCGCCTTCATCGGCGCAGGCAGCTTGTTGGGCGATGCGCATTTCGAAGTGATGGGCATGGCCGTGAAAGGGTCTGCGGCGCGGTAACGTGGTTTTGACGCGGCAGCAACTGAGCGCCGCAGCCGTTGCCTTGGCATTGATGGCTTGCCAAACGGCTGCACCGGCTCACGCCGAGACGCGGGCGGATTGGCCTGCTGACTGTCAGCTTGAGCGGGTCGCTGGGCTGCCGATGACCTTGAAAACCGGTCATGTCGTCATCCCGGCCTCTGCAAACGGCAAAGACTTGGCGCTGGGAATCGACACCGGCGGCTATGGCACCAGCCTCAGCAAGGCAGGCATCGCCAGGCTGGGGCTCTCTTACGCCGCGCGGCTGGGCGCCATTATTCCCGCCGGGGGCGGAGCGTGGATCAGTGAGGGGGATGTTCATCTCGACAGTTTGCGGATCGGCGATCTTGAGTTGGACAGGATGTACATCCCGGAGATGGACGTCCTCCCCGGTGTTGACGGCCTGATCGGGCCGGACATCTTGAACAAGTACGACGTGGAATTGGATTTCGGTGGCAAGATTTTCAGCCTGTTCAAACCGCATCCCTGCGCCGATCACGCGGTAACCTGGACCGGCTCTTATGCCGTTCTTCCTTTCACCCTCACCGGAAGCGGGCATGTGCGGGTGCGCGTGACGCTCGACGGCCAGGATATCGATGCCATCCTTGATACCGGGGCCCCCATATCGGTACTCAGCACGCAAGACGCGAACAGCCTGTTCCGCCGGAACGTGAACAGCGCCGGGGTCGAAGCGGCAAATCCGGTGTCAGGCCCCGCTTGGGGCAAAGGCAGACCGGTCAAGGCCTATGCCACCACATTCAAGACGCTCACCATCGGCGGCGTGACGATCCCGGGCCCTCGAATGGAATTGGTCGAGGGGCGCAATTTTCTGGGACATGATTTCGCCACCCTGGTGCTGGGCAATGACGTGCTGTCGCACTTGCATCTTTATATCGCCTATCGCCAGCAGAAGCTCTATCTCACCGAGGCGCAAGTCCCTTGAACGGCAGGACTATTGCCGTTGAATTTTCTGAATTGCGATAGAGTCGGCGCTGGAAGCGCATACGACGACCCCGTAGCATCGCCATAAATCACGCGCAGGCGCTGTTCAGTGCTGATGCGCCAGTTCCGACTTTTCATTCGCTGTGAGATCGAGAGCGGCGGCGCTGGCGAATTGCTGCCTGGCTGCCTCGGGTTTGCCCGAAGTGGCCAGCGCTTCGCCCCATTTCAGATGCAACCGGCCCCAATTGGGCGCGTCTTGCGCCGCTTCGCTGAATTTCGTCAGCGCCAAGTCCGAGCGGCTCTTGGCCATCAGGGCTTCGCCCCACATCTCCAGCGGATCGGCATAGTGCGGTGACTTGGCGTGGGCGGACTGGAATTTGGCAATCGCGCCATCCCAGTCGCCCTTGTGCAACAGCGTCTCGCCCCAATCGGTATCGGCAAATGGGATGTGGGGCGAGCGGGCTGACACCAGTCTGAACCAGTAGGCGGAAGCGCCCCAGTCGCCTTTCAGGGCTGCGATCCTGGCGCGGACGCGCAGGCAAGAGTCGCAGTCCGGCGGCGAAGCCGCGATAAGCGCCTGGGCACCCGCCAGATCGCCGCTCTTCGCCTTGGCATAAGCCCAGGCCGGCAGGTAATTGAGACGCGTCCATGCAAGCGCCGGATGGGATTTCACAAACGCGTCCGTTGCGTCACCGCGCCGTGCGGCAAGCTCCCAATCCCCTGCATAAGCGGCGATGAGCAAATTCGGCAACGCGGCGTCGCTATCGTGCGGGTTTTGAATATCGGCCGCCGGGATCGTGCGGTAGATTTTCCGGCCGAGCGCCAGGTCATGGGACAAGACGGCGTCGTTCGCATGTAACGCCGGATCATAACCGGCGCCCACGGTCACGGCATGTAGCTGTGCCCATTCCGCCAGCGCCCGGTTGAAATTCCCCAGATACTCTTCGCGATAGATCGACATCAGAAGCGGCATCATGGCGACGACACGAGGCGACATATCGGCCGCCGCGTCACCGGTCAGGTGCGGCGGCACCGCTGCCATTTGCGTGTACGAGGCCTCTTCGTGAAACAGTTGGCCTTCCGCCGAGCCGGCCCAAGCACTCAAGACGGGGTTGTGCGGCTCAAGCCGCAGGCCTTCATAGGCCTTGTTTGCCGCATCCCAATTGTCGCCCTGGCGCGCGTAAAAGGCCGCCCAGGCCGCCAATCCCCGTGCCTGATCGTGGGGCGTGCCATTGGATGCCAGCGACGGCAGCAGCGCCATCGCATCCGCGACGCGATGCTGGCGCGCCAGATAGTCGATATAGTGATAGGGCACCGTATCGGCCATGAGATGTTCCGCCGCCTGCGCCAGCAGCAGGGAAAGATCGCCGCCGGTCATCGTCGCGCCCGGCTGGTCGCCATAACGCACGGTGAGCGAGTAGCCCTTGGCGTCATGCACAAGATCGCCGCTGACATGGGCTTCATGCCCCAGCCATTCGCGCAGATAACGGTCCAGTTCGCCGACGGAAATGCCGGTCTCGGGAATTTCGACCCGCACCGCATCGGCGGAATCAATACGGTAGGACGCGCTTCCTTGGTTGATTGCCAGGCCCGAAGACTGCAACTGCCCGAATCGGTCGATCACCCGGTTGGCCAGCACCGATCCGGTCATGCCGCTCTGCGCCAGGTCCGGCGGCACCGAAAAGGCCTCCACCACCATGCCGCGGCTCTGGGCCGCGTTCCACACCATGGTACCCAGCCCGGCGACGGCCAGAAAAATCACCAGCCCCCCCGCTATCTGCAGCCCCAGCTTGCCGATGTCGGAAAAGTGGCGGAAACGCAGGTGCGCAAACTCGAAATGCTCCGATTGTTGCAGCTGACCGATCTGCAATTCGGTTAGCCGGTTTTGCCGGTTCAGGTAATCGCGTGCCTCCGGCGTATCGGCGGCCAGCGCCGCGGCCAGCGTCGCGGCCAGGGCCGTGCTTTCGGCGCGCGCCGACGGCTTCCACGCTTCGTCTTTAACCTCTTCCCCCATGGCGGCATTTTTCCATAGGCTCGATTACCATTGCTTTAAGAAATACACCGCAGAAGCCAATGAAATGGCGCCGGATTCGCCAAGGGAGTGGTGACAATTGGAGTTTCTGCGGTCAGGTCAGGTCTTTGAGACGCAGGCAGGCGATTTTGCGAATCTCGTTCAAGGCGGTGGCGAATTCGGTCTGGGGATCATGGTGTGAACTTTGTGGCAACACCGTCTTATTTTTCGGTGCTAAATTCGGTGCCAAACGTCATGATTGCGCGCATAGAACCGAATAAGTTATTGATTGTCTTGGCACGACCCCGTAACTCAGCAGGGTTCGAGCTCCGAGAACGGGCGCGCGCCCAAGCGCGCCCCGGACGAAGCAGCGGTTTCCTAATTCGGGCGCATCCAGCTTTTCCTGGCATATTCTGACATTTGCCGTTTGGAATAGGCGTGAAGTCGTGATTTGTCAGAATGATTTCGGATGCCGTAGGCCGCCAAAGGGGACGCCAGCGAGATGGATCAGGGCTACGGTTTCGTGAAGCTCCGTCTTTTAGCAAGTATATAGATGGCCGGGATCACAACCAGCGTCAGGATCGCCGACGACAGCATCCCGCCGATCAATGGCACCGCGATCCGCTTCATCACGTCCGAGCCAGCGCCGGTGCTCCACAGGATAGGCAGAAGGCTCGCCATGATCGCCACCACGGTCATCATCTTGGGCCGCACCCGTTCCACCGCGCCTTCCATGGTCGCAGCGTGAACATCGGCCACGCTCAGATCCCCGCCTTCCGCTTTCCGTTTGGCCGTAATGTTCGCCAGCGCATGATCCAGATAAATCAACATCACCACGCCAGTCTCCGCCGCGACGCCGGCAAGGGCGATGAACCCTACCGCCACCGCGACGCTCATATTGTATCCGATCAGGTAGAGCAGCCAGAAGCCGCCAGTGAGTGCGAAAGGCACCGATAGCATCACGATCAATGTTTCCGTGAAGCGCCCGAAATTCATGTAAAGCAGCGCGAAAATCACGAATAATGTGAGCGGAATGACCAGCTTCAGGCGGTCAGCGGCGCGCGCCAGATATTCATACTGCCCGCTCCATTCGATGCGGTAGCCTTGCGGCAGTTTCACCTGGGCCTCGACGGCTTTGCGCGCCGCATTGACATAGCCGCCCAGATCGCGCCCGCTAAGGTCTATATAGATATAGTTCACCGGCTCGGCGTTCTCGGTGCGGATCGAGGGGGGGCCTTCGCTGACCCCCACCGATGCGACTTGACCCAGAGGAATGGAGGCGCCGCCAGGCGCGGTGACCAGCACATTCTGCGCGATGGCCTGAGGATTGTCGCGGAACGCTTGCGGGTACCGCACGATCACGCCATAGCGTTCCCGGCCTTCGACCGTTTTGGTCGCCACGTCTCCGCCCAGCGCGCTGCTGACGACATTGTCAACGTCCCGGACGGAAAGACCGTAGCGGGCCAGCGCTGTCCTGTCGGGAACGACATTGAGGTAATAGCCCCCTAAAACGTGATCCTCGACGGCACTGCCGGTGCCGGGAACGCGGCGCAGGACCGCCACGATCTGGTGGGAAAGAAGGGCGATTTCGGCGAGGTCGGACCCATAGACCTTGACCCCCACTGGCGTGCGAATGCCGGTGGACAGCATGTCGATGCGCGCCTGGATCGGCATCACCCAATCGTTGGTGACGCCGGGAAATTGCAGGGCGCGGTCCATGTCCGACCTCAATTTGTCGATGGTCATCCCCTTGGGCCAACTATCTTCCGGCTTCAGATTGATGACGGTTTCGAACATTTCCAGCGGCGCGGGATCGGTCGCGGTGTCGGCGCGGCCCGCCTTGCCGAACACGGATTCCACTTCGGGAAAGCTCTTGATGATCTTGTCCTGCAACTGGATCAATTCGCCGGCCTTGGTGATGGACAGGCTGGGCAGGCTGATCGGCATGTAAAGCAGTGTGCCTTCGTTCAAAGGCGGCATGAACTCGCTGCCGATGCGGGTGACGGGATAGATGGAAACGGCAAGCACTAGAACCGCGACGGCTATCGTTGCCTTGGGGTAACGCAGCACCCATCCGATCACGGGCCGGTAGAACCAGATCAGCGCGCGATTGAGTGGGTTTTTTCGTTCCGGCAGGATGCGGCCCCGTACGAACAGGACCATCAGTACCGGCACCAGAGTCACCGATAGTAACGCGGCCGCCGCCAGCGCAAAGGTGTGAGTATAGACGAGGGGCTTGAACAGCCTTCCTTCCTGCTCCTGCAATACGGACAGTGGCAGGAACGAGACGGTAATCACCAACAGGCTGAAGAACAGCGCCGGCCCCACCTCACTCGCGGCCTTGATGAGGATCGTCATCCTGTTCTCGCCCGGCAGCGCCTGTTCCAGGCGTTTATGCGCGTTCTCAATCATCACAATCGCGGCGTCCACCATGGCGCCCATGGCGATGGCGATGCCGCCCAGGCTCATGATATTGGCGCTGACGCCAATCCCATGCATCACGATGAAGGCGATCAATATGCCCACTGGCAGCATGATGATGGCAACTAGGGCGCTTCTCACATGCAGCAGGAACACCATGCAAACCAAGGCGATGATGATGCTTTCTTCGATCAATGTGCCGGTGAGGGTATTGATGGCGCGATGGATCAGGTCTGAGCGGTCATAGACCGGGACGATCGAAACGCCCCTAGGCAGGCTGCCGGCGATGGCCGCGATCTTCTGCTTGACGTTGTCGATCACGCTCAGGGCATTTTCGCCAAAATGCTGCATCACAATGGCGCCAACAACCTCACCCTGACCGTTGAGTTCGGCGAGCCCTCTTCGCTCCGCCGGACCCAATTCCACCCGTCCGATGTCCGTGACGGTGACCGGCGTGCCGCCTTCGTTCTTGAGCACGACATTTTTGATGTCGTCTATCCCCTTTAGGTAACCTTCGCCGCGCACCATATATTCGCGCTCGCTCATCTCTACCGTGCTACCGCCCACCTCCATGTTGCTGGCGCGGATAGCGGCAGTGAGTTGCGCCAACGACAGGCCATAGGCCTTGAGCTTCTCGGGATCGGCGATCACCTGATATTGCTTGACGAAGCCGCCGATGGGGGCCACTTCCGCCACTCCGCCCGCGGCATCGAGCTGGAAGCGGACGAACCAATCCTGGAGGGAGCGCAATTCCGCCAGAGTGCGCTGGGCGCCGACCAGGGCATATTCGAAGACCCAGCCCACGCCGGTGGCGTCGGGTCCCAAGGATGGGGTCACGCCTTGGGGCAGGCGGCTCTGCGCTGCGTTCAGATATTCAAGCACCCGGCTCCTCGCCCAATAAGGGTCGGTGCCGTCCTGGAAGAGCACATAAACGAATGAGACGCCAAAATACGAAAAGCCCCGCACCACCGTTGATTTGGGCACTTCGAGAAGCGCGGTGGTGAGCGGATAGGTGACCTGATCCTCGACCACCTGGGGCCCCTGGCCGGGATACTCGGTATAGACAATCACTTCGGGGTCGGAGAGATCTGGGAGCGCGTCCAGCGGGGTATTGATCACGGCCCAGACACCGATTACCGCCACGATGATGCTGGCGATCAGCACTATCAGGCCGTTGCGCGCGGAGAATTCGATGATGCGGGCGATCATGGGCCAGCGCCTTGCGAAGCATTATTGCCGGCACTGAAGGCTTGCAGCGCCGCCTGCAAATTGCTCTCCGCGTCGATCAGGAAGTTCGCGCCCACCACCACCTGTTCTCCCGGCTTCACGCCGCTGAGAATTTGGCTATAGCCGTCGCCCTGGAGGCCCAGCTTGACGGCGCGAGGCTCGAAGCGGCCTTGCCCGTGGTCGACCAGCACCACCTGGCTTGCGCCGTTGTTGATGATCGCAGAATCCGGAACGACCACCATGGGCTTTCGTGACGCCGCGGGCGTGGCGATGGCGACATTGGCATACATGGAATCGCGCAACAGTCCGTCCTGATTGGGAAGGACGATGCGCACCTGGCCGGCGCGCGTGTTGGCCTGTATTGTTGGGTAGATGAAATCCACTTTGCCCGCGAAGCTCCGCCCCGGATAGGCCACCAAAGACGCTGTTGCCGTGTCGCCCACATGCAAGGCGCCCATGTCCTGTTCCTGCACGTCCACCATCAGCCAGACCGTCGAAAGATCGGCGATCTTGAACAAGGGATCGCCGGTGTTGAAATGCATCCCTTCGATCGCTGGCTTGTCCAGCACAACCCCGGAATGGGGTGCGGTGATGGTGACGAACCGGGTGGGCAGCCCGGTGCGGTGGATTTCGTCAATCGCCGAATCCGGGATGCCATATTGCTTGAGCACATTATCGGCCTGGGCGATCTCGCCTTGGTTCTTGTCCTGGAGCGCAATCACCAGGTCGATTTCGCGCGTGACCACGTCCGGACCAGTCTGCATCATCGTGTCGGGTGTTTGTATCCAGACCTCCGCCAAGGGCTGTCCCGCCACGACAGAGGCTCCGGTTGTCGAGACGAAGAGTTTATTGACCACACCATCAAATTTGGTGGTGACCGAGGTAAGCCTGCTTTCATCGGGCTGGATTGTGCCCGTGGCCTGAACGGTGCGCGCAAGCGACTCGCGCGCGGTCACGGGCGTTGTCTTGACCCCCAGCATTTGGATGCGCTGCGGGCTCACGGTGACAATGCCCGGCTCGTTCCCGGCTTGGTTGGCATAGACGGGGATGTAATCCATCCCCATCGAGTCTTTCTTGGCCACCGGCGAAGTGTCAGGCAGGCCCATGGGATTCTTGTAATAGAGAATCCGCCCCTTGCCTTCGCCCGGCGGAGCGGGAGTGGCTGGCATCTGTGCCGACGCCGTCATGGGGGAAGGCGCTTGAGAGCGCGAAGCGATCCAATAGCCGCCGCCTATTCCGGCAGCCACGAGCGCGACAGCCATGATGGCGAGTGCGATAATCTGAATAATGATTGTTCGCATGGATGTCTCCACTTGCGAAAGCCAAAGGAAGGCGCGCTCCATCAGCTTTCGCTGGACGCGAAAGCTCGAAGCATCACGCAAACGCGCAGGCTGCGAGCCTGCGCGTTTTTACCGTCAGGCGTGGAGGATGGGGGGCGGCAGAACGGGGCGCCGCGAAATGCCGTCGAGGCTTCCAGTAAGGAAGGATATTCCGCCGGACTGGCGGGGTGTGGAAGCGGAAATATCGGGAATCAACCCCGACGGCATGGCGCAAGTCCCGGCAACGCAGCAGCCGCACCCCACATTGCCGCAAGGCGCGTTCTTCATCGGCGCCTGCTTTTGCGCGTCCATGGACCCAGCCGTCAGCGGCATATCCGGCATCATCATCGAGCATGGCATCGACCCGCCTGCGCCGGGAGCGGCCAGCGTCGGCAACGCACCGCCAAGGCAAAATCCTATGGCGATGAACAAGGCGATGATGCGGTGTCCAAAAAAGCTTGTCATCGGCCCCATGATAGGCTGCGGGTTAGACGTCTTCAAGCAAGTGCGGCCCCATTAACATCTCATAATAGGGCTTGCTCGCGACGATCTACCGGCGAAAGAGGATTGCGTAGAAGCGCCTTGCATCGGGGAGCGCAAAAGGGAAAAGTCGGAAATGCGGGAAAGCCAATCTCGAAAGGTTTGCCAACCCGTTGATTTTGCAAGCGACCCCGTAGCTCAGCAGGATAGAGCATCGGTTTCCTAAACCGAGGGCCGGAAGTTCGAGTCTTCCCGGGGTCGCCAGTTCGCAGCCCATGCGCTCACTATAAGCCAATCAGGTCGCGGGAGTACGGAATCGCGTTTGCAATCGAACCACGGGCCGTTATCCTCCCCTGAGACGTCAGGTCTCGGAGGGCTGTCATGAACCGGCTATACAGGGTCTTGCTGCGCCTGGTTGCTCTTATCGTCGTCGTCGTGCTGGTCGCCTGGGCCGCGGCCTATCTCGGGGTCTACAACGTCGCCGCCGACGACCCGCACTGGCCCTTCGTCAAGAACTTCCTGGGCTACACCATGGACCGTTCGGTGGCGGCGCGCGATGGAGATATCGATGTGCCCGACATCAAGGATCAAAAGATGATCGCGGCCGGCGCGGCGGAATACGACTCCATGTGCACCGCGTGCCATCTCGCGCCGGGCATGGACGAAAACAAGCTGCGCGCCGGCCTCTATCCCAAGCCGCCCAGTTTCGCGAAGCGCCGCCGGCCGGGAAATCCCAAGGAGCAATTCTGGATCATCAAGCACGGGATCAAGATGACGGGCATGCCCGCCTGGGGGGTCAGCTATCCGGATGCCGATCTCTGGAAGATCGTCGCATTCTTCCAAACCCTGCCCGGCATGACGCCCGAGACTTACAAGTCGCTGGTTGAATCCGGCAAGCAGTAACCTCATAGCGAGGCGCCATGCTGTCATGGATCAGGTTTGCCGCCGTGGCGCTCCTGTCTTTCGCATTGCTGCCGGTCATGGCAAGCGCGGCTGAAATCCAAGGCCAGCATATTCTTCTGCCCGCCAAGGAACGCCAGGTGAATGTCACCTATTTCCGCGCGCCGGGAGAAGCGCCTCGTCCCGCGATCCTGCTGCTGCATGGTGCGAGGGGGTTTGATGCCCAGATTGCCGACTATGACCGCTACTGCTCGGAGCTCGCCAGCAAGGGCATGGATGCTTATCTGGTCTATTATTATAGCGTCAACGACCAGCACAGCATGGCAAGCGGCACGGACGTTTTTATCGACCGCTTCGCGGCATGGGCCCGGTTGGTGGACGATCTCGCCAGCGACCTGCTGGCCGCAAAGCAATCCAATGGCAAAATTGGACTCATCGGTTTTTCCAACGGCGGGTTTCTGGCCGCCGGCGCCGGCGCGCTGGACCAACACATAAATGCCGCCGTCATTTATTACGGCGCCGTGCCTTTTCCTATCATGGATCGCGTGACCCGCTTTCCCCCGCTTCTGATTCTGCATGGCGATGCCGATGCCATTATCGCGGTGGACAGGGGCAAAGAGCTGGCATCTCTTGCCAGGCAGCTAGGGGGCTCCGCCGACCTGGTCATCTCTCCGGGGGCGGGGCATGGCTTTGGCTCCAGGCTGAACACCAAGGACGGCGCCGATGCGCTTGCCCGCACCATCACGTTCCTGACCAAAGAGCTTGATGCGCATTCGCCCTGACCGAAGCGCGACTTACCCGTAGGTGAAGTCCGGCTTGCTTTGCCCGACTTCTATAATATAGCCGTCGGGATCGCGGATGTAGCAGCGCGTCTCGCCATATTTGTCTTTGGGCTCGGTGATGAACTCGGCGCCGCGGCTTTTCCATAGTTTATAGCAGGCCTGAATATCCGCGACCCGGATATTCATGAAGCTGCTCACGGCATCGGGGTCGGGCGGAACGCGGAGTATCACCGTCGGCTTGTCGGGCGTGGGACCGCCGCCAGGATTGACGATCAGCCAGGTGTTGGCGATCTGGAGGTAGCCGGGCGCCCCCTTGGTGTCGCCGCCGCTGACGATGCGGCCGTCGAACACCTTTTCGTAAAATCGCAGTGATCGTTGGACGTCGGCGACGGTGAGAAAATGCGCGACGGTGAAACCATCCTTGGGCGGCATGTGATAAGTTTTTTGCTCGACTTTCGCTTCGCTCATAACCGGCTCCCATTCGGATATGGTATTTTCCGGGGTCCAGAATATGCCGGGCAATGTGTGGGCTCAATGGGCGCCACCACGGCGCGGTGGCACAGCGATTTGCGCGAAAACTGAGCACCGCCGGCTTTTCATCCCATCGAAGGTCTGATTTGCATCAGCCCCAGAATGTGGGCACCGAAGCTGCGTTCAACTCCGAGCGCGCCTTGTCGGCCAACTCGTCCCATGCAATCGCCAGCTTCAGGAATCCGGTCGTGATCTCGGCATCGGGAGCGGCGATGGCCGATTTTCTCGCCTCGTCGGAAAGTTTGCGATATTGCGCCAGGCGGTCGCTGGGAGATTGGCCGTGTGCAAGATGGGTCGCCATAGGGTCCCCCTCCTATCTGGCCTAATAATGCGCAGATGACCTGCTTGGTTCCGGGCACGGATTCGCCTGGCACTTGCGTCGCGCGTTCAGGCATTTCGCTTGTGATCCCGGCAAACATTCAGTTTTTAAGGATTGATTTATCCCAATTTTCCCGCCCCTTGTGCTTCATCGTACCAAGATGGGGCAGGACGGAGTTCGCGGGAAACGGGTATCATCACCCTCGTGACGAGCACCAGGAGGGGCGATGCTCGCCTATCGGTTCTATATCTTGAAACCCGACGGCAGGATCGAAACCGCGGCCAACCATGAATGCGCCGACGATCAGGCGGCGCTGGAGCACGCGAGGAAGATCATCGACGGCAAGGCGATCGAATGCGGGCAAGGCGCGCGCAAGCTGTTTCTTCTCGATCCCGACGGCACCGTGAAAAAGTGACCGCGCCAGGTTAAGGCGTCTTCGCCCCGCCCACATCCGACGCGGTGCGCTCCTCGATGACGCCCAACACCGTCTCGTGATCCGGCTTTGACGCCATTTCCACTGCTTCCTGATCCACCCGATTGTGCACATTGGGAAGATCGCGGCGCAGTTCTTCGATCAGATCGATGATCTTCGAGGCTTTGTTCTCGGCCAGCAGCGCCACCTCCAGCGCCAATTGCTGACGCCGTTGCACCAGCCGGTCGGCGCGCTTCTGGGTGGTCAGGATCAGGATGGCGATGCAGATCGCCACAGCGGACACCGCCAGGCACAACAACGGAAAGGGGAAGGCATCGGGCCAGTCTTTGCCGAAGAACAGTGCGGCTACAACCCAACCTGCCATCGCCACCACCACCAGCGCGAGGAAGCTGGGCCGCCCCACCACCGAGGTCAGGCGGTCGACCGCTCTGTCCGCAGCTGTGGCTTCGCGCTCATGGACCACATGCATGGACGCGACCGCGCGCACCGCTTCCTCGACATGGGACGGCAAGCGCGGATTGCCGGGGGCTCCGCCGTTGTCAGGCATTTCCGCTATTGCGAATCGACGATTTGGGAAGCGGGCACCGGCAGCCCCAGGGGGGTCGGCGCATGGGTGGCAATGCGGGGCAGATCGCTCACGCTGTTCGCATCCTGTCCCGGCATCGCGGTCTGGCCGGGACCGGCATCGCTTCCGTCCCGCACCGTCATGTCCGCAGTTTCCACCCTCAGCGAGGGATGGGAAGCTGCCATGGTCTGGGCCAAGCCGGGGGTCGCCAGGCTGGAAACGGCCAAGGAAGCGGCAATCAGGGCGGCGAAAGCGATCGGGCGCATGGCGGGCTCTCTCTTCACTCCATCCATAATGTGGGAAAGGCCGTTCCGTTGCCTTTTGTGTTGTCTTTTCTGGCGCGGTTCCGGGCGGTCTTTACATTCCCGGCACAGAGTTTTTCCCAATCCTTACGCAACCCTTGCGATCACTTGGCTCGGTTTTTTTCGCGCCACACTTAGATTCAGCCCAGCCGCAATCGTGCGGATCTGAGATATCGAGGAGTGGATTTCATGTTGAAAAAGATTGTCCAGGTTTCGTCATTGAGCCTGATGGTGGCGCTTGCCACCGCCCTGCCCGCCATCGCCAGCGAGGAGGATATCGCCGCGCCGGTGGGCTCTTTCACCTCGGATATGGCAATCCCCGCGCCGCAATTCGGCTCGCATGGGCACTTCGCCATGCGCCAGCACGGCGGGTTCTGGTTCGGCGCGCATCGCGCGCATATGCGCGGCGAGTGAATCGTGGAAAAAGGGCCCGGCGCTTGGACGACCGGGCCCTCTTCGCGCGCAGCCCCAGGGTAATCGCCACGCGCGCAATCACGCTAAGCCCCGCCTTGCGAAAACCACGTGACCAAAGACGCTACAACTTTCCCCATCGCGCAAATTTCTTTGTACCAAACCGAACACGCCGCGCGCGGAACGCCGCCAGCGCCCGCGAGTTACATCGGTGCAAACAGAAAGGCATTCCCTATGGATCAAGATCGCATCAACGGCGCCGCCGACCAGACCAAAGGCGCGGTGAAGGAAGCCGCCGGCAAAGTCACTGGCGACACCAAGCTGAAAGTGGAAGGCGAACTCGACAAGACCAAAGGCAAAGTAGAAAGCGCCGTCGGTCAGGCGAAAGACGAAATTCGCAAGAACTGAGTCGCGTATTTGTTCTTAACAGGCTCGTCTCCCATCGGAGGCGGGCCTGTTTGTCTGCGCGGCGTTCAAACCGGAACGGAAATCAACGCCCGCGTGCCGCCGGCTTGGCTGGTGTCATACGCCACCTCGGCCTGCGCGGTCTGCGCCATCGCCCGGATGATGCGCGAACCCAGGCCCGAGCCCTTGATCTCACCCACCCCGATCCAGCCCACGCCATCATCCTCGACCGCCACAATCAGCCTTCCGCCTTCGGCGCTGGCGCGGATGCGGATCTCGCCGCCGCCCGCGCCATAAGCATATTTATAGGCATTGGTGATCAGTTCGGTGACGATCACGCCCAGTGCGATGGCCTTGTCGGTGCCCAGCATGATCTCGGACGGCGCCGCCACCAGGCGCAGCGAACTCCGCCGCTCCACATTCATGGTCGCGGCCAGTTCCTCGGCCAGCGAGGCGAGATAGACATTCACTTCGACCGAACGGACATCGGTGGAGGTGTAGAGACGGCGATGCACGGCGGCGATCGCCGCGATGCGGGCCTGGGTCTCGCGCAGCATGTCGCGCGCTTCGGGATCGGAGATCGCATTGGCCTGCATCTGCACGAAGGTCGTGACGATCGCCAGCGAATTGGCGACGCGGTGATTGACTTCGCGCAGCAAGGTCTCGGCGCGGTCGCGCGCGGTGCGGATCTCGCGCTGGGCCACTTCGGACTCTCGCCTGAGCTTTTCCTGCTCCAGCGCGGTCTTGATGCTTTGGCCCAGAAGCTCGCGGTAATGCCCCTGGACATCTTTCCAGACATAATCCACCGCGCCGGCCTTCAGCGCCGCCACCGCGATGCGGGCGTCTTCCGAGCCCGTCACATAGATGATGGGCGGTGCGTCGGGCAAGGCGCGGATGCGGGGGATGAGATCCAATCCCAGCTCATTGACCAGATTATGGTCCAGCGCGATCAGGTCGTAGGGGGTGGCGGCAAGCCGGGCCAGCGCCTCCTCGCCCGAGACCACGGCTTCCACCGCATAGAAGCTGGGCGCCAACGCCTTGCTAAGCAGAATGCCCAACCCGACATCGTCATCGATATAAAGAATGCGAACGGGTTGTTCCGGCATTATTCGTTGGTCGGTACCTGCATCACCGAAAAGAACAAGCCCAGACTGCGGATCGCGGCGGTGAAGCCGACATAATCCACCGGCTTGGTGATGTAGACATTGGCGCCCAGATCGTAGCAGCGCTGGATCTCGCGCTGGTCGTCGGTGGTGGTGAGCACCACCACCGGCACGCGCTTCAAATGCTCGTTGCCCTTGATCTTGGTGAGGATGTCCACGCCCGTCATGTCGGGCAAATTGAGATCGAGCAGGATCAGCAGCGATCTTCCGGCATGCACGCTGCCGGTGCCGTCCGCGCCGAACAGGAATTCCAGCGCCGAGGTGCCGTTCGTGAACGGCAAGATCGGGTTGTTGACGCCGGCGCGGCGGATATTGCGCTCGATCAGGGTGGCGTGCCCCTCGTCATCCTCGACCATGACAATGGATACGGGCAGTCCGACGGAATTCGGGCTCATAAGGACACACTCTGCTCGATGAGAGGGGAACGCGGCAACACTACACGAAACTCAGAACCTTCGCCAATCCGCGACCGCACGGTGACATCGCCGCCCAGCCGCTGCATTTGGGCGCGCACATGGGCCAGACCGATGCCCTCGCCCGGCCGGTCCTGACGCCCGGCGCGACGGAACAATTCGAACACCCGCTCCCGGTCCTGGTCGGCGATGCCCCGGCCATTATCGATCACCTTGATGACGACATTGGGACCATTGTCTTCGGCCTCGATCCGGAGCTTTCCGAGCCGTCCGGGCTGGAGATATTTGAGCGCATTGTCCATCAGGTTCCCGAAGACCTGCTCCAGCGACAACCGGTCCGACCGTATAATCGGCAGCCTTGGCGACAAGGTCACGGTGGTTCCGGTTTCGTCGATTTGGTGTTTCAGGCTGCTCATGACGGTCTCGAAGACGCGCCGGATATCGACATCCTCGGCGATCAATTCGCGCTTGCCCTCGCGCGACAGTTTCAGGATCGCGTTGATCAGCCCGTCCATCTTGGTGGTGGAGGAACGGATGAACTTCACCGCTTCCGGCAGCGACTGGTTCGCGGCTTCCACCGCCGGGGGCCTGGTGTCGGGCGTCTCATACGTCAGATAGGCCTGCAGCGCCTTGGTCCCTACATCCAGCTCGCTGGTGAAGCCCATGATGTTGACCAGGGGCGCGCGCAGATCGTGGCTCACGATATAGGCGAAGCGCTGAATCTCCTCATTGGCGCGGGTGAGCGCCGCTGTGCGCTGGATCACCCGGTTTTCCAAGCTGACGTTGAGTTCTTCCACTTCACCGCGGGCCCGGACCGCTTCGCGGATATAGCGTTGCAAAAGCCGGAATGCGGCGCCCGCGAACAGCACGATGAACAGACCGCCGACGATGGTGATGGTGCGCAACAACTGCGCATTGAAAGTCAGCCGGTCAAGGTCGCGTCTCACGCTCCCTTCGGCATCGTCAATGATCGCGTCCATCAGCCGGCGTGTCTGATCCATATAGATCTTGCCGCGATCGGTGCGGACCTCCGCCAGCGCCTCGTCCCGCCGGCCCGATTGCGCCAGCGAGATGGTGAGCGCCAGTTCGGCCAGCTTTTGGTTCGCCACCTTGGCCATGGCGTCAAGCATGGGCTTGATCGCCGCATTGCCCTGCTCGGTGCGGCGCAGCTGAGCGAGATCGGCAGCGGCGCGCGCGCGGGCCCTGGTATAGGGCTCCAGATAAGAGGGATCGCCGGTAAGGATGTAACCGCGCTGGCCGGTCTCGGCGTCAAGCATGGTCTCCAGTTCGTCCGAGGCGGCGGTGCGCGCCGCCCGCGCCTGCAGCACATCGGCGGACAACTCTGTGGTCACCTGCGCCAGCCAGGTCGCGGTGCCGATGATGACAAGCAGCACCAGGGCGCCCACAGCCATGAGCGCCAGCGGGCCGCGCGAGGTGCGAATGCTGGGACTTTCCATCTCTCGATCAGGCATGAATGACGACACAGGCGCATAGCACATCTGCGCCCGCGCGGCACAGGACAAGATTGATGTTTGGGAAAACTAACCCTGTACGGTCTGGTACGATCGGCGTGCCTTCCGGCTTTGTCGCCTTCTAACGCCGCGGCTTCCAGCCAAAATTGATCCGGTCGTCCTGCCAGCGCGCGGCAATGGAAGACGCCACCGCCACGATCATGCCGAACAAGAGCGCAATCGCGGTCCATAGCGCGGTGATGCTGGCGGTCTTGCGCGCGTCATGCGCGGCGGCGGCCCAGCGTGCCTCCGCGTCGGTGACGCGGCTGGTGGCGGCAGGCACCGAGATGCCGTCTTCACCCGACACGATAGCGCTCAGGCGTTGGGTGTCCTGGTCGCTCACCTGCCCTGGCGCGTTCATGGCGAGGATGCGCCGCGCCTCGCCCTTGGCGGCCATCACTTGCGGGGTGTTGGGACCGGGACCGAACATCATGTCCACCCAATAGGCGGTGTCCGTGGCCTGATCGATGGGACGGGGCGCGATGGCGCTCACCATCGACGATCCCGTCACGCCCGAGGCCGCCGCGATCAGGAGCACGCCCGCCACCACGGCCAGCGCCCACATCACAAAGCCATGCGCGCCGGCGCGGAATTCCTCTTCTTCGGTGTTCTCCTCTTCCGGCCCGATCAGCCGCCCCACCAGATAGCCGCCCACGGCGAAGCCGAAGGCCTGGGAGGCCAGGAAATAGATCGCGCCCAGGGTGAAGAATGCGGTCCTGGCATGCGCCATGGGCGTCAGCGCCAGGCCGATGGCCGCGCCCAGGGTGAGCAGGAAGAATGTGGTGGCGGTGGCCGCGAACGCCCCGGCGATCACCACGCCCCAGCGGAACGGGTTTTCCTCTTCGCCAACGATGGTGGCGGTGTCGTCGGTCAGGATAGCGGTGCTGGTCATGGGTCTCCCCCCTTGTGCGGGCTGACAGGAAACAACCGGAGCCCCGCCCCGGTTCCCTCCGATGCAACGCCTCCGCCATTTCCGCGTTAGGGGAACGCAATCACGGGGATATCGTCATGCGGTCCGGATGCCTGTGGCTCGTGGGAGTGCCGATACCCATCATCCTTCTGCTTTGGCTGATCACGGGTCACGCCTAAGCGGCCATGCCTCTCACCTATTAGTATGGTCGCTGTGCAGGTGGCTGTGGGGACCGCTGGTGAGCCCGCCCACCTTAGGCTAGGTTCTAGCCGGGGTTTAAGGGTGGGGAAGTCATGCGGATTGCGCTTGCCGTTATCGGGCTTCTGGCGCTGTTGCTGGGATTGCATTGGATCAGCGAAGGCACCGGATTTCTCGCCTATCCCCACAGCCCCCTGATGTATCTCAAGCCGGCCTGGACCTATATCGGCATCGTCACCGCGCTGATCGGCGCGGCCCTGATCTGGTTCTCGCGCAGGGTGGGCGGCAAGCGCGCGGCGTGATCTTCAAAAGAGCAAAGAATAAGGGCGGAAGGACCGATCCTTCCGCCCCGGTCAGTTAATCATTTTCAGCCGCCCTGCTTCAGCGAAGCCGGTGTCGCCGTCGCCGTATCCGACGGTGCTTTTTCCGCCAGAAGCTGCTCGATGCGCGCCGTGAATTCCTTCTTGAGCTGGACGTTGAATGCGCCGGTCGCAGGCGAGGCAAAACCGGCATGCACCGCTTTCACCTTGCCGTCGCGGCCGATGAAGATGGTGGCGGGCCAGGTGTCGAGATTGTTCAACTGCGGCACCTTTTCGTGCATCTCGGACGGCTGGCCGGCGAGCAGCGTGGTGTACTTCACGCCATATTGCTTGTTGAAGGCGCGCGCGCGCTCCAGGGTGCCCTGCTGATCGGGCTCCTCGAAATCGAGATCGACGATGGCCAGGCCCTTGCTGCGGTACTTCTTGTCGAGCTGGACCAGATACTGCGCCTCGTCATGGCAGTTGGGGCACCAGGTGCCGGACACCACCGCCAGCACCACCTTGCCTTTGAAGCGCGGGTCCTCGTTGGTGACCACGCCGCCATCGATGTCGGGAAAAGCGAATTTGAAAATGGCATCGGGATCGCGCACGCTGGTATGCGTGAGGAAATCGTCCGGTTTGGGCAATGAAGTGGCCGCATCGGAACGATAAGCCACCAGCACCGGCGGCCGCCCGCCATCAACCGCAGCGTTCGCCGCGCCCGGATGATCCACATGCTGGGCGATTTCCAATGTGCCATCCGGCTTGGGCGTCACCACGATAACGCCGGGGCGGCCGCCGTCGAAATGGCTGAGCACCCATTTGCCGTCCTGGAAGCTGCCACTGTACGAGCCGGTGTCGCCGTCAATGCGCAGGATCGCCGCTGCCACTTCGGCGCCCTTCTGCTGCACGACAAAGCGGAATGCCTTCTCGCCCTTGGATGATGGCGCATCCAGCGGGATCACCCATGAGCCCTCGATCGACGGGGCATGCACCGCAACGGCCTGGTCGCCATGGCGCGTGGCCTGGAACACATATTCGCCCGCTGGGCCACGGCCCGCCGTCGCCGCGGTGCCACTGAGCTTGCCGTCATTCAGCGAGGCGTCGATGGTGGTGAGATAATGCGCGATGTTGAGCGTGAGCCTGCCGTCCTGGAAGCTGGCGCTGGTGGTGCCGTCGTAAGGCGCGAAGCCGTCATAGAACACGCCCTTCAAGGTCGGACCGCTGCCCTGGATGTCGAGGCGGAATGGAACGGCGATGCCGTCATGCGACAACACCGCATCCCAGCGGCCATCAATGGCGCCGGGGCCGGATTGCGCGAGTGCGGCCCCGCCGCTGGCGGAGAGAAGCGCGATCAGGCTGGCGGCTTTCAGAAAAGACTTCATGGCGGTACTCCTTTTACGAATGGATCGAGATCGCGGCGGTCAGATGCACCGTCTTGGGCGGCTGACAGACGCGGTCGTTGCAGGTCTGGAAGCGCACGCTGACGGGAATGTGCTGCGCGCCCTCGGCGGAATGCGTGGCCACTTGCACGGGCAGCGCCACCGTGAAGGCGTGCGAATAGAATTGGGTGTCGAGATTGAAGCCCTGGTCGTGAATCTTGGTGGCGGGGCTTCCCACCGGCGCACCGCTGGCGGCGGCGACTTCATTTTGGTCAAGCGTCACGCGCAGCGGCGTGGGACCGTTCGGCAATTGCTTTAATGCATAGACATGCCAGCCATTGGCGACCGCGCCATGCAAAGTCAGCGTGACCTTGCCGCCCTGTTTCACTGTGTCCGCCGGATCGGCGGTGACGGTCCAATTCACAGTCTGGGCTGCGGCGGGGTCCGCCGTTTGCGCCAGCGCCGGCGCGACTACGCCCAGCAGCACGACCCCAGCCAGGGCGCTTGTAGAAATCAAACGCATAGCGATCCCCTAAAATATTAGTCTCAACAATAGCTTGCGCTTATTTCACAACAATATTATGTGACTAGGCATATTTAACAGGGTATATTTATAGTATTGGTGTAGTTTGAAATATATTACTTTCTTTTAGTGTGAATATAGCGCACAGCAAAGACCTCGTCGTTCACCGCGCTGATCGGTTGATCTGGTTCTCTCGGACGATGAGCGCGGCATGAGCGGCGCTTAGCGCGCGCCGTGCGCTGGAGTGGACGCCTAGTGTCCGACCTCGGTGTCCGCCACCCAGGCATAGCCGTCGCCGTTCGGGACAATCCATCCCACTCCAGGGAACGGAAAGTGAGGCGCGAACACCAGCTCATGCGCCTTGGCCAGACGCGCTACCTCCTTTGCCCTGACGACAGCAGCTGTCTTGGAATCTTGGTCCATTTGCCCGACCCAATCAGGCTTTGCCAATGAGATGATGGAACTGTGTGCAGCATCGCCTATGTTCTCGATTCTTTGGGCGCCTGAGACGATCTCGTAGGCGACATGCCCGGGCGTGTGGCCGTAAAGCGCGATCGGCGTGATGCCGGGGAGAATTTCCGCTCCGGGTTCGAAGGTCACGACTTGGGAAGCGATTAGCTTCGACCCAGCGGAGAATTGACTTTTGAAGAAAATCCATTCGCGTGACGACATCCGGATTTTGGCGTTAGGAAATGCGCGTTTGCTATCAGCGGTAACTAGTCCTCCAACATGATCTTCATGGGCGTGCGTGATCAGGACATCTGTTATCGCCGCTGGTGTTATCCCGACGAGCTTAAGGCTCTCAGGCAAAGCGCCCGATAATTTTGGACCGAGCCCGGTATCGAGCAACACCAGATGCCCCGGCATTCGTACGAGGAGAGCATCTACGTCCAGACGGACTTGATCAGTCGGGGCATGGGCATCTGCGAGCACTTTTTTCACGGCTGCCGCGCCGACATTCGCGCCGAAGTCACCGCCTGAAGTGGACAGCACATAGCCACTGTCCTTAAGGGAGGTAAGTTGAAGTGCACCAACGGAAAAGCTCGCTGCGGCGGGCTTCGCCATAACTGGGCGATCCTCTGCAAAAGAGGAAGGCGACGTTAGGCACAACAGCGACAAAAGAACGAAGACGGCGCTTCCGGTCTTGAACATGTCCATTCCTCCAATCGCGCGCAACGTTACCCAGGATGTCATTCGTACCTTAGTGCATGAACAGGATTCGCTCTCGCCACATGCGCGGCATGCACGATCACGGTCGCCCAGGCGATCACCAGCGCCACCGCCCCTGCTCCCACAAAATAGAGCGGACTGAGGCTGATGCGATAGGCGTATCCTTCCAGCCAGCCGTGCAGATAATAATAAGCGACGGGCCAGGCGATCAAATTGCGATCAGCACGGGAATCGAGAACTGCCAAAGCAGCATCAGCACAATGTCCCTGGTCCGTGCACCAAACGTCTTGCGCAGACCAATCTCCTTGGTGCGCCGCTCGGTCGAGAAGGCGGCCAAGCCGAATAAACCAAGACAAGCGATAGAGATAGCGATGATCACGAACAGGTTGAAGAGAGTGCTCTGGTGCTGGTCGGCCTGGAATTCACTTTCGAAATCGGAATCCAGGAAATAACGCCGGATTGCGATGGTCGGTATAAAAGCATGCCAAGTGCGGTCTATGGCACCGAGGGCGTCCGATATGTTTCGCCCCGGTATCTTCATGGAGACATAGCCCATATCGTCGGGATCATAAGTATAGACGGTGGGCTCGATTTGCAGTCGGTCACCTTCAAATTTGAAATCGCTGGTCACGCCCACGATCGTGGCGCGTTCCTTCCGCGCCGTTTGCATGTGGCCTCGGTCGAAATAAAAGCTCTTTCCCAAGGCGCTCGAGGGCGAGTAGCCAAATCGCCGGGCTGCGGCCTCGTTGATGAGAACATTATAGGCAGTCCCGCCGGACCTCCGCATGTCTTCGCCATGTGCATGCGAAAATTGACGACCGCTCAACAATCGGATGTGATAAAGGGAGAAAAAATTAGGGTCTACAGAAATCCCCCGGATCACACTGGTGCCCGGTCTGCCGGGGATTTCGATTGTGCTGTTGTTGACGTTGCCGGAAAAAGGTACATCTCCCGACTCAGTGGCCCCGGAGCGCCGGGTTTGCGTTCAAAGCACGCGTGAAGCTTTGTCGACTGCTGGGTGTCATGCCATCCACGTCAACCACCACGATCCCATCCTTGCTCAGCCCGAGATCGATAGACCGGGCATAGGAAATTTGCGCGAACACTACCATGGCTGCGACGCCGAGCCCGATGGAGACTGCGAATTGCATAACGACCAGCACGGTGCGCACTAGGCCCGAGCCGGAGTGCCAGATTGTCTTAGCGCGTAGAACGCTGGCAGGCCGAAAGCCAGAAAGCACCAGCGCGGGATAAACCCCCGCGATCAGCCCGACAAGGATGGCAAGTCCGAGGAACGCGAGGAACAGCGGCCAATCCGAGAAGTAATTCAGGGTAATTGGCTTACCTGACATCTGATCAAAAAAGGGAAGCAGGACCTCGGACATGGAAAGGGCCAACACAAGCGCAATTAATACGGTAAGAACTGACTCGCCCAGGAATTGAACCATCACCTGCGCCCGCCGAGCGCCCATCACCTTGCGCAAGCCGATTTCGCGGGCTCGCATCATAGCGCGAGCAGTGGCGAGGTTGGTGAAGTTGAAAGACGCGACCAGCAGAATCAGAACGGCAATGACCGCGAAACCATACACCGTAGTCCAGTCGCCGGGCGGCGTCATGCTTGGCCCAATGCGGTCGGTGGAAAGGTGATCATCACGGAAACGCGTGAGCCTGTAATGCGAAAACTGGCTGCCGCGCATAGGTACCCCTTGAGTCTTTCGGGGATCGTAGCTGCGGTCAATCAAGGCGTTGAGCTCGACCAACATCTGCTTAGGATCGGCAGTTGGTTCGATCTGTACATAGCCAAAACCAGTATTGGAGTTCCAACGCGCCTTTGCTTGAGGCCCCATGGGATCGGCCGCAGATGTATTAGGAATAAAGATGTCGCCCGCTAGCTGCGTATTGTGAGGAAGGTCTCGCACGATGCCGGTCACGATGACCGACGCTTCGCGAATCTGGCAGGCGGGAACATCCCAGTCGCATCCCCCGACGACGTGGAGCGTCTTCCCCATCGCATGGCTCGACCCAAAATATTTGCGTGCGCCGCTCTCAGAGAGAACGGCGGACTCTGCATTGGCAAAAATAGTCGAGGCATTTCCGGCAACAAGGGGAAGCTGGATAACCTGGAAAAAATTAGGACTGACGACGTTTACCTGATCTGCGAACTGACGATCCCCCACCGCCACGGTCATGCGGCGACGCTCAAGATGAACAGCGGCCTTGACCTCGGGGAACTGGGCCTGCATCGCGTCGGGCACGGGGAATTGCGTTTCAATTGTGAGCTGCGGGGGTTGGCCGGGAATGTGCCAGGTCACTTCGGTCCGGTAGAGATTCTCCGTGCCCGGAATCCACCGGTCGTAAGAAAGCTCGTCGCGCACGAACAAGATGATGAAGATCGCGCAAGTGAGCCCCACCGTCAGGCCCGCGATATTGATGAAGCTATAGAGCTTGTGGCGAGTGAAGTTGCGCAGCGCCGTGATCAGGTAGTTGTGGAACATCGCCTCCCTCTCACTCGTACCGCAGTGCATGGATGGGATTGGCGCGGGCCACGTGGGCGGCGTGCACGATCACCGTGGCCCAGGCGATCACCAACGCAACTACTCCTGCCCCCACGAAATAAAACGGACTGAGGCTGATGCGATAGGCGTACCCCTCCAGCCAACCATGCAAATAATAATACGCCACCGGCCAGGCGATCAGGTTCGCGATCAGCACGGGAATCGAGAATTGCCATAGCAGCATCAGCACGATGTCGCGGCTGCCGGCCCCGAACACTTTGCGGATGCCGATCTCCTGGGTGCGCCGCTCGGTCGAAAACGCTGCCAAGCCGAACAATCCCATCGCGGCAATCAAGATGGCGATGCCCACGAACAAGGCAAACACGGAATCCTCCTTCTGGTCCGCCTGGAATTGCCGGTCGAAATCTTGATCCAGAAAGTGCCGCTCGATCGCCACGCTGGGCGCGAAGCCGCGCCAGATGCGGTCCACCGCGCTCAGGCCCTCGCCGATCCTGCCGGGCTTGAGCTTGATCGAGACCCAGTTCGGCGCCGGCGTGTCGCGGTAAATCGTGGGGACGGTCGCGGTTTTCGCGCCTTCGATCTTGAAGTCCCGCGTCACGCCCACTACCGTCACAGGCGTGTCGTTGAGCGCGAAGGTCTTGCCCACCGCGGCCTGGGGCGTGACCCCCATCCGACGCGCCGCCGCTTCGTTGATCAGCACATTGTGCATTTTGCCGTCCTGGGCGAAGACGTCGCCGCCATGAGAAACGGAAAAGACGCGTCCCGCCGCCATCCCGATGCCGTAAAGCTCCAGGAATCCGGGTCCGATGGCGACAGTGCGAAAACTGTCTTTGAAGGGCTGCCCGGGAAACTGGACAAAGATATTGTCTTTCATCCCATGGCCGAACGGGGTGGCGGTGGAGAGCGACGCGGCGGCGATGGCCGGGTCTGCCGGCAATGCGCGAATAAGGCTTTGCCGCGCTTCAGGGGTCAAATTGTCGGCATAGACGATCAGGACATTGTCGCGGTTGAAGCCCATGTCCATGTCGCGAGCGAAAGAGACCTGCTCGAACACCACCAGGGCCGCTATCCCCAAGCCGATCGAAACCGCGAACTGGAGCACCACCAGGGCGGCGCGCAAGACGCCGGAGCCGGAAAGGCCGCTGCGGTTGGCGCGCAAGACCAGCGCAGGGCGGAAGCGCGAAAGCACCAGCGCCGGATAGGCGCCGCCGATCAATCCCGCCAGAACGGCCATGCCGGCCGCTGCCAGGATCAACTGCCAGTCGCCCGCATAGGTGAGCCGGATTGGCGCATCCAGCAGCCGGTCGAACAGGGGAAGCAGGATTTCCGCCAGCGCCAGCGCCAGCACCAGCGCGATCAAAGCCGTAAGCACCGATTCCCCCAGGAATTGCAGGATCAGCTGACGGCGGCGCGCGCCCATCACCTTGCGCAGCGAGATTTCCCGGGCGCGGATCATGGCGCGCGCCGTGGCCAGATTGGTGAAGTTGAAGCAAGCCACCAGAAGAATGAGCACGCCGATCACGGCAAAGCCATAGACGGTGGACCAGCTTCCGGCCGGCGTCATCCCGCCATAGCGGTCGGTGGAAAGATGCACGTCCCAGAATGGCGTCAGGTTCGGCGCGAGAATCACGCTTCCCTTCATATTGACATGCATGGTTCGCATGACATCTGCCACCGAACGGTCCACCAGGGCGTTCAGCTTGGGTATCAGCTGCGCCGCCGTCGCGCCCGGAGCAAGCGCCACATAGCCGTAACTGTTGATGTTGCCCCAGGTCTGCTTCTCCTCGTCCGGCATCAGGTCCGCCCGCGAATTGTTGGGCAACAGAAAGTCGCCGGCGAGCTGGCTGTTGGCGGGAATGTCGCGCATCACCGCTTTGACCACCATATTCTCCTGCCGGGTGGTCTGATCGCTGCCGTACCAGGGCTTGCCGCTCATCGTCAGCGTCTTGCCGATGGGATCGGTGTCGCCGAAATATTTCTTCGCCGCGCTCTGCGAGATCACCACGGCATCCGGCTGACGCAATGCGGCGCCGGGATCGCCTTCCACCAGCGGCAGCTTCACCACGTCCAGAAAATTGGGGTCCACCACGTCGACATTTTCTGCGAACTGGCGATTGCCCGAGATGATTGTCATATCCTCCGGCGTGAGCACGGTCGCCGCCTTGATTTCAGGAAGCTGTTGCAGCATGGCGTGCGCGATGGGGAACGAGGCACCGGCAAAATGCAGCGGCAGCTGGCCGGGATTGTTGGCCGTGATCTCGACGCGATAAAGCCCGCCGCTATCCGGGATCCAGCGGTCATAAGATAGCTGATAGCGCAGGAACAATGTTATGAACACGGCGCAGAGAAGCCCCACCGTCAGGCCGGCGATGTTGATGAAGCTATAGAGCTTGTGGCGGGTGAAGTTGCGCAGCGCCGTAATCAGGTAGTTGTGGAACATCACCCTGCCTCTACTCGTATCTTAATGCATGAATGGGATTGGCGCGGGCCACGTGGGCGGCGTGGACGATCACGGTCGCCCAGGCAATCACCAGCGCCGCCGCCCCTGCCCCCACGAAATAGAGCGGACTGAGGCTGATGCGATAAGCATACCCTTCCAGCCAGCCGCGTAGATAATAATAGGCCACCGGCCAGGCGATCAGGTTGGCGATCAGGACCGGAATGGAAAATTGCCATAACAGAAGGAATATGATGTCCCTTGTCCGCGCGCCGAAGGTTTTTCGCAGCCCGATCTCCTTGGTGCGGCGTTCGGTGGAAAAGGCGGCAAGCCCGAACAAGCCCAGGCATGCGATAAAGATCGCGATGCCAACGAATAGAGCGAAGATGGTTTTCTGCTTTTCGTCCGCTTGAAATTGCCTGTCAAAGCTTTCGGTCAGGAAAGACCGCTGCATCGCGACCGAGGGCGCAAACGAGCGCCATGTATGGTCGATGAAGGTAAGCGCCTCCGGCAACCGGCCGGGCTGTACGCGGACAGAGATATAGGACACGGCTTGCGGGAAATAACGGTAAATGGTTGCGGTCACTGGCGCCTTTGTCCCGGCAATCTTGAAATCGGCAACAACACCCACGATCGTGAGCCGTATCGCCGCGTTGCTGAAAGGGTTGAACCCTTGAATCATGATCTTGCCCACGGCATCGCCGGGCGAACCGAACCGTTTGGCGGCCGTGGCATTGATCAGCACATTGTAAGACGTGCCAGGTCCCATCTGGTCCTGACTGTGCTGGTTCGATAGCGGCCGACCCGCCAAAAGCGGGATATGGTAGACGTTGAGGAAATTGGGACCCATCACCACCGACCGCATCAGTTCTGTGACTGACGAACCGGGCATCTTAACGGGGAGGTTGTTGTCCCGGTCCACGAACGGCACGATTCCGGAAAGCGCGACATTTTCAATTCCTGGACCTTTTAGCAACGCCTCGCTTAGGCTCTGACGGGTCGGGACGGGTAAATTGTCGGCGCCGATCACGACGACGCCGTCTTTGCGGAAACCCAGATCGACATTGCGGGCAAATGAGATTTGCTCGAACACCACGATGACCACGATGGCGAGTCCGATCGAGACTGCAAACTGCAGAATCACCAAGAAGGTACGCATCAGGCCCGAGCCTGACAGATTGGCCTGGTTGGTTCTCAGTGCGCTCGTCGGTCGGAAGCCGGAGAGCACCAGCGCCGGATAAGCGCCGCCGATCAGCCCCGTAAGAACGGCGACGCCCAGCAGTGTCAGCAGCAGAGGCCAATCGCCGGTATATTGAAAGTGGATGGGTTTATTCAACATGCCGTCAAAGGCCGGCAGCAGAATCTCGACCAGGGATAGCGCCAACAGCAGTGAAATCAATGCCACCAAGAGGGATTCGCCAAGGAATTGGAGGGCGAGTTGCGTTCGCCTGGCGCCCATCACCTTGCGAAGTGAAATTTCCCGCGCCCTGACCGTGGCGCTAGCGGTGGCAAGATTGGTGAAGTTGAAACAGGCTACCAGAAGAATCAAAATTCCTATGGCAATAAATCCATAGACGGTAGCCCAACTGCCCGGCGCAGTGAGGCTTCCATATCGGTCGGTGGAAAGATGGTCGTCCTGAAAGGGTGTGAGCCGCGGCTCTGCCATTTGGCTGCCGCGCAGAGGGATCTTCGCAATCCTCATCGGATCGAATGAACGATCTATGATGGCCCTGAGCTTGGCTGACACCACGCTTGGCTGAGCGCCCGGTGCAAGCGCGACAAAGCCCCAACCATGCGTGTCGTCCCAGCTTTGCTTGAAGTCCGGGTCCATGGGGTCGGCCTTGGACGTGTTTGGAGTGAACACATCGCCGGCCAACTGGGTATTGTTCGGCAGATCGCGCAGGACACCGGAAACGAGCAGTGGGTGCAATCCGGCTTCCACATGGCCCGGAAACGTCGTGGGAAGAATGGAACTGCCGCCGCTGACCATAATCATCCGGCCCACTGCAGCCTTGTTGCCAAAAAGTTTCTTCGCTGTTTCCGCGGAAATAACCGCGCTTTCGGGATGAGCCAACACTTCTGCCGGATTTCCTTCAATCAGCGGCAGCTTGATCACCTGGAAGAAATTGGGGTTCACCACATCGACGATCTGCATGAACTGGCGGTCGCCATTTGCCACTGTCATCTGCCAGGGTTCCAAATGGGCGATGGCTTTTACCTCGGGAATCTGTGCCAGCATCGCTTCAGTCGCGACAAAGGGCGCAAGCGACATGGGCATCGGGGGTTGGCCGGGAATGTGCCAAGTCACTTCCAGGCGATATAGATTCTCCGTGCCTGGTATCCACCTGTCGTACGACAGCTCATCTCGCACGAACAGGATGATGAAGATCGCACAGGTCAGCCCCACCGTCAGGCCCGCGATATTGATGAAGCTATAGAGCTTGTGCCGGGTGAAGTTGCGCAGCGCCGTGATCAGGTAGTTGTGGAACATAACCTAGTTTCCTCCATGGCCCGGCTAGACCCTGCCATCCAGCTGGATGGGCGGCTCAAGGCCGCCCATGGTGAGCAAAAGGAGAAGGGCCGCGCGCATCATCTCTCACTCATATCTCAGCGCATGAATGGGATTGGCGCGGGCCACGCGCTGGGCATGCAGGAACACCGTGATCCAGGCGATCATCAACGCCACCAGTCCCGCCCCCAGGAAGTAAAGCGGGTTGAGGCTGATGCGATAGGCGTAATCCTCCAGCCAATTGTGCAGATAATAGTAAGACACCGGCCAGGCGATCAGGTTGGCGATCAACACGGGAATGGAGAATTGCCACAGCAGCATCCACACAATGTCATGGCTTTTGGCGCCGAAGCTCTTGCGGATGCCAATCTCCTTGGTGCGCCGCTCGGTCGAGAACGCCGCCAGCCCGAACAGGCCCAAACAGGCGATGAAGATCGCGATCCCCACGAAGATGCCGAAGATCCTTCCTTCCTGCTCGTCGGCTTCGAACTGCTTCTGGAAATCCTCGTCCAGGAAGTGCCGGTTGATGGCGCTGGAAGGCTCGAATGCGTGCCAGATGCGGTCAATGGCGGCAAGCGCCTGCGGCACGCCACCCGCCGGCACCTTCGCCGAGACATAGCTCATATTCTCGGGATCGAAGCCATAGATCGTGGGCACGATCACCCTTTTGTCGCTTTCGAATATGAAATCCGCGACAACGCCCACGATGGTGGCCCGCAGCAGACGGTTGGGATGCTGTTCGTCATCGCCGGTAAGAATACTCTTTCCCAGAGCACCATCCGGTGAAAAGTGGAAGCGTTTCGCCGCCGACGCATTGATGACGATGTTGTAGGCTTCATGCTTGCGCGCGATATCGCCCCACGACAGCGGGCGTCCGCTCAAAAGCTTGATGCCATAGAGCGAGAAGAAATCGGGCCCCGCGGTGACGGTCCGGATCAGGCTGCGGGCGGGTTCGCCCGGCAACTGAAATATGTTGTTGCTGTTCGACCCGTCGAACGGCACGTCGCCCGACAGCGCCGCACCCTTGAGCGCCGGATCGGCGGCCATCGCCCGCATCATGCTCTGGCTGGCCGCGGGTGTCACCGCGCTCAGGCGCACCACCACCATTCCATCCTTGCTCATGCCCAGCTCTTTCGCCTGGGCAAAGGAAATTTGCGCGAACACCACCAGGGCGGCGATGCCCAGCCCGATCGAAACCGCGAACTGCAGCACCACCAGGATGGTGCGCACCAGGCCGGAGCCCTGGCTGGCGGAGCTGTTGTTGCGCAGCGCCAGGGCGGGGCGGAAGCCGGACAGGATCAAGGCTGGATAGGCGCCCGCCGCCAATCCGGTCAGGATGGCGGTGCCGAGAAACGCAAGCGTAAGCGGCCAGTCGCTCAGATAATGCAACCCGATGGGCTTGCCCACGATGCGGTCGAAGACGGGCAGCAGCACCTCGGTAAGCGACAGCGCCAACGCGAACGAGATCAGCGCGATCAACACCGACTCGCCCAGGAACTGCACCACCAGTTGCCCGCGCCGCGCGCCCACGACTTTGCGCAAGGATATCTCGCGCGCCCGAACCATGGCCCGCGCCGTGGCGAGGTTGGTGAAATTGAAGCAGGCGACCAGAAGGATCAGCACCGCGATGGCGGCAAAGCCATAGACCAGGGTCCAGCTTCCGCCGGGCGTCATGCCGCCATAATTGTCGCTGGTGAGATGCGCGTCCTGGAACAGGGTGAGATGCGGCGTCATGATCTGGTTCGCGCGCATATGAATGCCGGCCAGCTTGACCAGATCCACCGAGCGGTCGATCACCGCCACGAATTTCTGCGTCACCAGTTTGGGGTCGGCGCCGGGCGCCAGCTCGACATAGCCATAACCGCTATTGGAGAGCCAATCCTGCCGCCTTCCCGGCGACATGGGATCGGCGGCGGAGGTGTTGGGGATAAAGACATCGCCGGAAAGCTGGGTATTGTGGGGC
>Ga0209483_1000569_pt1 | contig 31568 bp, 32 predicted proteins | sample NGEPerA_FD_184508 | JGI IMG/M metagenome (GOLD analysis project Ga0209483, IMG submission 184508) | Arctic peat soil microbial communities from the Barrow Environmental Observatory site, Barrow, Alaska, USA - NGEE PermafrostL2-A... | ecosystem: Environmental > Terrestrial > Soil > Wetlands >... | reverse complement strand
ATTCCTCGACGGCGCGCGACTGAGCGCCATCGTGCGGAAATATTCCGATCACATCGCACTGCCGATCGTGCTCGATGCGGACGGCAAGAGCGAGACCGTCAACGCCGCCTCGGCGCTATGGATGCGGTCGCGCGGCGAGATCACGCCCGAGCAATACCGCGAATTCTATCATCACGTCGCGCATGCCTTCGACGAGCCGTGGCTGACGATTCACGTCAAGGCCGAGGGCGCGCTCGAATACACCTCGCTCCTATTCGTCCCCGGGTCCAAGCCGTTCGATCTCTTCGAGCCCGAGCGTAAGAACCGGGTGAAGCTCTATGTCCGGCGCGTCTTCATCACCGACGATTGCCAGGCGCTGCTCCCGGCCTATCTGCGCTTCCTGCGCGGCGTGGTCGACAGCGAGGATCTGCCGCTCAACGTCAGCCGCGAGATGCTGCAGGTCAATCCGCTGCTGGCGCGCATGCGAATCCAGCTGACCAAGCGCGTGCTCGGCGAGTTGGCGAAGAAATCGGACGAGGCGCCGGCGGAATACGCCAAGTTCTGGGAGAATTTCGGCGGCGTGCTCAAGGAAGGCCTCTATGAGGAGCGCGAGCAGCGCGACGCGCTGCTGCAGCTAGCGCGGTTCCGCTCGACAGCCGGCGACGGCCTGATCTCGCTCGAGGACTATGTCGGCCGGATGAAGCCGGGCCAAGACGCCATCTACACCATCCATGGCGACAGTCTCGATCTCCTGGCCAAGAGCCCGCAGCTCGAAGGCTTCTGCGCGCGCGGCATCGAGGTGCTGCTGCTGACCGACCCGGTCGACGAGTTCTGGATGCCGGCCTTGGGCGCCTACAAGGACCACAAGTTCAAATCGGCGACGCGGGGTGCGGCCGAGCTCGAAAAGCTGGCGCCGGCGGAAAAGCCGGAGGACGCCACGGCGGACAAGCCCGACCCGGCGCTCGCCAGCCTGATCGCGCTGGTCAAGCTGTCGCTCGGGGACACGGTGAAGGACGTGCGCGCGTCGAGCCGCCTGACCGACAGCGCGGTCTGCCTGGTCGCCGACGAGGGCGACATGGACATGCATCTGGAGCGGCTGCTGCGCCAGCACCGCAAGCTCGACGAGGCGGCGAAGCGCATTCTCGAAATCAATCCGAAGCACCCGCTGATTGCCCGGCTCGCGGAGCTTGCCGGCAAGGAAGGCGCCGCCGGCACGCTCGGCGATTTCGCCTGGGTGCTGCTGGATCAGGCGCGCATTCTCGAGGGCGAGCCCTTGCCCGACCCGGCCGCCTTCGCGCGGCGGCTGTCGGAATTGCTGGCAAAAGGCCTGGGTAGCTAAGCGCCGAAGCGCTCCTCAGAGACCGCGCTGGCCGATAGCCGAGGCGGTCAGGATCGGGCCGGCGCCGTCGCGCTGCAGCAGCACGGCGATGCCGCCATCGCCCAGCGCCTTGGCCTCGTCCGCCGGCACGATGAATTCCGCCGACCAGCCGGCCCAGGCGCCGAGCTTGCGGTAGCTGCGCACCGGATGGACGTCGGTGAGCGTGCGGCCTTCGTTCTCGCCGCGCGGAACGGGCGTGACGTGCTGCCGGTCGTAGCCGACCAGCCAGAGCGTCGCCGGGTTGCCGGCCGGCGACGCACCCGATCCGACATCGATTGCGAGCGCGCCGTCCTCGCGCCAGACGAGGGCAAGCGTCGGATGCGGCGGCTGGTTCGTCGCCGCGTCGCGGATCATGGAGTCGATCGCGGGCCTGTCTCCGCCCGCGCCTTGCGCCACACCGTTCACCACCATCTGCGGCGTGTAGACGAAGCGCAGGCGGAAGCTGTCCTGATAGGCGCGCTGCCGCGACGTGGCCCAGGGCTTCGCGAAAGGATCGGTCCAGCCGATGTAGTTCCAGTAATCGACGTGGAAGGCGAGCGCCAGCACGTCGGGCCGCTGGGCGAGCTCGCCGAGATACTCGTCCGCCGGCGGACAGGTATTGCAACCCTGCGAGGTAAACAGCTCGACCACGACCGGGGCACGGGTCGCACCCGCCATCGGTGTGGCCGCGGGCCGGGGCGCCGGCATGTCGGCGGCGATGGCGGCACCGCCGGCGAGAACGGCAAGCGCGGTCAGAATGAGGGCGGCGCGACTGAGCATCGCGCGCATCTTGCGCCGCGCGCCCGGCGCTTGCCAATCATGCCCTATCACAAGCCGGTGAGCGCGCGCCGTACTGCTCGGTAAGCTTCCGCCGGGCCGGCGATCGCATTAACGTCCACGACATGAACCGCAAGAGCAGCGCCTTCGTCCCGCACGACATCGCGCGACCGCTATCCGGCGCCGCGCAGGGACCGCTGGCCGGTCTGACCGCCACGGTGAAGGACATGTTCGCGATCGTCGGCGAGCGCAGCGGCGGCGGCAATCCGGAATGGCTGGCGGCGCAACAACCGGCGACATCCTATGCCGATGCGGTGCGCCGCATCCTCGAAGCCGGCGCCACCATCGTCGGCAAGACGGTGTGCGACGAATTCTTCTTCAGCATCACCGGCGCCAACGCGCATTACGGCACGCCGGTCAATCCGCGCGCCCCTGGCCGGCTGCCCGGCGGGTCGTCATCGGGCTCGGCCGCCGCGGTGGCGGCGGGCGCCTGCGATTTCGCGCTCGGCAGCGACACCGGCGGCTCGGTGCGGGTGCCGGCGGCGCTTTGCGGCATCTACGGCATCAGGCCGACGCATGGCCGGGTCGATGCCGCGGGAGCCATGGGCATGGCGCCGAGCTTCGATTGCGTCGGCTGGTTCGCGGCATCGCCCGGGCTGCTGCGGCGGATCGGGCCGGTGCTGCTGACGGGCAAGGCCGAAGCGGTGCCGGTGACGCGGCTGCTGGTCGCGCGAGATTCCTGGGCGCGGGCGGATGGCGCCGTGGTCGAGGCCCTGCGCGGCTTCCTCGCGCGCGCCGCCGCAAGCCTGCCGGCAGCGGCGGAAGTCGCGGTGGCGCCCGCGGGAACCGAAGCCTGGCGCAACGCCTTCCGCATCATCCAGGGCCGTGAAATCTGGGCGATCTACGGCAAGTGGATCGCGACGCATCGGCCGAATCTCGGCCCCGGCATCAAGGAGCGGCTCGCCTATGCCGCGACGGTGAGCGCGGCGCAGGCGCAGGATGCACGCGTGATCATGGCGGTGGGCCGCGCGCAGATCCGCGCGTTGGTGCCGCCGGGCACCGTGCTCTGCCTGCCGACGGTGCCGGATATCGCGCCCCGTACGGATGTCGACGCCAAGACGCTCGACGATTTCCGCGGCCGGGTCATGGAGCTCACCTGCATCGCCGGGATTTCCGGCCTGCCGCAGGTGACGGTACCGGCGGGTTTGGTCGAAGGCTGCCCGGTCGGGCTTTCCTTCATCGGCTGGCCGAACGGGGACGAGGCGCTGCTCCGGCTGGCGGTCGAGCTCGGGCCGTTCTGCGGCGCTTGACCGCACGCTGCTCCGCCGCCACCCTCCCGCGCCTCATGCCAGGGGAGAACCGATGATCCTCGAAATCCGCACCTACACCGCCGCCATCGGCAAGTCGAAGGCGTGGCTCGATTATTACGGCAAGAACGGCCTGCCGATTCAGCAGGAGATGCTCGGCAAACTGATCTTCTTCGGCACGACCGAGATCGGGCCGCTGAACCAGATCATCCATATCTGGCAATACGCCTCGCTCGCCGAGCGCGAGCAGAAGCGCGGCGCCATGTACAAGGATCAGCGCTGGCTCGATTACCTCAAGAATTCGCCGCCCGATTTGCTGCTCGCGCAGGAGAGCAAGATCCTCAACCCGACGCCGTTCTCGCCGATTAAATGACGGCGGCGGGCTCAGCCCGCCTTCATATCGAGCGCGCGCAGCACAGCCTCGGGCTCGCGCTCGATGACGCGCAGAAATGCGCGCGCCGGCCGCTCGGGGCGACGCCGGCGCTGCTCCCAGTTTTGCACTGCCTTCAAATCGAACCCGAAGCGCGTGGCAAACTCTGCTTGAGTCAATCTAAGACGCAATCGAATAGCTCTCACATCCGACGTCTCTGGCACATGCGCGACGAAGCCATTGCGTTCGCCCTGTGCATAGGCGAGCGCCTGGCGCGCACCTCGCAAGATATTTTTTCCAGCTTTCGACATCTTAGCTCGCTCCATGTTCGTACTGGCGACTGATCTCTGCTAACACCGTCCGTAACTCGTTTCGTTCGGCGGCGCTCAGATTCGTTTTCTCGCTCTTACCGAACGCCATCATCACAAAAACCGGCAGCGACGGCCCGGCGTAGTAGGTGATGACACGAATGCCGCCGCGTTTCCCCCGACCCTTGACACCCCAGCGCAGCTTGCGCGCGCCCCCGGTGCCTTGCATGAGTTCGCCCGCTGTCGGGTTGCCCCCAAGCCAGTCAACAAGCGCGCCGCGTTCGTCCTCTGTCAAAAGACGCCGTGCCCGCCTTAGAAACTCCGGAGTCTCAACGACCGAGTGGAGGCGGCGGAGCATACGCCTAATATACGCCATTGGCGTATAAAGGCAATAGTAAACATTTCTATTGGGTACCCACTATCCAGCAAAAAATAGCGGGCAACGATGAATTGGAAGCAATTGAAACTGCCGCTGCCAACTGCTTATTTCGCCTTCATCATATGACGCAGGACGAACTGCAGAATTCCGCCGTGGCGGAAATATTCGAGCTCGTCCACCGTGTCGATGCGGCAGCGAAGATCGATCTCCTCGCTCTTGCCGTCCCGGCGCGTGATGCGGCATTTGATGGCGGCGCGCGGCTTGAGGCCCGCGGCCATCCCGCCGATGTCGATCAGCTCGCTGCCGTCGAGCTTCAGCGTCCGGCGGGTGACGCCGTCGATGAATTGCAATGGCAGCACGCCCATGCCGACCAGGTTCGAGCGGTGGATGCGCTCGAAGCTCTCGACGATGACCGCCTTGACGCCCAATAGCCGCGTGCCCTTGGCCGCCCAGTCGCGCGACGAGCCCGAGCCGTATTCCTTGCCGGCGAAGATGACGAGCGGTACGCCTTCCTTCTGGTAGAGCATCGCCGCATCAAAGATCGGCATCACCGCGCCGTCGGGCATGTGCCGAGTGACGCCGCCCTCGACCCCCGGCACCATCTCGTTCCGGATGCGGATGTTGGCGAAGGTGCCGCGCACCATTACCTCGTGATTGCCGCGGCGCGCGCCGTAGGAATTGAAATCGGCCGGCCGCACCTGGTGCTCCATCAGGTACGCGCCGGCCGGGCTGTCCTTCTTGATCGAGCCGGCGGGCGAGATATGGTCGGTGGTGATGCTGTCGCCCAGGATGGCCAAGGGCCGGGCTTTCGCGACATCCGAAAGCGGACCCGGCTCCTTCGGCATGTTCTCGAAATAGGGCGGATAGGCGAGATATGTCGAGCCCGGGTTCCAGGTAAAGGTGACCCCGGCGGCGGGCTTGACCTTCCGCCATTCGGGCGGCCCCTGGAAGACGTCGGCGTAGCGCTTGCGGAACATCGGCGCGGTCACCGCCCGCTGCACGACCTCATTGATCTCCGTGGACGACGGCCAGATATCCTTGAGGTAGACGTCCTTGCCGTCGCGATCCGGGCCGAGCGCGTCCTTGGTGACGTCGACCTTCATCGAGCCGGCCAACGCATAGGCCACCACCAGAGGCGGCGAAGCGAGATAATTGGCGCGCACCTGCGGGCTGATGCGGCCTTCGAAATTGCGATTGCCGGAGAGCACGGCAGACACCACCAGCTCGCCCTCCTCGACCGCGTCCGAGATCGCTTCGGGCAGCGGACCGGAATTGCCGATGCAGGTGGTGCAGCCATAGCCGACGAGATTGAATCCGAGCGCGTCGAGATCGGCCTGCACGCCGGCGGCGGCGTAGTAATCCGTCACCACTTGGCTGCCCGGGGCAAGCGAGGTCTTGACCCAGGGCTTCACCTTCATGCCGCGCTTCACCGCGTTGCGTGCCAGCAAGCCGGCGCCGAGCATCACGCTCGGGTTCGAGGTGTTGGTGCAGGAGGTGATCGCCGCGATGACGATGTCGCCGTCCTGCAAAGAATAATTGGCGCCCTTGACCGGCACCGGCCCGCCATTCTTGCCCTTGCCGCGGGTAGCGGCGAGCTGCGGCATTTCGGCGGCGAAGGATTGCGTCACCCCCGAAAGCGGCACGCGATCCTGTGGTCGGCGCGGGCCGGCGAGCGATGGCTCGACCGAGCCGAGATCGAGGTCGAGCGTGTCGGTGAAGACCGGATCGGGCGCCTTCTCGTGATGCCACAGCCCTTGCGCCTTGGCATAGGCCTCGACCAGCTTCACCTGCTGCGGATCGCGGCCGGTGAGGGTCAGATACCGCACGGTTTCGGCATCGATGGGAAAGAAACCGCAGGTCGCACCGTATTCCGGCGCCATGTTGCCGATGGTGGCGCGATCGGCAAGCGCCAGCGAAGCAATGCCGGGGCCGTAGAACTCGACGAAGCGGCCGACGACGCCCTTCCAGCGCAGCATTTGCACGACAGTGAGCACAAGATCGGTCGCGGTCGAGCCTTCCCGCAACGCGCCATGCAGGCGAAAGCCCGTCACCTCGGGCAGCACCATCGAGATCGGCTGGCCGAGCATCGCGGCCTCGGCCTCGATGCCGCCGACGCCCCAGCCCAGCACCGACAGGCCGTTGATCATGGTCGTATGACTGTCGGTGCCGACCAGCGTGTCGGGATAGGCCACCGTCCTGCCGCCTTCCTCGGCGGTCCACACGACGCGCGCCAGATATTCGAGATTGACCTGATGGCAGATGCCCGTGCCGGGCGGCACGACGCGGAAATTGTCGAACGCGTCCTGGCCCCAGCGCAGGAAGGTATAGCGCTCGCCGTTGCGCTCGAACTCGACCTCCACGTTCTTGCGGAAGGAATCCTTGGAGGCGAAATTGTCGACCATCACCGAATGATCGATGACGAGATCGACCGGGCTCAGCGGATTGATCCTCTTCGGGTCGCCGCCCAGCCGCGACATCGCCTCGCGCATCGCCGCCAAATCGACCACCGCGGGCACGCCGGTTAGATCCTGCATGAGCACGCGCGCCGGCCGAAACGCGATCTCGCGTTCCGAGGTCTTGGTCTTGAGCCAGCTCGCCATCGCCTTGATGTCGTCGACGGTCACGGTGCGGCCGTTCTCCAGCCGCACCAGATTCTCGAGCAGCACTTTGAGCGAGAATGGCAGGCGAGAGATGTCGCCGAGACCGGCCGCCTGGGCCGCCGCCTCGAGGCTGAAATAATCGTAGGCCTTGCCGCCGACCTGCAGCGTGCGGCACGCTTTAAGCGAATCATGACCGATGACGGACAAGGCGGAAATCTCCCGTTTCTTCGTGATGTTTGTTGGGTTTCGCGCCGCCGAATATGGACCCGCGCGCCGCCGAGCGCCATGCCGTCGTGGTCGGCTTGACCCGCGCCGCGCGCATGGGTTTAGTAGTGCGCAAGAAACGAACAAGCGCGATTTTTGCCGCGGTCTGCAAGATATCGGGGAGATTAAGGGCATGGCGCTGGCCGAGACGCGTGAGCGGAACGCATCCGTCCGCGCGGCCGCGGATCTGCTCGATACCTTTCCCAAGCTGTTGTTCGAGCACGCGGCGAAACGCGGCGCGCGCCCGGCGTTCCGCGAAAAGGATTACGGCATCTGGCAAAGTTGGAGCTGGGCCGAGGCGGCGCGCGAGATCGAGGAATTCGCCGCGGGCCTCGCGGCCTTAGGCTTCAAGCGCGGCGACAAGCTCGCCGTGGCCGGCGACAATCGCCCGCGACTCTATTGGGCGATCAGCGCCGCGCAATGCCTGGGCGGCGTGCCGGTGCCGGTGTATCAGGATTCGGTCGCCGCCGAGATGAAGTTCGTCCTCGATCACGCCGAAGCGCGTTTCGCCATCGCCGAAAACCAGGAGCAGGTCGACAAGCTGATCTCCGTGCGGCCGGAATTGCCGGGGCTCGCCGCCATCGTCTTCCACCAGCCGCGCGGCATGCGTCACTACAACCAGGAATTCCTGCTCTCCTACGAAAGAGTGCAGGAAAATGGCCGCGCCAGGCTCGCCACCGACCCGGATTTCGTCAAGCGCGAGGTTGCCAAGGGCAACGGTGCCGATCTTGCCATCATCCTCTACACCTCGGGCACCACCGGCACGCCCAAGGGGGTGATGCTGACCTACGACAACGTGCGCAAGACCGCGGCCAACGCCGTGGCATTCGACCGTCTCGGCGCCGACGAGGAAGTGCTGTCCTACCTGCCGATGGCCTGGGTCGGCGATCATGTCTTCTCATTCGGCCAGGCCTATGTCGCGGGCTATTGCATCTCCTGCCCGGAATCGGGCGCCACCGTGATGACCGATCTGAAGGAGTTGGGGCCCACCTATTTCTTCTCGCCGCCGCGCGTCTGGGAAAGCATCCTGACCCAGGTGATGATCCGCATCGAGGATTCCGGCTGGCTGAAGCGCAGGCTGTTTCACTATTTCATGGGCGTCGCGCGCCGCGCGGGCGGATCGCTCCTCGACGGCAGGCCGGTCTCCTTCAAGGACCGGCTGCTCTACCGCATCGGCGACGGGCTCATCTACGGGCCCCTGAAGAACGTGCTCGGCATGAGCCGCATCCGCGTCGCCTACACCGCCGGCGAGGCGATCGGCCCCGACATCTTCAACTTTTTCCGTTCGCTCGGCATCAACGTCAAGCAGCTCTACGGCATGACCGAGGCGGCGGTGTTCCTGTGCATGCAGCCCGACGGCGCGGTAAAGCTGGACACGGTCGGCATGCCGATCAAGGACGTCGAACTGCTGATCGCCGATAGCGGCGAGGTGCTCTATCGCAGCCCCGGCGTCTTCGCGGGCTATTACCGCAACCCCGAGGCGACGGCCGAGACCAAGCGCAAGGACGGTTGGACCCATTCGGGCGACGCCGGCTTCCTCGGCGACGACGGGCAGCTTCGCATCATCGACCGCGCCAAGGACGTGGGAAAGCTCAAGGACGGCACGCTCTTCGCGCCCAAGTTTCTCGAGAACAAGCTCAAATTCTTCTCGACCATCAAGGAGGCGGTGGTGTTCGGCGCCGGACGCGATTACGTCGCCGCCATCATCAACATCGACCCCGAAGCGGTCGGCAACTGGGCCGAGAAGCGCGGTATCGCTTCGGGGAGTTACCAGGAGCTTGCCTCGCTCGAACCGGTCTATGACCTGATCGCCGAATGCGTGGACAAGGTGAACCGCGATCTCGCGGCCGAGCCGCATTTGACCGGTTCGCAAATCCGCCGATTCCTCATCCTGCACAAGGAGCTCGACGCCGACGACGGCGAATTGACCCGCACGCGCAAGGTGCGCCGCAGCCTGGTCGGCGAGCGTTTCAAGCCGCTGGTCGACGCGCTCTATTCCAGCGCCGATAGCGGCCGCATCGAGAGCGAAGTCACCTTCGAGGACGGTCGCAAGGGCCTGATGCGCGCCACGCTCCGGATCCGCGACGTAGCACCGGCCCCGCCGTTGCGGCAGGCGGGCTGAACGGCATGACCGGGGGAAAAATAATCGGCGAGACGATCCTCGAGGCGCGCGCGATCAGCCTGTCCTTCGGCGGGGTCAAGGCGCTCCTCGACGTCAGCCTGTCGATTCGCGCGCATGAGGTGCTGGCGATCATCGGCCCCAACGGCGCCGGCAAGACCTCCATGCTCAACGTCATCAACGGCTTCTATCATCCGCAGCACGGCACCATCACCTATAAGGGCCGCGAGCGGCGCCGCATGCGGCCCCACGAAGCGGCGGCGCAGGGCATTGCCCGCACCTTCCAGAATGTCGCCCTGTTCCGCGGCATGACGACGCTCGACAACATCATGACCGGCCGGCTGCTGAAGATGCGGCGCAATTTTCTCTGGCAGACGCTGCATTGGGGACCGGCGCTGACCGAGGAGCTCGTGCACCGCGCCTTCGTCGAGCGCATCATTGATTTCCTCGAGATCGAGGCGATCCGCAAGACGCCGGTTGGTCAGCTTCCCTATGGATTGCAGAAGCGCGTCGAGCTCGGTCGCGCGCTGGCGATGGAGCCGGAGCTTCTGCTCCTCGACGAGCCGATGGCCGGCATGAATGTCGAGGAGAAGGAGGATATGTCGCGCTTCATCCTCGACGTCAACGACGAGTTCGGCACCACCATCGCGCTGATCGAGCACGACATGGGCGTCGTCATGGACATCAGCGACCGCGTCGTAGTGCTCGATTACGGCCGCAAGATCGCCGACGGCGCGCCGGCCGAAGTGCGCGCCAATCGCGACGTGATCGACGCCTATCTCGGCGTCGCGCACGAGGCGGCATAGGAGTCGAACATGGAATTCCTCCAGGCGATCCTGGTCACGCCCTTCGTCTCGATGTGGGAAAATCCCGAATTCCTGCTCGAAGTGATCATCGGCGGGCTGCTGACCGGCGTCATGTACTCGCTGGTGGCGCTTGGATTCGTGCTTATCTACAAGGCGTCGGGCGTGTTCAATTTTGCGCAGGGCACCATGGTGCTCTTCGCCGCGCTGACCTTCGTCGGCTTGCTGGAGCGCGGCCTACCGATCTGGGCATCGTTCCTGGTCGCGGCGCTGGCGATGATCGCCATCGCCTTCCTGATCGAGCGTTTCATGCTGCGGCCGCTGGTCAACCAGGAGCCGATCATTCTGTTCATGGCGACGATCGGCCTGACCTATCTGCTCGACGGCTTCGGCGAGATCGTCTGGGGCGGCGACGTCCATCCGCTCGACATCGGCATCCCGAACGATCCGCTCATGATCGGCGGCATCCTGGTCAACGAGTTCGATCTGGTCGCGGCGCTGGTTTGCGGCGTGCTGGTCGCCGGGCTGGCGGTGCTGTTCCAGAAGACCGCAATCGGCCGCGCGTTGCGCGCCGTCGCCGACGATCACCAGGCGGCGCTGTCGGTCGGCATTCCCTTGAAGACCATCTGGGTCATCGTCTGGTCGGTCGCCGGCATCGTCGGGCTAGTCGCCGGCATTCTGTGGGGCAGCAACCTCGGGGTGCAGTTCTCGATCTCGCTGGTGGCGCTGAAGGCGCTACCGGTGCTGATCCTCGGCGGGCTGACCTCGGTGCCGGGCGCCATCGTCGGCGGCTTGATCGTCGGATCCGGCGAGAAGGTCGCGGAAGTGTTCTGGGCGCCCGCCACTGGCGGCGCCATCGAGGATTGGTTCGCCTATGCGCTGGCGCTGATCTTCCTGCTGTTCCGTCCGCAGGGGCTGTTCGGCGAGCGCATCATCGAGCGGGTGTAGCGCTCGATGCTCTATCGCGAATCCGGACAATTCAAGACGAGCTACAGCGCGGACCAGGCGATCTTCCCGATTCGCCAGGACCGCATCATGGCGGCATTGGCGCTCGTCCTCGCCTTCGTCGCGGTACCGCTGCTCGCCAGCGAATACTGGCTGCTCACGATCATGATCCCGTTCCTCGTATTCTCTCTTGCCGCAATCGGCCTCAACATCCTGACCGGTTATGCCGGGCAGGTCTCGCTCGGGACCGGCGGCTTCATGGCGGTGGGCGCCTTCGCGACCTACAAGCTCACCACGGCGTTTCCGGGACTCAACATCGTCGTCATCTTCGTCATCGCCGGAATCATCACCGCCGCGGTCGGCATGCTGTTCGGCTGGCCCAGCCTGCGCATCAAAGGCTTCTACCTGGCGGTGGCGACGCTCGCTTCGCAGTTCTTCCTCATCTGGATGTTCAACAAATTCCCGTGGTTCAACAATTACACGTCCTCGGGCGTGATCTCGGCACCGCCGCGCGCGGTCTTCGGCAATTTCTTCGTCACCGGCGCCGAGGCTAGCCCGATCAACAAATACCTCTTCGTGCTGACCGCGGTGGCGATCCTGGCACTCGCCGCCAAGAATCTGGTGCGCGGCCGGATCGGGCGCGAATGGATGGCGATCCGCGACATGGACATCGCCGCCGAGATCATCGGCATCAGGCCGCTGCGCGCCAAGCTGCTGGCCTTCGCCGTCAGCTCGTTCTATTGCGGCATCGCGGGCGCCATGTGGGCCTTCATCTACACCGGCGGCGTCGAGGCGCTCGCCTTCGACATCGACCGCTCGTTCCAGATCCTGTTCATGATCATCATCGGCGGCATGGGGAGCATCCTGGGATCTTTCCTCGGCGCCGGATTCATCATCCTGCTGCCGATTCTGCTCGAGAACCTGCCGGTCTCGCTCGGCTTCGACATTCCGGTCAATTACATCAGCAACATGCAGTCGATGATCTTCGGCGCGCTGATCATTTTCTTCCTCGTCATCGAGCCGCGCGGGCTGGCGCGACTCTGGCAGATCGGCAAGGAGAAGCTGCGGATGTGGCCGTTCCCGTACTAAGCACGCTATCGCGCGCGGCCACCTCAAATCGGGCTGCGGGGAGCCTCATTCCATGAGATTTGCACGGCCCGATGCGCCGGAGTAGCTTACCCGGAAAGGGCGGCGCGAGCGAAGATCGCCTTGGATAACCTTGGGAGGATCAAATGCATATGAGAGGTTTATGGCTTGCGGCCGTGGCGGTCGCCGCCTTCGGTTTCGGCTTGGCGGCGGAACAGGCGCTGGCGCAGAACGAGCAATTCGTTCCGCGCCTGGTCTATCGCACCGGCCCCTACGCCCCGAACGGCATTCCTTTTGCCGACGGCTACGCGGATTACCTCGACATGATCAACGCGCGCGACGGCGGCGTCGGCCACGTCAAGATCACCTACGAAGAATGCGAGACCAACTATAACAACGACAAGGGCGTCGAGTGCTATGAGCGCCTCAAGAATCACGGGCCCACCGGCGCGAGCTGGGTCGATCCGCTGTCGACCGGCATCACCTACGCGCTGATCGAGCGCGCCACCGCCGACCATATCCCGGTCGTATCGATGGGCTATGGCCGCGCGGACGCCAGCTACGGCGCGGCGTTCCCCTATGTCTTCACCTATCCCGCGACGTATTGGGATTCGGCCGACGCGATGATCACCTATATCGCGCAGCAAGAAGGCGGAATCGACAAGCTCAAGGGCAAGAAGATCGCCCTCGTCTATCACGACAGCGCCTACGGCAAGGAGCCGATCTCGACGCTCGAAGCGCTGGCGGCGCAGGACGGCTTCACTTTCCTTAAATTCGCCGTATCGCCCCCGGGCATCGACCAGAAGGCGACCTGGCTGCAGATCCGCCAGCAGAAACCCAACTATGTGCTGATGTGGGGTTGGGGCGTGATGAACTCGACCGCCGTCAAGGAAGCGGCCGCCGTGGGCTATCCCATGGACCATTTCATCGGCGTGTGGTGGTCGGGCGCCGAGCCCGACGTGGTGCCGGCGGGCGCCGGGGCCAAGGGTTACAAGGCCACGCAATTCACCGGCGTGGGCGCCGACTACCCGGTGATCCGGGACATCCTCAAATACGTCTACGGCCAAGGCAAAGGGCACACGACGAAGGATAAGGTCGGCGAGGTGCTCTACAACCGCGGCGTCGTCAACGCGATGTACGATACCGAGGCGTTGCGCGTCGCGCAGGGCAAGTTCGGCGCCAAGCCCCTGAAGGGCGAGCAGATCCAGTGGGGCTTCGAGCACCTCAACATGACGACCGAGCGCATCGCCGCGCTCGGCGCCGAGGGTCTCGCCCAGCCGATCAGGCTCAGTTGCAGCGACCACGAAGGCGGCGGCAATGTCCGCGTCACCCAGTGGGACGGCACGCACTGGAACTTCGTTTCGGGTTGGATCGAGCCGCACCACGATATGATCCGGAAGATGTATCAGGACTCGGCCCTCGCCTACGCCAAGGAAAAGGGCATCACGCCGCGGGACTGCTCCAAGGTCACCGCGTCGAACAACTAGAGCCTGAGCCCGAGGCGCTCGTGGCGGCGGATAAGGATCTCCTCGACGTCAACAACATCGAGGTCATCTACAACCGCGTCATCCTGGTGCTGAAGGGCGTATCGCTGAAGGTTCCCGAGGGGGGCATCGTCGCCCTCCTCGGGGCCAACGGCGCCGGCAAGACCACCACCCTCAAGGCCATTTCAAATTTGCTGCGCGCCGAGCGCGGCGAGGTCACCAAGGGCGCGATCACCTATGCGGGCCGCCGCATCGACAATCTTTCGCCGCACGATCTGGTGAAGCGCGGCGTCGTGCAGGTGATGGAGGGCCGGCATTGTTTCGGCCATCTCACCGTCGAGGAAAATCTGCTGACCGGCGCCTTCACCCGGCGCGACGGCCGCGCCCGCATCAGGGATTCGCTCGGCCGTGTCTACGGCTTCTTCCCGCGCATCAAGGAGCGTCGCGGCGCCCTTGCCGGCTACATCTCGGGCGGCGAGCAGCAGATGACGGCGCTCGGCCGCGCGCTCATGGCCAATCCCAAGATGATCCTGCTCGACGAGCCGTCGATGGGATTGGCGCCGCAGATCGTCGAGGAGATTTTCGAGATCGTGAAGCGCCTCAACGGCGAGGCCGGCGTGAGCTTCCTCCTGGCCGAGCAGAACACCAATATCGCGCTCAACTACGCCGATTATGGCTATGTGCTGGAAAATGGCCGCGTCGTCATGGACGGCCCCGCGACGAATCTGCGCGCCAACGAGGATGTGAAGGAATTCTATCTCGGATTGTCCGCGACCGGGCGGCGCAGCTACCGCGAGGTCAAGCACTACCGCCGGCGCAAGCGCTGGCTCGCCTAGGTGCCGCTTCCCTTTTTCGACGCGCTGGAGACACGGAACCCCGATTCGCGCGAGCGCGATCTGCTGGCGGCGCTGCCGGCGCAGATCGCCCACGCCAAGGCCAAGGCGCCATATTACGCGCGGGTGCTGGCCGACGTGAATCCGGCGGCGGTGTCGAGCCGCGCGGCGTTGGCCGCGTTGCCGGTGACCCGCAAGAACGATCTCATCGACCTCCAGAAAAAGGCGCCGCCCTTCGGCGGCCTGGCGGCGATCCCGCCGGGCGCGGCCGCGCGCGTGTTCATGTCGCCGGGACCGATCTACGAGCCCGAGGGGCGCAAGGCCGATTTCTGGCGGCTGGCGCGCGCGCTGCACGCTGCGGGATTCCGCCGTGGCGACCTGGTCCATAACAGCTTCGCCTATCACCTGACCCCGGGCGGCGCGATGCTCGAAAGCGCGGCGCTGGCGCTCGGCTGTTCGGTCTTTCCGGGCGGCGTCGGCCAGACCGAATTGCAGCTGCGCGCCATGACCGAACTCTCCCCCGCCGCCTATGTCGGGACGCCGTCCTTCCTCAAGATCCTGCTCGACCGGGCTCGCGAGACCGGCGCGGACATTTCGTCGCTCAAGCGCGCCGTGGTCTCGGGCGAGGCGTTCCCGCCGCCGTTGCAGCAGACGATGCGGGAATCCGGCATCGACGCCTATCAATGCTACGTCACCGCCGATCTGGGCCTGATCGCCTACGAGAGCGCAGCGCGCGAAGGCCTGATCCTCGACGAGCAGATCATCGTCGAGCTGCTGCGTCCCGGGACCGGCGATCCGGTCGCGCCCGGCGAGGTCGGCGAGGTGACGGTGACGTTGCTCGACGAAACTTATCCGCTGCTGCGCTTCGCCACCGGCGACCTCTCCGCCCTGCTGCCGGGGAAAAGCCCGTGCGGCCGCACCAACGCGCGCATCCGCGGCTGGCTGGGCCGCGCCGACCAGACCACCAAGGTCAAGGGGCTGTTTGTCCATCCGGCGCAGATCGCGGAAATCCTGAAACGGCACCCGCCGCTGGCGCGCGGACGATTGATCGTCACCAACGACGGCACCAGCGACGCGCTGATTCTCGAAGCTGAGGCGCCGGCGGATGCCGATGCCGGTCTGGCGCGTGCGGCGGAGGCGACGCTGGCCGCCGTCACGAGGCTCAAGGGCGCGGTCCGGCTGGTGGCGGCGGGAAGCCTGCCGATTGACGGGAAAGTGATCGATGATCGCCGGCCGCCGGTGGGTAAAGCGGAGGATTCCGGAGAAAAGCCTGGGGTAAAAACGTGACATGCGTGGGCAGGTCGACAAATCATAGTTTCGCCATACTTCCTTCGAAATGGGGTCTCATTCCCCCGTTTAAGTCCATGGCGGTGAGAGACTTCTGGCTTTTGGCTCGTCTCGCATCTCTATGAAGCGGTCGCCCCCCGACCGCTCCCATTCGACGGCCTCGGTATCTCCCCCACCGAGGCCGTCATTTTTTGTGCGGATTTGCCGCCGCGGCGTGAAGTGGCATAGTCCCGCGGCATGCTCCCCACTCCCGGCGCCCCCGCCCTTGCCGGCCAAGGCCTAGCCTGCCGCCGCGGCGAGCGCCTCGTCTTCACCGGACTCGATTTCGCGGTTCAGCCCGGCGGCGCGCTGCTGCTCACCGGCGCCAACGGCACCGGCAAGACCAGCCTGCTGCGGCTGATGGCCGGGCTGGCGCCCCCGGCCGCCGGCGCGATCTTCCGGGACGGAAAGCCGGCCGCCGAGGATGCGGCGGCGCATCGCGCGCGGCTGCGCTATGTCGGCCATCAGGACGCGTTGAAGCCGGTGCTGTCGGCACGGGAGAATTTGGCCTTCTGGGCGCGGCTGCAGGGCGGCGACGGAACCCATGTCGATGCCGCGCTGGCGCGCTTCCGTCTCGCGTCGCGCGCCGATTGGCCGTGCCGCCACCTTTCCGCCGGCGAGCGCAAGCGGCTGGCGCTGGCGCGGCTCGAAGCGGCGCCGGCGCGGCTCTGGCTGCTCGACGAGCCGACCTCGCACCTCGATGAATCGGCACAGGACGATCTGCTCGCGCTCATTGCCGAGCACCGCAGCGGCGGCGGCAGCGTCGTCATCGCAACGCATGTAGCGCTGCCGATCCCGGGCCCCGCACGCTTGTCGCTGGCGGAATTCGCGCCCGGGCGGGCCGCATGAGCGGATTCGCGGCACTCACCGCGCGCGAACTCCGGCTGGCGCTGCGCCAGGGCGGCGATTTTGCCAATGTCGTCGCCTTCTTCGCGCTGGCAGTCATTCTCTTTCCCTTCGGCATCGGGCCCGAACCGGCGCTCCTCGCGCGCATCGCGTCCGGCGTGCTCTGGGTGACGGCGCTGCTCGCCGCCTTGCTCTCGCTCGAGCGGCTGTTCGAGCCGGACTACCAGGACGGCAGCCTCGAGCAGCTCGTCCTGGCACCCGTGCCGCTCGAGCTGCAGGTGCTCGCGAAATGCCTGGCGCATTGGCTGGTGACCGGCCTGCCGCTGACCATTATCGCGCCGCTGCTCGGGTTGTTTCTACACTTGCCGTCCGCAGACTACCTGTCGCTGGTGCTGGCGATGGCGCTCGGCACGCCGACTCTGAGTCTCATCGGCGCGATCGGCGCGGCGCTGGCGCTGGGCGCGCGGCGCGGCGGCGTGCTGCTGTCGCTCCTGGTCTTGCCGCTTTACATCCCGGTGCTGATCTTCGGCGTGGCGGCGAGCGAGGCGGCGGCGATGGGTTTGTCGCCCCGGCCGCATCTGCTGCTGCTGGCGGCGCTGCTCGCGGCAGCGTTGGCGCTGGCGCCTTGGGCAGCGGCGGCAAGCCTGCGCGGCGCGCTGGAATAGCGCATGGCCCGACTCACCCCGTTGCGCTAGAACCACGATCATGCAGCGCTTCGCCAATCCCGCCCGGTTCATGAAACTGTCGGCCGCCTTGCTGCCCTGGTGCGCAATGGCCGCGGCATTGCTGCTGGCTGCGGGCTTCTATCTGGCGCTCTTCGTGGCGCCGCCCGATTACCAGCAGGGCGAGGCGGTGCGCATCATGTACATCCACGTGCCTTCGGCTTGGATGGCGAGCCTGGTCTATGCGCTGTTGGCGCTGGCCAGCGCTGTCGGATTGGTCTGGCGCCATCCCCTCGCGCACATCGCCGCCGAGGCTGCGGCGCCCTTAGGTGCTGGGTTCACCTTGATGTGCCTGGTCACCGGCTCGCTCTGGGGCGAGCCGATGTGGGGCACCTGGTGGGTGTGGGATGCGCGGCTGACCTCGGTGCTGGTGCTGTTCTTCCTCTATCTGGGCTTTATCGCGCTGGCGCATGCCTTCGACGACCGCAGCCGCGGTACGCGCGCCGCCGCCATCCTCGCGCTGGTCGGCGTGGTCAATCTGCCGATCATCAAATTCTCGGTCGATTGGTGGAACACGCTGCACCAGCCGGCCAGCGTCTTCCGCATCGGCGGCCCGACCATCGCGCCGTCGATGCTGTGGCCGCTGCTGGTGATGGCGCTCGGCTTCATGTTGTTCTTCGCCGCGCTGCTGCTGCTGCGCATGCGCACGGCGCTGATGGATGCCAAGCTGCGCGCGCTCAAATTCGGAGCGGCCTGATGGATTGGGCGGCCTTCTTCGCCATGGGCGGTTATGCGCGCTTCGTCTGGCCGGCCTATGGCCTCGCGCTGCTGGTCATGCTCGCCATGTTGGCCTACGCGCTTTGCGCCTATTGCCGCGCCAAGCGCGCGCTCGACGCGCAGGAGCGTTCATGACTCGCAAGCGGCGGCGGCTCTATTTCGTCCTCGGCGGGGTGGCGCTGCTCGGCATTGCCACCGCACTGACGCTGTCGGCGCTCAACGACAATCTCGTCTTTTTCTACAGCCCGACCGAACTTCTCGCCAAAGGACCGCCGCCGGGGCGCATGGTGCGGATCGGCGGGCTGGTCGAGGCCGGCAGCCTGAAGCGCGAGGCCGACGGCCTGACGGTCGATTTCAGGGTGACCGACACCAACCGCGCGCTTCCGGTAACCTATCGGGGCGATCTTCCCGATCTTTTCCGCGAGGGCCAGGGCGTCGTGGTCGAAGGCAAGTTGCAGGGCGATACATTCCAGGCGTCGAACGTGCTGGCCAAGCACGACGAGCGCTATATGCCGCCCGAAGTCGCCGCCGCCCTGAAGAAGGAGGGCCGGTGGCGCGAAGGCGAGCCCGGCGGGCCGGTGCCGATGGCGAGTCCCGAGCAATGACCGTCGCGCTGCCATGATTATCGAGCTGGGCCATTTTGCGCTGATCCTCGCGCTCTTCGTCGCATTGCTGCAGGCGGGGCTGGGCCTGCGCGGCGCGGCGCTGAACCACGGCGGGTTGATGGCGGCGTCGCGCATGGCGGCGCTGGCGCAATTCGCGCTGATCGCCCTGGCCTTCGCCACGCTGGTGCATGCCTATGTCACGTCGGATTTCTCGGTCGTCAACGTCGCCGAGAACAGCCACACCGCCAAGCCGCTGCTCTACAAGCTGACCGGCGTGTGGGGCAACCACGAGGGCTCGATGGTGCTGTGGGTCCTCATCCTGTCGCTCTATGGCGGCGCGGTGGCGTGGTTCGGCGATGCCATGCCGCCGCGGCTCTGTTCTCGCGTGCTGGCGGTCAAAGGCCTGATCGCCATCGGCTTCCTGCTCTTCATCCTCTTCACCTCCAACCCGTTCCTGCGCATCGAGCCGGCACCGGCCAACGGGTTGGGCCTCAACCCGATCCTGCAGGATCCCGGCTTGGCCTTTCACCCCCCCTTCCTTTATCTGGGCTATGTCGGCAATTCGGTCGCCTTTGCCTTCGCCGTGGCGGCGCTGATCGAGGGCAAGGTCGACGCCGCCTGGGCGCGCTGGGTCCGGCCGTGGACGCTAGCCTCGTGGTGCTGCCTGACGCTCGGCATCGCCATGGGCAGTTGGTGGGCCTATTACACGCTGGGCTGGGGCGGCTGGTGGTTCTGGGACCCGGTCGAGAACGCCTCGCTCATGCCGTGGCTTGCCGGCACCGCGCTGCTGCATTCGGCGATCGTCGTCGAGCGGCGCGACACGCTGAAGAGCTGGACCGTGCTGCTCGCCATCCTGACGTTTTCCCTCTCCCTGGTCGGTACGTTCCTGGTGCGCTCCGGCGTGCTGACCTCGGTGCATGCCTTCGCGCTCGACCCGGCGCGCGGCGTCTTCATCCTGGCGCTGCTCGTCGTCGCCATCGGCGGCTCGCTGGCGCTCTATGCCTGGCGCGCGCCGGCGCTGGCGCCCGGCGGCCTCTTCGCGCCGATCTCGCGCGAGGGCGCGCTGCTGTTCAACAACCTGATCCTCGCCTGCTGCGCCGCCACCGTCTTCATCGGCACGCTGTATCCGCTGTTCCTCGACGCGGTCGGCGGCCCGAAGCTGTCGGTGGGCTTTCCGTTCTTCAATCGCACCTTCGTGCCGTTGATGATTCCGCTGCTGCTGGCCATGCCGATCGGCCCGCTGCTGGCCTGGAAGCGCGGCGATCTGCTCGGCGCGCTACAGCGCTTGTGGGTCGCCTTCGCCGGCGCCTTGGTCGCGGCGCTGGTGGCGCTCTATGCCAGCGGCGGCGGCCCGATCCTCGCCGTCTTCGGTATCGGCCTGGCCGGCTGGATGGCGACCGGCGCGCTGGTCGAGCTGGCCGAGCGGCTACAGCTCTTCCGCGTGCCGCTCGCCGATAGCGCCCGGCGCGCGCTCGGCCATCCGCGCGCCGCCTGGGGCATGACGCTGGCGCATCTCGGCATGGCCGTCACCGTCGCCGGCATATCCGCCTCGGCCTTCGAGCAGGAACGCATCGAAATCATGCATCTGGGACAGCAGATCGATGTTGCCGGCTATACGCTGCGGCTCGACGGCATCGGCAAGCATGACGGCGACAACTACACCGCCGATGCGGCCGAATTCACGCTCTTGTCCAAGGGACGGAGCATCGCGGAACTTGCGCCGGAGCGCCGCTTCTTCACGCTGCAGCAGCAGACGGTGAGCAAGACCGCGATCCACACCAATTTGCTGGCGGATTTCTACGTGGCGCTGGGCGATCCCGACGGCAATGGCGGCTGGGCGGTGCGCGCCTATTGGAAACCGCTGACTCCCTTTATCTGGCTGGGCGGCGTCCTCATGGCCTTCGGCGGCGCGGTCAGCCTGAGCGACCGGCGCTGGCGCCTCGGCTTCGCGACGCGGCGCGCCAAGGCGCCACCCGACGGCAAACGCGCATGAGTTGGCGCCGCGCGCTGTTCCTGCTGCCGCTGGTGCTGTTCATGGCGCTGGCCGCCTATCTTTTCCACGGCCTGGCGCCCGACCGGGATCCGCAGCTCCTGCCCTCGGCGCTGATCGACAAGCCCGCCCCTGCCTTCCGTCTCGTAGCGCTCGCCGGCAACAGGGTGCTCGCCGGCGAGGACCTCAAGGACCAGGTCGTGCTGATCAATTTCTTCGCGTCGTGGTGCGTGCCCTGTCGCGCGGAGCATCCGGTGCTGATGAATCTGGCGCGCCGGGACACCGTCCGGCTCTACGGCATCGCCTATAAGGACAAGCCCGAGAACGCGGCCAAGTTCATTCAGGATCTCGGCAACCCGTTCCGCGCCATCGGCCTCGACGACACGGGCCGCACCGCCATCGATTTCGGCGTCTATGGCGTGCCGGAGACCTATGCCCTCGACCGCACCGGCCGCATCCGCTGGCGTCATGTTGGGCCCCTGACCGACGATATCGTGCGGCAGGAGATCGTGCCCCTGCTCAAGCAGCTGGGCGCATCGTGAAACGGCTGGCGCTGGCCGTTTTCTATCTCATGGCGCTTGTCGTGCCCGCTCTGGCGGTCGAGCCCAACGAAAGGCTGGCCGACCCGGCGCTCGAAGCGCGCGCCCGCGCCGTCGGCCGCGAGCTGCGCTGCCTCGTCTGCCAGAATGAATCGATCGACGAATCGGGCGCCGACCTGGCGCACGATCTGCGCGTCATCCTGCGCGAGCGCATCCAGGCCGGCGACAGCGACGCCCAGGCGATCAAATACCTCACCGACCGCTACGGCGATTTCGTCCTGTTGAAGCCGCCGGTCGAGCCCGCCACGTATCTCCTGTGGTTCTCGCCGCTGCTGCTGATAATGATCGGCGGCGGCGGCATCGCGCTCTATTTGCGCCGCCACCGGCCGGAGCCGGACGACACGCCGCTGAGCGCCCCGGAGCGCAACCGCCTCGACAGGCTGCTGCGCGGCGAGGGCGAATGATCTTCGCGCTGGTGCTCGCCTTCACGACCGTGGCCGTGCTGTGCGCCATCCTGGCGCCGCTGTGGCGCGCGATGCCGCCGGTGAGCGGCCGCGCCCTCGACCGCGCCGTCTATCGCGACCAGCTCGACGAAATCGACCGCGACCTGGAACGCGGCACGGTCGCGCCCGACGACGCCGACCGGGCGCGGCGCGAGGTCGAACGCCGCATCCTGGCCTCCGCACCCGTTGCCGAGCCCGCCGCCAGCCCGCCGCTGCGCTGGCTGGCGGCGATGCTGGGCGGCCTTGCCGGCTTAGGCGCCATCGGGCTCTACCTCCTCTTCGGCACGCCCGGATTGCCCGATCTACCTTATGGCCACCGCATTTCGCCGGAAGCGCAGCAGGCGATGATCCAGGGCATGGTCGACAGCCTCGCCGCGCGACTCCAGGAGCATCCCGACGATGTCGACGGCTGGCTCATGCTGGGCCGCTCCTATGCGGTGACCGGCGAGAATGCCAAGGCGGCCGACGCCTATGAGCACGCCCGCGGCTTGAAGCCGAACGATCCCTCGATCGCGCTCAACGAGGCGGAGGCGCTGCTCGCCGACCGCAAGCTCGAGGATCCGATCTCCGAACGCGTGATCGCCCTGTTGAAGTCGATCGAGGCCCGCCAGCCGGATGAACCGCTGGCGCTGTGGTTCCTCGGCATGGCGGCGGCGCAGCAGCGCGACCGGGTGGGCGCGCGACAGTATTGGCAGCATTTGCTGCGGGTGATGCCGTCCGACGCGCCCGAGCGCAAGACGGTGAGCGCGGCCTTGGCGGCGATCCAGGATAAGTGACCGCGCGGCGCCCGCACGCGCGACGCGAATTTCTCGCGCGGGTCAATTCGCGCTGAACGACGCCTCGGTTTTGCCGCGGATTTCCTCGACCGTGACGCCCGGAGCGCGCTCCAAAAGCCGCATTCCCGTGCCGCCATGCTTGTCGATCTCGAAGACGCCGAGATCGGTGACGACGAGATCGACGACGCGCGAGCCGGTGAGCGGCAGGGTGCAGCGTTTCAACAGTTTCGGCCCGTCCTTGGCCGAATGCTCCATCACCACGACGACCTTTTTCACGCCGGCGACGAGGTCCATGGCGCCGCCCATGCCCTTCACCACCTTGCCGGGAATCATCCAATTCGCGAGATCGCCGTTCTCGGCAACCTGCATCGCGCCGAGGATCGAGAGGTCCATATGCCCGCCGCGGATCATGCCAAAGCTGTCGGCGCTCGAGAAATAGCTCGTCGTCGGCAGCTCGGTCACGGTCTGCTTGCCGGCATTGACGAGATCGGGGTCTTCCTCGCCCTCATAGGGGAACGGCCCCATGCCGAGCATGCCGTTCTCGCTCTGGAGCTGAACTTTCATGCCGGAGGGAATGAAATTCGACACCAGGGTGGGAATGCCGATACCGAGATTGACATAGAAGCCGTCGCGCAATTCCTTGGCCGCGCGCGCCGCCATTTCTTCGCGTGTCCAGGGCATGGGTCAGCTCCTCTTCCTCACCGTGCGGAATTCAATCCGCTTTTGCGGGTTTTTGACGTGCACGATGCGCTTCACGAAGATGCCGGGCGTCATGATCTGGTCGGGATCGATTTGGCCGGGCTCGACCAGATGCTCGACCTCGGCCACCGTCACCTTGCCCGCCGTCGCCATCACCGGATTGAAATTGCGCGCGGTCTTCCGGTAGACGAGGTTGCCCTCGGTATCGCCCTTCCAGGCATGCACGATCGACAGATCCGCGACGATGCCCCGCTCCATCACGTAATGTTCGCCGTCGAAGTCATGGGTCTCCTTGCCTTCGGCGATGATCGTGCCGTAGCCGGTCTTCGTGTAGAAGGCGGGGATGCCGGCGCCGCCGGCGCGGATACGCTCCGCCAGCGTGCCTTGCGGATTGAATTCGAGCTCGAGCTTGCCGTCGAGGAAAAGCTGGGCGAAGAGCTTGTTTTCGCCGACATAGGACGAGATCATCTTCTTGATCTGCCCGGTCTCCAAGAGCAGCCCCAGACCGGCGCCGTCGATTCCCGCATTGTTGGAGACGATCGTGAGGTTCTTCACCCCCGCCTGGCGGAGCGCGGCGATCAGCGCGTCGGGCACGCCGCACAGGCCGAACCCGCCCGACATGATCAGCATGCCGTCGCGCAAAACGCCTTTCAGCGACGCTTCGGCCGTCGGATAGACCTTGTTCGCCATGCCCGGTGCGCTCCCTTTTATTCTTTACCGCCGATCATGACATAACATGGCCGGCGCTTTAGGCCGAGGCGATCTTGTCGATCGCTCGAGCCAGCTTGATATCGAGGGCCGACAAGCCGCCGGCGTCGTGGGTCGACAGCGTGATCTCGACTTTGTTGTAGACGTTGAACCATTCGGGATGGTGGTCCATCTTTTTGGCGAGCACGGCGACCTTGGACATGAAGCCCCAGGCCTCGTTGAAGGTACGGAATTGAAACTTCTTCTTGATCGCGTCGCGGCCCGTCACCTTGCGCCAGCCTTTGATTCCCTTGAGCGCCTTGGCGCGTGCCGCGCCGGTCAGTTTTTCGACCATTTCCGCCTCCCTGGAGCTGCATGAGCGAGAACGAGAAGAAGATCCTGGCACCCAGTCTCGCCGATCTCGACGCCATGGCCAACCATGCCCTGGAATCGATCCCCGCCAAGCTGAAACGGCACGTTGGCGCCGTGGTGATCCGCGTCGAGGAATTCCCCGACGAGGATACCGAGAAGGAGATGGCGCTCGAAAGCCCGTTCGACATCCTCGGCCTCTATCGCGGCGTCGGGCTGCCGCATAAGAGCGTCTCCGACCCGCGGCCGCATATCGACATGATCTTCCTCTACCGCCGGCCGATCCTCGATTACTGGTGCGAGACCGGCGAGGAATTGGAGCATGTCGTACGCCATGTGCTGATCCATGAGATCGGCCATCATTTCGGCTTCTCGGACGACGACATGGAGCGCATCGAGACGGAAGGCTAGAGCAGCGCCCGGATGCGCCGCCGCAACGCGGGCAAGAGATCGCGCGCGAACCACGGATTCTGCTCCGCCCAAAAGGTCGTCCGCCAGGAGGGATGCGGCAGCGGCCAATAATCCGGCCGATAGTCGCGCCAGGCCTTGACCGTCTCGGTCATGCTGCCGCGCGCGCGGTCCTTCAGGTAGTAGTCGAGCGCATAGGAGCCGACGAGCAAGGTGAGCTCGATCCGCGACAGCTCGGCCCGGACGCGGTCGTGCCAAAGCGGCGCGCATTCGCGGCGCGGCGGCAGGTCGCCGCCCTTGGGCGCGCGGCCGGGATAGCAGAAGCCGACCGGCATCAAGGCGATTCGGCGTTCGTCGTAGAAAGTCGCGCGGTCGATGCCGAGCCAGTCGCGCAGGCGGTCGCCGCTGCGGTCGTTGAAGGAGATGCCGGTCTCATGGACGCGGGTGCCCGGCGCCTGGCTGACGATCAGCAGCCTGGCCGAAGGCGCGGCATGGATGATCGGCCGCGGCCCCAGCGGCAAATGCGCTGCGCAGCGATCGCAAGCGCGGATTTCGGCGAGGAGATCGTCGAGCTGCGCGGAACGGGCGCGACTTGCCGTGCGGGTCATCCGCCCTATATAGGCCGGTCCCGGCCCGTCGACAAAACAAAGCACAAAAGAAAGCGGCGCCTCTAGCGGGCGCCGTCTTTCCGTCCTCGGGCCACCAAACTGAAATCAGATCGTCACGGCGCGCTTGAAGCGATAGAAGCTGAAGCCGAAAGTGCCGGCCAGGCCGACAAGCAGCAGGCCGAGGCTCGCCGGCTCGGGTACATTGTTGCCGCCGCCGCTGCTGCCGAGATCGGCGGTGAAGACCAGGTTCGAGCCGCCGGTGAAGTCGAGCGTGCCGAGCCCGGTCGTGAAGGCGAGCCCGCTGTTGAACGCGACATTGTCCGGGCCCAGCGCCAGCGTCGGGTTGTAGGTGAAGAAGTTCGAGTCGAGGATCGACAGGCCGGCATTGTCGGCAAGGTTGACGAAGCCGCCGGCGCCGAAAGCCTGGGCGATGGCGAGATACATGGTCATCGTCGGCGAGGTGGTGGCGCCGATGGCGGGAAGCTGGATCGTGCCGGTGCTCAGCTGCACCGCCGGGAAGCTGTCGAGCGTGGTCGTCAGCGACGCCGTGTCGCCCTGTTCGGTCCAGGTGAACGGCGAATTGGTGAAGGTGGTGGTGCTCGACGAGCCGGCCAGCGTGCCGGAGAAATCACCGGTCAGGGTATAGGTGATCGGGCTGGCCTGCGCCAAGGCGGGGTGGAGAAGCGCCAGGACGAGCGCGGCGAGCAGGAAACGGATCGACATCGGCGGGCTCTCCTTCGGGGGCGAAATCGTTTGCTGCACCCAGAAGAGCAAGGACCGTGCCGGTTTAGAAAACCATGATATTTCAATAGGTTGAGAAAAGGCAGCCCGGCGTCCTGTCAAGGATTCCGACGCTTTGTAAAAGCGCCTAACGCAGCGCCGCCGCGATATTGCCGCCATCGACCGTGGTGACGTCGCCGGTCGTGCGCAGCGCCGTCGCGTGATAGAGAAACGCCTGCGCCACATCCTCGGCCGTCACCTCGCGGCCCAGCAGATTGCCGCGCAGGTAGTCGCGCTCGGCCAACCCGCGCGCCTTGGCGCGCGACGCGATCATCTCGGGCGTCAGCAGCCCGCCGCGGATGCGGTCGGCATTGACCGCGTTGGCGCGAATGCCCTCCTTGCCGTATTCGAGCGCGTATTGGCGGACGAGAAGCAGCGTCGACGCCTTGGGCAGGCCGTAGGGCCCGAAATCGGCGCCCGGGTTGACCGCCTGCTTGGAGACGTTGAACAAGAGGCAGCCGCCGGTGCCCTGCGCGCGCATTGCCTTGACCGCGGCTTGCGCCACGCGTTGATGCGCGAAGAAATTAAGCTCGAAGCTTTCGCGCAGGATTTTCTCGTCGACCTCGCCGATGGCGCCCTGCCACGCAGCGCCCGCATTGGAGACAACGATATCGACGCCACCGAAATATTCGCAAGCGCGCGCGAAGGCAGCGCGCACCGAGGCTTCGTCGGTCACGTCGCCCGCGATACCGAGCGCGCCGAGCGCGGCGGCGATCTTTTCGAGCGCCGCCCGGTCGCGGTCGAGCAGCGCCAGCTCGGCGCCCGCCGCCTTGAAGGCGCGCGCCGTCGCCGCGCCTATTGATCCCGCTGCGCCCGTTATCAGCGCGACCTGGCCCTGCAGCGACTTTTCCGTTTCCTTCCCGAGCTTGGCCTGCTCCAGCGACCAGTATTCCATCTCGAAGAGCTGGTTCTCCGGCAGGGATTCGAAGCGCCCGACCGCCTCGGCGTCGGTGATCACGGCGACCGCGTTCTCGGCGATGTCGGCGGCGATGCATGCATCCTTGCGGCTGCGCCCCAGGCCGAAGAGGCCAAGCCCCGGCACCAGCACGACGCGCGGCAGCGGATCGAGCGCGCGCTTCGGCGGATCGGCCTTGGCGTTGTTGCGGGTGAAATAGGCTTTGTAGCGCTCGACGAAGGCTTTGGCCTCCTGCTGCGCATCCTTGCGGAACTGCGCCAAATTCGCCGTCTCGGGCGCCGGCACCAGCAGCGGCTGGTTCTTGGTGCGGATGGTGTGATCGGGCGTCACCACGCCGGCCTGGGAATAGCGCCTCGCCTCGCTGCCGTTGACGTAGTCGAGGATGGCCGGTCCGGTGCGAAATTCCAGGATCAGGCGTCGCCACGCGCCTTCGTTCTTGTCGTCCTTCAGGCTGCAGGCGCCGCGCAGGATGGGCGCGACATCTGCCAGGGCAGCGATGGCTGCCGGCAGCGCCGCCGGCGGGAAAACGATCTTGCGGCGCTTGGCGAGACGCGCCTCGGCGGCGCTCACCGCCGCAATCATGCGCTCATAGGCCTCGCGCGCGTCGGCGCCGAAGGTGAAGATGCCGTGCTTCAGCAGGACCAACCCCTCGACCGTGGGATCGCGCTCGAAGATCTGTGCCGCCTTCTTGGCGAGATCGAAGCCCGGCATGATGTAGGGCACGATGCCGAAGCGCCCGTCGAACACGTCGCGGCAGCGCTTGTCGCCGTCGGGCTGGTCGGCGAGGCTCAAAATCGACGTCGCGTGGGTGTGGTCGACGAACTTGGCCGGCAGGAAGGCGTGCAGCAAAGTTTCGACCGAGGGATTAGGTGAGCTCGGATCCAACAAATTGGCGCGCTGGAACCGCACCATCTCCTCGTCGGACAATCGGTCGCGCGCCTTGAGCCTCAACAGCGGCGCCAAGCGCACCGCCGGCAGGCCCGCGGGCTCGATCTCGGCCATGTCCCAGCCGCTGCCCTTGACGCAGAGCACGTCGACCGCGTCGCCCAGCAGATCGGCGTGGCGCGTCTTGACCGAGGTGTTGCCGCCGCCATGCAGCACCAGCCTCGGCTCCTGGCCCAGCAGGCGCGAGGTATAGACGCGCAGCGCCAGGTCGGCGCCGATGCCCTGCTGGGCGTAGCGCGCGACAAAACCCTCGGCGTCCTGCGGATTCCAGCGGCTTTGCATGGCGCCAGCATAGAACAGCGGGCTCGTCCGGGCGAGCGCGGGATTTCCTTCCCGCCGGCGCCCGACTAGGATGGCGCAGGGCCACCGGGCATTGCCCAATCGGAGATTCCCATGAGTGCGCCGCGCGGAGTCTATGCCGCCATCCTGACGCCGCTGACCGCCGCGCTCGAGCCCGATCTCGACGCCTTCGTCGCGCACGGCAAATGGCTGCTCGCCCATGGCTGCGACGGCTTGGCGCCGCTGGGCACCACCGGCGAAGCCAATTCAATGTCGCTGAAGCAGCGCATGCGCGTGCTCGAGGCGGCGGGACGGCATCTGCCGCCGGCAAAACTCATCATCGGCGCCGGATCGTCGGCGATCGCCGATGCGGTGCATCTGGCGCGCGCCAGCCTCGACATCGGCGCCGCCGGCGTGCTGCTGCTGCCGCCCTTCTATTATAAGAACCCGGGCGAGGACGGCCTCTTCGCCTTTTTCGCGCAGGTGATCGAGCGCACCGCCGACCCGCGCCTGCGCACCTACCTCTATCACTTCCCGCAGCAATCGGCGGTGCCGATCACCGCATCGCTGATCCGTCGCCTGAAGGATTCCTACGGCGACATCATCGCCGGGCTCAAGGACAGCGGCGGCGACTGGAATTATTCGGCGGGATTACTCAAGGATTTTCCGGGCTTCGGAATCTTCACCGGCAGCGAGCAATACCTGCTCGCCAATCTCCGCGCCGGCGGCGTCGGCACGATCTCGGCCTCGGTCAATGTCACCGCGCTTCTCGCCCAGCCGGTCTACGCGAAATGGCGCGAAGCCGAGGCCGATGCGGCGCAAGAGGTGCTGACCGCGGCGCGCGCACTGTTCAAGGATCTTCCGCTGGTCGGCGCCATCAAGGAGATGATGACGCTGATCTCCGGCAATCCGGCGTGGCGGCACATCTTGCCGCCCAACACGCCGCTCGCGCCGGCGCAGCGCGCCGAGCTTGAGGCGCGGCTGGCGCAGCTGCCGGCGATGCGGCCGGTGATGGCGGCTTCGCGCGCGGCCTGAGCCGTTACTGCAGCCGCGGCTTTTTCAGCAGCAGCGCTCGATCGGTCGAGCGCAGCACCGGGTTGAGCGTCCGCCCATCGCGATAAAGCGACAGCGGCACCTCGACGCCGGCGCGGCCCAGGCTCCAGATCGCGGCATAGAGCGCCGCGAGATCGCCGACGTTCTGCCCCGCGACCGACAAGATGATGTCGCCGACGCGCAGATCGCCGCGCCGCGCCGGCGCTTCGCTGGCGAGCCCGGCCACCACCACCTTGCCGTCGATCTCGGTGGCGTAGAGGCCGAGCCAGGGGCGCGGCGGCTTGTTGGCGCGGCCCAGGGTCAGCAGATCGTTGTAAATCGGCTTCAGCAGATCGATCGGCACGATCATGTTCATGTGCTCGGGCGCGGTGTTCTCGCGCGCATGCTCGAGATGGAGCGAGCCGACGCCGATCAGGCGGCCGCCCTCGTCGATGACGCCGGTGCCGCCCCAATTGGGATGCGCGGGTGCTGTGAACAGCGCCTCGTCGAGCAGATACTCCCAATAGCCGGCGAATTGCTGCTTGGCGGCAATGCGCGCCGCGACCGAATGGATGCGACCGCCGGACCCCCCGACCACGACCTTATCGCCGATCGAAGCCGCCGATGCGTGGCCCAGCGGCAGCGCCGGCAGGCCGAGCCTGCCGAGCGCCTGGATCAGGCCGAAGCCGGTCTCCTGGTCGTAGGCCAGGACATGGCCCGGCAACGCGCGGCCGTCATGGGTATTGAGCCAAAGCGTCTCGGCCTCGGTGACGAGATAGCCGATGGTGAGGATGATGCCCTGGCTGTCGACGACGACGCCGTTGCCGGCGCGCTCGGTGCCGAGCGTCTTCGCGGTGAAGGCGTCCTCGGCAATCGTCGCGCGCACGCCGACGATCGAGGCCAGCGCCCCTTCGAGATCGAAGGCATATTCGGCGGGCTTCGGCTGCAGTTGCGCCGCGGTTTTCCAGTCGGCAGGCTGTGCCATGCGCGAAAAGATACACCAGGAGGCCAGGCGACGCGAAGCGCCGGCGTGGATTTATTCTTCGCTGCCGGAATCGGGCCGGCGCAGGCGCTTGGTGCGGCCATGCGCCCGCTTGGTATCGAGGCGGCGGCGGCGCGCGCCCTTGCTCGGCTTGGTGGGGCGGCGGGGCTTCGGCACCGTGGCGGCCTGTTCGAGCATGGCCAGGAGTCGCGCGCGGGCGTCACGGCGGTTCTGGCCTTGGCTGCGGAACCGGTGCGCGGTGATGACGATGATTCCATCGCGGTTCATGCGCTTGCCGGCGATCGTGCGGAGCCGGCGCCGCATGCCGTCGTTGAGCCCCCAGGCGCGGCCGGTGTCGTAGCGCAGCTGCACCGCCGTCGCCTGCTTGTTGACGGCCTGACCGCCCGGCCCGGCACCGAGAATGAAATCCTCCTCGATCGCGGTTTCATCGATCTCGACGACCGGCGGTGCGGCCCCAATCACGGCTTGACCTCTTCCGGCGGCGGATCGGCGGGCGGCGGGACCGGCAGGGACGCGTCCGGCAGATCGGCATTGCTCCAATTGCCGCCCAGATTCTCGATCAGCAGGACACTGGCATTCAAGCGGCTCTGCATGATGGTGAGGGACGTCTGCTGATCGCCGAGCGAGGTCGCCTGCGCCGTCACCACGCTGGTGTAATCGACGGTGCCGGCCTTGTACTGGTTCAGGATCAGGCGCTCGGCCTCGGCCGCGGCACGCGTCGCGCGCCCCTGGATTTCGGCCTGATCCTGCAGAATGCGCAGCGCGGCGATGTTGTCCTCGACGCCCTGGAAAGCGGTCAGCACCGTCTGGCGGTAGGTGGCGACGGTCTGATCATAGGCGGCGCCCGCCGCCTCGACCTGGTAATGGGTGAGAAAGCCGTTGAAGATCGGCGCGCTGAGCGAGGTCAGGCCGAAGGACCAGGCGCTGCTCGCGGTGCTGATGAGGGTGCTGAGCGCATTGCTCGTGAAGCCGTAGCTGGCGCCGAGCGTGATGGTCGGGAAATAGCCGGCGACGGCGACGCCGATCTGGGCATTGGCGGCGGCCATCTGCCGCTCGGCGGAAGCCACCGTCGGGTTGCGCTCGAGCAGCGTCGACGGCAATCCCACCGGCACCACCGGAACATGGAAATCGAGCGGCGCCGGTGACAACGCGAAAGCGGCGGGCGGCTTGCCGATGAGCACGGCGATGGCATGCTCGTTCTGCGCCC
>Ga0209483_1000568_pt1 | contig 31586 bp, 28 predicted proteins | sample NGEPerA_FD_184508 | JGI IMG/M metagenome (GOLD analysis project Ga0209483, IMG submission 184508) | Arctic peat soil microbial communities from the Barrow Environmental Observatory site, Barrow, Alaska, USA - NGEE PermafrostL2-A... | ecosystem: Environmental > Terrestrial > Soil > Wetlands >... | reverse complement strand
GCACCGGTCAACAGCGCCGCGGTCAGGACCCACTGAGCGGTGCTCAGGGGTACCCGGTAGGTGTCGGCAATGGTCGGGACCAGGGGCGCACCCAGGCTGCTGACGATGGCGACGAGTAGGCCGACGAACATCAGGGTGGGGAGGAGCAGCGACCTGCGGCGGTCATAAGTCATCATGTGATGACATAGTAGCGGCCCGGGTGTGGTCCCGTGTCAGGGCGGATGGGGCGGCCCCACGTCAAGGGGGAAATTCAGCGGGGTGCGGGGCGGCTGGTGTCGCTCAAGCGGGTGCGACCACCGGGGCGGTGGCCGGTGCCGGGTTGGACAGGGCGAGGGCGTCGTCGACCCGGGCGAAGCGCAGCAGCCAAGTGTCGCGCAGGTAGTTCTGGTGGAGGCGCCACGGGGTGGTGGCCCCCTGTTTCGGGAGGTCGGCCGCCGCCCGTGTCACGTACCCCGATGAGAAGTCGATGAACGGCTCGGTCGGGAGTCCCGGGTCGGGCGCCAGCGGGGTGCACTGGCGCATACCTCGCTGGTCCATGAGATCGAGCAGGCGGCAGACGTACTCGGCCGTGAGGTCGGCCTTCAGCGTCCAGGACGCATTGGTGTACCCGAACGTGGTGGCGAGGTTCGGCACCCCGCACAGCATGATCCCCTTGTAGGCCACGGACCCACCCGGTATGACGGTGGTGCCGTCGACGTCGAGGGTGATCCCCCCGAGCAGTTGCATGGTGAGGCCGGTGGCGGTCACCACGATGTCCGCCTCCAGCTCGGCTCCCGACGAGAGGCGGATCCCGGTCTCGGTGAAGGTCTCGATGGTGTCGGTCACCACGTCGGCCCGCCCCGCGGTGATGGCGGTGAACAGGTCCCCGTCGGGCACCAGGCAGAGCCGCTGGTCCCACGGGTTGTAGCGGGGGGTGAAATCCGTGTCGACGTCGTACCCGTCGGGCAGCGCTTCGGAGACCCCTTTGCGGATGCCTTTCTTGACCAGGTCGGGAGCCCGTCGGCTGAGCTCGAAGCTGAACTGGGTGAGCAGCACGTTCTTCCACCGGATGACGGCATGGGCCCACTGTGCCGGCAGGTGGCGGCGCAGCGAGTCGGCGACCCGGTCCTCGCCCGGGCGCGCCACGATGTAGGTGGGCGAGCGCTGCAGCATGGTGACGTGGGCGGCCTGCTCCGCCAGGGCGGGCACCAGCGTCACCGCGGTGGCCCCGCTCCCGATCACCACGATCCGCCGGCCCGCCCACTCGAGGTCCCCGGGCCAGTGCTGGGGGTGCACCAGGGTGCCGCCGAAGCGCTCCTCTCCCGGGAAGTCGGGCCGATACCCCTGGTCGTAGCGGTAGTAGCCGGTGTTTCCCCACAGGAAGCCGCAGGTGACCTCCTCCCGCCCGCCGCCGTCGGTGCGCTCGACCTCGACGGTCCACCGTGCGTCCGCCGTGGACCACGAGGCGGAAACGGCGCGTCGATTGAACCGGATCTTCTCCTCGATCCCGTGGGTGTGGGCCGTGGTACGGATGTACTCGAGGATCGAGGGGCCGTCGGCGATGGCCTTGTCGCCGACCCACGGCTCGAAGGAGTAGCCCAGCGTGAACATGTCCGAGTCCGACCGGACCCCGGGGTAGCAGAAGAGGTCCCACGTCCCGCCGATGGTGTCGCGGGCCTCGAGGATGGCGTAGGTGGTTCCGGGGCGTTTGGCCTCCAGATGACAGGCGCTACCGATGCCGGACAGCCCGGCCCCCAGGATCAAGACGTCGACGTGGTCCACGCGGGAAGTCTAGGCACCTCCCGCCTTCACCTCCGGGGTCGCGTCGGCCGCCCGTGGTCCCGTCCCCCGATGCCGCGATGCCCCGCCTCATCGAATCGGCCGATATCCACCCCCGTCGACGCCGGCCGCGGTTACTCGGAGTCCGGGCCGGCCCATGGCACCGGCCCAGACCGGTGGTCGTCGACCGCCCGGACTGCAAGAGTGGGAGGGTGAACGTCCTCTTCGTCACCCTGGACCAGTTCCGCGCCGACTGCCTGTCGGCAGCCGGGCACCCGGTGGTCGAAACGCCCAATCTCGACCGCTTGGCGGCGAGCGGGGTGCGGTTCGCGTCCCATTTCAGCCAGGCCGCACCATGCGCGCCGGGTCGGGCCTCGCTCTACACGGGCACCTATCAGATGAACCACCGGGTGGTGGCCAACGGATCGCCCCTCGAGGACCGCTTGGACAACGTGGCCCGCCTGGCGAGGCGGGCCGGGTATGCGCCGGCTCTTTTCGGTTACACCGACCAGGGGGTGGATCCGTCGGTGATCGGTGACCCGGCGGACCCACGTCTCGACACTTATGAGGGGCTGCTGCCCGGCTTTGACCACGAACTCGCGCTCGACGGCCGGATGGTCCCGTGGCTGGCCTGGCTGGACTCGCACGGATACGGCCACCTCGGCGCCGACCAGGCACTGGCCACCGAACCCGACCGCCCGGCCGAAGCCAGCGCCTCGGCCTTCCTGTCCGACGCGCTCATCTCCTGGATCGACCGTCAGGACGGACCGTGGTTCGCCCATGCCAGCTATCTGCGCCCGCATCCGCCCTATGCGGCGGCCGGCCGGTGGTCGACCCGGTACGCCCCCGACTCGGTGGGCACCCCGCTGGCCGTCGACCCGGGTATCCACCCGCTGGTGGACCTGGCCCGAACGCTCCCCATCTGCTCGGCGCCGACGGACCCGGCCGACCTGGCCCACCTCCGGTCGCAGTACTTCGGGATGGTGTCCGAGGTCGACGAGCAGTTCGGCCGGGTCCTCGACCACTTGGAGGTGACGGGCCAGGACGGCGACACCCTGGTCGTGGTCACCGCCGACCACGGCGAGCAACTCGGTGACCACGGGCTCATCCAGAAGCTCGGCTTCTACGAGTCGAGCTATGCCATCCCGTGCATCGTGCGGGCCCCCGGCCGGTCGGGAACCGCCGGGTCGGTGGTGGACGCGTTCACCGAGGGCGTCGACGTGCTCCCCACCATCGCCGAACTCCTGGGCCAGGAGGTTCCCTCCCAGTGCGACGGCACCTCGCTCGTGCCGTTCCTCGACGGGAGGGCGCCGGACAAGTGGCGGACATCGGCCCACTGGGAGTGGGACTGGCGGGACATGGTGATGGGCCCCCACCGGACCGACGGTGGGATCGATCCCCGGCTCGAGCGGACGAATCTGGCCGTCGAGCGGACCGCCACCCACGCATACGTGCAGTTCGCCGACGGGTCGTGGCTGTGCTTCGACCTGGCCGCCGACCCCGGCTGGCACACGACCACCGAGGACCCCGTCGTGGTGCTCCCGCTCGCCCAGTCGATGCTGACGTGGCGGTCGACCCATTTGGGTGGCACCTACACCCAGCGCCTGCTCGGCCCCGAGCGTCGGGGCCTGTGGCCGGAGCTGCGCTCGGCCTGACGATCCGGGTGGCCGTCCCGGCCTCAGGTAAGGCCGGCGGCCTCGGACACCTGGACCATCACCGGGTCGGGGTCGTTGACCGTCAGGACCCAGCGCTGGAACTCCTGGCCCTCCATCTCGACCACCACGCCCGGGGCCTTGCCGTGGACGGCGGTGAAGTCCTTGCCGAACGATCCCCGGCGCGTGCCGACGGCCACCACGCCCGGAAAGCCGGTGCCGGGTGCTCGTAGCCCCCGCAGCTCGGACCACGGATCGGTGACGGCCCGCACCGCGGTGACCGACGACAGCGGCGTGCGCAGATCCCGTCGGAACCCCTCGAATTGCTCGAGGCGCGACAGCGCCAGCGTCACCGTGTCGTCGTGCACGATCAGCTGGGCCACAGACCCACCGTACAAGTGGCGCGGGGATCGGGGCCGCCGCCGACCGGTCGCGCCGTCAGCCGCCCTGCAGGTCGCGGCGCGTCAAACACACGCAACCGGCGACCGACCCGGCGATCCCGATAGCCAGGAGGACTCCGATGGCCGGCCAGTTGGGCGACGCAGCCGGAGCCGCCGCCATCTGGTGGAAGACCGACGTGTCGGCCACCCAGTGGTCGAGCGCGCCGATGCCCCCCACCAGGTCGATGAGGACCGACCACGTCACCAGGCCGTAGACGACGAACGACGCCGCTCTCGGCGCGATGCCGTAGGCGAGGATGCCGAGTCCGAGGACGCAGGCGGCAGGGGGGACCGTGTTGAGCCCGGCACCGATCACCGAGCCGGCGACGACCGTCGCGCCGCCGCTCACCGCGCCGAGCAGCGAGGCCAGGCCGGCGACGACACTGCAGGCCACCAGCGCGGCCCATGCCACGACGAGTCGGGCACCCAACCATGACGCCCGGGACACCGGTCCGGTGAGGAGCGGATCGAGACGCCCCTCGAGCTCCTCGGACCGGGCCGCGGACACCAGGCCGGCCGCCACGAAGCCGAGGAGGATGGCGAGGATCAGGAAGTCGACGGCCAGGAAGGTGGCCGTGCCGGTCCCCGGCGCCCCGAGCCTGGACAGGACGTCCCGGACCGACGACCCGGAGATCGACCCGGCGGCGGCGTGGGCCACGAAGCCCACGAGCAGGCCGGTCGACGCGACGGCGACAGCCCAGGCCACCACGGTCGGTCGCACCAGGCGGATGGAGAGTCCGGCGTGACCGCCGAGCAGGCGCAGCCGTGGTCCGGCCCGGTCCCGGTCCGGGATCGTGCTGGCGCCGACGTCTCGGGAGGCCGCCAGGCGCACGGTCACGAGGCCGACGACCGCCGTGCACACAACGATCGGGACCAGGGGCCATGGTCGGGGTGCCGTCAGCGGCTGGAGGCTCTCCACCCAACCCAGGGGGGAGAGCCAGATGAGTCCGTGGAGGCCGGCGCCCGAGTCGGCCACCATCCGGATTGCGTAGCTCGCGCCGAGCACCGCGCCGGCGTACCCGGCCGCCCGACGGCGGGTGGCACCGAGCTGGCTGCACAATGCCCCGATGGCCGTGAACAGGAGCGCGTCCGACACCAGGGCCACGGCGAAGAAGAGGCCGGCGCCGGGCGAGATGGCGATCCGGGCCGACCGGCCGGCCACCACGATGATGACAGCGGTCACGGCCCACAGCACGACCACTCCCACCACCAGCCCGGACACGGCCTGGGCCGTCGCGCGTCCTCGGGTGGTGGCGCCGGTCAGGAGGACCTCCCAGCGGCCGGCGTCCTCCTCACCGCGCAGCAGCCGGGTGCTGATCATCAATCCCCAGACGGCTCCCACGATGCCGAGGGTCAGGAATGTCTTGAGCACGGTGAACCCGGCGTTGGTCTGCAGCATCGGCGCGGGCCCGAAGAGCGCGATGGTGGCCCGGTTGGAGCCGAATGCGGCAGCTAGGGCGTCCCGCTGGCCCTGGGTGCGGTAGAGCGAGGAGTAGCTCCACGCCGTCGACGCCACGAATGCGCCGAATACGTAGCCCCACAGGGCCCCGGAGCGGGCGGCGCGGCGCGCCGTTCGCTGCAGGATCACGGTCTGGGGCGAACGCCCGGTGGGGACGAGGGTCCCGGGCGGACCGTCAGCCGGCAACGGGCACCTGGTCGTCCCCTTCGCCGTACAGGGTCAGGAAGAGCTCCTCCAGCGACGGCTCCCGGCTGCGGAGCTCACTGACCCCGGAGGCAGCCAGGGCGCGGAGCAGAGGACCCATCGGGCCGCGCACCTGAAGGGTGGCCTGGCGGCCATGGGTCGTCACGTCGAGGACGCCGTCGACCGCGGCCAGCTCGGGCACGGCGCCGTCGAACGTCACCTCGACAGTGCTGGCCGCCAGGTGCCGCATGTCGGCCAGGGTCCCGACCTCGATGAGGCGGCCCTCCCGGAGGATCCCGACCCGGTCGCACAGGGCTTCGACCTCGCCGAGGACGTGTGACGAGAGGAATACGGTCTGCCCCCGATCGCGGGCCTCGGCCACACAGTGCCGGAACTCGTGCTCCTTCAGCGGGTCGAGCCCGGACGTCGGCTCGTCGAGGACCAGCAGTTCGGGGCGGCACATGAGGGCGGCGATCAACGCCACCTTCTGCCGGTTGCCCTTGGAGTAGGCCCGGACCTTCTTGGAGGGGTCGAGGTCGAACCGCTCCACGAGCTCATCGCGGTAGGCGGCGTCTACCCGGCCGTGGACCTGACCCAGCAGGTGGAGGGTCTCCGCCCCGGTGAGGCCGGGCCACAGGGCGGCGTCTGCCCCAACCGAGGCGAGCCGGCGGTGGATGGCCACGACGTCGCGCTGACTGTCGAGGCCGAACAACTCGGCTGACCCCGAGGTCGGTCGGATGAGGCCAAGCAGGAGGCGGATCGTCGTCGACTTTCCGGCCCCGTTGGGCCCGAGGAATCCCATGACCTCCCCCGGTCCCACCTCGAGGGTGAGGTCGACGAGGGCGTCCGTTCCCCGGTACCGCTTGGTCAGCGCCCGGGTGCGGATGATCGGCGACGCCGTCACGCCGCCCGGGCCGGCGGACGCTCCCCGATCACGAGGACCGGGCAGTGGGCGTGGGTGACGCAGTGCTCGCTCACCGAGCCGAGCAGGATCCCGGCCGCTGCTCCGTGGCCACGGGTTCCGAGCGCCAGCAGGTCGGCACCCGTCGAGGCCTCCACCAGCACGGGCGCGGCATGACCCTCCACCACCACGGGTACGAACTCGACATCGGGATGCCGGACCCGGGCCTCCTCCACTGCTCGGGCCACCATGCCTTCCGCGTCACCCTCCGGGTCGTAGTCGGTCGGGATGACCAGCGAGGCGCCGTACCCGGACGGCCACGACCACGTGGCCACCACCTCCACCTCGGCCCCAGTCGATGCGGCAAGGTCGGCCACCCAGTCGAGGGCGGCCGCCGCGGCCTCGGACCCGTCGAATCCCACCACCAACCGGTGGACCCGCTGCGTAGCAGCATGCGGCATGCCGACTCCTTCCCGCCGGGTCGTCCCACCCGGCTCCGCGTCCCACACTAGGGAGGGCTGCCCCGGTCACCCAGGGCAATTGGTCCTGACCTGGACCTACCGTCAGTCGTTGGCCCGCCCGGCGTGGTCCGAGAGCACCGGGACCTGCCAGACGATCGTGGTCCCGCCCGCCTCGGGCTGGACCACCTCGAAGGTGCCGTCGAGGCCCTCGGCCCGCTTGCGCATGTTGGGCAGTCCGAGGCCCCCGCCGGACGGTGGCCCGCTCCCGAAGCCACCGCCGTTGTCGGTGATCTCCATCCGGCACTGGTGCCCGATGATCGACAGCCGGACCCTGGCCCGGGAGGCGCCGGCGTGGCGACCGATGTTGGTCAGCGCCTCCCGCAGCGTGGGCAGCAGCTGGTCGGCGACCGGGCCGCTCACCGCGGTGTCGACCGGTCCGTTGAATTCGACCGGGACGTCGAAGCCGATCACCGGCCGCAGCTCTTCGGCCAAGGCCGCTACGCGGGTCCGGATGCCCTGGCCACCACCCCCGCCGAGCTCGAAGATGGTGGCCCGGACCTGGCGGATGGTCTCGTCAATGTCGGCGACTGCGGCAGCGAGGCGATCGGACACGTCCGGACCGGCATGGCTCGTCGACAATCCTTGGAGTGACAGCCCGATGGCGAACAGCCGCTGGATGACCCCGTCGTGGAGGTCCCGGGCCATGCGGTCGCGGTCTTCGTACACCGCGAGGTCACCGGCCCGTTTGTGCAGCCGGGCGTTCTCGACCGCGATCCCGGCGGCCAGGGCCAGCGCCTCGATGACCGCCTCGTCGTCCGGGGTGAACTCGTCGGCACCGATCTTGTCGGTCAGGTAGAGGTTGCCGTAGACGCGGTCCTGTACCCGGATCGGGGCTCCGAGGAAGGAGGTCATGGGCGGGTGGCCGGGCGGGAACCCGGTGCTCGCCGGGTGGTCGCCGAGCACGGCGATGCGGATGGGACGGGGGTCTTTGATCAGGACGCCCAGGACGCCCTTGCCGGTGGGGAGTCGACCCTCGAGCAGTCGCGACTCGACCTCGGCGGGAAGTCCCGAAGTCAGGAAGTCGGCTGTGGCCGTCCCCTGTTCGTCGAGCACGCCCAACGCCCCGTAGCGGGCGTTGGCCAGCGAGCGGGCCTCGCCGACGATGTGATGCAGGAGGTCGGCGAGATCGAGGTTCGCCTCCAAGAGGAGCGTCGCTTCGAGGACCCGGCGAAGCGTTACCGGATCCTCGATCGAGTCGTAGGCCGCTCGCTTGCGCGGTGTTTCGTCGGCCACAGTGGCCAAGGTTAGGGCACGCGGACGGGCGACCCTCCCACGGGATGGCCCCGACGTGGTCAAATGGTCGGTGATGACAATCCGTGTGTTCCTCCTCGACGACCATGAGATCGTTCGCACCGGTCTGCGCTCGCTGCTCGAATCGACCGATGACCTCGAGGTGGTGGGGGAGGCCGGGACCGTGGCGGAGGCCCTCAGCAGGATCCCCGCCCTTCGGCCCGACGTGGCCATCCTCGACGTGCGCCTGCCGGACGGCAGCGGCGTGGAGGTGTGTCGCGAAATCCGGGCCCAGATGCCGACGACGGCCTGCATCATGCTCACGTCGTACGCCGACGACGAGGCCCTGTTCGCCTCGATCATGGCGGGGTCGTCGGGTTACGTCTTGAAGCAGGTGGGTGGGAACAGCCTCGTCGACGATGTGCGCCGGGTTGCCGGCGGTGAGTCGCTCCTCGACCCGGCACTGACCGACCGCGTCCTCCGCCGCCTGCGCGAGGGACCCGAGGAGGAGCCGCTCCTCGCCAGCCTCACCCGCCAGGAACGGCGCATCCTCGATCTCATCGCCGAGGGGAAGACCAACCGGCAGATCGCCGAGGACATGTTCCTCGCCGAGAAGACCGTCAAGAACTACGTGTCGAACCTGCTCACCAAGCTCGGCATGGAGCGCCGCACCCAGGCCGCCTCCTACGCCACCCGGATCCACGAACGCACGGAGCGCGACCGGCACACCGACGCGTCGGGCACCTGAGCGCCACCCGCCGGGTGTCCACGGTGGGCCTGGTCAACCGTGTGGCGCCCCGTGGGCCGGCTCGGCCTCGGCCCGAGGCGGCAGGTTCACCCCTTTCGAGATGAGCGCGTCCTCCAACTCGGTCCGTCCCCGATCGGGGTTGTCGAAGTCCGCCGGTCCGATCGGGATCCCCCGCTTGCGGGCCAGTCGGATCAGCGCCGCGTCGTAGGCCAACTGGTCGGCCACGGCCTGCAACGCCCAGCCGGGGTCGGTCCGGGCGGCATGGCGTTCCAAGGTGTGCCGCAGCCGGACCACATCAGCCAACGGGCCCTGCGACCGCGGTTGGGTGTCGGGGTCGGCCTCGTAGGCGAGCACCGCCTCCAACAGCTGTGTGTACATGGCATTCACCTGTGCATCCCCGGATCCCCCCGGCTAGTCGGTACGGGGGACGGTGGAGACCGCCGGCACCGTCCCCCGTCGCCCCGAGCGCCCCTACTCGCTCCGACCCCGTCGGATCGCGGCCTCGGCGGACTGGTACGCCTGGCGCAGGTCGTCAAGCAGCTGCTCGACGCCGCTGCGCAGTGACCCCAGGTTGGACCCGGCATCCTTCGGGATCTCGCGGAGCTTGTTCTTGGCCGCCAAGTAGGCGTTCTGCGCGGCGGTCGCCCGGTCTCGGACGTCCTCGGAGAGGTCCTTCGATGCCAGGTCGACCTGGACCAGGAGCTCGTCGATCTTGCCCCGCCATTCGTCGAGGAGGCGTTCCAGGCGCTCCACGGTGTCGACATCGTGGGCAGCGGACTGTTCTTCGTCGGTGGACATGGGCGCTCCTCGGCATGGCGGTTCGTTGTCGTCTCCCCCAACGATGGCCGTTCCACCAGGACCCCGGTAGGGCCGAACGTCCCGACGACCTGCGGTTACGACCGACTCGGATCAGGCCGTCACGACAAGGGGCCCACGACGGGCGAACTCCCTCTACGATTGGGGCAGCAGACGGATCCTGGGTCAGCGGCGTGGAGTCCGCGTGGGCCTGCGAACAAATCTGGCGACGGTGCACCGAGCGGAGGTGTTGGCCATGATGACCGAGCGGACCCGATCAGCGGGAGCCGAGGTGGACCCCGAGCTGGCGCGGCCGGCGCTTCCCCAGGTGGGCCTCGGGCGGCCCATGGGTCTGGCCGACTGGCGGGGCGACGTGGCGCTCGAGCTGTGGGTCGAGGTCGACGTCGTGCCGGTGCGGATCCGATTGGCCGGGCGTCTCGACGCCACCACGGCGGCCAATCTCGATGAGGTCGTGCGCGAGCTGTTGGCCGACGGCACGCGGGAGATCGAGCTGTGCACCGACGGCCTGCGAGTGGTGGACGCCTCGGCGATCGGCACCCTGGCCGACGTCGAGCGACGGGTGCGTCTCGACGGTGGAACCCTGATCCGGGTGGCTCCGGCCATCGGGCCGTTCACCCGCGCTCGCCTTGGCGGTGCCCCGGCGCCCGGGCGCCGTTAGGCCGCGGCGTTCCCGACACCGGAACTTCCAGGGCATAACAAGGGCATAGCATCGGTGTGATGCCTGACCGAGTGAGCGGCGGGCCGCTGTCCATCACAGGGGACTATCCGGCGGGACTCGAAGCCGATGAACGGTTGCGGGACGGGACGCATGTGCGATTCCGCCCGATCCGCGACACCGACGGTGCGGCCATGGAGGCCTTCCACGAAAGCCTGTCGCCCCGCTCTGTGTATCGGCGGTTCTTCTTCGCCCACCCCCGTCTCTCCCCCGGCGAGGTGGAGCGGTTCACCCACGTCGATTACGTCGACCGGATGGCGTTCGTTGTCGTCGACGGAGACCGGATCGTCGGGGTGGGCCGCTATGAGCGGCTCGAGGGAACCGACGAGGCCGAAGTCGCATTCGTGGTGACCGACGCCTACCACCGACGGGGGATTGGCGGCCTTCTCCTCGACCACCTCGTCGGTGTGGCCCGGAGCCACGGAATCCACCGGTTCATGGCCCAGACTCTCTCGGAAAACCGGGACATGCTGGGCGTCTTCCTGTCTTCGGGATTCCCGGTGGCGACGTCGTCCGACGGGGGGACGGTCACCGTCCGCTTCCCGATTGCCCCGTGCGACGACTACGCCCGCGCCCGTGCGCGACGGGCGTCCCGGTCAACCACCGAGGCGCCAGGAGATCCGTCCACTCCGCCGGGTCCAGTCGAGTCGCCCGGCCGGTAGCCGGCGTCGACGACCACCACCTCGTCGAATCGTGCGAGCTCGTCGTCCCGATCGGTGACGTAGCGCGCGGTGGATCCGTCCGACTCCGTCACGACGTCGCCGACCAGACGCCGGGCGGTGGAGGCGCCACCGCTGGCCCGTCGCGTGTGTACCGCTCAGGGGGAGGAGGTCAGCTCCTGCAGCTTTGCAATGCGTCGGTCGTCGGTTCCGAGGTAGCGCGTCAATGCGGTGGCCACCCGGTCGACATCGAGGCTGTCGAGGGCCGCCATGTCCTCGAGGTCTGCCCAGTCCCTGGTGCGGTTGGAGAACACCTTGAACACGGCGAGATCGGAGCACGAGAGGAACGGGATGTCCCGGCCGGCCAACGGCTTGCGCCGGGTCCGGCTGGCGGCGTCCCCGTGGAACGCCGTGGTGTTGAAGAACAGGTCGACCGGCGTGGTGTCCCACCACAGACGGACCTGGCCGTCGCGGACGACAGCGGTGACCGACGCATCGTCGCACGTGACGCCGTCGGGGAGTGCGTCGAACACCCACAGCACTTGGCTAGGCGGCGCGAAGGCGTGGGGGACCCCGGCCGCGTCGAAGCCGGCGTCGATGGCGAGGATCTTGTCGACGAGATCGCTCACCGGGAGGGGAAGACCGCGAAGCCGAGGTCCGGCGCGTGCCGGGCTGGGAACTACTCGGCCAGTTCGAGCACCGCTTCCAGCTCCCGCCCCCGGGCCTCGTCGTGCAGGCCTGGTCGAGGGACGAGCGTGACCTCGAGGTCGAATCCCGCGTGCTCGACGATGTGGCGCACCTTGTCGAACGACGGATGTACCCGTCCGGCTTCGTAGGCCGCCAGTGTGGAGTACGACGTGTCGGCCCGGGCAGCCAACTGCCGCAACGACAGGCCGGACCGCTGACGGGCGAGTCGGACGGTCGCGGCGGCATTCATGTCCCGATGTTATCGGATCTGATAACGATTCTGAGATTGTGTTATCAGATCTGATAACAGCATCGCCCGAATTGGAAAATGAGGCATCGGGACGCTCCGCTCAGACCAGATACCAGTCCTCGTCCTCGCCGTCAGCCGGGCGCCCGTCCGACTCGCCGGACGAAACCGCTGCCCCGTGGGTGTCCGACCAGGGTGCCGGGAGCCCCACCATCCGCCCCATCTCGAGCAGGGCCCGCTCGAAGACCGGGGTGACGTCGTCGATGACCCGGTGGAACTGGCCGAAGAGCTCGAACGAGATGATCCCGAACACCATGGTCCACGCTGCCACGGCCCGCACGGCTGCATCGGCCGGCGTATGAGGGAGGGCCAGTTCGACCAACGTCCGGACGGAGTCCGCCACGTCGACCCCCGGCACGAGGGGCGCCGACCAAGGCGGGTCGTCGAGCAATCCCGCCCGGGCGGCACCGTCGACGATTCCGGCCATGGCCAGGGTCACCCGGCTGGCCGGGCCGACCGTGTCCTGCGGGGCGCGGTAGTCGGGTACGGGCGAGCCGTAGACCAGGGCGTATTCGTGGGGATTGGCCAGTGACCACGATCGCACGGCCATGCCGACCGCCCGCCAACGACCGCCGAAGTCATCGGGCGCGCACCCGGCATCGGCTTCCTCGGCGGCGGCACCGATCGCGTCGTAGGCGTCGACGATCAACGCCGTGAGCAGGTCGTCCCGGTTCGGGAAATAGCGGTAGATGGCCGAGGACGCCATCCCCAGCGACCGGGTCACGGCACGCAGCGACAGGCCGGGCGCCCCGTCGACGCCCATCTGGCGGCGGGCCTCCTCTTTGATCTCGGCGGTCAACTCTGCCCGCATGCGGGCCCGGAGTCCGGTGGAGGGGGGCATGTCTCCAGCGTGTCATAACAAGAGCGGTCGATCGATAACAGAGCAGTGCTCTTGTAATTGAGCACAAAAGGTTGAATTCTGGTCAATAATGAGAGCAGTGGTCACAACAAGGAGGCAGTTCCATGGCTAGGCATGTCATTGTCGGATCAGGTGCAGTCGGGACGGCCACCGCGCTGGCCCTCGTCGACAGCGGGCACGAGGTCACAATCGTCACCCGGTCGAGGTCGGACCCCGCGCACCCCGGGATCACCAAGGTGTCGGCGGACGCTTCCAACCCGTTCGCTCTGGCCGCCGCGGTGGGCGAGGCCGATGCCCTGTACAACTGCGCCAACCCCCCGTACCACCGTTGGCCCGAACTCTGGCCCCCCATGGCGGCGTCGATGCTGGAAGTGGCCACCCGCTCCGGTGCCGTGCTGGTCATCATGGGGAACCTCTACGGCTACGGCCCGGTCGACCACCCGATGACCGAGGACGACCCGTTGGCCTCGACCGGCACCAAGGGTCGGATCCGGGTCGCCATGTGGGAGGACGCCCTGGCGGCCCACCGGGCGGGACGCGTCCGGGTCACCGAGGCCCGGGCCTCGGATTTCTTCGGGCCCGGTGCCGTGGAGACCAGCCTCTTCGGGCGCAACGTCGACCGCCTGCTGACCGGCAAGGGGATCCGGGTCCTGGGCGATCCGGAGGTGCCGCACTCGTGGACCTACGTTCCCGACGTGGCGCGCACCCTGGCTGTGGTCGGTACCGACGAGCGGGCATGGGGGCGGGCCTGGCACGTCCCGACCGGCCCGGCCCTGACCCAGCGCCAGCTGTCCACCCGGTTCTGCGAGGTCGCCGGAGTACCGGCACCGTCGGTCGGCGCGATCCCGGCGGCCGCCGTGTCGGTGGCCGGCCTCTTCTCCCCCCAGCTGCGTGAGCTGAAGGAGACCCGGTACCAGTTCGACCGGTCCTTCGTCTTCGACTCGTCGGCCTGCACGGCGATGTTCGGGATCGAGCCCACGCCACTCGAGGAGGCCCTCGGAGCCGTGGCCGATCACGCCCGCGGCGGGGCCCTGTCCCGGGCAGCGTGACCGGGCCACGACCCGGAGGTGGTGAGCCCGACGGGCGGGGCCCTTCCTTCGGCCCCGCCCGCGTCGCTAGGGTCGGGCCCACCTATGGAGGACCCCCGACGCCACCGGACCCGACCGACCGCATGGTCCTGGTCGCGCCGGGCCGCACCGGGGGTCGGGGCCGCCCTGCTGTCGGCCGGACTGGCCGGCTGCGGGGTCCTCGCCACACCCGGCTCGCCGACGGTGGCGGGGTCCCGGCCGGCCTCGGCCGGGCCGGTCGGCTACGTCGTGTGCCCTAGTGCTGTCACCCCGATCGAGCTGGCCTCCCGCACCTCCGAGCCGCCTATCGCGTTGCCGATCCACGGCACGCCCCCGCTCGGTGACTTCGCGGTGACACTGTCGCCGGACGGCAAGTGGGCGTTCGTGGTCACCCAGACGACACCGCCGGGTGGGGCGACGACGAACGTCCTCGTGCCGGTGGACCTCGCCACACAGCGGGCGCGGCCCCCCATCGTCCTCCCCGGGCACGGCGCGACCAGCGCCGTCGTGGTCATGCACGGCGGTCGGACGGTTCTGGCCGCCAGCGGGACGACGGTCGTGCCGGTCGACATCGCCACCCGGGCGGTCGGGAAACCGCTCGACCTCGGACAAGGGCGCACCGTGGCCGGCATGGCCCTCAGCCCGACGACGCCGATCCTCTACGTCCTGGTCGCCGACGGCGTCGTCCCGGTCGACACCTCCACCGCCACGGCCGGACCGCCCATCGTCACCGGCCTCACGGTGTCGTCGGTGTCGTCACCGCACGGACTCGTCGCCTCGGCCGACGGCTCGACGCTCTACCTGGGGGGGCAGGGCCACCCCGACTATGGCGGTCGGGTGGTGGCGGTCAGCGTGGCCACGGGAGCGGTCACCGCATCGACCGGCTTCGACCGGTTCGGGATCTCGGACCCCGCGGCACTGGCTCTCACCCCTGACGGTTCGCAGCTCCTGGTGGCCGACTCGGCCGACAACTGGATCGATACCGTGCCGGTGGCCGACTTCGCCAACCCGTTGCCACCGGTGCGCTTGCCGGGAGGGGCGGCATCGGGCACCGACCACCCCACTGACATCGTGACCGGGCCCGGCAGCACCGGGGCGTTCATCGTGACCGGGCTCGGATCCGTACTTCCCTACGACCCCGTCCACCAGACCTTCGGCCGGGCCATCCGCGTGTGCTCGGGCGCATCGTCCCTGTCCGCCGGCGGCTCCCCCTAGGGGACCTGCCGGTCGTGGCGCCGATGGAACTCAGGCGTCGGGGGGAACGCCCAGATGGGCGGCGGCGACGGCGTCGGAAACCTGACGCGAGCGGAATTCGGCCGGGGCCAGTCCGCTGGACTCCAGGAGCTCGTCGAGGGCGAGTGGGATGTCGGCGGCCAGCTGCCAGACCTTGGGCATCGTCTCGGGGCAGGAGATGATGCCCCAGTAGAGGATGCCCCGGTAGCTCATGATGGTGATGTTGACGCCCAGTCCGTCGATCACCGGGCCCAGCGGGAACCCGGCCACCATCTCGGCCCCGGCGAGGTAGAGCGGGAAGTCGGGGCCGGGCACGTTGGAGATGATCAGATTGGCCACCGGTCGGTGCCGGTCGGCCAGGCGCATCCGGCTGTAGAGACGTGCGGCGGCCGCGAAGGTGTTGGGGGTGGCGTGCTCGGCCCAGTTGACGAGCATGTCGGCGCCGAGCGCGTTGTGCTCCTCCTTCGCCCCCTTGGTTCCCTGGTGGATGGCCTCGAGGCGCTCGAGCGGGTCCTCGATCTGGGCGGGCAGTTGGACGAACATCGAGGACACCTTGTTGGACCCGTAGGGCGCATCGACGTCGGGCTGGACCGACACCGGCACCACGGCCACCAGCGGCTTGTCGGGCAGCTCGCCCCCCTCGATGAGGAAACGCCGGAGGGCACCCGTGCACACGGCCAGCACCACGTCATTGACCGTCGCCCCGGTAGCGTTCTTGAGCCGCTTGACGTCGGCCAGGCCGATGGCTGACAGGGCCACCCGGCGACGCCGGGTCAGCGTGCCGTTGAACGAGGTACGGGGGGCGGACAGGGGGAGGGCCGCCTTGGCCTGGGGGGCGCGGTGTTCGGGCTCGTTACGGACCCGGCGCACGTTGAGCAGCCGCTGGCCGGTGCGCAGGATGTCTCGGGTCAGTTCAAAGGGCCGGAAGACCCGGGCGGCCACCGCCTCGCTGATCAGTTCGGCGCTCGACGGGATGTGGGTGTCCCCGACCACCTCGGGTGGCTCGGGCTCGGGTCCAGGGTCGACTTCCAGGTCGAACAGGACGGAGAGGAGCGCGGCGCCGGACATCCCGTCGACCGTGGAGTGGTGCATCTTGGCGATGACGGCGATCTGCCCGTCCTCCATTGCCTCGACGATCCAGATCTCCCACAGCGGCTTGGACCGGTCGAGCTGGCGGCTGGCGATGTCGCCGGCCAGGTCGGCGAGTTCGAGCAGGCTGCCCGGGGAGGGGACCGCCGTGCGGCGGACGTGGTAGTCGATGTCGAAATGGGGGTCGTCGACCCAGACCGGATGGCCCAACCGGAACGGGACCTCCACCAGGAGCCGGCGGAAGACGGGCGCCTGGTGGGTGCGGGAGGCGATCTGCGCCTGCAACTTGGCGAACGAGTAGCCGCCCGGCACGGTGGACGGGTCGAACACGGCGACCATCTCCACGTGCATGTGGAGGGTGGGTGTCTCGAGGTAGAGGAAGCTGGCGTCGAGGCCGCTCAGTGGTTCCATTACCCGCCCTCCTCGCTCGTCCGGTGTGGCCTGCTCGCCCGATGCAGCGCGATAGCGGCACCGGTGCCGGCACTCCGCTCCGGTCGGCGGGGCCCGGTCCGGACGCGTCACGGACCCACGGCCGGACCCCGATCATGCCCCGTCGGGGCCGGGCGATCCACAGCCGGTTACCGCTCCGGTCGTCGGACGGTGTTTGATGGTGGGGTGATCTGGGCCTTTCTGGTGTTCACCGCGGCAGCCACCCTGGTCGCCGTCCTGGCCTACGCACCGGTCCGCCGCGAGCCGTTCTCGGTGTTCTCGTTCGCACTCGGGTGGATCGTGGCCGAGGTGCCGGTGCACGCGGCAGCGGTCGTCCTGGCCGGAACCGTCGTCCTCGGTGCGGACACGTCCGCCCACGGGTGGGTCTGGTGGCTCGCCGGCGCCCTGGGCATCGTGGCGACGGTGATCTGCGTCGCCCTCGGCGTGGTGGCCCACCGGTCGGCCAGGCTCGTCGACGAGGCGTTGGACTCCGCCACCGGCGGCCCCATCGAGGCCGCGGAGGTCGACATGGCTCCGGCCTGGGTGACCTGGTGGCGGATGGTACTGGCCGTGCCGATCCGGTTCGCCAAGATCCGCCGCATCCGCAACATCGACTACGTCGGCGACGGGATCCACCGGCACAAGCTTGACGTGCTGGTCCGCCGGGCCGACCCACCGGCCGGCGCCCCGGTCCTGGTCTACATCCATGGTGGCGCCTGGATCATCGGTGACAAGCGCGAGCAGGGCGTCCCGATGATGCACGAACTGGCCATGCGCGGCTGGGTCTGTGTGGCCATCAATTACCGACTCAGCCCGAAGGCCACGTGGCCAGACCACATCGTCGACTGCAAGCGGGCACTGGCCTGGGTGAAAGGCCACATCGCCGAATACGGCGGCGACCCGTCGTTCGTGGCCGTGTCGGGCGGCTCGGCCGGCGGCCACCTTGCGGCGCTGGCGGCCCTCACCCCCGACGTGCCCGAGTGGCAACCCGGATTCGAGGACGCCGACACGTCGGTCGACGCCTGCATCCCGTTCTACGGCGTGCACGACATGACCGGCGACCCCGAGGCCGAGGGAGCCTTCGGGCGCGGCCTGATCGAGCTGCTGGAGAAGCGGGTGATGAAGTTGCCCTACGTCGACAACACCCCGGTGTATGCGGCGGCGTCGCCCGACCAGCGCGTCACGCCGTCGGCCCCGCCGTTCTTCGTCGTCCAGGGGACCAACGACACCCTGGTGCCGCCCCAGGTGAGTCGCCGGTTCGCCGAGCGCCTGCGCGAGGGGTCCGGGTCGCCGGTCGCCTACCTCGAACTGGCCCGGGCCCAGCACGCGTTCGACGTCCTGGTCTCGATCCGTTCCCGGAACACGACACTCGGAGTCGTGCGCTTCCTCGAGGGAGCACGGGCCCGGGTCCGGGAGGCGCAACCGTCATCAGGGCGCACGGACAGCGGCACCGGTACTCACTAGATTCCGGGCTTGCGGCCATGCGCCGCCCCAGCCGTGGATTCACGGGGGCGTCTGGACACGAGGCCGAGTTTCTGACGTAGAGTCACATATCCGTTTCGGCCGGTCCTGCTCAGGGGCGCGCCGACCGTCCGCATACGTATGAAGAATTTAGGGGGAGACTTGCGCTCAGGTTTTTGGAAGAGTCGATCGACCGCGCTGACAATGGTCTTGGCGGTCGGGCTGGGCGCGGCAGCCTGCACTTCCACCAGTTCATCGTCGACCACGACGACCGGAGGGTCGTCGACCGCCGGCACCGCCTCCCGTCCGATCCCGTCCAGCGCCTTCTCCGATCACACGGGCGTGACGGCAAGCTCGGTGCAGGTCGGCAACGTGTCGACGCTCTCGCTCGGGCTCTTCAAGGGCGCCCAGGTCGGCACCCAGGCCTACTTCGACTACGTCAACTCGACCGGCAGGGTGAACGGCCGCAAGCTGGTCCTCAACAATGCCGATGACGGCTTTACCGGTGCCAGCAACAAGCAAGCCACCCAGAACGCCGTGCAGAACGACTTCGCCCTGGTCGGCGACTTCTCGTTGGAGGACAGCTTCGGCGGTACGGTGCTGGCCACGAATCCGGGCTTCCCCGACGTGTCCCAAGTCCTGGACAACGCCACCAACAAGCTGCCCAACGTCTACAGCCCGATCCCTTTGGCCGACGGCTGGGCCTCGGGTCCGATGACCTACTACCACAACAAGTTCACCGCTGACGCCAGCCACGCCGGGGCCTTCCTGGCCGACTCGCCGTCGGCCGCCCAGACCTGGGCGGGAGAGAAGTACGTGGCCGAGCGGGCCGGGTTCACGTTCGTGTCGGAGCAGACCTACGCCACCACGCAGACGGACTTCAACCAGCAGGTGATCGCCATGAAGAACGCCGGCGTGAAGATCATCTTCATGGACCAGATGCCCTCCAACTACGCCTCGTCCGTGCTGAAGGCCCTGGCGCAGCAGAACTTCCATCCCCAGGTCCTGCTGGGCGCGGCCACCTACTCCAACCAGCTGGTCGCCCAGTCGGGTGGCGCGGCCAACGTGAACGGCGCCTTTCTGTCGCAGAACCTCGCCCTCTACCTCGGCACGGACCAGACGGCGGTGCCCGCGGTCGGCACCTTCCTGCACTGGGTCCAGGAGGCATCCCCCGGGTTCAGCCCGGACCTGTTCACCGCCTACGGCTGGCTCTCGGCCAACCTCTTCGTCCAGGGCCTGAAGAACGCCGGGTCGAACCCCAGCCGGGGCTCGCTGCTGCAGTCCCTGTCCAAGGTGACCTCGTTCAACGGCAACGGATTCAACGCCCCGTCCAACCCGTCGGCGAAGACGCCGCCCAACTGCTATCTGATCGCCACCGTGACCAACGGGCAGTTCGTGCGGTCGCCGGACAACCCGCCGACCACCAGCAGCACGCAGGGGTTCCGGTGCGACGGCTCGTACATCGTCAAGCCCGGTACCTGAGCGCCAGGTACGTCGACAAGGACTCATGAGATGGTCCGGGGGGAGGTCTCGAGCGAGATGAAGGGGGTGAGATGAGCAACTTTCTCCAGTACACGGTGTTCGGGGTGATGCTCGGCGCCGGTTACGCCATCGCGGCCACCGGCCTGGTAGTGACCTACACCACCTCCGGTGTCTTCAACTTCGCGCAGGGGGCGGTCGGCATGATCGCCGCCTTCGGCTACTGGGAGCTGGTCTCCGCCCACAACCAGCCCACCTGGGCCGCCCTGCTGATCGTTCTGATCCTGGGGGCATCGATCGCCGGGGCGTTCGTCGAACGGGTGCTCATGCGGCGGCTCCACGGCGCTTCGGTCGAGCGGCCGGTCATGGTGACCCTCGGCCTGATGGTCATCCTCACGGGCCTGGCCACCGTGGTCTGGTCACCCACCGTGCAGCGCACGGTCAACCCGCAGATCAACGGGCAGTTCCGGCTGGTCGGCATCAACATCCAGTACCAGTACGTCCTGATCATCGGTGTGGCCATCGCCGTGGCCATCGGACTGCGCCTGCTCTTCTACTCGACCCGTACCGGATACGCCCTGCGCGCCGTGGTCGACGACCCCGAGCTCCTGGGCATGGCCGGGGTCTCGCCCCACCGGATGAGCCAGTACGGCTGGATCCTGGGCTTCTTCATGGCCGCCCTGTCCGGCGTCCTCCTGGCCCCGACCCAGCAGACCGGGATCAGCATCGAGTCCTTCACCCTGCTCGTTGTCAGCGGCTACGCGGCGGCCATCGTCGGACGCCTGCGCAACATCTCGGTCACGTTCGCCGCCGCCATCGGCATCGGCCTGGCCGAGAACTACATCACCAATTACGGCACGAACCACCTTTCGTCGAACCTCCAGACGGATGTGAACAACGCCCTCCCGATGATCTTCCTGTTCGCCGCCCTGGTCACCCTTCCGTCGGTCCGCCTGCGGGCCGTGGGTCGGCTCACCTCGATGCGGGCTCCACGGGTGGCCGGTGGGAGGGAGTCCCTCATCGGCGGCGTGGCGTTCCTGGTGGTCGCCGTGGTCGTGGGACTTGGCTTCGCCAACACCGACATCAGCGGCACCACGTTGGGCAAGCTCGGCGGCATGGTGATGTGCCTGGCCATCGTCGGCCTCTCCCTGGTGCTGGTGACCGGGTACTCCGGCCAGGTCTCGCTCTGCCAGTTCTCCTTCATGGGGATCGGCGCCTTCATCATGGGCAAGGTGGCCAGCGGCGGCTCCCTGATGGGGCTGGTGCTCGCCACCGCCATCTGCGCCGGGGTCGGAGCGCTGATCGCCCTCCCCACCATCCGCCTGTCCGACCTCTATCTGGCGCTGGCCACGTTCGCCTTCGCCGATGCCGTGGCCCAGGGATTCTTCAACGACGGCAACGTCTACGGCGCTGGCGGGCTCCCGATCGCCCGCATCACCCTCGGCAGCGTGTCGTTCCAGGGCGACACCGCCGAGTTCCTGCTGGTCACCGCGTTCTTCGTGCTTGCTGCGTGGATGGTCCTGGCCATCCGGCGCAGTCTGTTCGGCCGACGGCTGGTGGCCGTCAACGATTCGCCGGCCGCCTACGCCACGGTCGGCCTCAACATCGGCTTCACCAAGGTCGCAGTGTTCGCCATTGCCGCCGGCATGGCGGGCATGGCCGGCGCCCTCTACGGCACGGTCCAGGGGGTCGTGGGCACCACCGACTTCGACATCTTCCCGGGCATCATCTTCGTGCTGTTCGTGACCATCTGGGGTATCCGCACGGTGTCCGGTGCCTTCCTGGCCGCGCTCACCTTCGTCGCCCTCAACCAGATCTGGCCCAGCAGCGTCGGCATCTTCGCCGGCCTCGGCGTGATCCTCATCGGCCGGGCGGCCAACGGGATCCTCGGCATCGAGGCGCTCCACTTCCGGCTGCCGTGGGTGAAGCCCGGCAACGGGAAGCCCGGCAACGGGGTCACCGCCACGTCGGCGGCGTCCTTCGGAGCCCTGGCACTCGACGGGGAGGGCTCCCGTGCCGCAGGCTGAGACCACCCTCGACACGGACGACGCGCCGTCGGTGGTCGACGTCCTGACGGTCGAGAGTGTGGCCGTCCGCTTCGGCGGCGTGGCCGCCCTGAGTGACGCCAACCTGACCGTCCGGGCAGGCACCGTCACGGGGCTGATCGGCCCGAACGGCGCCGGCAAGACCACCCTGTTCAACGTGATCAGCGGGCTGCAGACCCCGGACCGGGGGACGGTCAAGCTCTACGACACCGACATCACGAAGATGAAGCCGCACCGGCGCGCCCGCCTCGGCCTGGCCCGCACCTTCCAACGCCTCGAGCTGTTCGGCACCCTGTCGGCCGGGGAGAACGTCCAGGTCGGCCTGGAGTCGTCGGTCAAGTGGTGGCAGTGGCGCCACGTGAAGCGCTCGTTCCCCTGGGTGAAGTCGGGTGTGCCCACCGTCGAAGGCGTGCCTGAGGGCGAGCCCACCGGCCCGGGGTCGATCGCCGTGGTCACCTCCGACCGGCTGCTCGAGGGCGTCGGGCTCGGCGGGCTCGGAAGCGAGCAGGCCAGTGCCATGCCGACCGGCCTGGCCCGGATGGTCGAGCTGGCCCGGGCCCTGGCCATGGCCCCGAAGATCCTCCTGCTCGACGAGCCCGGTTCCGGTCTCGACGACGCCGAGGCGCAGGCCCTGGGCGAGCTGTTGACCACCTTGGCCAAGGGCGGGATGGGCGTGCTGCTGGTCGAGCACGACATGGAGCTCGTCATGCGGATCTGCGACTTCATCTACGTGCTGGACTTCGGCGACGTCATCGCGTCGGGCACCCCCGAGGAGATCCGGAAGGATCCGATGGTCCAGGCCGCCTACCTGGGCACGGTCGGCGAAACCGAGGCCGGCGGGGCCGCCCCGGGCCACGGGGGCGACGGCGCGACCGGCGCGGCCGACACGGCGCCCGGAACCACACCGGGCACCGCGGCCGACGACGACGAGGTGGCAGAGGCATGAGCGACCAGTCGACAGACGCGCCAGCCGGTGCCACCACCACTGCGTTGCCGCCGGGTATCACCGTCCGCGGGTTGCGGGCCTCCTACGGACGGATCCAGGTGCTCCACGGCGTCGACCTCGAGGTGCCGGCCGGGAGCGTCTTCGCCCTACTCGGGCCCAACGGCGCCGGGAAGTCGACGTTGCTCAAGGTCATGAGCGGCCGGATGCGGCCCACGGCCGGCGACGTGCTGATCGGCGACAGCCCGATCGGCAAGACCCCGGCCGAGAAGCTGGCCCGCCAGGGTGTGTGCGCCGTGCCCGAGGGCCGGGGCATCTTCCCCAACCTGACCGTGCGCGAGAACCTGCGCATCTGGACCTACCGGGGCGGGATCTCGATGAAGCAGGTCGAGGACCGCACCTACGAGACCTTCCCCGTCCTGAAGGACCGCCGCCGTCAGATGGCCGGCACCATGTCGGGCGGCGAACAGCAGATGCTCGCCATCTCGCGGGCCCTGGTGACCGATCCCCGGGTGCTCTACCTCGACGAGCTGTCGATGGGGTTGGCCCCGCTGATCGTCGCCGAACTGTATGAGCTGGTCGGGAGGCTGGCCCGCCAGGGGATGACCATCGTCCTGGTCGAGCAGTTCGTCACCACGGCACTGGCCGTGGCCGACCACGCGGCGATCATGGTCCACGGTCGCATCGAGCAGCAGGGCACGCCGTCGGAGATGGCCGATGCCGCACTCAGCATCTACCTGGCCTAGCCACCCGGCCTGGTAGCCCGTCCCCTCCGACCGGAGCACCACACGGTCGGCCTGGCGATGGCCCTACTCCTCGGCCAGTTCGACCTCGACGCCGGCCTCGTCGCCCACTCGGGTGACCAGCTCGACCACCCCGCCGGCGTCGCGCACGTCGCGCTCGGCTGCGGCCAGGGCCGTCAGGCGCGCCGCGGTGTCGGTCACCGTGAGCACCGCCACCGGCGCCCGCATCGATCGCTTGGCCGTCGTCTTGGCCCGTCGGATCAGGCCGAGCACCTCGGCGGCCATCTCGAGGACGGTGTCGGTCGCCTGGTCCACTCCACCGTCAGAGCCGGCACCGGGCCCCGTGTCGTCGACCGTCGGCCACGCTGCGGCGTGGATCGAGCCGACCTGCCACCACGACCACACCTCCTCGGTCACGAACGGGAGCACCGGGGCCAGCAGGCGGAGCAGGACCGACAGGGCCCCGGCCAGGGCGGCCCGGGCCGACGCGGTACCCGGGTCGTCGGCCCCGCCGTAGGCGCGGGTCTTGACCAGTTCCAGGTAGTCGTCGCAGAAGGCCCAGAAGAAGGACTCCGTGCGCTCGAGGGCCCGGGCGTAGTCGTAGGCCTCGAAGGCGGCCGTGGCCTCGGCGACCACCCCCGCCAGGCGGCCGAGCATGGCCCGGTCGATCGGGTCGGTGACCGCATGGAGGGGCGGCACCACCAGCGTGCCGTCCTCGTCGGCCAGGCGGCCGAGGGCGAAGCGCGAGGCATTCAGCACCTTCATGGCCAGTCGCCGGCCGACCTTCATCTGCCCCTCGTCGACGGCGGTATCGGTGCCGGGTCGGCCACTGGCCGCCCAGTACCGCACCGCGTCGGCACCGTGTTGCTCGAGCAGGGGCAGTGGGGTGACCACGTTCCCCTTCGACTTGGACATCTTCTTGCGGTCGGGGTCGAGCACCCAGCCGCTGATGGCCACGTCCGACCAGGGCAGCGCCCCGTGCTCCAACTCGGAGCGGACCACGGTCGAGAACAGCCAGGTGCGGATGATGTCGTGGGCCTGGGGCCGCAGGTCCATCGGGAAGACCCGTGCGAACAGGTCGGGGTCGTCCTCCCACCCGCCGGCGATCTGCGGGGTGAGCGACGAGGTGGCCCAGGTGTCCATGACGTCGGGGTCGCCCACGAACCCGCCGGGCACCCCGCGCTGGTCGGCCGAGTAGCCCTCGGGCACGTCGGTCGACGGGTCGACCGGCAGCCGGTCCTCGTCAGCCAGGAGCGGGACGGCGAAGTCGACCTCGCCATCGGCGTCGACCCGGTACCAGACGGGCAGCGGCACGCCGAAGAAGCGCTGGCGGCTGATGTTCCAGTCGCTGCTCAGCCCTTCCACCCAGGCCTTGTACCGGTGGGCCATGTACGGCGGGTGCCACTGCAGCTCTTCGCCCCGGGCCACCAGGGCGGCGCGGTGGGGGAGGGTCTCGACGAACCACTGCCGCGACGACACGATCTCGAGTGGGCGGTCGCCCTTCTCGAAGAACTTGACCGGGTGGGTGATGGGCCGTGGCTCACCGATCAGGTCGCCCGACGCGGCCAGCTGTTCGACGATGCGGGCCTGGGCCTGCTTGACCGTCTTGCCGGCCAGCTCGGCGTAGGCGGCGTCGGCCGCCGCCGGGTCGTCGGAGGCCCAGCCCTCGGTGCCGAATTCGACCGGCAGCAGGCGCCCGTCCCGTCCCACCACCGTGCGGGTGGGCAGGGACAGCTCGCGCCACCACACCACGTCGGTGGTGTCACCGAAGGTGCAGATCATGGCGATGCCGGAGCCCTTCTCGGGGTCGGCCAACTCGTGGGCGACGACCGGCACGCGGACGCCGAACAGGGGAGTGGTGACCGAGGTGCCGAACAGGGTCCGGTAGCGCTCGTCGTCGGGGTGGGCGACCAGGGCCACGCAGGCCGGGAGCAGCTCGGGTCGGGTGGTCTCGATCTCGACCCCGCCCTCGGCGTCGACCCGGGGGAACCGGAGCCGGTGGTAGGCCCCGGGGCGCTCGCGGTCCTCGAGCTCGGCCTGGCTGACCGCCGTGCGGAAGTCGACGTCCCACAGGGTGGGGGCCGTGCGCTGGACGACCTGGCCGCGTCGGGCCAGGCGCAGAAAGCCACGCTGGGAGACCCGCTGGGCCCGCTCGCCGATGGTGGCGTAGGTGTGGGTCCAGTCGACCGACAGGCCGAGGGTGCGCCACAGGTGCTCGAAGACCTGCTCGTCCTCGAGGGTCAGCTGGTGGCACAGGGCCACGAAGTTGGGCCGGGAGATGGCCACCGGGTCCTTGGGCGGCTCGGCCGGCGGCACGTAGTCGGGGTCGAAGGGGAGGCTCGGGTCGCAGCGCACCCCGAAGTAGTTCTGCACCCGGCGCTCGGTGGGCAGGCCGTTGTCGTCCCAGCCCATCGGGTAGAAGACCTGGCGGCCGCGCATGCGCTGGAAGCGGGCCACCGCGTCGGTGTGGGTGTAGGAGAACACGTGGCCGATGTGGAGCGAGCCGGAGACGGTGGGCGGCGGCGTGTCGATCGAGAACACCTGGTCCCGGGTGGCGGTGCGGTCGAAGGCATAGACGCCCTCGGCCTCCCACCGGGCGGACCAGGTCGCCTCGAGGTCCTCGAGGCCCGGCTTGTCGGGGATGCCCCGCCCGCGCGCCGGTCCACGGGGGGCTGCGTCGCTGGTGGGTCCGTTCGTCTGCTCCGGCATGATCGGGTTACCGTACCCTGCGTGCTCATGCTCCACGACACCGCGACCGGCGAGGTGGCCCCGCTCCGCCTCCGCCAGCCCGGCAAGGTCTCGCTCTACGTGTGCGGCCCCACGGTCGACGGCGTGCCCCACCTCGGGCACGGGCGGTTCTCGCTGGTGTTCGACGTGCTGCGCCGGCACCTCCTGTTCAGCGGGCTCGACGTGACCTACGTCTCGAACATCACCGACATCGAGGACAAGATCATCGAACGGGCGGCCAACCGGGGGATCCCCATCGCCGAGTTCACGGCGGCCAACGAGGCCCTGTGGTGGGAGATCATGGACGCCCTCGGGGTGCTCCGCCCTGACGAGACGCCGCACGCCACGGCCTACGTCGACCGGATGATCGACCTCATCGACGACCTGGTGGGCCGCGGCGTGGCCTACGAGACGGCCACCGGTGTCTACCTGTCGGTGCTCGACGTCCCCGGCTACGGCCTGCTGGCCCGCCAGCCCCTCGACTCGCTGCGGGCCGGGGCCCGGATCGAGGCCGATGAGGAGAAGCGGTCGCCCCTCGACTTCGTGCTGTGGAAGAAGGCCAAGCCGGGGGAGCCCAGCTGGGACGCCCCGTGGGGTGCGGGGCGGCCCGGCTGGCACACCGAGTGCGTGGTCATGGCCCTCGACCTCCTCGGCGAGGGATTCGAGCTGCACGGTGGCGGCCAGGACCTGATGTTCCCCCACCACGAGAACGAGCGGGCCCAGGCCGTGGCCGACGGCAAGGAGTTCGCCCGCCACTGGATGCACAACGGCTGGGTGACGGTCGGTGGGGAGAAGATGTCGAAGTCCCTCGGCAACTTCACCTCGTTGGCCGACCTCCTGGACCGCAGCGACGCCCGTGCCTACCGGCTGCTCGTCCTGCGCTCCCACTACCGCTCACCCATCGAGGTGACCCCGGAGACCATCGCCCAGGCCGAGGCCGGCCTGGCCCGACTCGACGAGCTGGCCCGGCGGTTCTCGCTGGCCGACCCGCTGGTCGACGGGCCTCTCACCGGAGTCACGCACGTAGCAGGCGACGTCGACGAGGCGGCGGTCGCCACCTTCGTCACCGCCATGGACAACGACCTCGACACCCCGGGGGCACTGGCCACCGTGTTCGACCTGGCCCGCCGGGCCAATGCCGCGGCCGATGCCGGCGACGACGCCGCTGGGGGCACGGCTGCCCGGACGGCGGCGCTGTTGGCCGGGGCCCTCGGCCTCCGTCTCCGGGGTGACGGAGGCACCGATGTCGACGACACGGCGGCCGATTTGGTGCGCCAGCGTGACGTGGCCCGGGTGGAGAAGGACTGGGCCCGGGCGGACGCACTGCGGGCCGAGCTCGAGGCGGCGGGGTGGCTGGTCGAGGACAGCGCCCAGGGCACCCGGATCCGTCGCCGGTAGGACGCCCACCGTCGGCCGAGGCACCGGTGGACGGCGGCGGCGCCGGTCATGAACGCCGTGTGAACACACCCGTTTCGGGCCAATTCTCCTCCTGCCCGCAGAGGCGCGACTGCTAGCGTTTTTGTCGTCGGAGAGTCCCCATCGGTAGGTGGCAGTTGTCCCGTCCCCTTCCGGGGGCGGTCGTCCCCGGAACCGGTGGGAGTTCCCTGTGCACCATGCAGGTGGAGGAAAGGGGAATGCCGCGGTGGCTTCCGGAACAGTCAAGTGGTTCAACGCCGAGAAGGGTTTCGGGTTCATCTCGCAGCCCGACGGGGGTGCCGACGTGTTCGTGCACCACACCGCCATCCAGATGAACGGATTCCGCTCCCTCGAGGAGGGCCAAGCCGTCGAATTCGACCTGCAGGAGGGCCCGAAGGGCCCCCAGGCCGTCGACGTGCGCGCCGTCCAGGTGTAGCCCCTCACCTCTGCAGCAGGACCGGCCCGACCGGGCCTGCGCTCCGTCCACCCCGTGGACGCTGCTCCCACCCACGCGGGACCAGTTCCGGCGCGCCCGACGGCCAGGACGAGGGGGGGTGGTTGCCCACTGCACACAATCGTGGTTACTATTGAGTAACTACCAGAGACCCGCCGGCGACGGTGCGGGTGCGGCCACAGCGCCGACACCGGTCGAAGCAGTGCATGAGGGGCCCTCGGGCCAGAACGGAGCAGTGCACCATGTCTGAATTCTCCCTGGACCTCGACGAGGATCAGTTGCAACTCCAGAAGTGGGTCCACGACTTCGCGGAAAATGTGGTCCGTCCCGCCGGACACGAATGGGACGAGCGTGAGGAGACCCCCTGGCCGATCATCCAGGAGGCGGCCAACATCGGCCTGTATTCGTTCGAGTTCATCGCCAACGCATTCATGGACAAGAGCGGCCTACTCATGCCCATCGCAGCCGAAGAGCTGGCGTGGGGTGACGCCGGCATCGCCCTGGCCATCCTGGGCAGCACCCTGGGCCTGGCCGGCATCGCCGGCAACGGCACCCCGGAGCAGCTGATGGAGTGGGGCCCCCAGTGCTTCGGCACCCCCGAGAAGATCCAGACGGCGGCCTTCGCCGTGTCGGAGCCCGACGCCGGGTCGGACGTCTCCTCGCTGCGCACCAAGGCCGTCTACGACGAGGCCAAGGACGAATGGGTCCTCAACGGCACCAAGACGTGGATCACTAACGGCGGGATGGCCGACATCCACGTGGTCGTGGCCTCCGTCGACTCCTCACTCGGCTCGCGCGGCCAGGCCAGCTTCATCGTGCCGCCCAACACACCGGGCCTCTCGCAGGGCCAGAAGTTCCAGAAGATGGGCATCCGGGCCTCCCACACAGCCGAGGTCGTCCTCGAGGACTGCCGGGTGCCGGGCCACTGCCTGCTCGGTGGCAAGGAGAAGCTCGACGAGAAGATCGCTCGGGCCAAGGAGGGCAAGAAGAGCGGTGGCCAGGCGGCCATGAAGACCTTTGAGGGCTCCCGCCCGACGGTCGGGGCCCAGGCCCTCGGCATCGCCCGTGCCGCCTACGAGTACTCGCTCGACTACGCCAAGGAGCGCAAGGCCTTCGGTCGGGCCATCATCGAGAACCAGGCCATCGCCTTCAAGCTGGCCGACATGAAGACCCGCATCGACGCCTCCCGCCTGCTGGTGTGGCGGGCCTCGTGGATGGGCGCCAACGGCAAGGAGTTCACGTCGGGCGAGGGCTCGATGTCCAAGCTCTACGCCGGCGAGACTGCCGTGTACGTGACCGATGAGGCCATCCAGATCATGGGCGGCTACGGCTACGTACGCGAGTACCCAGTCGAGCGCTGGCACCGTGACTCGAAGATCTTCACCATCTTCGAGGGCACGAGCGAGATCCAGCGGTTGATCATCGCCCGGGCCATCTCCGGGGTGCACATCAAGTAACTGACCTGGGGTTTTGTCGACGGTGGCGGTGTGCATCGACCTGAATTGTCGCGGCGAATGTGCCACCAGGAATGCCACCAGAAATCACACCTGTCACCAGACTTGAGGTGCGGAACACACCGAATCTGCGTGCAAGGCCCCGGCGCATCCACAGTTCTTGACTACTTGGCCCCTTGTGGCTGCTTCCTCAAGCCCGGGTCCCGGGAGGACGATGGACCTGGTTGTGGGCCCGTGGCACGGGGGCGGTCGGGCCCCCACTCCGGCGATGGGGAGAGGACGGCACCGATGACTTCGAAGCACGGGACTGCCGGGGTCGGGTCGTGACCGCCCGCGCTGCGAGCCACGCCGTGGTTGTAGGTGCCGGCATGGCCGGGCGGCTGGCGGCCCGGGTCCTGGCCGACCACGTCGACCGGGTCACTGTCCTCGATCGTGACCGGCTCCCCGACGGCCCGACTGCCCGTGCCGGCGTTCCGCAAGGACGCCACCTGCACACGCTCCTGCCAGGTGGACTGGAACTCACCGCGGGGCAGTTCCCCGGACTCGTCGACGAACTCCTCGCCGGCGGCGCACTTCCGATGCGGTTCGGCCAGGACCTCGTTATCCACCGGCCCGAGGGGCGGTCCTACCTGGCCGCCGTCCACCAGCCCGAGCCGCTGATCACCGGGATCGGCTACCTGTCCATGTCCCGCGGCCTCCTCGAGCACGTCGTGCGGGGACGGGTGCGTGAGTTGGCAAACGTGGAGGTGCGCGGCCAGGCCGTGGTCCGTGACCCCCTCGCGGAGGACGGCGCCGTGCGTGGCGTCGTGCTCGAGGGCGGCGAACAGGTGAGCGCCGATCTCGTGGTCGATGCCGCCGGCCGTCCGGGCCGTTCGCTCGGGTGGCTGGACGGGCTCGGGACCGAGGTGCCCGGCGAATCCATCGTCCACTGCGACTTCGCCTACTCCAGCGCCGTACTCCGGCCGGCCGATCCCGACGCCCTGGCCGGTGGCGGAGTTCTCGTGCTCCCGGACCCGGCAAGCCCCACGCCGACCCGCGGGGGCTACATCACCCCCATCGAAGGCGGTCTGTGGATAGCCGGTCTGGGCGGGCGCTCGGGGGACTACCCCCCCATCGAGCCCGCCGCCTGGCGAGCGTTCGGGCGCACGCTGTCCTCACCCGACTGGGAAGGGCTCGTCGGGACGGCCGAGGTCGTCGACGGTCCTACTGCGTTCCGATACCCGAGCTCGGTGCGGCGGCACTTCGAGCGGTTGGACCGGTTCCCGGACGGCCTGCTGGCGATCGGTGACGCTGTCTGCCACGCCAATCCGCTCTATGGGCACGGCATGTCGGCTGCCGCCGGCCAGGCCCGGGTCCTCGATCAGGTGCTCGAAGGCAGGGAGCGGCAAGGCGGGGACCTCGCCGGCATGGCCCACGAATTCTTCGTCGGCGCCCACGAGACGACTCGGGCGCCTTGGGCGCTGGCCGCCGGATCCGACTTCTTGAGCGCCGGGACCACCGGCGACTTCCCGGACGACGAGTTCGAGAACCTCCTGCGCCTGGTGGAACTCGGGAGGCTGGTCTACGCCGACGCCGACGCCGCGTCCTTGTTCGTCGACCTCTTTACGCTTCGGCGCCCGTGGTCGACGCTCGAGTCGTTGCCGTGGCGCGATCGCCTGTTCCCCCAATTGACCGGCACCCCGGCGACCTGATCCGCCCCCATGCGCCCGGACCAGCGGGCCCGGATCAACGCCGCCCGCCAACTACGCGAGCTGGTCTTCGACCTCCAACGCCTGGAAATCCACAGCGTCGAGCGTGCCGAGGGCCGGGGGACGTGAACCGTGCTTCAGATCTGCGGAAGGGGAGACCAGGAATCACACCTGTCGCCAAACTGCGGAGGACACTGGGAAAAGGAAAGCGATAGGCCTTCTCTGGCCCAACATCATTGGTGTTCGGGGACAGGGTCAGCGCTTCGTCGCCCATCCGAACACGTCCAGGAGCAATTAGTCGTGCGTGAAGTTGACGACGGAGGCATCTGGTCCTGGGAAGAAGAGATCCTCGTGGCCTGTATCCCCCCACCGCACGAGGTATGGAGGTTCCCCGTTCTCATGGCGAACCTCCAGGACTTCGCA
>Ga0209483_1000567_pt1 | contig 31601 bp, 29 predicted proteins | sample NGEPerA_FD_184508 | JGI IMG/M metagenome (GOLD analysis project Ga0209483, IMG submission 184508) | Arctic peat soil microbial communities from the Barrow Environmental Observatory site, Barrow, Alaska, USA - NGEE PermafrostL2-A... | ecosystem: Environmental > Terrestrial > Soil > Wetlands >... | reverse complement strand
CGAGAGCAGCGCATTACTCTCAGGGCGTGCACCGTTCTGGTCGCACCAGGATTGATAATTGCGATGCAGATCGCTGGAGCGCTCAATACCGCTCTCGTCACGCACGCAGCCCTCTTCGAGCCACTGGCCGAAGCCGTCCTCGTCACCCAGGTATTCATCGGTCAGAAGGCGCACGCTCGCCGGCGGCGACGTTCCATGGGTAGCCCATGCCACCGTTCCCTGGATCGCCCACGCCAGCACCGCTCCGAGCGCTTTCTCCTGTAGACGCTCTCGCATTCCCTGGCCCGCCACCGGGGCGAAGACCGCGCGGAAGGGCACCATCTGCATGCGCCGGCGGATCGCCGGAGTGATGGCGTTGAGCTTGGGCATGTGGTTGCCGACGACGAGGGTCTTGTGCGCACGCCGGAACGTGAAGTGGTCGCCACGCATGTAGCGGGCGGAAATGGTCGCGTCCCCTGTTAGTGACTTGACCCGGCTGTCGTTCCAGGTGGCCGCTGAGCTCGGTTCGCTACACAGCGCCAGGCGCACCCCCATGAACTGCGCGAGCTCGGTCGGATGGCGCTCCCCTTTGGCTTCCATCATCACTTCCGGGGCGAACACCAGTGCGTAGTCGCCCAGCGCCGCGGTCAGCGCTTCGGCAAACGAACTCTTGCCATTGGAGCCGACGCCGAAGAGGTAGGGGAGGATGTCCTCGGTCGTCACCCCGGTGGCGCAGTAGCCGGCCAGCCGCTGCAGATAGGCCGACAGTTCGCTGTCGCCCTGGGTAATGTCGACGAGGAAGCGCGACCACAGTTCCTCGCCTTCGGCATCGGCCGGTGCTGCAGCGGTCATGCGTGTCATCAGCGCCGCGGGATCGTGCGGACGCCGGGTTCCGTCGCGCAGATCGACGATGCCGGACTGGGTATTCAGAAGCCAAGGATCGGCATCCAGCGCGTCCGGCTGAATGACGATGGACTGGTCATAGCGCGCCAGTCGTTCGACACCGGCAATGGTGTTGGCGGTGGCGATCCGGCGCTCGTGCCGGGTGCCACCGACTGCCTCACGGACGATCGTCCGGATCAGCGCAAACACCGCACCCTCGTGGTCGATGACCCAGCGTTTGCCATTCCAGCCGATCCACCGCCGCCAAGCCGGAACGTAGCGGTAGTGGCTGCCATGAAGCCGAACGAAGGCCAGCGCGACGGCATCCTCCGAAGGCGGTCCGCCGGCAACCACGCGCGCCTCTTTGCCACCCAGCTTCTTGCGCTCCTCGAGGCTGATGACGATGCCGTCGGTGGTCATGGTCGACGCGCGGACATCACGCCCGATTGCGCACCGGCGGCGCGTCCAACGACCGTTTGACTGCGTCGGGTTGTGCGGACTGCAGATAGCGTTTGCATTCAATCGCCTTGTAGAACACGCGTCCGCCGCGCAGCACTGGCCTGGGCCAGAGTGGGTCGATGCGCTCGTGGCGATAGGCGCTGATCTTCGATCGGCCGGTCAGTTGGCAGAAGTACGCGCGCGTCACTTCGGCGTCGGGATGATCGAGTGGATTGAACGGCAATGTCATGGCGGTACAGCGTTATCGTTGCATCGGAGTTAACGGTTCAAAGTATGTGTGACATCGATTGAATTGCAAACGCAGTGAGGCGTGTTCGATCGCACTCGATCGTAGGCAACGCAAAATAATTGGCGTGACGTGCGGAAGATGAACCCATTGACGCACGCTTCTCTGCAGAACCGGATGATAAAAACGTCGACAACCACCCGTCTGCAGGAAACGAATAGATCTCGTCGCGATCCAACTCGCGGCTGCGCAATGACTCCGCGCGTTGTTGCAGAGCGTGATCAGTGGCGTCGCAATGCACCGTTGATCATCGGCTCGATGAACAAATCAAGCGCGCTGCGATTCGCGCTCGATGTGCAGACGGTTGATTTCCGGCGGGCGGGGACGACGGCGTGATCGCGAGACCTGTCGCGGGCATGAGGACGCAGGCACAACGGAGGGCAAGATGAAAGGAGTGGTGCTTCTCGTGCCCGAGAAGCGCGTCTGCACAGGGTTTGAAAAGGCACGTGACGTTTGCGCGTGGTGCCGTCATTGGACGTAGATCGAAGTAAACATGGCGCTTCGCGCGTGCCGTTTGCGCCGGAGCACTCTGGAATGTGCTGGTATGCCTCGGGGCGAAAACGATGAATCGACGTGACGAGAATCAATTTCGCATCAAGCCTGCAGCGCCAAGGGCCCAGCAATCACGTGCGGGTGAGCGCTTTACGACGAGGGTGCTGCGCGCTGGTAGCCGTATCGGACGGTTGCCCTCGCGCGCCACGCCGGCGAAGCCGCGAGCGAGCCTGGCGCGGCTCGGACGCGGCGCCGTCGCCGCAAGCTTTGCAGGGTCCAGGCTGGGCCCGCACTCACGCCGGGTGGTGGTCAAGTCGCGGATCGTCAATCTCAAGCACGTGACCCCTCAAGCGGTCGACGCGCACCTGCGCTATATCGCGCGGGAGGGGGTCGGACACGACAGCCAGCCGACACAACCCTACGGACCGGATACGGATGCCGCCGACCGTCAGGAATTCGCCGCAGCCGGACGCCAGGACCGTCATCAGTTTCGTTTCATCGTCGCCCCCGAAGATGGCGCCGAGCTCGCGGACCTGCATGACTTCACCCGCCAGCTGATGTCAACCATGGAGCGCGATCTAGGGACCAAGCTCGACTGGATTGCGGTGGACCACTGGGATACCGACAATCCCCACACGCACGTCGTTCTGCGGGGTAAGGATGATCAGGGCAAAGACTTGATCATTGCCCGCCGCTACCTCACCGACGGCATACGGCACCGCGCCTGCGAACTGTCCACTGAATGGCTGGGGCTACGTACCGAGCGCGAGATCCAGCAGAGCCTGCAGCGCGACGTAACCCAGGGGCGGTGGACGGGACTGGACCGGCAGTTGCAAGCCCTCGCGCGTGCCGGTGCCATCAACTTGGCCCGGCCCCACACCGACGCCGAAACGCTGCGACACCGCAGCCTGCTGATCGGTCGCCTTCAGGTGCTCGCGGGCATGGGGCTGGCCTTGGAACAAGGCAATGGGACCTGGGCGCTGGCGTCCACGGCCGAAACAACGCTCAGGGCACTCGGCGAGCGTGGCGACATCCTGCGGACCATGCGGCGGGCGCTGCGCGGTGAGCAGCGCGAACTGGCGCTGTTCGACGGGGATTCCAGGGCGGCGCCGATTGTCGGCCGCATCGTGGGGACCGGATATCGCGACGAGCTCGATGAGCGGGCGTATGTCATCGTTGATGGGATCGACGGATGGGCCCACCACGTGCCGATCGGAAAGGTGGACTTGGCCGAGTTTCCGGTCGGCGGCATCGTCGAAGTGCGATCCATACCGCGGCGTGCCGCGGACCGCAACATCGCGGCCATCGGCAAGAACGGCGTCTACCAAACCGCCGAGCATCGAGCGCAGCTTCTGGCGCACGCTGATTCCCGGAACCACGCTGACGAGATCGTTTCCGCCCACGTCCGGCGTCTGGAAGCGCTGCGTCGCGCGGGAATCGTGGAACGGCAAGCCGAAGGTGTCTGGCGGATTCCCGCGGACCTGGGGGCGCGTGGTCAGGACTATGACCGGCAGCGCACGGGTGGCGTCGACATCCAGCTGCATTCGCATCTGCCGATCGACAAGCAGGTGACGGCGCTCGGCGCGACATGGCTTGATCAGAGGCTCGTAGACGCCGACGCGCCGATGGCCAACGTTGGCTTTGGCGCAAGCGTAAATGCGGCTTTACGTAAACGCGTAGAGTTTCTGATTGAACACGGCTTCGTGCGACGCGAGGACGGTAGCGCGAAGCTGCCATCCCATCTGCTTACGGCGCTGCGTCAGCGTGACCTCGACAGCGTCGCTAAGGAAATCGCGGCCGAGACCGGCATGGTTCATCAACCGCTGCTCGATGGTGAGCGCACCGCCGGCGTCTATCGGCGCATGGTGGTCGCAACAAGCGGCCGCTTTGCGATGCTGGATGATGGCGTGGGCTTTAGCTTGGTGCCTTGGCGCCCGGTACTTGCGCAGCGTGTTGGCCAGCAGTTGGCCGCGACGCTACGTGGTGACCACGTTACCTGGAGCTTTGGCCGCCAGCGAGGTCTTTCGCGATAGTCTTCGGGTCGTTTGGCAACGAATTGCGAACAGGCGGACCGCTGGTTTGCGCCTGGGTATCAATGTGCTGTCATCCAAAGTTGTGGTATATTATACCATATGGCCTCCAACACCACAAGAGCGACCTTGCTCTTACATGAGAAGGTCGTCTTGGCCGACGGGGCGATCGTGGAGTTGATCATCTGGCGATTGCCGCGGGCGACACCGGACCGCCACCATGGATTGAAGTATCGACTGTACTTTGGCCGCGGCGGGAAATGCCTGGTGCGCTATGACAACGAGGCGGGCAAGGGCGACCACCGGCACATCAAGGGCCGCGAGGAGCCTTACCGATTCGTCTCGGTGGCAAAACTACGGCGCGATTTCGAAGCGGATATTCACAAATACGGAGGCAATAATGAAGAAGAAGATTGAAGTTACGGTCGGCCGCCTGTCAGATGTATTGGATCGATTCGAACAGGCGTGGCAGCGAGGCGTCGTTGGAAGTCCTCGCAGTGGCGAGGTGCGGCTGACCTTCGAAAGCCTGCCTGTGTTGCTCAAGAATCTCACTCCAGCTCGGTGGAAGCTGCTCGAAGCAGTCAAGCGGTCGGGGCCAATGTCCATCAACGAGCTTGCGCGGGTCCTCGGACGCAATTACAAGAACGTGCACACGGACGTCGTGAGGCTTGTCGAAATCGGGCTGATCGAGCGGGTTGCGGATCAACGTATTGCGGTGGTGTGGGACACGATCACGGCGGAAATGAAGCTGGCCGCGTGAGTCTAGCCTGTGCCGGTCGTGGAGTATTACTACCCGGGCGGCAAAGTTCCGCCCACGGGGCATAGCGCTCGATCGCAAGAGACGCCTGCGCCGGGCGTAGGAAAGTTGTAAATGCCACCTGCATCGTCCAACAAAAAACTCCTTCTCATTGGCGCGTCCCGCGGCCTTGGCTTTGCCCTTGCTCAGGAATATCTCGAGCGCGGCTGGCACGTTGTGGCCACTGAACGGGGCAGCGCCACATCAAAGCTGCACGATCTATTGGGAGCCGCCGAAGGTCGACTCGAAATCGAGACCGTCGACGTCGTCTCTCCCGATCAAGTGGCCGCACTGCGAGCGCGTCTGGCATCGAGAAAGTTCGACCTGCTGTTCGTCAATGCCGGCGTCAAGAACGACGATCGTGAAACGATCGCAGATGTTTCGACCGACGAATTCATGCGTGTGATGGTAACCAACGCCCTCAGTCCCATGCGCGTCGTCGAGACCCTGCGGGATCTTGTGCTCGCGAGTGGCACGATCGGGATCATGTCGTCCGGACAGGGCAGCATCGCCAACAATGAGAACGGAAACTATGAGGTCTATCGTGGAAGCAAGGCGGCGCTCAACATGTTCATGCGCAGCTTCGCCGCCCGTCACGCCGATGATCCGCGGACACTGCTGCTCATGGCTCCGGGCTGGGTACGGACGGATATGGGGGGCCCCCAGGCGCGTCTGAGCATCGCGGAGAGCATACCGAACCTCGTGAACACCATTGACGCGCAGGCCGGAAAAGCGGGGCTTCAATATCTGGATTATCTCGGCCGGACGGTTCCGTGGTGAGAGTTTCCTTAAGCGAACATTCAATGAGCGACGCGTAATTTGCGAATGTGAGGCGCGAATGTGCGGCGCGGGATTCGACTATCGCGCCGACGACCGGTTCAATGCTGCCGCGGCGCGTATGAGTGTCTTGAAGGCACCCTCGTCTATTTCATCACGCTCATGCAAATCGATAGCGCGCCTGGTTTTGCCTTCAAGGCTGGCGTTGAATAGTCCTGAAGGGTCTTTCAGCGACGCGCCCTTGGCGAACGTCAGCTTCACCGCGTTCTTGTACGCTTCGCCGGTACAAATCAGCCCATCGTGAGACCAAACCGGAACACTCCACTTCCATTCCTCGACAACCTCCGGGTCAGCCTGCTTGATGAGAGCGCGAATATGGGAGAGCGTCTTGCCCCTCCAGTCGCCCAGTTCCTTGATCCTCGCATCGATCAGCCGGGAAGGGGACTCACCCGTGGTGGTTGCGCTCTTTTTCATATTGTTTGTTCGCGGTCGCGCTGGGTGACTTCGTAAATGAGGTGGGTGACTTTTGGGTGAGCTATCGAAGCCCTGCACGTGCATCCCGACTCGCCCCGTTGCCGCCAACGGCGCTACGGTGGTAGCTTATACATCGTAGTCCAACCTTGGAGGTCTCATGACTCGCTCGACCTGGTTCGTTGCGTTCGCCGCCTTCGGAGTCGCACTGAGCTTTCCTGTCCTGGCGCAAGTCGTCAAGGTAACTCCGCTGGGCGGCATCGATGGCGAATTCTGCCCCTTGGATCGCGCGCTTATCTTCGAGGACCCGAACGGAACACGCATCCTCTACGACCCGGGACGTACCGTTGCTGGACCGAGTGACCCGCGGTTGGGGAAGATCGACATCATCCTTGTGACCCACATGCACGGCGACCACGTGGGGGACGTGCACAACAAGGCGCCGAACTCGGGTAGCTGCGCAAACCCGGACGTTTCGGTGTCGGCCGTGCCCAACACCAGCGCGGTGGAGATCGCGCTCGCCAAGAAATCGAAGATCGTGACCGGCAGCGAAATGCCACCTTTCTTTGCGGCCAAGCTCAAGGCGAACGGCGGCGATCCCGCCAATTCGATCCTCGCGCGCTTCGGCGGCAGCGTAACTATCGACGGGGTGCGCATCGCTACGGTGACGGCACTGCACAGCAATGGCGTGGACCCCGACTTCATCGGCGGCGACCTTGGCAAGGCCATGAAGGCGGCGGGCATCGCAGGCGATGTCGGCCTTGCCACTGGCTATGTGCTGCGGTTCAGCAACGGGCTCGTGGCCTATCTCTCCGGCGACACCGGGATCATCGCGGATCAAGAGATGGTCGTGCGGGACTACTACCACGCCAAGCTCGCGGTCATGAACATGGGCGATGGCTTTACCACCGGCCCGGCCGAGGCCGCCTATGTGGTCAATGAGCTCGTGAAGCCGAATTCGGTGATCCCGTCACACGCCAATGAAGTCGGCACCATCGGCGGCAAGGTTCGGCCCGGCAGCAAGACGGAAGCCTTCATGAAGGCCGTCAAGATGCCCGCCTACATTCCGCTCTCCGGCAAGACCATGGAGTTCGACGCCGACGGAAAATGTACGGCAGGGTGCTGAACTGACGCGGCAGCAGGTAACGGTGGACGACTCGAGCGCTCCGCCGGTCTCCGTCATCATCCCGTGCTACAACGCAGCGCGCTTTCTTGGCGAGACGATAGACAGCGTGCTGGCGCAGACATTTCGCGCTTTCGAGTTGATCGTTATCGACGACGGTTCTACCGACGGGACCGCCGAGGTCATCGACCGCTACCGCCGTCGCCTGGACGGGAAGCTGATAGGCGAGACGGGTCCGAATCGTGGTGTCAGCGCAGCGCGCAACCGCGGAACCGAGCTCGCGAGCGGCAGGTATTTGCAGTATCTCGACGCCGACGATCTGTTGCGACCGGATGCACTGCGGTCGAAATTTGAGTCGCTGGAATTTTCGGGGGCCGCAATCGCGTACACCGACTGGCAGAAGCTGATCGAGTCGTCACCCGGAAGATTTGTTCCGGGCGAGACGCATTCGCGCCGCTGCGAAGACGTGCATCCAGTGCCGGAGATTGCTGTCCTGCGGGACTTCTGGGCACCTCCGGCAGCCTTGTTGTACCGTCGTGAGATCGTCGACCGTATCGGCGGCTGGAACACGAGCCTGCCGATCGTCCAGGATGGTCGTTTCCTGTTTGATGCACTGCACTGCGGGGGACAGCTCCGGCATGTTCCCGGAATCGGCGCCGACTACCGCGTCATCGACGGCCGGCAAAGCCTGTCCAAGCGAGATCCAGCAGCCTTCATGCGCGACTGGGCCGAAGACGCGTTTCAGATCGAGGCGATCTGGCGCCGTGAAGGAGAACTGACCCTCGCAAGGAAGGGCGCGCTGCTCCTTCGTCTTGGCAAGACCACCCGCGCGCTTTACGAACTCGACCGGCCGGCGTTCTGGAACGTCTACCGACGAATGCAGGCCTTGGACTCCCGTTACATTCCGGCAACACGTCGCTCGGTCCGGCTCGCGTCCCGCCTGTTCGGGTATCCGCGCGCCGAGGCGCTTGCCCTGTTCGCGCGGCGGAGCCGAAAAATCCTGCGGGGCGCCGAGTAGGAAATCCGATCGCGCTGGGGATGTTGAGTTCCACTTTCCAACGTTTCGCCCGATCGAAGGACTCGGAGAAAACTCAGTCGGTTGCACGCGCCGCGAGCCGCGCCAACGTCAACGACGCTGGATTCCCGCTTTCGCGGGAATGACGGTGTGTGCGATTGGATGGACGTGAGCAGGGAAATTCGTCAAGGTTTCCAGCCCAGCCATTCGCGCACGCCGCGGCCCATGATCCAGTTCTTGTCGTCTTCGCCGAGCCACGTCATTTCTTCGGTGATTTGGGTGACTGCCTGGCGATAGGTGCACGGGAGCCGCGAAAGATCGCTGCCCCAGAAGACTCGCTGCGGCCCGAAAGCGTCGCACACGCGGCGCATTGGCGCGTGAAGACTGCGATAAGGGTATTCATCCACTGCCAGCGAAGGCAACGCCGATGCCTTGACCGCAACGTTGGCGTGGCGCGCAAGCTTCAGCAGCTCGTCCAGCCGCGTGAAGCGCTCAGCGACCGGCACCGAGCTCGGTATTCCGAGGTGATCGAGCACGAGTCGCAGTCCCGGATAGCGCGTGGCGACGATGTCGATGTGATGCATCTTGGTGTGCGGCACCAGCAACATGATGGGGACGCCATGCGCCTCGGCACTGCGAAAGATCGCGTCCATGTTCGCGGTGGCTAGCGATTCGGCGAGCCCGGGACGATGCAAACTGAACCGCAGTCCGAGCATTCCCGGCTGTGCGCGCCACGTGGCGATGCGTTCGGGCGTGGAGGGATCATCGGGGTCGACACGCCCCATGACGGCGAACCGATCCGGATGAGCGGCCGCAGCTGCCAGCACCAGGTCATTGCGCTCGCCTTCCCACGAAGGTGGCACGAGGATGGCGCCATCGACGCCTGCTGCGTCCATCGACTCCAGCAGCTCGTCGGCGCCCAGCGGAATCTCGCGCTGCGCGGCGTGACGCGATGGCCACGGGCGTTCAGGCGTGCTGGCCGCCCAGATATGCACTTGCGAGTCGACGATGCGCATCGACCTTGCCGTCACGCCACGGAAACCCGGATGGGCGTGCCATCGAGGTAGGCGAGGATGTTCTGGACGCTCTGCGTATAGAAATTCGTGAACGACTCCGCGACGACGAAGCCGAGATGCGGCGTCAGTACGGCGTTTGGAAGTGTCGTCAGCGGATGGCTCGCAGGGAGCGGCTCGACGTCGAACACGTCGAGCCCCGCGACGATGCGGCCGCTGCGCAGAGCGGCGAGGAGGGCCGCGTCGTCGACCAGCGCGCCGCGTGAAGTGTTGACAAAGATGGCGCCCTGTTTCATTGCCTGAAACTCGGGCGCGCCGATGATGGCCCGCGAGCGTTCGGACAGGCCCAGATGGACGGAGATCACGTCCGACGTCTCGAACAGCGTGTGCTTGTCGACACGCTTGACGCCCTGGCCGCCGGCCTTCTCGTCGGTGAGGTTGGTGCTCCACGCGACGACGTCCATGTCGAATGCCTTGCCGTAGTGCGCAACCCGCGAACCCAATCGCCCCAGTCCGACGATGCCCAGCCGCTTGCCGGCCAGCGTGACGCCCAACGGAAGGCCCTCCTGCCAGCGTCCCGCTGCCGCGTTCGCGTGTGCGCGCGGAAGCGAGCGCGCGCACGCGAGCATCAGCGCGAACGCCAACTCTGGTGTCGAAAAAGAAGGAGTGGCTTCGGTGTGCGAGACGACGATGCCACGCGCCGCGCACGCGGCGAGATCGAGCGTCGACGTGCGATTGCCCGTCATCGCGATCATTTTGAGGTTGGGCAGCCGCTCGATGAGACGTGCGGGGAACGCAGTGCGCTCGCGCAACAGCACGATAATGCTGAATGGGGCCAGCTTGTCTGCGACTTCGTCCTCGTCGCGCCACGGCTTGGTAAAAACGGTGATATCGGCGCGCGCGGCGATGCTGCTCCAGTCCGCTTGGGAGAGGGCGAGCGACTGGTAGTCGTCGATGATGGCGATGCTCGGTCGTTCCATGGTCGTTCTGCTCCGGGAGGAAGGAATGCGGTTGCGACGGGACCGCGAACCCGGTTCGCCACCACCTGTCGCGAGTTTCTCGCTCGAGGCGGGAGTTCAGCCGGCGCGCAATGCAGCCAGCACTTCGTCGGTCGTGCGCGCGCGGCCGATGCGCGGAAACGTGAACTTCATCGTATTCGCGTGCGCTTCCGCGGAAGCGCTGGCGATCGCGTCGGACACGAAGACCTGCTCGTAGCCTCGCTCGAACGCGTCGCGCGCAGTTGACTCGACGCCGACGTTGGTCGAGATGCCGGCCAGCACGATCGTGCGAATGTGCCGGCGTCGAAGCTGGAGGTCGAGCTCGGTTCCGTAGAACGCGCCCCATTGGCGTTTCCTGATCCGCAGGTCGGTCGGCTGCGGATCGAGCTCCTCGACAACCGTCGCCCAGTTGGCGGGGCGCGCGCCTGCTGGCGGCGGCGCCGCGTCGGCGATGGGCGCGAGCATGTCCTTGCCGTCCGGCGAGCCGCCGACGGTGACGAGCACGACCGGCGCGTGTGCCGCACGAAAGGCCTGCGCGAGACGCTTCGCGCGCGAGACAACCTCAGCGCTGGATTGCGGGTGCACATCCATCGCGACGATGCCCTGCTGAAGTTCGATCAGCACCAGTGCGGTCGTCGTGGGGTCGAGCGTCAATGAAGCGGGGTTCATGTTTCATTCCTGTAGGTGTTCTTCAATCTCTGGTGGAAACGGCCGATACGTGTGCGCCAGGCGTTGACACTATCAATTCAAGCAACACCGGGGCGGCCGCGCGCAATTGAGCATATCCGAAATGGAAATCGCCATTGGCCTGGCAAGACTGCAACGTCGGCGGACGCCGAAGCGCGGGAAAAATGTTGACACATCTGATGAGCTGACTAGAATCGGAAAATCGTGGGCGCCGAAGCACTCGCGCTCGCCGAATCGCTGATGCGCATGCCTATCGGCCGCGCCAACGAGTTGCTGATCGCCGTGGATGCCAGCGCCGCTGGCGCCACACCAACCTGAATTACCAACTCTCCCGAATCCCATGGGCCAACAAGCGCAGAAATTTCGCCGGCTTCTCGACAGCGGCGAATTCATCGTGTCACCCGGCGTCTACGACGGCTACTCCATCCGCCTGGTTGAGGCGGCCGGATTTTCGGTGGCGTCCACCAGCGGCGCCGCACTGTCGAATGCGCTGCTGGGCGTGCCGGACGCCGGTTTTCTGGACCTCACTGCCAATGTCAACCATTGCCGGCAGCTTGCCCGCTCGGTGAGCATTCCGCTGACCGCGGATGCCGACACGGGCTACGGTAATCCGATGAACGTGCATTACACCGTGCAGCAATTCGAGGAGGCGGGCGTCGCGGGCGTCAATATCGAGGACCAGGTGAATCCGAAGCGATGCGGCCACATGCCGGGCAAGGATGTCATTGCGCTCGGCGAGATGGTTCGCAAGATCGAGGCCGCGTGCCTTGCGCGCAAGGACGACGCCTTCGCCATCATCGCGCGCACCGACGCGATCGCAGTGGAGGGCATCGACGGCGCCGTCAAGCGCGCCAAGGCGTACGCCGCGGCAGGCGCCGACATGATTTTCGCGGATGCGGTGCGCTCCGAAGACGACATCGCGCGGATCGTCGAGGGCAGCGGTATTCCCGTTTCCGTCAACATGGGCTTCGGCATCCGGTCGCGGCCGACGACACCGTTGTTCCCCATCCCGCGGCTGAAGGCGCTGGGCGTGCGACGGATTTCGCTTTCACGCATGTTGCCGGCAGCGAGTGTCCACGCCATGCAGACGGCGCTGTCGCTGATGCGTCAAGTGCTGGAAACCGGTGAGCCGATCGATCGCCCCGACCTGCTGGCGGGCATCGAGGACATCATGCGGCTGATGGGCTACGAGCAGATGCGCGCATTGGAATCGCGGCTGCTGGCGACGCCGATTGCTGCCGACTGAGCGCGCGATTTCCGCCACGCACAACTCGATCTTGCTACGCTTCTCCAGAATCGCGACGCGAAGAGGCTTCCGAATGCCAACGCTGCAACGACGCATCACCCACTTGCTGTCGCTTTGCCTGCTCGCCCTCGCATCCGCGGCACACGCGCAGGACTATCCGACGCGGCCGATCCACCTGATCGTTCCGTTCGCCCCGGGTGGTGGCAACGACACCGTCGCGCGGCTGGTCGGCGATTCGCTCGGCAAGCGGCTTGGTCAGCCAGTGGTGGTCGACAACCGTCCCGGTGCCGGCGGCGTCGTGGGTGCCGAGAGTGCCGCGAAGGCGCCTGCGGATGGGTACACGCTGTTCCTCGGCGGCGTGGGCAGCCATGCGATCAATCCGAACCTGCACAAGGACCTGCCGTACGATCCGATCAAGGACTTCGCGGCGGTATCGCTGCTCGCGTCGGCGCCGCTGATTCTTGTTGTCCATCCCTCGGTTCCCGTGCAATCGGTGCAGCAACTGATCGCATACGCGAAGTCGCATCCGGGAAAACTGAACTACGCGTCGAACGGCAAGGGCAGCTCGTCACACCTCGCCGCGGTCATGTTCTCCAACTTGGCCGGTGTCGACATGGTGCACATCCCGTACAAGGGACTGGCACCCGCGCTGACCGATCTTTTGAGTGGTCAGGACCAGCTGATGTTCAGCAGCGTCGTCGCGATCCTGCCGCAAGTGCGCGCCGGCAAGTTGCGTGCACTGGCCGTGACATCGCGCAAGCGCATGGCGTTGTTGCCCGACATACCCACCATCGCCGAGTCCGGTCTCCCGAGCTACGAAACGAGCTCGTGGTACGGCATCCTGGCGCCGGCCGGCACGCGTCCCGAGATCGTGCGTCGCCTGCATGACGAGATCGTCAAGGTGCTGGCGCAGGACGACGTGCGCCAGGCGCTGGCGCGCGAAGGTGCGGAGCCTGTCGGCGATACGCCCGAGGAATTCACCGAGTTCATTCGCGCCGAAGGGCAGCGGCTCGGCGCCGTCATCAAGAGCGGCAAGGTGCCGCTGGAGTGAATGATGCGCGTCGAACGGGCGGAGACCGATCCGGAATGCCGACGATGCTGGCGACGCCGTTATCCCAGCGGCAGCGCCGCGACATCCATCGCAGTGGCGATTCCGTGCAACTGCTCGAGCAGCGACTGCGCACGTGGATACGCGGCGGCACAGCGCAGGAACTTCGCATCCAGTTGCCCGCGCGACAAGGGGCTCGTCGGAGTGCCGAGAAAGTCATCGTTCGCACGCTGCAGCGCGCGGCCGTCGCGCAGCGTGATATGCACATCGCTCGCCCAGCCATTAGGCGCCTCCGGCCATGCCTCGCACTCGACGTTGCGAGCCAATGCCGCGATCTGCGGATTGGAAAGTGCGCGTTCGCCGAATGCGAGAGGATCGTCGACATCGTCGGCCACGGCGATGGCGACACAGAATGGAACGCTGTATTGCACCGCCATCACGTCATGGGCCTCACGCGCGGCATGGTGACTGACGACCTTGGCGCTGGCGCGCACGCGGATCGTCGCGATATCGTCGGCGCCGAAGCCATGTTCGTCGCGCAGCGCGCGCACCGACTCCACCGGCGTGTGCGCCGTCACGTGGCACGGGTAGCGCTTGATGCACAGGCTGCGCGTTTCCCAGCGTTCGCCCAGGCCCGCGGTCAGCAGCGCGGCATCGGATTCGGCGCAGTACGTGGCGAGGAAGCCGAACGCGCCATCGAGGATCGTATCGGGGCCCTCGAAGCCCGACTCGGCGAGGCGCGCGGCGAGGACGCCGGACTCGGCGGCGCGTCCCAGATGCAATCGCTTCACCATCGCACCGTTGCCGGCCTTCGCAAACGCCAGCAAGCCGCTGCACATCGAGCCCGCAATGCCGAGTGCCTGGCACATCCGATCGCTATCCAATCGCAGCAGGCGCCCGGCGACGATCGCGGCGCCGAAGGGCCCGGTGAGGCCCGGCGCGTGGAAGCCCAGCGATTCGCTGCTGTGGCGCGACGCCATGCCGATGCGAAACATCACTTCGCAGCCTGCGACGATCGCGGCCAGCACTTCGGACCCACTACTGTGCAACTCCTCACCGATGGCCAGCGCGGCCGGTATCAACACGGCGCCCGGATGCACGCCCGCACCCGGCTTGCGCAGGCTGTCGAGCTCGAACGCATGCACGGCGACACCGTTCGCCAGTGCAGCCATGGGCGCGCTGACGCGTCCCGGCGAGCCGATAATGCGGCTCGTCCCGTGCGCGCCATAGTGCTCGGCGTAGCGTCTTGCCGATTGCGCCCAGGCAAACGTCGAGCCGAGCAGCGCGACGCCGACGGCGTCGATCAGGCATTGCGTCGCACGATCGACATCGATGGCGGGGACGTCGGCGAGTTTCAGTGCGGACGCGAAGCGTGCGAGTGTGCGGGCGGCGGTTTCCATGATTCGATCGACGAGGCAGCAACTAGCGCCGGCGATTGTATATGGAACACCGCGCGCGCGGACCCGCTACGCATCAGCGTGTTACCTCGATGAGCATTTCATCCTCGATCCCGCCGGTGGAAGTGCGCGTGCTTTCGGGGACTGGCGTGTGCGGCTCGGGCTTCAAGGAGAGTTCGCTCGACGCGGGGCTCGCGATGCGACCGCATTTCATCGGTTGCGACGCCGGTTCGACCGATCCGGGACCGTTTGCGCTGGGCACCGGTGGTACAGCTTTTCCGCCACGCGCGATCAAGCGCGACCTGCGATTGATGTTGCGCGCCGCGCGCCGCGCCAGGATCCCGTTGCTGATTGGCTCGGCGGGAACCGCGGGCGGAGCGCCGCATGTCGCGCTGTTCCGCCGGATGATCGAGGAGATTGCGCACGAGGAGAACCTCGCGTTTCCGATGGCGCTGATCCACGCGGAGCAGGACAAGGACTACCTCAAGCGACGCTTGCGCGAAGGCCGCATCAAGCCGTTGTCGCCTGCGCCGGAATTCAACGAGCAGACGATCGACCGCGCCGTCCGCATCGTCGGCATGATGGGCGATGAGCCGTGGCTGCGTGCGCTCGACGAGGGCGCCGAGGTCGTGATCGCGGGACGCTCCAGTGATTGCGCCATCTTCGCGGGCCTCCCGATACGCATGGGCGTCGATGCGGGCATTGGGTGGCACACCGCAAAAATCCTCGAATGCGGCGCGGCAGCGGTGATTTCGCGACCGTCGCCGGATTGCATGTTCGCCACGCTGCGCAGCGACCATTTCGATCTCGAGCCGCTCGATCCCGCGTTGCGATGCAGTCCGCTCAGCGTTGCCGCGCACAGCCTCTACGAGAATGCCGATCCGTTCCGGCTGGTGGAATCGAGCGGCGTGCTGGACCTTACGCAGGCAACGTACGAGGCGCTCGACGATCGCCGGGTTCGCGTGCGCGGCAGCCGTTTCGAGCCGGCGACGCAGTACACGGTCAAGCTCGAAGGCGCCGAGCTGGTCGGATACCAGAGCATCGTGATCGGGTCGATTCGCGACCCCTACATCATTCGGCAGATCGACTCGTGGGTCGAGCGGCTGACCGAACGCGTGCGAACACGCGTCGCCGACGTGCTGCGCGATGATCCAAACGAGCAAAGCTACGTGTTCAATGTGCGGATCTATGGCAAGAATGGCACGATGGGGCCGCTCGAGCCGGTGACGGAGATCCGCGGCCACGAGCTATGCCTGGTAATGGAGGCGACGGCGCAAAGCCAGGAGATCGCCACGACGATCGCATCGATGGCGCGCCACCAGGCGCTGCATTTGCCGATACCGGAGTGGCGCGGCTTCATCACCGGAATGGCATGCCCGTACAGCCCGGCCTATCTCGAGAGGGGACCCGTGTACCGATTCTGCGTGAATCACGTGGTCGAGCCGGACGATCCGTACGAGATGTTTCCCATCGAGCACGTTCGCGTCGGTAACTGAACATCATGGCCAAGCTCGGCGAACTCGCCCAACTCATCCGCAGCAAGAACGCCGGTCCGTTCGAGCTCACGTTCGATATCATGTTCGACGATTCCGCGAGTTTCGAGCGCGTGCGAGCGAGCGATGCGCTGTCGCGCGAAGTGATCGCACGGATCTATCACCTCGCGCCGGCACAGGTGAAGTTCTTCGTGGTCCCCGACGCGCTCGCGTTCAAGGCGTCGATCCCGCGCCCGCGCTTTCAGAGCGACCTCGCCGACAGCGACAATCACGGCGGGCAGCAATATGCGCCGCTGATGGACATCGAGATCGTGTGAAGGGGGCTGCAACTGACCACTGACCACTGGCCGCTGGATGCGGGGCGGATGCTACGCGGCGCGTGCTTGCCGGCGCCGCGTTCCCGATGCGTCCGGCCGCAGCGGTCGCGGCAGCTGGCGGGGCCGTGCGACAATCATCCAATGTCCGGCGCCAACGACTCGAACCTGCTGCTCGGGGAAGTTGCCTACAAGGCAATCCGCGATGCGATCGTTGCGAACAAGTTCAAGCCAGGCGACCGCATCTCCGAGTACAAGGTCGCCGAGTGGCTGAAAATCAGCCGCACGCCGGCGCGCGAGGGATTGCGCCGGCTGGAGTCCGAAGGGTTCCTGACCGCGACACCGCGCCGCGGGCTTGTCGTGGCTTCGGTCGACGAGGATGCGATCTACGAGCTTTACGCGGCGCGCGAGATCCTCGAAGGCGGCGCCGCGGCGCTTGCTGCCCGCAACGCGACCGAAGCCGAGTTGGCGGCGCTCGAGCAGATGGTGGCTGCGGAGACTGCGATGACCGACAGCCCTGAGATGATGTTCGAGCACAACCGGCTGTTCCATCGCTTCATCTACCGCGCTGCACGCAATCGCTACCTGACGCGGTTCCTGCAATCAATCTACGACACGCTGACGGCGCATCGCAGCATCTCGACGATGCACATACCCGCGCGGCGCGAAGCGGTGCTCAACGAGCATCGCGAACTGTGTGCGGCGCTGATACGCCGCGACGAGGAGGCGGCAAGCCGCGCGGCCGTGGAGCACGTGCGGGCCGCGTTGCGCGCGCGCATGCAGCTCGAGCATGCCAGCCTGGTCAGCAGCGCGGCGCCCAAGCGAGCGCGGAAAGGCAAGCCGGGCGTCGAGGCGTAAGGGTCGCGCGCCAACTACTCGAGTTTCGTCACGCGTGCGCGAGGAGTCGCGCGAGCGACGCCGCGTCGGACTGTTTCTCCATACCCAGGATCCACTCGGCGATCGCGTCGGCCTGCGCGCGCGGGACCACGTGCGTCGCCAGGTTGGTGAACTTCGCGATGATGTCCGCCTCGCTGGCGAAGTCCTTCTCGTTTCCGCGTCCGGCCTGCACGGTGCGCTCCATCGTCGTGCCGTCGCGGAAGAACACCTCGACACGGACCATGTGGCGGAACCTGGAGCCCTTCGCCGTGATTTCCGCATCGTGTGCGACATGGACCTTCCCGGCGAGCCGCATGCGGTCGGGGTCCGCCACCTTGTCCTCGGTGAACTGGTCGACGAAGCAGTCGCCTTCGAGCAGCAGCGTCGCAACGCAATAGGGCAGGTTGAGCTGCGCCGATGTCAGGCCCTGCGGCACGTATTTCCAGCCGACATGGTCCATCGTTACCTGCGACCCGTGCACGACGATTTTCTCCACCTCCTCCAGGGCGAACGGACGCTCTTCGCGGATCGCGCGCACAGCGTCGAGTGTGGTGTGATTGCTGCCGACGCACGAGTAGAACTTGAGCGCGATCCCCATCGTCTGCCACACGCTGCCGAAGCCGGCGACGAGTTCGTCGAGTTGGAACCGGTCCTGCGAGCGCGAAAACGTCGAGCAGAAGCCCCCGTACTCGCTCTCCAGCACATTGAGGATGCCGGTGAAGCCCTGCTCGGCGAGCAGTGCGCCGTAGAGGCCGCTTTGGGAGGAGCGTCCGGCGTGCATGCGCTTCACCATCGCGCCGTACTGCGCGGCCATGAGTCCGGCCGCTTGCGTGCCCGCGATGCCGAGCGCGTGCACGGTGCGCGCAGGATCGAGGCGCAACGCGCGTGCTGCGCCGGCGCCTGCCGAGAACACGCCGAGCGTCGCTCCCGAGTGCCAGCCCTGTGCGATGTGCTCGGGCCCCATGGCGATGCCCACCCGCGGTCCGATCTCGTAGCCTGCGACGGCGGACGTCAGGAACTCGCGGCCGCTCATGCCGGGGCGCATCTCGGCAATCGCGATCAGCGCGGGCAACACCACCGCGCCGACGTGGAGCACGCCCTGGCGATGCACGTCGTCGAGCTCGAAGCCTTGCACCTGTGTGCCGTTGACGAGTGCTGCATGCGGCGCGGATAGCCGCAGCGCGGTACCCCACACGCTGCAGGCCTGCGTGCTGTCGAGACCGACGAGCGTGCGCTGCAGGATCCGGCTCCATTCGAGGTGCGCACCGTACAGCGCGCAGCCGATCGAGTCGAGAATCAGCAGCTTGATGCGCGTGCGCACCTCGGCGGGAATGTCGTCGTATTGCAGTGACGAGACGAACTGCGCGATGCGAGCCGTATAGGGATTGGCGAGCGTGTCGGATTCGGTGTGTGCCATGACGGATGAACGGCTCGCGGGGGAGAAACCGGGGCCGGAGCCGATAGTATACTGTGGTATTCTGCCGTTCATCTCGCACGCCGCCGCATTCGAATGGCGACGGGTGAACACCGCGCGGCGCAGTGTCATCGCACAGCGACCGGGACAACGATGGAGGTAACCGCCATGAACGTGGTTCGTCGCCAATTGCTGCAGGCAGGTCTGGGTCTGGCGGGCGCCGCGGCCGTGCCGCGCGTCCTCGCGCAGGGCGACGCCGCAGCCGACTACCCGTCGCGCCCGATCCACCTGATCGTCCCGTTCGCGCCCGGCGGCGGTACCGACATCGTGGCGCGCACGATCGCGCAAAAGCTCGGCGAGGCCTGGAAGCAGACGGTGATCGTGGAGAACCGCGCCGGCGGCAACGGCACCATCGGCGCGAACGCGGTGGCCAAAGCGCCCGCCGATGGCTACATGCTGTCGATGATCACCGCGAGCCATTCCGTCAACGTCACGTTGCAGGGGCACAAGCATCCCTACGACCTGCTGAAGGATTTCGCGCCGATCAGCCAGGTGACCACACAGCCGTACGTGCTCGTCGTCAATCCAAATCTGGCGGCAAAGTCGGTCGCGGAGCTGATCGCGCTGGCCAAGTCCAAGCCGGGCAAGCTCACGTACGGATCCTCGGGCGTCGGTGGAACGAGCCACCTGTCCGGCGCGCTGTTCTGCTCGCTCGCCGGCATCGAGATGACGCACGTTCCCTATCGCGGCGGCGAGCCGGCGATGGTCGACGTGATCACCGGCCAGATCGACATGCTGTTTTCCACGCGCTTGCAATCGCGCGGATTCGTGGACGCGGGGAAGCTGCGTCCGCTCGCGGTCACCACGGCAGCCCGCTCGCCTGCGATGCCGGAGCTTCCCACGATGCAGGAAGCGGGCGTGCCGCACTACGAGGTCGCCGGCTGGTACGGCTTGCTGGCGCCGGCCGCAACGCCGCCGGCGATCGTGAACAAGCTCAATCGCGAGATTGTGCGCATCGTGCACCTGCCCGACGTGACGGCGAAGATGGCCGCCGACGGGTCCGAGCCTGTCGGCAGCACACCGGCGCAATTCGCCGCGCATATCAAGTCCGAGGTCGAAAAGTGGCGCGATCTGATACACAAGACCGGCATTCCCACCGAGACCTGAGCGTCGGCGAGCGCGTCGGCGCGCAAGCCACCGGCTTCGCCGCGTTTCTCGGCGAGCGCGTCGCCGCGCTACGCTGGCAAGAGCTGCCGCCGCAAGCCGTGCACTGGGCCAAAGTCGGCATCCTCGACACCGTCGGCGTCACGCTGGCCGGCAGCGGTGAAGAGGCGCCGACGATCCTCGCTCATGCGCTCGACATCGCGCCCGGTCCGAGCCTGGTTTTCGGCAGCGCGCGTCGCGTCGGCGCGCTCGATGCCGCGTACCTCAACGGCACCGCGTCGCACGCGCTCGACTTCGACGACTGCAACAACACGCTCGGCGGGCATCCGTCGGCGCCGGTGCTTTCTGCGTTGTTTCCGCTGGCCGACGAGCTCGGCGTTTCCGGCCGCGACTTCGTGGTTGCTTACGTGGCCGGATTCGAGGTGGAGACCAAGCTCGCGCTGGTGGTCAACTTCCATCACTACACGAAGGGCTGGCATCCGACCGCGACCCTCGGGACTTTCGGCGCGGCGGCCGCTGCTGCACGGATGATGGGTCTGGATGCCGCCAAGACCAGCGTGGCGCTGGCGCTCGCCGCGTCGTTCGCGTCCGGCATCAAGGCGAACTTCGGGACGATGGCGAAGCCGATGCATGTCGGTCACGCAGCGCGCAACGGCATCCTCGCCGCACGCCTCGCGCACGCCGGCTTCACCGCCAACGCGCAGGACGTCTTCGAGCACGAGCAGGGTTTCCTCGACGTCTTCAACGGTCCGGGCACCTACGATGTGCAGCGTGCGATCGACTCCTGGGCGGCACCGCTCGACATCGTCAAGCCCGGCATCGCGATCAAGCAGTATCCCTGCTGCGGCAGCACGCATCCGGCGATCGACGCCATGCTCGACATCGTCGATCGCCGGCGGATCGAGGTGCGGGACGTCGAGCGCATCGATGCGTGGATTCACGCGCGGCGCCTGCAGCATACGAATCGCCCGCAGCCGGACAGCGCGCTCGACGCCAAGTTCAGCCTGCAATACGTGCTCGCGCGAGCGCTCGTCGACCAGGGTGTCGGCGTTGCGCACTTCGAAGGCGACAGCTTCCGCGATTCGCGCATCGCCTCGCTGTTGCCGCGGATCCATGTCGCGCCTTACGACGAGTCGCAGTTCGCGCCCGGCAACCACTTCGGCGGCGCGGTCCGCGTCACGCTGCGCGACGGCACGGTCGAAGCCGCGCGTGTCGAGCAGGCGCTGGGGCGCACTTCCGACAATCCGGTTCCGCTCGAACGGCTGCGCCGCAAGTTCGAGCTCTGCGCGGCGATGGTGCTGCGCGAGAATGTCATCGCGCCGGTTGTGGATGCAATCGCGGCATTCGACACGCTGGAAGACGTGCGGACGTTGACGGGGCTCTTGATGAGCGGTGCGGTTTCGCAAGGAAAGCTCAATTGAAGACGGTGGTCGAGCACTACGACGTGGTGGTGGTGGGCAAGGGGAATGCCGCGCTTTGCGCAGCGCTCGCCGCGCGCGATAAGGGCGCGAGTGTCGCGATGCTGGAAGCCGCGGCGCAGGACGAGAGCGGCGGCAACTCGCGGTTTGCCGGCGGCGTGATGCGCTTCGCGTATGCGTCGGTCGACGATCTGAAACGCGTGACGGACCTCACCGACGCCGAAGTGGCGGACAGCGATTTCGGCAGCAACACCACCGACGAGTTCTTCGACGACCTGTTCCGCCTCACGAGTTTCCGCACCGACCCGGTGCTGTCGGAGATGCTGGTCACGCAAAGTCTCGACATCATGGTGTGGCTGCGCTCGAAGGGCGTCAGGTTCGTCCCCAATTTCGGCCGCCAGTCGGCGTTGGTGAACGGCAAGCGCCGGTTCTTCGGGCGGATGCCGATCGAGGCGTCGGGCGGTGGCGCGGGGCTGGTGCAAATGCTCGACAAGGCCGTCGACGCGGCGGGTATCCGCATTTTCTACTCGACGCGCGCGAAGCGGCTGATCCAGGACGGCGATCGCGTCGTCGGCGTGCGGGCGAGCGCTGCGGGCAAGCCGGTCGATTTCATGGCGAAGGCGGTGGTGCTCGCGTGCGGCGGATTCGAAGCAAACCCGGAGATGCGCGCGCGTTATCTCGGCACCGGCTGGGAGCTCGCCAAGGTGCGCGGAACGCGCTTCAACCAGGGCGACGGAATCAAGATGGCGCTGGACATCGGTGCTGCACCTTACGGCAACTGGTCGGGATGTCATGCGACTGGCTGGGATCTCAACGCGCCCGAATTCGGTGATGTCAACGTCGGCGACCAGTTCCAGAAGCACAGCTACATCTTCGGCCTGCTGATCAACGCCAACGGCAAGCGCTTCGTCGACGAAGGCGCCGACTTCCACTCGTTCACGTACGCGAAGTACGGCGGCGAGGTGCTGAAACAGCCCGGCCAGTTCGCCTGGCAGGTGTTCGATTCCAAGGTGGCCAAGCTGTTGCGTTCCGAGTACCGGATTCGCATGATGACCAAGGTGTCGGGGAACACGCTGGAGGAACTCGCGGCCCGGCTGGAAGGCGTCGATCCGAAGGCGTTTCTGCAAACGGTGCATGCCTACAATGCCGCAGTGCGCACGCAGGTTCCATTCGACCACACGATCAAGGACGGGCGCGGAACCGTCGGCATCGAGCCGCCCAAGTCGAACTGGGCGCAAGCGCTCGACACGCCGCCGTTCGACGCGTACGCGACGACCTGCGGCATCACGTTCACGTTCGGCGGGCTGCGCATCGATCCGGCGAGCGGCCAGGTACTCGACGTGACGCTCGCGCCGATCCCCGGATTGTTCTGCGCCGGTGAGATGGTCGGCGGATTGTTCTACTTCAACTACCCGAGCGGCACGGGGCTCGTTTCGGGCGCGTTGTTCGGCCGCGTCGCGGGGACGGGGGCGGCCAGAGCCGCCGTCGAGACCGCACATGAGGAGCACACGATTGTCAACGTCTAAGCGCATACCACCGGTGGCCAACGATTACGTGAACCGGTTGCGTCGCACAATCCTGCGCTATGCCGGAGGTGCGCTCGGCGTTGCTTCGCTGGGCGTCAGACGCGGCGCGCGAGCCGAAGCAAGCGGCTTTCCGACCCGGCCGGTGCGCATGATCATTCCCTATCCCCCTGGCGGTGCGGGCGACATCGTCGGCCGGCTGTTGGGCGCAAAGATGGGATCGATCCTTAACCAGACCATCGTGATCGACAATCGCGGAGGCGGCGCGCAGGTGATCGCCACCGAGCTGACCGCGCAGGCGCCACCGGATGGCTACACGATGCTGCTCGCCAGCACGACGCACTCGATCAATCCGGCACTGCGCAAGCTGCCGTACGACACGTTCAAGGATTTCACCCCGATCACGCTGGTTGCGAGTTCGCCGCTGGTGTTCGTCGCGCATCCATCGCTGGGCGTGAGCACGATCCAGCAACTGGTCGCCAAGGCCAAGCAGGAGCCGGGGAAAATCAACTTCGGATCCTCGGGGCCCGGCACCGGCGGTCATCTGTCGGTCGAGCTGCTGAAGTCGATGGCCGGCATCGATATGACGCACATCCCGTACAAGGGTGCAGCGCCGGCACTCAGCGCCTTGCTGGCCGCGCAGGTGCAGCTCGTGTGTACGAGCCCGCTGCCGGCAATGCCGCTCGTCAAGACCGGGCAGTTGCGCGCGCTCGCGCTGACGAGCCTCAAGCGCTCGCCGCTGTGGCCGGACCTGCCTACCGTCGCGGAATCCGGTTACCCGACCTACCAGTCGACGCTGTGGTATGCGTTGATCGGGCCGGCCCATCTGCCTGCCGACGTGGTTGCCATACTGAACGAATCGGCTGTGCGGGCGTTGCGTTCCGCCGACGTGCTGGAGCAGCTGCGCAGACAGGGCGCCGACGCCGTCGGTGATTCGCCGCAGGAGCTCGACGCATTTCTGCACGAGGAAGTCGATCGCTGGACGCGCCTGATCAAAACCGCACACATCACCGCCACCGAATGAGAGGCCGCGCATGACCGCCACGCTCAAACTCTACGACCCAACCGGCGTGCCTTTGCCGTCGGCGCCGCAAGTCGAACGCACGCTGACCGCGCTTTCGGGCAAGGTCGTCGGCTTCATCGACAACTCGAAGCCGAATTTCAGCCATCTCGTCGACGACCTCGCCGAATTGCTGACTTCGACATATGGCGTTATTCGCGTGCTGAAACACCAGAAGCGGGCGGCGTCGGTTCCCGCGGCTGCCGACGTCATCGACGACTACGCGCTGCAGTGCGATCTCGTCATCGCAGGCTCGGGCGACTGAGGCTCCTGCGCGTCGTGGAGTGTCCACGACAGTGTGGAGATCGCCCGGCGCGGCAAGGCTGCGCTCACGATCTGCTCGACGGCCTTCGCCGCGATGGGACGCGCGCAGGCTTCGAAGCTCGGGTTTGCAGAGCTTCCGATCGTCGTGATTGCGCATCCGTTCGGATTGCGCACGCGCGAGGAAGTGCGCGCCATGGCTGAGCGCTGCGTGCTCGACATTGCGAAGGCTTCAGGGAGCGATCGACTTACATGAGCTCCGACACAGTGGCTACGCGCGTTTCTCCGGCAACGTTGATCGACGCGCCGGACGATCTCGACGCGATCAACAAGCTCTATCGCGACAAGCGCTGGGGTGACGGACTGCCCATCGTGCCGCCCACCGAGGCGCGCGTGGCACGAATGCTCGCGGCGCTTCCGCAGCGTCCGCGAGACGTCGTCGTCGCGTCGCTCGCGCCGGCGTTCAACGCCGCGACGGTGGAGCGCATCGCGATCAATGCCGTCATGGCGGGTTGCGAACCTGCGCTGATGGCGCCACTGGTTGCCGCGGTGGAAGCGATGGCCGCCACTGAATTCAACCTTCAGGCGCTGCAGGCGACGACCAATCCGGTCGCGGTGTGGATCGTCGTGAACGGACCCGCCGCGGTCGAATTGGGCTTCAACGGCACGTACAATTGCCTTGGCGAAGGCACGTGGGCCAATGCGACGCTCGGAAGGGCGCTGCGCCTGATCCTGCGCAATGTCGGTGGCGCGCTGCCGGGCGACCTCGATCGCGCAACCCATGGCCAGCCGGGTCGGTATTCATTCTGCTGCGCCGAGAACGCGGCGACCACTCCGTGGGAACCGCTGCATGTCGAGCGCGGGTTCGCGGCAGGCGCGAGCACGGTCACCGTCGTCGGCGCAGAAGGTACGCTGAATCTGAATTCGCACAGCAAGGACGCCAACGAGCTTGTCCAGGTATTCGCCGAGAGCATGATGCATCCGCCCAGCAACGAATACACACACGGCGGCGAGCCGTGGATCGTCATCGGCCCCGAGCATGCCGAGATCTTCCGTCGTGCCGGCTGCAGCAAGGCCGACGTGAAGGCGAAGCTGTGGGAGGCGAGCAGGATGCGAGGGTCGCGCATGGCCACGCGCGACTTCGAGCGTGCCGTGCAATCGCGACGCAAGGAGCTTGGCGAGATCACCCCCGACACGCTGCTGCCCATCGCACCGGCGCCGGCAGACATCGGCATCGTCGTTGCCGGCGGTCCGGGCACGCACTCTGTTTACGTTCCCTGCTTCGGCAATTCGCGCGCGGTCACGCGCGCGTTCGCATAGCGCACCCATGATCGTCGCAACCGCCGGCCACGTCGACCACGGCAAGACCGCCTTGGTGAAGGCGCTGACCGGCGTCGACACCGACCGGCTCCCCGAAGAGAAGGCGCGCGGCATCTCGATCGACCTCGGCTTCGCGTATGTGGACACGCCCGCGGGCACGTGCATCGGTTTCGTCGACGTTCCCGGGCACGAACGGTTCGTGCGCAACATGATCGCCGGTGTGTGCGGCATCGACGCCGTGCTGCTCGTCGTCGCCGCGGACGACGGCGTGATGCCGCAGACGCGTGAGCACCTGGCGATCATCGATCTGCTGGGTATCAGACGCGGTCTGATCGTGATTTCGAAAGTGGACTGCGCGTCGAGCGCGCGCGTGCTCGGCGTTCGCCACGAGGTCGCAGCATTGCTGGAGGGAACGAGCCTCGTTGGCGCCGAAATCGTCGAGACTTCTGTCGTCACCGGCGCCGGCATCGACGAGCTCCGCACTCGCCTGTACGCTGGCGCCGACGAGCGCGCGGTCGCGGATCACCAGCAGCGATGCTTCCGCTACGCGATCGACCGCGCGTTCAGCGTCGCAGGCAGCGGTACCGTCGTGACCGGCACCGTGTTCCAGGGAAGCGTGGCGCGCGGCGACCGGCTGCAACTGGCCCCCTTCGGCGTCGAGGTTCGCGTGCGCGGCATCCAGAAGGCACACCTGGCTGTCGACACGGCACGCGCCGGCGAGCGTTGCGCGCTCAATCTCGCCGGCGTCGAGCGCCACCACGCGACACGGGGACAGTGGGTCGTCGCCGACGACGCCACCACTACGCGGCTCGACGTCCGTCTTCGTGTGCTGGCGGATGCGCCTTCGCTGGGCCACTGGGCGTCGGTGCACCTGCACATCGGAACCTCCGACGTGAATGCGCGCATCGCAATGATCGGCGGCGGCGCACTTGCCAGCGGGTCGAGCGCGATCGTCCAGTTGCTGTGCGAAGCACCGATGTCGGCCGTGGTGGGCGACCGGTTCATCATTCGCGATCCGTCCGCCCGGCGTACGCTCGGTGGCGGGTTCGTGGTCGATCCATTCCCGCCGCGGCGAAACGTGTCGCGTGCCGTTCGTGCCGCGCAACTCGACGCCATGGAAACGTTGTCGCCACAACGCGCGTTGCCCGTGCTGCTGTCCGTGTCGGCTGGGGGCGTCGACCTCGCGTTGTTTGGGCGGGCCTTCAATCTCGAGCCAGCCTATCGCGATCAGATCGCGCGTGAATCGGGTGCACAGATCGTCGGTGAAGACCCGGCCCGTGCATTGCCCAGCGATGGGGTGGAGGAAATTAAAAATGCAATCGTCGTCGCGCTGGCGCGGTTTCACAGCGACTCGCCGCAAGCCAAGGGGTTGGAGCTCAAGGCATTGCGAGCGCTCGTCGCGCGGGCGCTCAGCGCCGACACGTTTGCCGCGCTCGTCCGCAGGTTCGCAGTCGAGCTCAGCGTCGAGATCGTCGGGTCGATGGTGTGCCAGATCGGCCACGTGGCGACGGCCAACCGCGCTGACGAAGTGTTGTGGCAGCGCGTCAAACCCGTGCTCCTCGAAGCCGGCGCGCGCGGGCACGTGCTGAGTGAGCTGGCGGCGGACCTGCGCATTCATCAGTCGGTGCTTGCCGACTTCCTGCATCGCAAGAGCGCGACGCGCGATGTCGTGCGCGTCACACCGGAGCGGTTCTATCCACGCGAGGTACTGGCGCAACTGGCGGCTTTTGCAACGGAGCTTGCCGCGCGGGCACCCGACCAATCATTCATCGCAGCGCGTTTTCGCGACGGCGCGGGCGTGAACCGCACGCTCGCCATCCAGATCCTCGAGTGCTTCGACCGCATCGGCATCACCCAGCGCGTGGGTGATGCGCGCAAGATCCGCGGCGACTTCGCGCCAATCCTCGGTCCCGGTCGCGCGCCGGGGCGTCCGGAGGCAGAAGTTCGATCGCCGCCTGCGCCCGCGGCGCGCTCCCGCGAGCGTGTCGAGCGACGGACGCATTCGCGATGACGAATGGCGCCGCTTACGATGTGATCGTGATCGGGTCCGGCATGACGGGCCTGACGGCATCCAGGTCCCTGCTGCGCAACGGGCTGTCCGTCGCGAATATCGAAGGCGGCGTGTTCGGCGGACTGATCACCAATGTGAACGACCTCGAAGGCGAATACACGGGGTCCGGCGCCGATCTCGCCTCGACGTTGATGTTGGAGGTCGGCGAGATGGGTTGCGCAATGGTCTCCGAATCGGTCACCGAAGTCCGCCGCGACGGACCCGACATTCTCGTCGCGACCGACGCAGGTCAGCATCGGGCACGCGCGGTCGTCGTCGCCTCCGGCGCGCGGCTGCGGCAACTCGGCGTGCCCGGCGAAGCGCAATTCGAGTACAAGGGAGTATCGCAATGCGCCGATTGTGACGGTCCGATGTTCCGCGGACAGGACGTCGTGGTAGTCGGCGGCGGCGATTCGGCCCTGCAGGAGGCATTGGTGCTGAGCGGATGCTGTGCGAACGTATGCGTCGTCCATCACCGGCCTGAGTTGACCGCACACCTGCGGTGGCAGCAGGCATTGCGCGCGTGCAGCAACGTGACGGTCGTGCCGATGACCGAGGTCGTGGCCATCGAGGGCAAGAGTGTCGTCACCACCATTCGCCTGCGGTCGCTGGCCGATGGCAGCGCAAGCACGCGGACGTGTTCCGGCGTGTTCGTCTATGTCGGCGTTGATCCGGCCGCAAATTTCCTGCCCGAGCACGTGGCACGCGACGCATCCGGAGCGGTGGTGACGAGCGACGGCCTCGAGACATCACTTGAGAATGTATTCGCGGCCGGCGCCGTGCGCGCCGGTTACCAGGGCACGCTCGGCGACGCCGTTCGCGACGCGGAAACCGCGGCGACGGCCGTGCTGCAACGCTTGCGTGATTGAAGTGGGCGTGTTTGCGAATGTAGTCCCAGCGAATGTAATCCCGGGCAACCCCAGGTGGAACGGAAGGAGTGGCAAATGACGGTAACGCGCGCGAAGATGGATCGACGATCGTTTCTCGCGGCACTGACCGGTGCCGCGCTCTCGAGCGTCGCGGCGGCACAGGCGCTGCCAAAGGACACGCTGCCGAGCGGCCAGATGAAGATTGTCGTGCCGTATCCGCCAGGTGGCGGCACCGATATCCTCGCGCGCGCCATGGCCCAACAGCTCGGCGAGATCCTGCATCGGTCGGTGATCGTGGAGAACCGTGTCGGCGCCAACGGCGTGATCGGTGCCGCCTATGTCGCGAAGGCGGCGCCGGATGGCCTGACGATGCTGCTCGTTCCAGCAGGCTACGCGGCAAATCCCGCGATGTACAAGTCGTTGCCGTATGACCAGTCTAAGGAACTGACTCCGTTGTCGTTGCTCGCGTCCGGTCCGCTGGTGCTGGTCGTGCACCCGTCGCTTGGCGTGAAGACGGTTGCGGAGCTGATCGCCCTCGCGAAGTCGCAGCCCGGCAAGATCAACATCGGCAATGCCGGCGTCGGCTCGCTGCCGTATCTTTCCGCGGAGCTTCTCAACGCGGACGCCGGCGTCAAGCTCGTCTCGATTCCCTACAAGGGCGCAGGACCGGCGCTGGTCGACCTGCTTGCAGGTCGCGTTACCGTGTATTTCATGAACGTCCTGCAATGCCTGCCGATCATCAAGGAGGGCAGGCTGATCGCGCTCGGTGTCACGACACCCGAACGATCGCCGATCGCACCGGATATTCCGGCGATCGCCGCGACATTGCCCGGGTTCGACATGACCAACTGGTACGGGATGCTGGTGCCGACGGGAACGCCGCCCGATAGCGTGCGCGAGCTGAATGTGGCGCTGACGTCGGTGCTCACGCAGCCGGACATCAAGCAGAAGTTGTACGACGAAGGCATGACCGTGGTGGCGGGCACGCCCGCGCAGTTCGCGGAGTTTCTCGCCCGCGAGACCACGAAATTCAACCGCATCATCGAGCATGCCGGCATCAAGGGCTCGCTGTAGCGCGCGCCGTTGCGTTTATCGACCTGTAGCATCTCAACAGAGGATTCCATGACATCGAGCCCCGACGAACCGCGCTACGACGTGCTGTCACCGCTGAGCCGCAAGGCCGTCAAGACGACCGCCGCCGCGCCGCGCGTTCCTGACCTGAATGGCAAGACGATCTGCGAGCTGTGGGACGTCATCTTCCGCGGCGAAACCATTTATCCGCTGGTGCGCGAGTACATCCGCAAGCGCTTTCCGGATGTGCGTTTCGTGACCTATGAGGAATTCGGCAACTTCCACGGCGCGCGCGAGGCGCAGGTCTCCGCCGAAATCCCGGCGAAGCTGCGTGCGCACGGTGCGGATGCAGTCATCGTTGGCATAGGGGCCTGAGGGAGCTGCACGCCCGCCGTGTTGCGGGCCGCAGCGATGGTGGAACGCCTTGGCATTCCGACCGCGTCGATCATCGGGTCGGCGTTCCTGAAGCAGGGAGAGGTCGTGAGCAAGGGGCTCGGCGTGCCGCTCGCGATGGGCGTCTATCCCGGCTCGCCGATGCTCGACGGCGACGAAGTGCTGCGCGCCAAGGTCGAGGAATCGCTCGCGCCCGGATTGCTGCGCGGGCTGACGGGTGCAGCACCTGAGGAAGTGCCTTCGGAAGCGGAAGTGGCGCCGGGTGTCATTGCGTTCAGCGGCACGCTGGACGAAGTCGAAGAGCATTTCCATCGCAAGCTGTGGACGGACGGATTGCCGATCGTTCCGCCGACACGCGAGCGCGTCGATGCGTTCCTGGCGTTCACCGATCGCGCGCCGGACGAGGTGCTCGCCGTCGTCCCGCAGGAAGGGCGCGAAGCGACCATCCACTCCATCGCGGTCAATGGCGTGATGGCGGGCTGCCGTCCCGAGTACATGCCGATCCTCGTCGCCGTCATCGAAGCGATGGTGGATCCCCAATTCCGCATCCAGGACTGCGGATCGACACCGGGCTGGGAACCGGTGGTCATCGTCAGCGGCGACATCATCAAGGCGCTCGACTTCAACAGCGGACAGGGCGTCATGCGGGTCGGCCGGCAGGCGAACACGAGCGTCGGGCGCTTCGTGCGCATGTACCTGCGCAACATCTGCGGCTATCGGATACCGCCGGGCGCCGGCGACAAGGGCAGTATCGGCCAGAGCTTTATGGTCGCGATGGCGGAGGACGAGGGCACGGCGAGCGAGATCGGATGGACGACCTACGGCCAGGACCGCGGCTTCGCGCTTGGCGAGAATGTCGTCACCGTGCACAGTGTGGTGGTCATCACCTCGCCGATGTACAGCGCAGGCGATCGCGCGGTGGAGCATGTGCAGCAATGGGTCGATATCATGGGCCAGAGCTTCACGTACTGGGCGCACACCGGCTTCAAGACGGGCGTCTGGAATCCGCTGATCATCGCCGGACCGACCGTTGCGAAGATCATCGCATCCGAGTGGAGCAAGGACGAGGTTCGCAAATACCTTTACGACCGCATCCTCGTCACCGCGGAGCGGGCTACTCACTATGCGCGCATGACCAGCACGCCGACGTTCAGCCTCGAGCGCCTCGTCAAGGACGGCATCCTTCCGGCAAGCTACGCGGAGTCGGACGATCCGCAGCGTTTGCTGAACGTGATCATCGATCCGTCGATGATCGAGATCCTCGTTGCCGGGGATCCTGGGCGCAATCAATCGCGCGCCTATATGGGAAACCACATCCAGGGGCCGCCTACCAGCCGGCGTGTCGCGTTGCCCTCGCGCTGGAAGGAGTTGCTGGCGAAGCGCAAGTGACAGCTACGGCCGGCAATAGGCAGCGTCGTTGCGCTACACTTCACGCTGCCGCGCAGCCCGCATTTCAAGCGTTCCGGGCTTGTGGCGCGCACGGCACACTGACGCGACTCTCCTTGACGACTCGGCTCTCTGCGCTTCCGTCTGTCGACCGGCTCCTCGGCACGCAGACGCTCAAACTGGCTCGTCAAACGCATGGGCGGGAGCGCGTCACGGCAGCGGTTCGTGCACACCTCACGACCTTGCGCGAAGCCGCCGCCAGGGATCCGCAGGCCGTGCTGCCCGGACTC
>Ga0209483_1000565_pt1 | contig 31618 bp, 25 predicted proteins | sample NGEPerA_FD_184508 | JGI IMG/M metagenome (GOLD analysis project Ga0209483, IMG submission 184508) | Arctic peat soil microbial communities from the Barrow Environmental Observatory site, Barrow, Alaska, USA - NGEE PermafrostL2-A... | ecosystem: Environmental > Terrestrial > Soil > Wetlands >... | reverse complement strand
TTTTGAACGGAGTTGCCTTGGCCGAAGTCATGGCAATTTCTCCCGCGCATCGGGCACGTCGGCGAGCTCAGCGTGTTGGGAAGTCTGCAGTGCCCTGATATAGGCCACGATGGCCCAGCGCTCCCTTGGTTCGATGCGCGCGGCGTAGGAATACATCACGCCAAAACCATTCGTGATGACGTCGAAGAAATGCTGCGGCGGCGCGCTCCGCAGACGTGCGCTATGGTAGGACGGTGGCGCTGGAAATCCACGCTGGACGATCATGCCGTCGCCCTTGCCGGCACGGCCATGACAGGGAGAGCAGAAGATATCGAAGCGCTCTTGTCCTTTCTCGAGCAGAGCCGCCGTGACCTTGGGTGGCTGCTTGATCTCCAGGTCTCGAGCCAAATCGCCTTGCGCCACAGTTCCGGACGGCAGCATTTGTGCTTCGCTGCCGTTGCGCCAGAGCTTTGATGGTTCATAGGGATCATAGCGTTTCTGCTGAATCATCGACTGCTCGTCGCAGCCGGCAAGCAGCAAAAGGACCACGAGGATGAGAGGGGTTCTCATCATGCTGACCACATTTCGGATACGCTGAGAGCACCGGCCTGTTCCAGCGCATGACGCAGGGTATTTCCTTGCTGGTCGGCGTCGGTTGTCGCCGTCAGCAGGAAAAAGCGATCCTGGCTTGCGCGTTCAAAGCCAACGACATCGAAGACGGGGTGATGCAAGGCCGGCAGGCGGCAATTCACCATGAAAGCGATCAACCCACTGATGACGGCCGCGAGTATCCCGACTTCAAAGGGGACAAGCATGAAGACGGGCCAGCTATTGAGGGGTCTGCCGCCGACGTCGAGCGGGTAGCTGACGACGGCGCTGTACCATTGCAGTCCATAGGCGAAAGCCGCCATCGCAATGCCCGCGACCAGCATGGCCGGCCGAATCTTCGAAGGTTTCACGTTGAGGATGGCGTCGAGTTTCGTGACCGGAAACGGCGTAAAGGCGTCGAGAAGGAGGTGACCATCCTGGCGAAGCTGCCGCGCGGCAGCCACCAGGGATTCGGTATCTTCAAATTCGGCTGCAAACTGTCTTGTCATGCGACTCCCTCGTCGTGACAGAGTTTGCGGGTCTCGTACATCGACACCGCCGGCAGAAGGCGACCGTAACAGAGGAAGAAGAACACGAAGAGCCCAAGTGGGCCGAACAGCAGCACCCAATCCGAAAGCGTGGGGTGGAAATGCCGCCACATCGATTGCGCGTAGTCGTGCGACAGTGTGTTCCAGATGATCAGAATGCGCTCGATCCACATTCCGACGTCGACGAGGATGCAGACCGCGACGACGCCAGGGATATTGCGACGCACGGCCCGGAACCAGAATGCCTGCGGCAGGGTGCAATTGAATAGCAGCAGCAGCCAATAGAGCGGCGCGTAGTAGCCGGTAAAGAAATATCGGACCAGCGAGCGGTCGGCATCCGATCCGGCATACCATGCGGTGAACCACTCGCTCCCATATGATAATGTCATGATGATCGAAGCCATCAGCAGGATCTTGGCCATGGCGTCAAAATGATTGATGGTGATCAGGGCCTCGAGCCGCATTCCCCAGCGGATGAGAGCGCTCAGCACGGCTACCGTGGCGAAGCCGGAGTACAGTGCGCCGATAACGAAATAAGGCGGGAAGATGCTTTCCTGCCATCCGGGCATCAGGCTTGCCGCAAAGTCGAGTCCGACGATCGAATGCACGGACACGACGAGCGGAACCGCCAGCGCGGCCATCGTCTTGTGGAATGTTTCGTAAGCGCGCCAATGCCGGGCAGAGCCGCGCCAACCCAATGCAAAAATGCCGTAGAGGACGCGACGGATGGTAGTCTGAGCGCGGTCACGCATGGTGGCAAGATCAGGCAACAGCCCGATATAAAAGAAAATGATTGAGAACAGCAGATAGCTGAGAATAGCCCAAAAATCCCAGACCAGCGCGCTGCGCCACTGCGGCCAGAGCAGCATGGTGTTGGGATATGGCGCAAGCCAGTAGAAATATTGCGGTCGTCCGAGATGTAAAATGGGAAACAGACCGGAAATCGCTACTGCAAAGATGGTCATGGTCTCAGCAAAGCGGTTGGTCGCCGCGCGCCAGCGCTGCCGGGTCAAAAGCAGCATCGAGGAGATCAATGTGCCACCGCTGCCGATCGCGATCCACCAGACATAGCTCGCGATCGCATACCCCCAGACGATCGTCGTGTTCACACCCCATACGCCGACACCCTGGGTGAACAGAACGCCGATCGCTACAATGGTTGCAAAGACCATGAGCGAGGCAATGATGAAGGCCACCCACCAGAGATTTCCGGCCGGACGCTTCAGGATGGGATCTGAAATCGCCGCCGTCACGGCGCTGTAGCTTTCGTGGTCCGCCGCGAGCCACGGATGAGGTGCCTTTACCGCTGCTTGCTCGACGACTGCGCTCATGTAGCGCCATCCTTGAGAGTCGTGTCTGGATTGCGCACGTCGGCGAGATAGGTTGTGCGAGGTCGTGTTCCAAGGTGGCCAAGAAGCTCGTAGTGGCGGGGTCCCGTCTTAAGAGAGTTCACCCGAGAACCGGCATCATTGATATCGCCGAAACTGATGGCGCGGGTAGGACAAGCCGATTGGCAGGCGGTAACAACCTCGCCATCCGAAATCTTGCGGTCTTCTTTTTCAGCGCCGCGCCGCGCCCTGCTGATGCGCTGGACGCAATAAGTGCACTTTTCCATCACGCCGCGTTGCCGCGTCGATACGTCCGGATTGTGCTGGGCGCGGATCGTCTCGGCGCCGAGATTGGCGTATTCCTGCCCGTCCGCGTAACCAAAGAAATTGAACCGCCGAACCTTGTAAGGGCAGTTCGCTTCGCAAAACCGCGTGCCCACGCAACGGTTATATACCTGAAGATTGAGCCCCTCTCCGTCATGCACGGAAGCCGCGACCGGACAGACCGGTTCGCACGGCGCATGCTCGCAATGCATGCAAGGGACCGGCTGAAATCCGGCCTTCGGAGCGGCCGGCGTGCCGTGATCGTAGACATCGACGCGGAGCCAATGCATGTCGCGACCACGTGCGATTTCCTCCGGCCCCACGACAGGTATATTGTTTTCAGCCTGGCAGGCAACGACACAGGCATTGCAGCCGATACATGCCGCGGCGTCGACCACCATGCCCCAGGCATACGTATCGTTTTTGTGTTCGGGCAAGAGCGTCGGCGACGGTTGCTTCTCGGCAGCGCCGACCCCAGCCGCTATCCCGGCCAGCGACAGAAGCGGATAGAGATCGCCAGGATTGCCATCGAGTTTGACGTCGTCCGCAGTGGTGAGAATTTCACGCGTTTGTCCGGTTGACAGGAGCGTGACGCCATCAAGCAGCCAAGGCATGGCTGTCGTGCGAAGCCGATATGCGTTCGCTCCGACGTCATTCCCGATCGCACCGGCATGTCGGCGGCCATAGCCCAAAGCGAGAGTCACGATGCCGGCGGCGGTGCCCGGCTCAATACGGGCCGCGACTTCGATCGAGCGATTGTCGAGGACAATCCGAACGACGTCGCCAGACATGATGTGAAGGCGCTCCGCATCCGTCGGTGCTACGGCGAGAGAATTTCCCCAAACCTCCTTGCTGAACGGTTTTGGGCATTCCTGCAGCCAGGGACTATTGGCCCAGCTTCCGTCCCAGAGGCAGGGATCCGGACGCAGCACCAGCGATAGTCCCGTCGGCTGCTGGATCGGCGCCAAAGATGGTAGTTGCGGGGCGGCGACGGCGGCCGGAATGGCGGTGCTCTGCGCGATGATCCCGTCGTGCAACGCTCTTCGCCACCAGCTTTCGAAATCTGGACCCCCGACCGGCTGCCAGGTTTCGCGAACCAGATCGTATGAAGAAACATTCGGCTGGCCCATAATGGTGGCCAGCAGTTCGTGCGCGGTCCGGCTGGCATAAAGCGGCTGCATCAAAGGCTGGACGATACTCGCGGTGCCATCGCGGGCTCGAAGATCGGACCAGCTTTCCAATGCATGGGAAAGTGGTACGTGCCACTGGCACGACATCCCGGTTTCATCCAGATGAGTGCCAAGGTGGATGCTGAAATGGGCTTTCTTCAGTAGCCCCTCCACCCCCAGGTCGGCGGGCGCGTCGTAGGCCGGATTTGCGTTCAGGATCAGGAGCAACTTAACGCTGCCGCCAGCCAGAGCGGTCGCGAGGTCCGCAAGGGAAGAAGGTGCTCGTCCTTGTGGCTGATCTATTGGCTCGATGAAATCGACCGGCGCATTGAGTTGATGGTTAATCCAATGAACGAGCGCTTGGATTTCCGGGGGTTGCGTCGGACCCGCAAGGACGAGCGCTTGTCCGCGCGAAGCCATCAGAGCCTTCGCAGCCGCTTCCGCGAAATGGAGGCCTTCTTCCGAAAGTGCCGGCTTTGGAAATTGGGCGCCGAGTTGATTGGCAACGGCGATAGCAACACCGGAAATGCTTCGGGGGTGCAAGGCCAGCCGATGGTCGGCTTTCGCGCCGGTAGGCGTAAACGCGCTTTCCGCGGCGTACATCCGCGAGAACGATTGCGGATTGACGGGATCGCGCGCACTCGCCCAATCGTGCGCGTACCGAACCTGATCGGGACCGGAACCCAACGGGTCGGCATCGAGGGTCAAGACGACGCGGGCGTCGCCAAGCCGTGGCCTCGGGTGCAGCGGCCGGCCAAAAGCGATCTTCGTTCCGTCGCGTTCGTATTCTTCCCCGATCGGTTCATAGGCGTGCCACGTCGCTTTAGGGTATTTCGCAAGAAGCTGGTTGATTTGCCGAAGCAATGTCGGTGAGGTGATACGGCCCGTTAGCAGCTTTAGTCCGTCGCCATTCGATACGGCGAGGCGCTGCATTTCCGGCAGGAGCGACGCAAGAAACATATCCCACGATGAAATGTCTCCGTCATGCATTGAGGTTTGCGATCGATCAGGATCGTATAGTGACAGGACAGCTGCCTCAGCAAATACATCGGTGGCACCCAGGCTTGCGGGGTGGTGAGGATTACCCTCGATCTTGATCGGGCGACCGTCGGTAGAAATCGCAAGAACGCCGCGGCCGTAGCCGCTCAACGGCAGAGTCGTCGCAAAACGCAAAAGCTCGCCGGGCACGACGCGTTCCGGCATCTTGACATAAGGGACAATTTCTTCAGCCGGTTTGCTGCATCCGGCAGCGGCCAGGGCCATATTGGCTGCAATTAGTTGAAGGGCGTTCCGGCGGCTAAGCAACTTGGTCGCCGGGCCAATAACCGCAGCCTCCAGTTCGATCGCCCCATCCTTCATTATCGATGACATTTTGAGCAATCCGTCAGATGGTTAACGTCGATATGATACTCGCGCACAAGACGGCGGCCTTGGTCGAGTTGATCCTCTGGCGCAGTCCACTTCATGTCGAAGACGGCGCTCCGCGGCCGAATGTAATTTGCTGGGTCGCGATGGCATGTGAGGCACCACCCCATCGTAAGCGGCAACGCTTGTTTCATTAGCGGCATCTTGTCCACCTCGCCGTGGCAGGTGGAGCAACCCACCCCCTTCGCCACATGAATACTGTGGTCGAAATAGACATAGTCGGGAAGCTCATGGACCCGACGCCAATGAATCGGCTGATCCTTTGCTAGGCTGTTGCGTACCGGCGCCAGCATCGATGCGTTGGTCCAGATCTGTGAATGACACGTCATGCAAGTTTCCGTCGGAGGAATTTCGGCGAACCGGGCTTTCTCGACGGACCCGTGGCAATAGCGGCAGTCCAGGCCGAGGCCTCCGACATGATGGGCGTGGCTGAACGGTACTGGCTGCTCCCGCGTTACCGATTGATCTGTCACATAGGAGGAGCCCATCACCGAATAGGCGAGTCCCACGAACACAATTGGGAGCGCCGCCAGCAATGATATCACGACTATTGCTATGGTATTGGATCGTGGGCGAAAGATCTGGACCATGTCCGCGGAACCCCGGCGTCGACTGACGGACGTAGATCGAACTAACTCGGGATGGACAAATTACCGAATGTCCAGATGAGACCGCGGCTGGTTCTTCCCGCACCGACGTTTCGGGGACCACCTGATTTTACTGGTGGGCGTTCTACACGGCAGCGGCTCATGGCGTAGATGCCTTTAAATGTTGACGCAACGATTTGACTTCGTCGGCTGTGACACTCGGCGCTGAGTTGCTCCACGAGTTGCGAACATAGGTTGCAACTGCAGCGACCTCATTGTCGGTTAGCTTCCAATCGTAGGATGGCATGGATGATGCCGTCGGTCGCGAATCAGTGACCGCCGTCCGCGCTCCTTGCAATATCACGCGGATAACGGTCGTCGGATCGCTCGACTGCACATTTGCATTCTTCGCGAGCGGCGGAAACATGTGAGGCTCGCCGCTTCCATTGGAACGATGGCATGCTGAACAGCTGTCAGCATAAATGGTCCGGCCGACATCGTTGGCGGATTGATCCGCCTCGGATGGTGATGTGCTGGTCTTGCCGTTCATATCCTTCAGGTACACCGCCATCGCATGCAGATCGCTATCGCTCATCTTCGAGGTTGAATCGCGCACAACTTCCGACATCAGCGCGGCTGCGCCGCTGTGGACATTGCGGCCGGTCTTGAGGTACTCGACGATTTCGTCGGCAGTCCATGAGCCGATGCCGAGATGCTGGTCATTGGTAATATTGGGCGCGAACCAGTTTTGCAGACTGCCGCCGTCAAGCGCTTGTGCTGCTTTATCCGCGCCGAGGAAATTCTTCGGTGTGTGGCAAGCGCCGCAATGGCCCGGTCCTTCGACCAGGTAGGCGCCACGATTCCATTCATCGCTTTTGTCGGTTCTGGATGTAAAGGTCCCGGGCTTGAAGAACAGCTCATCCCAGCCACGCATAAAAATTCGATGGTTGAGCGGCCATTGGAGCTCGTTTTTCGGACGTGGGTTCGAAATGGGTTGCAAAGTATTGAGATAGGAGCGGATTGCCAAAACGTCGTCGTGCTTCATTTTGGTGAAGTAGGGGTACGGAAACGCCGGATAGAGCCGGGCGCCGTCGGGACCGACGCCTTCATGCATGGCCCGGTAAAAATCCTCGTCCGACCAGGCCCCAATCCCGGTTTCCCGGTCAGGCGTGATGTTTGGCGAATAAAGCGTGCCGAAAGGCGTCTTGATGGGACGGCCGCCAGCAAACGGCTTATTCTGATCTTGGGTATGGCAGGCGACGCAGTCGCCGGCATCGACGAGAGCCTTTCCGCGCTCCACTTGCTCGAAAGATTGCTCGCCGGCGCGGGCAGGCGTGATGGCAGACACAGCCACAGCCGCAAGCTGTACGGCCAGTATCATCGAGCTTTGCAACGCAATACGCATGGTTGCCTCTCAGGCTTGTACCAACGGCCCGGGGTTCTTCAGATATTGATTCTTGATTGCGTCGGCGGCCCAATAAGTCAGCGCACCGATCGTTCCCGTCGGATTGTAGCCGGGGTTCTGAGGAAACGCGCTCGCGCCCATGACGAAGAGATTGTGCAGATCCCAACTCTGCAGGTAGCGATTGAGAGCGCTCGATTTTGGATCGCTGCCCATGATCGCGCCGCCGGTGTTGTGCGTGGTCTGATATGGAACGATCGAGTAATGGCCTTCTCGTTTCTTCGCGTGGAACTCGCGGGCCTTCATGGCCTTGGCGATGTCTGTTGCGCGATCGGTAAGGTAATCCGACATTTTGTGTTCATTGTCAGTGTAGTCGAATGTCATCCGCATCAGCGGACGGCCATGGATGTCCCGATAGGTTGGATCAAGGTCCAGGTGATTGGCGCGGTGACTCATGACTGCACCATGCGTCGCGATCGCCGCGGATTTGAGATAGTTCTCGGCGACTGCCTTCTTGAATTTGCCGCCCCACTTCGGGGTTCCGTCAGGCACGGGATGAGTTTCTATCGGGCGGCCATTGGTGTTCCACAGCGCGATATAGCCACCGCCAACGAAGCCGAGCCCGGTATGGTCGAAGTTGTCGCCGTTGAATTCATCGATTGCCATCCCTAGGGCGCCCGCGCCGATGAACGGGTTGATGATTTTGTCGTCAAAGAAAACATCGACGCTGGATACAATCTGGTAGGCGTAGTTCTTTCCTATCACTCCCTGTCCTGTCTGGGGATCGTACGGCGTTCCGATGCCTGAAGTGAGCAACAGATGCGCGTTATGAAGTATGAACGCGCACATGATTACGATTTCCGCGGGCTGCTCGAATTCCTCGCCTTGCTCCGTCACATAGGTGACGCCGGTGGCGCGTTTACTGTCCTTGTCGTGATTGATCCTGATAACCTCGGATCCGGTCCGAAGCTCGAAGTTCGGCTTGCGCATCAGGACCGGCAGGACCGTCGTTTGCGGACTGGCCTTCGAATAGTTGCCGCAGCCGTATTTTTCGCAAAACCCGCAATAGCTGCACTGTCCGAGCGTCACTCCGAGGGGATTGGTATAAGCCCGTGACATGTTCGCGGATGCGCAAGCGAAGGGTTTATGGCCGATCTGTCTGGCGGCTTCCGCAAAGAGCGTCGGACCGTAGGTCATCTGCATTGGAGGATTGGGATAGTCGCGCGAGCGTGCGCCCTCGAACGGATTGCCACCGTCCTGTATCGATCCCTTGATATTGCCGGCTTTACCGCTGATCCCGCACAGGCGTTCGAATTTGTCGTAATAGGGTTCCAGTTCGTCGTACGTCACGCCCCAGTCCTGAATAGTCATCGTATCAGGAACCGCGGCGGCACCGTATCGCTCGATGTTGTGACTTCGGGCTACGAAGTCCGACGGCAAAAAACGCCAGAATTGGCCATTCCAGTGAATTCCGGCGCCACCCACGCCGCTCGCCGGAAGAAACGATCCTAGCTCACGCATGGGCAATGCCGTTTCATTCGCGCTGTTGCGAAATGTCAGGGTTTCCTGGGCTGGCTCCTGAAACAAAGCTTTCCGATAATAGTAACGGAGTTCATCCTGTGCGAACGTGACGGCAAAATCAGTTGATGTATCGCGCCAGGTTCCCCGCTCCAGCGCTAGGACCTTCAGACCCGCGTCCGTCAGTTCCTGCGCCAACATGGCCGCCGTCCATCCAAACCCGACCAGGACAACATCAACCGATGGAAGTTTGCGCGCCATGGCAGGCTCCTAGTCTTGAGGAAGGCTTTTCAAGCCAACGGGAGCGAGGGCGAGCTTTTCACCGTGTTTTGAAACGTAATCGCGGTAGTCATAACGGGTGCCGGGAAATCCGATGAGCTTCCATCCGACCATGTCGTGATTGCCGCCATATACCGGGTCTGACCAAAAACCCTCGAGCGTATTTTGCAGGAAAGCTTCGAAGAAGGATTTGCTCTTTACGCCCTCAAGCTCGATCCCGCCCTTCTCCAATTGAGAGAGAATCTCGTCTTGCTCGTTTTCTGGGAGTTGGACAAACGCCTTGCCCTTGAACGTCTTGCGGCAATACGTGTCGATGGATTTGATCGCGGCTCGGTAGGTTTGCGCGGGTGTCAAACGGCTTTGGTTGCCTTGCGAGGGCGTGCCCTCGCTCCATGGTCCCTGCATATACCAGGTTCGCGCTTTGCCGTACGACCCGGCAAGCTGACGATCGAGAAAGGTAGTGACGCCCGCTTCCTTTGCGCCGGCACCCAGTTCATCCTTGGGAATCAGCCGGGATACCGCAGCGTCGACAAAAGCGCGCTCATCCGAAGTGAAGAATACAGCCGGAAGCGGCGTACTAGGAAGGGCAACCGCAGGCGCGGCTGCTTCGGCTGGCTCCCATGGAACGTCACCCCTGATACTTCGAGCCTCTGTCGGGCGGCCCGAAACGGCTACCGATCCGATAGCCACGCCCACAGAAAGCAAACCGCGACGGCTTACTCCATCACTTGCCATTATCGCACCCCGACTTAGCGAGTTTTTGCGTTGGTTCCGGTCAAAGCCGATAAACCGGTCAAAGTTCCAAAAACTATAGTTGAGTTTGGGAAAAGAATATTGCGGTGCACATGAGAGCGCAGATAAATATCGTATTGCGATATAAAATTGGCCTGTTCGAACGTTCGCTCGACAGTGTGACGGTGCGAGCAGCATTTACGACTCAACCCCCGCAGACATCTGGATATTTTATGAGCGTTTGACCGGAAGTTGAACGGAACACCTCGCGGGGATTTCAGTTGCCATACGGCGAGCGCCTTTCTTCAACGCAGTCCCCATAGGCGCCTTGGCTTCTGAGTCTTTGCCGACAATCTCCTTCGAACATCGCTGGGCGCTAGAAATCGGGAAGACCTTGGACCGGGCATTCTTGCCGCGGAGTTATCTTAGCCATTCGAGGAAGTCGTTGAGCTTTCGGAAACAAAGGACGAAACCTTGCTCAGTGCTCTAGCAATATTGTTGGTTCGATGCGCGTTGGTCATGCTTTTCCTTCCGTTCAGCGCGCTCGACAAAATGCTGAACATGAAACAAGCCATTGGACAGGCCTCGGAAGTAATCCATGTTCGTTCATTCGCGACAACATTGCTGTTTGCAGGTTTTGCCCTCGTTGGTGATCCAGTTAGATGAGATGCCGGCGCCGCGATCTGCCTGCGAATTCCGGTGAGGCAAATGAACGGCTTTGACATCTGCGATCCGGTATTGGCCCACTACATTCTCGGCAATGCCACACTTGAACCGCTCGCGACTGGCTTCCGCTGGCTCGAGGGTTTGGTCTGGATCGGCGATGCCGACTGCTTGCTGTTTCAAGACCTGCCGCGGAATCGGACCATGCGCTGGCTCGAAGATGCGGGTATTTCGATCTATCGGTCGCCTTCCAGTTATGCCAACGGCCAGGCGCGTGACCGCGAAGGCCGTCTGATCTCCTGCTCGCATCGCGAGCGCTGCTTGTTTCGCACCGAACTGGATGGCCGTATAACCCGCCTGATTGACCGTCACAACGGGCGGCGGCTGAACTCGCCGAACGATGTCGCAGTCAAATCAGACGGGTCAATCTGGTTTACAGATCCGCTCTACGGAATTCAAAACGATTACGAAGGGGGTATTCAATCGTCAGAGCAGCCGCCCGCGCTCTATCGTTTTGATCCGAACAGCGGCTCTATCGCTGTGGCGGCGGGGGACTTTGATGGCCCCAACAGGTTGGCCTTTTCGCCCGACGAGCAGCGGCTTTATGTTGCCGAGACCGGCGATCAGACGACGGACGATCCGAAACAATATATCCGGATGTTTAACGTTGGGTCCGATGGGCAGCTGACCGGCGGTGACATTTTTCACAAAGTTGCGCCCGGCTACGCCGATGGCCTCTGCGTCGATGAGGGGGGCAATGTCTGGAGCAGCGCAGCCGACGGAATTCACTGCATCGACCCGAACGGGCGTTTGTTGGGAAAGGTGTTCGTCCCCTATCGCGTTTCAAACCTGTGCTTCGGTGGCGTCCTGAAGAACCGGCTGTTCATCGGTGGCTCGCACACGCTTTATGCGATCTTCCTCAATCGGCGTGGCGCGTTATGGCCATGAGTCTTTCGTCAAATATCGCCATCCGCAGACTAGCGCGCTTCGGGCTTACGACGGCTGACGCCGAACGGCTCGCGGCGTTCTATAACAGCGTTTTCGGCTTTCGAGTGGTGTCGGTGGATCGTGTTTTCGGCGCGCATTTCGAGCGATTGATGGGGGCGGAAGGCGGCGCAACGCGCGTTATTCTCGCTCTCGGAGACGAGGCCCTCGAATTGCTTGAGTTCGACGCGCCAGGCGCACCCTATCCCTCGGGCGCGAGCTCATCCGACCTGGTCTTCCAGCATTTCGCGATCGTGACCGCGAACATAGATCGAGCTTTCGATAAACTGTCACGCAATAGCGAATGGAGCTCGATCTCGCTCGGCGGCCCACAACGGTTACCCGAATCGTCGGGAGGAGTCAGCGCTTTCAAGTTTCGCGACCCGGAGGGCCATCCGCTCGAGCTGCTTGCATTTCCGGATAACAATTTGCCGTCGCGATGGAACGTCCGTCCCAGGACTGATCTCTGTCTTGGCATCGATCATTCCGCGATCTGCGTATCCGACAGTGCATGCAGCATCGCGTCTTACGAAAGCTTCGGTCTTCGGACTTCAGCGCGTTCGCTCAATCGTGGGTCGGAGCAGGCGCGGCTCGATGGGCTAAGCGATCCCTGCGTCGAGGTGACAGCGCTCTCGCCGATGCAGCGAACCCCGCATGTCGAATTGCTGTGCTACCGCTCCGGAATATCCAAGCCAAGCATTGTTCTTCGAAATAACGACGTCGCCGCAACACGCCTTGTATTCGAGATCGATGTTCCGTCGTTCGGACAGTCTGCATCGGTCATGCCCCGGGAAATCCTCGATTTCGACGGCCATCGCCTCTTGATGCTGCCGCGGATCGCAAGTGCCCATCGGTGCGACCTCTTTCAAAATGGTCCGACGCGCCCGACGCGCCGTGCAACCGGAACCCGCCAATGACCCGATTGCCCGAGGCGTCGCCACCAACATGCACCGCGCCGGCGGTTGCCGTTCCGAAATGCCTGGTTGGCCAGAAGGCGCTGGTGACCGGAGCCAACTCTGGTATCGGCCGGGGCGTCGCTTTCGCATTGGGACAGGCCGGCGCAGATGTGGTGGTCAATTATATTGAAGGTGAAGCCGCGGCCGACGCTGTGGTTAGCGATATCCGCAAGTTGGGAGCCAACGCCTATGCACATCGCGCGGACGTGTCGTCCGAAGGCGACGTCGCCGGCATGTTCAAGCGCATGATCGTAGAGTTTGGGACCGTCGATATTTTGGTCAACAACGCCGGCTTGCAACGCGACGCCGCAATCCAGGACATGACCTTGGCACAATGGAATAAGGTTCTCAGCGTCAATCTGACCGGCCAGTTCCTCTGCGCGCGCGCGGCAGTCGCCGAATTCTTGCGCCGTGGCGTGGTTGCATCGGTATCGTGCGCAGCTGGCAAGATCATCTGCATGAGTTCAGTGCACCAGGAAATCCCGTGGGCAGGACACGCCAACTACGCCTCGTCCAAAGGCGGCATAAAACTTATGATGGAAAGCCTGGCGCAGGAACTTGCACCGCGCCGGATCCGCGTTAACGCCATCGCACCCGGCGCGATACGGACGCCGATCAACACCGCGGCGTGGCAAACCAAAGAAGCTTACGCACTGCTGATGAAATTGGTTCCCTATGGCCGAATCGGCGAACCGGAGGATGTCGCCCGTGCCGCGGTGTGGCTCGCGTCGGACCAGTCCGACTATGTGGTTGGCACCACGTTGTTCGTAGATGGCGGCATGACGCTCTATCCTGGTTTTGCCACGGGGGGTTAGCGAACGGCTGCGAGGAAAAATTGTATGTCAGACCATTATGATGTCATTGTCATCGGCAGCGGACCCGGTGGGGCGTCGCTCGCGCAAAAGCTGGCTTCAACGGGCAAACGGATATTGTTGCTTGAGCGTGGCGATTATCTGCCGCGATCGCGTGCCAACTGGGATTCGCAAACCGTTTTCGTCGAGGGGGCCTACCAGGCTCCGGAAACCTGGTATGGCCGGGACGGCAAGAGCTTTCATCCGGGGCTGCATTATTACGTCGGCGGCAACTCCAAGGTGTACGGTGCCGCGCTGTTTCGGATGCGCGAGCGCGACTTCGGGCAGATCCAGCACGAGGATGGCATTTCGCCGGCGTGGCCGCTGAAGTACGCTGATTTCGAACCGTATTATGCCGAGGCCGAGCGGCTGTTCCATGTTCACGGACAGCGCGGCGAAGATCCGACCGAACCACCTTCGAGCGGCCCATTCCCCCATCCGCCGGTGTCCCACGAGCCACGTATTCAATTGCTGAGCGATCGCCTTTCCCAAGAGGGACTGCGGCCGTTCCATCTGCCGCTGGGTATTCTGCTCGATGAAAAAGATGGCAAGCCGAGCCCGACCAGCGTTTGTATTCGTTGCGACGCTTTCGACGGCTTTCCCTGCCTGTTGAATGGCAAGGCCGATGCGCAGGTCATGTGCGTCGATCCGGCGCTGCAGGCCCATCCCAACCTAACGCTTCTGACCGACGCTTATGTTTCCAAACTGGAAACGGATCAATCCGGAAAATCCGTCAACAGCGTCAAGGTGACCAGAAAGGGACAACAAGAGCGCTATACCGCCGACATCTTCGTCGTTGCGTGCGGCGCATTGTCCTCGGCGCTGCTGTTGCTGCGATCGGCCACTGACCGGCACCCGAAGGGTCTCGCCAACGGCTCCGATCAAGTCGGCCGCAATTACATGCGGCATAATCAGTCAATACTGATGGCGTTGATGCTCGAACCGAACGAGACGATTTTCCAGAAGACGCTCGCTGTCAGCGACTACTATTTTAGGGCAGACGACTGGGATTATCCCCTTGGCTTGATACAGATGTGCGCTACCTCGCACGGCGCCCAGATCCGGGGCGAAGCACTTCCTGAATGGCTGGACTGGGTGCCGAAGTTGCCGTTTGAGGAGATGGCGCGTCACTCAATGGATTTCTGGCTGTCGAGCGAAGATTTGCCGCGACCGGAAAACCGCATCTTTTATGATGGCGAGCGCGTGGTACTGGATGTCACGGAAAACAATATGGAAGCCCATCATCGTCTCAGGAAGAAGCTTGAGCTTATCTTGAGCAAGGCCGGCGCGCATCCGGTGCTGTTGGAGCGCAAGCTGTATCTTGGCAAGGATATTCCGATTGGCGGCACGGCGCACCAAGCAGGAACAGGACGGTTCGGCACCGATCGTTCAACCTCAGTCCTCGATCTCGACTGCAAGGCTCATGAGCTCGACAATCTCTATATTGCCGACGCAAGCTTTTTCCCGTCCATCGGTTCTGTCAATCCTACGTTGACCATTGTTGCGAATGCGCTTCGCGTCGCCGACAGGATAAAGGAAAGGATCGCCACGTGAAAAGGAATGAGGATTCAGGCTCGTTACGCCTCGGAATGTTGCGTGGAAAGATGCTTGAGAGATTGTGATGAACCACATCGAAGATTACGCCGTCATCGGAAATTGCGAGACATTGGCGCTTGTCGGTAATGACGGGTCGATAGACTGGCTCGGTTTACCAAGGTTCGACAGCGCGGCTTGTTTTGCGTCGCTGCTCGGCGATTCGCAGAACGGCCGGTGGGTGATCACGCCAGTCGAGGCGGATGCGCGCGTGACGCGGCACTATCGCGGCGACACCCTTATACTGGAAACCGTCTTTGAAACCGCAACGGGCGCTGTTTGCGTCATTGACTTCATGGCACGTCGCGACGGCGTGTCGGATGTCGTTCGCATGGTCAAGGGCATCAGGGGCAAGGTTTCGATGCGCACCGAGCTCGTTGTTCGTTTCGACTACGGATCGGTCGTGCCTTGGGTATCCCGCGAGCACGATGGGCGCCTTCAGTTCATAGCAGGCCCCGACAGGCTGTTGCTGGATGCCACAGTTCCTCTGCGGGGCGAAAATCGTCGAACAATAGGCGAATTTGAGATTGCCGCGGGTGAAGAAGCTGCGTTCACGTTGAGTTGGTCACTCTCTTTTCATGCCAAGCCGGTTCGATTTATGGCGAACGAAGCCCTGAAAACGGCGGAAGCCTATTGGTCAAAATGGACGGTTGGATTTAAGCCGGCCGGAGAGTGGTCGTCGGCCGTTCTACGTTCGTTATTGACTCTGAAGGCCCTTTCGCATCGCGAGACCGGCGGGATTGTCGCCGCTGGCACGACATCGCTGCCGGGAAAGCTTGGCGGCGCGCGCAATTGGGATTACAGGTTTTGTTGGCTTCGCGACGCAACGTTTACTTTATATGCGCTGCTCGGGGCAGGATTTCTAAGCGAGGCAGAAGCCTGGCGCGAATGGTTGCTGCGCGCGGTCGCGGGCAACCCCGAAAATCTGCAGATCATGTACGGCATCGCCGGCGAACGGCGGCTTGATGAGCACGAAGTGTCGTGGCTGCCGGGTTATGAGCATTCTCGACCTGTGCGAATTGGCAACGCCGCGGCGGGACAGATCCAGCTCGATGTCTACGGCGAAGTGTTGGATACGCTGTACGTCGCTCGGCAGGCTGGCCTTTCGGCGAATGCCGCAAGTTGGTCTCTCGAATGCGGGCTGATCGCGCATCTTGAAACGATTTGGGACCAGCCCGACGACGGGATATGGGAAGTGCGCGGCGGCCGCAAGAACTTTACGCACTCAAAGGTCATGGCATGGGTCGCGTTCGATCGAGCGGTGCGCTCGGTTGAGGAATTCGGGCTGGAGGGACCGGTGGATCACTGGCGCGACATTCGCGAGGCTATCCGCCAGCAGGTCTGCGAAAAGGGGTTCGATGCCGCTCAAAATTCGTTCGTGCAGGTCTACGGTGGTAACGCGCTTGATGCCAGCCTGCTTTTGATTCCAATGGTTGGCTTCCTGCCGCCGGATGATCCGCGCGTACGCGGGACCCTGGCGGCTATCGAACGCAACCTTATTCGGGATGGCTTTGTGCAGCGGTACCATACCAGCGAGGGAACCGACGGTTTGCCGCCGGGCGAAGGCGCGTTTCTCGCTTGCAGTTTTTGGCTGGTGGACAATTACGTGCTGCAAAAGCGATTTGATGATGCGCGAGATTTGTTTGATCGGCTGCTGTCGCTGCGCAACGATGTCGGACTGCTCGCGGAAGAGTACGACGCAACCGGCAAACGGCAGCTGGGAAACTTTCCGCAAGCTTTCTCACACCTCGCGCTGATCAATACAGCCCGCAACTTGATGAGTTCAAATGGACCAGTGCATCAACGTTCCGCCAAGAGCGAACAATGAGCGGGCTTGCCAGTCCGATGCATCAAATGCGCTGACACGCAGCACCGGTCGGGTTATTCGCCAGCGAGTCTTAGCCGCGGCCGCTTGCTTCGTTCGACCCCGCGAAGTTTGGACTCCTCGCTAACGATGTAGTCCCGCGTCATCGGCACGACGCCCTGTCGTTTAGTGAGCTGGATTTGGAAATTCATCAAGTTCTGCTTCCGGATCGACATTTCAGAACACGCCAGGTAGAATTCCCACATCCGCGCAAAGCGCTCGTCGTAGAGTTGCAGCGCTTCCTCCTGCCGCGCCATGAAGCGCTCGCGCCAGGCTTTGAGCGTTTCCGCATAGTGCAGCCGCAGGATTTCGATATCGCAGACCAGAAGTCCGGCTTTCTCGATCGCCGGCATTACTTCGGAAAGCGATGGGATGTAGCCGCCGGGGAAAATGTATTTCGCAATCCAGGGATTGGTGACATCGGGCCCATTCGAGCGGCCGGTCGAGCTCAGCATCATGACGCCGTCATCGGTTAGGAGCTCGGCGCAGCGACGGAAATAGGCCTCGTAGAAATCGACGCCGACATGCTCCAACATGCCGACCGACACGATACGGTCGAAGGGGCCTGGAACGTCGCGATAGTCCTGGAGGAAAAACCTCGCCGAAGGGATCGGGCTTTTCTCCGCCGCGCGGGCGTTTGATACCTGCAATTGTTCGGTCGAGAGCGTCACGCCGGTGACGTCGGCACCGGTCATTTCGGCCAGATACAGTCCGAGGCCTCCCCAGCCGGAACCGATATCGAGCACACGGTTGCGAGGTCCGATCAGCAGCTTGGCAGCAAGATGGCGCTTCTTGGCCAGTTGGGCGTCATCAAGCGTAGCCTCCGGGCTATCGAAGTAGCCGCAGCTGTATTGTTTGTCGGCATCGAGGAACAGGGAGTAAAGCCGCCCGTCCAGATCGTAATGGCGCGCGACATTGTTTCGGGATCGGCTGCGCGGATTAAACTGCTGGGCATGCCGGACCAGATAACGCAGCCACCATTGCGGCTTGGCCCAGTGGGGCAGGATTTCGGGCTGATCGAGTAGGATCGCGAGCACATCAGCAATCGAGCCTTTCTCGATGACCAAACTGCCTTCCATGTAAACTTCGCCGAGGGCGAGCTCGGGGTCGAGAAGCACCCGCCGTTCGGCGTCGGTAGTCAGGAATCCCACCGATACCGCATGGCCGGCACCGTCGCCGCAGTCAAATCTTTTCCCGCTCGCGGTCGTGAAGGTGATCGCGCCGCGGTGAATGAAATGCTTCAAGAAATGGCGTAGCAACCGGTCCATCGAACTGCTCGTCACAACGACAGGGATTTCTCAATACTCAGGCTTGGAGCCGGACGATTGGAGCGCGGAGTCCCAAGTGACGCGCTCCATTCAAACCGCCTTGGTGAATTAGGTTTTGCTGGGATACTTGTATTCCGGCGCCGCTTTCAATTGCTCGGCGGTCGTGTTCATTTTGGCATGCCATTTATTTTCGCCGGCATTGTAGTTGATGTTCAACGCGCCCGGACGAACTGCGACATAGTGGTCGCCCAGACCCAGGAAGCCACCAACAGCCAAGATGTAGCCATTGAGTTGGTTTCCGTTAAAGGCGATGTCCTTGATCGTGCCGATGTTTTGATTTGCGTCATTGTACACATCGAGACCGACCGCTTTTGAACTGAGGTCATCCTTGGTCGAAATGGTCGCGAACGCGCCCGTTGACTGATTGTTTGAGTTGTCTGAGTTGTTTGAGTTGTTTGAGCCGACAGTGGCGACCTCGGCCACTGAATTTGGCGTTATGAACATCGTCACCGGATTTCCGGCCTTGTCATTGGCTTGAACCAAGAACGAGTCCGGCATGACCCTGACGTTTTTGAATCCGGACTGCTGCAAATCAGTCGTCATCTGTTGCCGGAGGTTGGCGCCATTGTCCTGCGCGCTTTTCGCCGCGGCTTTTGGCGTCGCACCCGGACTGTTTTGGGCCAGCGCGACTGACGACATCGTCGCCAGAAGTGCAGCCGCTAAAATCGTCGCTTTTTTCATGATGGATCCGTTTCTTTCTCACGCCCCGTATTACGAACCAAATCCATGGCGACATCGTTCCGCGCTTATGCCGGGTGAATGAAAATTAATGGAAGCCGACGGTCGTCACTCGTATGATGCCGCGCGCGTATGATGCTCTGCGAAAAGGCCGGGCATGTTCCGATCGTAAATCAGGCCGCCGGGAAGAGCTCAATAATGCGATATGGTTTGCCTAGACTTTTGTCGCATTTTCAATTTGCAACTATTTCGTCGAGGCGATGTTGCTGCAAATAGCGACTTCGGGTCGCCGGTTCACTCGTAAGTCGGTGGCACCCCGATCTTGGCAATTTTGCGCGATTCCCGGCCGGCAAAGTGGTCTTTTGCTGCACTCATCGTTTGGATTTGGCGCGTAGGCCCACGCGCGCTCCGTCTTGTTGACGACAGGTGCGTTTAACCCGATGGGGGAATCCGGTTAGCGCATTCGTGCTCGTCGAAATGATTTCGGCATTCGATTCGACGTGACCCCGATCACTTGAAGCTTTTCGAAATGAATTTTGGAAAGCTGTGCAATCGGACGTTTCGGCATTCCGTCGGCCACATTTGCGGCTGTCATAACCAGTATCTTGAGTTACTGGCCGCCGACCGAGTAAGCCTTTTCATGCCGGCCTAGGGTCGTTTTCCTCGCCGCGGATTCCATCAGGGTGACTGAATATCTCGAATGCCGAGCCGCGGGCGATGCCGACCAGCGTGATCCCGCAGGCCTCGGCGGTCCTTATCGCAAGCGCGGTGGGTGCTGAAATGGCCACCAGTAGGCTGGACCCGATGACCGCCGCCTTCTGAACCATCTCGACGGAGACCCGGCTGGTTAGAACGATGGCGCCAGCTGACCCAGTGATGCTTGCCGTCGCAAGCGCACCGGCCAACTTGTCGAGCGCATTATGCCGTCCGACATCTTCGCGCGCGATCACAAGAGGTCCCTCCGGCAGATAGAAGCCCGCGGCATGGGTGGCGCGGGTGATCTGGTTCAAACTTTGGGCGCCGGCGAGTGCGTCGACTGCTTGACCAATGCTGTCTGGGGTGAGCGAAATCTCGCGAGTCAGCCTCGAACAGGCTCGCACAGCTTCGCTAAGGCTCTCGATCCCGCAAAGACCGCAACCGGTGGAACCCGTCAACCGGCGTTGGCGCACCTTGAAGCGCCGGCCGCTATCCGGCGTCAGCCAGATTCTCAATTCGATGCCATCGACACCGGGGACTACCTCGAGGCTCTGGATTTCGGCGGCGGATTGGATGAAGCCTTCGGTCAGGCTGAAGCCGATCGCGAGATCGTCAAGATCGAACGGAGTGGCCATCATGACCGCGACCGTCGTGCCGTCGTAGACCAGCGCAACGGGGCTTTCCTCGGCGACCACTCGCTGATCCAGATTTCCATCGCGATTGAGCCGCGGCACTGTAACCGATATCGGCGGAAGCGGCGGAGCCATGGCGTTTAATCGGGAGGTAAGCATCTCTCTCGACGCCTGAAACACTCAAAATGTTCCCCTTTGACGAATGGATTGTCGGAAATCCTCCGCGCTCTGCGCTTATGAGAGCACTTCCGACAAATAGCGAGTTATAGCGAAAGACCTTAATGCCGATGATGAGCCACCAGAGGCCGGCAGTCGAGGGGTGAACTGGCCCGACAGGCGCCGGCAAATTATCAAATTTGGATGCGCACCGGGACCGATTTATTGGCAGGCGTCTTCGATTTTTCGTCGTGATGCGACAAAGCAATGAGAGGGTTCATTTCGGGATAATAAGATCCCACGCAGCCATCCGGCAAATTGAACGGAACGGTCTTCAATGGTCCGACCTCGCGATGGACGCCATCATCTGCGTCGCTCACGAGCGAGACCATCTGTCCATCCGTAAGTCCGGCGCGCGCAATGTCTTCGGGGTTCATCAGCAGTACGTCCCGCGTGCCCTCGATCCCGCGGAGACGATCGCTCAGTCCGTAAATGGTAGTATTGAACTGGTCGTTGCTGCGCATCGTAATGAGCCTGTAGCGCCCCGGCGCGTCCCCGAATCCTGTCGACGTTAGGGTTGTCGGCGTCGTGAACTCGGCTTTGCCGCTTTTCGTCTTCCAGATGCGTTCCCTGGCGGCGTTGCCGCGGTAAAACCCTCCGGGGGTGAACATGCGGGCACTGAAGTCGTGAAACTCCTTCGGATAGGTTTCGGCGATGAGGTCGCGTACGCGCCCGTAATCGCTGACCCAGTCGTCCCAATTCACCTTGGGGTTTGGTGGCAGGCTCGTCTTTGCCAGTCCGGCGACGATCGCCAGTTCGGACTTCAGGTGCTCGCTCGCCGGTTTGCGGCGGGCGATCGATCCGTGAATGCTGCTGAACGTATCTTCCATGGTCACTGTTTGCGGGCCGCTCGCCTGGATGTCCTCTTCAGTGCGACCAAGGCAGGGCAGCAGGTAGGCCGATTTTCCGTTCACCAGATGGCTGCGATTCAACTTGGTCGCGATTTGAACCGTCAGCTCCATCCGCGTCCAGGCATCCTCCATTAGGCCGCGCTCCGGAATGGCACGGACGAAATTGCCCCCGAGACCAAAGAAAGCCTTGACCTTGCCGGCGATGATGCCTTCGCACGCCTCGACCGTGTTCATACCTTTCTCGCGCGGGGGTTCGAACCCGAATTGCTTTGCGATCTTGTCGAGCGGCACAAGCTCCGGCTTATCGGCGATACCGACCGTGCGTTGGCCCTGCACGTTGGAGTGACCGCGCACCGGCGAAATACCGGTGCCCTCGCGGCCGATATTTCCTCTCAATAGCATCAAGTTCACAAACATTGTCACGTTCTGGAATCCATGAACGTGTTGGGTCAGACCCATGCCGAAAATGCCGATGACGCGCTCTGCCTCGACGTAGACCTGCGCGGCGCCTTCGATCACCTGGCGCGTCAGGCCTGAGGCTGCCTCGATCTCATTCCATGTCGTTTTGCGCACCTTGGCCTCAAATTCATCCAGACCGCTGGTATGCTGCTCGATAAAGGCCGTATCGAGCACCCGTTTGCCCTTGAGCTTGGCCGCGTCGTCGGCGGCGAATACATGCTTGCAGATGCCCAGCAGCACCGCGATATCCCCACCGACCTTGACCTGATGGTATTGACTGCTGATCACCGTTTCCTTGCCGGTAAGCATCTCGGCCGGATTTTGCGGATTGGTGAACACCTCAAGGCCTTTTTCCCGAACTGGATTGAAGGTGATGATCTGGACGCCGCGCTTGGCCGCTTCCTGCAAGGGGTGGAGGAATCGCGGGCTGTTCGACCCCGGATTTTGACCAAAGAAAAACATCGCATCGCATTTGGCGAAATCGTCGAATACAGCAGTGCCGACGCCAACGCCAATCGACTTTTTGAGAGCCACGCCCGTGGTTTCGTGGCACATGTTCGACGAGTCCGGGAGATTGTTTGTGCCGTAGAGGCGGCCGAACAACGCATAGAGGTAGGAGGTTTCGAGGCTCGCTCGTCCAGACGAATAGAAGATAACGGAGTTGGGATCGAAAGACTTCAGCTTTTGGCCGATGCCCTGGAAAGCCTCCTCCCATTGGCACGGCACGTAATGATCGCTCTCGGCGTCATAGCGCATTGGATGGGTCAGGCGTCCTTGCTGCTCGAGATCGTAGTCGCTCCAATCGCGCAGTTCGGTCACGGTGTGCTTGGTGAAAAAATCGGGGGTACAGCGAAGTGTGGTCAACTCCCACAGTGTCGCCTTGGCGCCATTTTCGCAGAATTCGAAGGTGTGGTGGTCGGCGGGCTTCGCCCACGAACACGAAGTACACATGAAGCCTTTCGGCTTGTTCTGCCGCATCAAGGTTTCGACTGCCGCGGGTGTGTCCCATTCCTTTCCGAAGATTTGGGCAATCCCCTTTAGGGATCCCCACCCGCCAGCCGGCCCATCATATTCCACGGTGGTGCCGTCTTCGTCCAATGCGGCTTGTTTTTCGGCCATGATCCGGTCCTGTTCGTCGCCAGCCACCTGGAGCAATTGCAACGAGCCGTCGCCCGAAGGGTTCCATTCCGCGGGAGTAGTAGAATCGTCTTATGGACCGAAGCCCTGGGCATCTGTTGCTGCGGGAATTCGTCAGCTGGAGAATCTTTCTCGATCGATCCGCGTCCGGCCTTTCGGCTCCGGGAGCGCAGCTGACCGAGACCGACGAGGCGGAGATGCCGTTGCCTCCAATCCTCCGACGGCTTTCTCGGCGGCATTTTTGCGTTGGGGCTCTTTGCGGCGCTTTACGTCGCCAGTTCGATCATTCTTCCCGTCGTGCTTGCGTTCGTATTGAACCTCCTTCTGCGACCTGCTGTGCATCTTCTTCAGCGCGTGCATTTACCCCGTCCGATCGGCGCGATCTTAGCCATTGTGGTGGTTATTGGCGGGCTGATGGTCTTGTGGCGGTCCTATCGTTGGCTTTATCAATTCGCTCTGCCTTCGCCGGCTTCAATCTTCGTTACTTGCATTGCGCTTCGTTTTACCCAACGCCGGGCGCTCGATCAGGAAATCGTCGAAGGCTTGACAAAAAGGCCGCTTTCTACGGCGGCAAGGCGTTGCTATCGGCATAGGTCTTACCGCCATGGCGTTGCTTGTCGCCTCGGCGCTCGACCGGCAGCTTGGCTTACCGACGTTCATTGCCGGCATAGCGGTGACGGTCGTCGTTTTCATCATCAGCCGGCGATCGCCGTTTCCGGTGTTGCGGGATGTTTCGCGTTCCCCCGAGTGACACCTCTCGGCGCGGAGCGGTCGTGGCCTTCGCATCGAATCTCCTCAATAATCTGCCGACCAGCCTCGTTGCGGCTACCGTCAGCCAGAGCGCCGACGTTCCCGTACAGGTGACGAGCGGACTATTGATCGGTGTTGACCTCGGTCCCAACCTCTCGGTGACCGGTTCACTTGCAACAATTCTTTGGCTTATCGCGCTGCGACGGGAAGGGGTAGCAGTGACGGCGTGGCAGTTTCCGAAACTGGGCATTGTGGTGATGCCCCCCGGCGCTGTTGCTTGCATTGTTGGCGATGGTGGCGACGCCGTAACGAGTGGGAGCATTGATCACGCTAGGTCGATCGCCGAGCAATCAACGTGAATAACGATGATCGTTGCAGAAACACCACACGCTGGGCGGTGTTTCGAGATTTAGCCGTCGTCTTCGAGTTCCGAACGAGCAATAACGGATCGTACTGCTTTATTCTGCCGCCTCGGGGAGATGGATAGCATCCGGTTCATGAGCCCTGATTTGACGCGGTTGACCCATCAAGACAGGCTGGAACAGCACCGCGGCTGCCATTGTACAAAATAGCGCCAAAGCCATCATCTTCCCCATGCTCGACATGCCCGGATAGTTTGATGACCACATGCTTCCAAATGCCACCGCGTTGGTCAGGGCGCTGAAGACCACCGCGCGGGTCAAGGTCGATTGTAGCAATCCGGTCTTTCCAGCACGCCACGCCATAATGTAGTAGATTTTGAACGCGACACCCACGCCGAGCAGAAGCGGTAGCGCGATGATGTTTGCGAAATTAAGCGCGAAATCGCTGAGCACGCAGACCTCCAGCGTGACGGCCCCGGCCAGCAGCAATGGCGCGAGCGTTAACAGCACATCCGTGAAGCGCCGCAACGCGATGAAAAGCAGGATCGCGATTGCAACCAGCGCGAGGACGCCGGATTCGACAAAGGCGCGGGTGATCGTCTTTCCAGACTCATAATAGGTGATCGCGGGTCCTGTGGCCGAAGGCGCCGCCGCAAGGACAGCGGTCGCGAATTTCCTTACAGTATCGGTGTCGTTGGGATCGCCCTTTGGTAAAGCTTGAACGCGAGCCCGCCCGTCTGGCGTTACCCAGTCGCGAATCAGATCGGGCGGGAGGGTCTTGATGATCAAGGGCTGCGGATCGAGGCTCAACCGAAGCTGATCGAGATCGTAGATAAGGGGCGGCACGGTTGCTGCTACAGCCTTACCGCGGGTGGCGGCATCCGATTGTGCCAGACGTTCCAGCAAATCCGAAACGTGGCGCGCGGCGTCGGCGCCGGGCCCGATTGTGTGGCCCGCGGCCTTTGTAAGATCGGCAGCTGCCGCACGGATCGCGACGATCAGATCCTCGTCTGACGGTGCGGGTTGCTGGCGCCGAGGGGTAAGGGCATTCCCCAGGCGAGCCGCGGCAGCCTTGATCGTCACGATTTTCTGATCTTGATCGCCTGGGATGAAACTACTCAGTGTCAGGGCGCGAGAGACCTCCGGTAAGACCCCCAAGCGCCTGGCCAGATCATTGGCTGCATCGAGCGACGAGGCAAGCACCTCGGCATCGTTGCCGGTGGTCTCTGGATTCTTTTGTAGTTCACGATAGGTCACTACCGACGGGGAGTTGGGGTTTTGCAAATTGACCGGGTTGAAATCGAACGGCAGGTTAAACAACAGGGGGGCGCCAGCCATGACAACAATGATGGTGCCGGCGATCACCGCGATCCGATGCCGCTGCAGGAAATCATCCAGCGGCGCAAGCCTGGTGAACCCGACCGCGGCCGGTTCTCCTGGGGGATTGAGCAATGCCAACGCCGCTGGCACCAGCGTAATGCTGCAAAGGAACGCTATCAACATGCCACAACCGGCAATCAAGCCTAATTCCGAAAGGCCGGTGTAACTGGTTGGAAGAAATGAGAAGAATCCGACGGCGGTGGCCGCCGCAGCCAAGGCGAGAGGATCGCCGGCTTTTTGTGCGGTGCTTCGTAACGCCCGGCGCAAATCGTTGTGCTCATGGCGCTCGGAACGGTAACGCACGCTGAATTGAATACCGAAGTCAACTCCCAATCCGACAAACAACACAAAGAACGCGATCGAAATCAAGTTGAAGGCCCCGACCATGGCAAGGCCAAGTGCCGCGGTGACCACAAGTCCGACGGTCAGGCTGAAGAATACCGCAGCGATGATTTTCCATGACCGAAGCGCCAGCCAAAGAATGATCAGCACGCCGAACAGCGCGGTCAATGTGTCGCGCAACGCACTGTTCCGAATGACCGAGAACTGGTCATCGTTCATCGGCACCGGGCCGGTGAGATCGACCCTCGCACCGAGCTTTTCGTGTAATTTCAGATCAGCCGTCGTGCGCCGAATGCCTTCCGTCGCGCCGCGCCCCGGTTGCAACGATCCGAAATCCAACGCCGGTTGTATCTTGATGAAGTGCCGCAATTGTTGTGCTTGTGGTGGCCGTCCTTGCACGAGTTCCTGCCAGGAAAACGTCGCCGGCTTGTCCGAAAGCACTTCGCTCAGCGAATTGCCGGCCAGCGTAAGTGGCCAGACGAGTTGATCGATCTTGACCTGTCCGCCCTGAACCCCTTCCGCTGCGAACGACAGCGCTTTCATCGCCCCGCGGAGGCTTGGATCGGCAGCCAGCATGGCGATAAGTGGTTGGGCTTTCGTCAATCCGCCAATTGATTTCTTAACGTCGGTTAGGTTTTCGAACAGCAATCCGTTGCGCTCGAAGAACGCTCCGCTATCTGGCTTAACGACCATACGGAACAAATTTGAGTTTTTTGAGAGGCCCTGCGCAAGCGCATTGGTGGCCTGCTCGGCATTTTCCGGGGTTGGCGCCCTGATGACGGCCGAAATACCATTCTGGGGAAACGCCTTGGAAAAGGCGATCTGGCGCTGATGCCAAGGAAGATCCTGCGAGATTAATGCTTCAACGTCGGTGGTGATCGAGAAACGTGCGACATCGTAAACCGAAGCGCCGACCATCAGCATGATTGCCGCGACAAGGACCGGCCAGCGATGGCGGGCGCAAAAATCGACAATACTGACAATCGCTGAATTCAATATTATGCCCGCAATTTGTCATCACTCACAAAATGCGGTGATTTGCCTGGTCTCAACGCCCGACTAGCCAAAGTTGTTCACGGCGGCCGAAAGTTTGTGACGACATTGAGAGCGTGAAGCCGTCGGCTTTTTATGACCGGACTGCTTGTCTGCGAACGGATTCAACGGCTTCCAATAACCTTCTCACCGCGAAGCAGTTTTCGGGCTGGCTTGGGCTGGCATTGGGACAACTTCGATGCGTCGCGGATTCCCGCTGGACACTGAGTAAATTGTTCCCGAACCGGACGGAAGCCCATTGATGGCGGAGGCCCTACATCAGTTGCTATGAGATCCGGCTCGGCAAACCGGAGGGATGCTCACGCTCGCCCGACCAGCCATCGAGACCCGGACTTTCACGGAATAGTTCGAAAAGTCGTAGTGATGAGAAATAAACTGGATCATGCCGAATGCCTTCCGCCGTAGGACTTATGTCTGACACCAACTTCGCTGGGCCAAGACATGGTGTCACAAAGCCACCTCCAAAAAATAGGTAAGTGATTGTCGATGCGGGGTATTTCCAAACCCCAACCTCTCCGTTGGTAATGGAGAGGTCGACAGTTCAATCCTGTCTGGCAGCACCAGTTTTTTCGCGACCACACGATGGTGTTTCCAAATGGCCTGCGGCTCGGCGCCGCACTCCTAATTCGGGAGCGCCCGGATCAGGTGCATCGCGGCGATCAACGCTCCCACGGATAGCACGACCGATGCGACCATATAGGCGCCGGCCGCGAACGTCTCGCTTCGCTCCATTAGATAGAAGGCGTCCAGCGAGAACGTCGAGAACGTGGTGTAGCCGCCGCAGAAGCCGACGGTGAGGAAAACCCGCATCGGCTGGCTCAGATTCCACCGTGTCGCGAACAAACCGGCAAACAGCCCGATCAAAAACGATCCGGTGACGTTGATGATCAGCGTCCCCCAGGGGAAGTCGATGCCGAACAATTTGCCCGAGCCGATGCCGACGAGATATCGCGCGACCGAACCGAGCGCGCCGCCCAATGCTGTGGCGATGATGAGTTGGAGATTCAAGGTTTTCTCCTTCGCAACGCCAGCCATTCGACCACGCCGCTGAACACGCCGAAGATCAGCGTCGCAAAGACGATTTCGTGCGGAGCGTCGAAGACGTGCGCCAGCAGGGCGACCAGCCAGATCGAGCCGACCAGCCAAAGCGCGATTGAAAGAGACGTTGGAAGTCTTGGCGCTGGAAGTCTTGGCGCTGGAAGCTTTGCCATCGGTCGCCCTCGGGTCGGGGCAACGAGACCGGTAGCGCACATGCTCCTACCGGCGCTTCGCGCCCGGTAGGAGTCATCAGCCTTGCGGCGGGTGTCGGGGGACTCCATCCCCATCAACGTTGCGATGGATGCTACGCCAAAACGAGGGACGGTCAAGACTGTCCGTTGGCGCTTCCTGGCAGGAAAAAGCGAGGCGGGAGAGCGTTGTTTCTGAAGCCGTCCAACGCGAAATCGTGTAAGGATAGCAGGCATGGACCCGGTTGGCATGCCGCCATTATCCCCGGTTCCAAGTCCCGGTTCCGGCGATGAATATCCTTGATCCACAGGGGCCGATTGGGGCCGCCGAGAAGACCATCCTGATCGACTCCGTCGCGATCATGCTGGCGATCGTGCTGCCCACGATCGTCGCGATCTTCGCCTTCGCATTCTGGTTCCGGCAATCCAATACCCGCGCACAGTATCGGCCCGACTGGGCCTATTCCGGACGCATCGAACTGGTGGTCTGGTCGATCCCGGCGCTGACCGTGCTCTTGCTCGGAGGCGTCGCCTGGATCGGCTCGCACCAGCTCGATCCGGCCGCGCCTGTAGCGGGGACCGGAAGCCCGGTCCGGATCCAGGTGGTGTCGCTCGACTGGAAATGGTTGTTCATCTATCCGGATCAGGGGATTGCGACCGTCAATACGCTGACGGTGCCCGCCGGCGCGGCACTGCGTTTCGAATTGACCTCGGGCAGCGTGATGAACGCGTTCTTCGTGCCGCAACTTGGCAGCATGATCTACACCATGAACGGCATGGTCACCCATCTCGAGCTGCGGGCCGACAATGAGGGCAACTACCAGGGCCTGTCGGCGCATTTCAGCGGCGACGGCTTTCCCGACATGTCGTTCGACGTCCACGTGATATCGCCGCTGTCGTTTCCCGACTGGGTGGCGAAGACGGCGCGCAGCGATCGGGTGCTGAACGCCGACAGCTACCGTCAACTCGCGCAACAGTCGCTCGCGACCACGCAGCCGACCTACCGGCTCGACGATCCCGGATTGTTCGATGCGATCGCGACCCAAAAGATCTCGCCCGCCCCGGGCCCGAAGCTCACCACGGAAGGCGCGCAATCCTATCTCGGAGCCAGCGATGTTCGGTAAGCTCAGCTGGTCGGCGATCCCGATCGATCAGCCGATCCCGCTGATTGCGGGCGCCGTGGTGCTGGTCGCAATCCTGGCGGTCCTCGTCTGGGTCGTCATCCGCGGCCATATGCCCTATCTCTGGCACGAATGGATCACCAGCGTCGACCACAAGCGAATCGGCGTGATGTACACGCTGCTCGCCGCGGTGATGCTGCTGCGCGGATTTGCCGACGCCATCATGATGCGCGCGCAGCAGGCGCTCGCCTTCCACTCGCAGGGTTACCTGCCGCCGGAACATTTCAACCAGATATTCTCCGCCCACGGCACCATCATGATCTTCTTCGTCGGCATGCCGTTCGTGATCGGATTGATGAACCTGGTGGTGCCGCTGCAACTCGGCGTTCGCGACGTGGCGTTTCCGACGCTGAACTCCGTCGGCTTCTGGCTCACCGCCACTGGCGCCCTGCTGGTCAACATTTCGCTCGTCGTCGGCGAGTTCGCGCGCACCGGCTGGCTGCCCTATCCGCCGCTGTCGGAGCTGACCTATTCGCCCGGCGTCGGGGTCGACTATTATTTGTGGTCGCTGGAAATCTCAGGCATCGGCACACTGGTCGCCGGCATCAACCTCGTCACCACCGTGCTGAAGCTGCGCACCAGGGGCATGAGCTATCTGCGAATGCCGATGTTCTGCTGGACCACGCTCGCCTCGAACCTCCTGATCATCGCGGCGTTTCCGATCCTGACCGCGACGCTGGCGATGCTGATCCTCGACCGCTATTTCGGCTTCCACTTCTTCACCAACGAGGCCGGCGGCAACGTCATGATGTTCATGAACCTGATCTGGGCCTGGGGCCATCCGGAGGTCTATATCCTGATCCTGCCCGCCTTCGGCATTTTCTCGGAAGTGGTCTCGACATTTTCGGGCAAGGCCTTGTTCGGCTATCGTTCGATGGTGCTCGCCACCATGGCGATCTGCATCATCTCCTTCATGGTGTGGCTGCATCATTTCTTCACCATGGGCGCCGGCCCCAACGTCAACGCCATCTTCGGCATCGCCAGCATGATCATCGCGGTGCCCACGGGAGTGAAGATCTACAACTGGCTATTCACGATGTATGGCGGGCGAATTCGTTTCGCGACGCCGATGCTGTGGACGATGGGGTTCATGGTGACCTTCATCATCGGCGGGTTGACCGGCGTGCTGGTCGCGGTGCCGCCGGCCGACTTCCTGCTGCACAACTCGCTCTTCCTGGTCGCGCATTTTCACAACGTGATCATCGGCGGCGTATTGTTCGGCGCCTTTGCCGGCTACACCTACTGGTTCCCGAAGGCCTTTGGCTTCCGCCTGCATGAGGGCCTCGGCAAGGCCGCGTTCTGGTTCTGGCTGGTCGGGTTCTACGTCGCGTTCATGCCACTCTATGTGCTGGGCCTGCTCGGCATGACGCGGCGGATGCAGCACTACAACGTGCCGGAATGGCGTCCGTGGCTGATCCTCGCCGCATTCGGCGCCGTGCTGATCGCGATCGGCATCGCTTTCCAGGTCGCACAGCTTGTCGTCAGCATCCGCCGGCGCGAGGAACTGCGCGACCGCACCGGCGATCCCTGGCACGGCCGTTCGCTGGAATGGGCCACATCATCGCCGCCGCCGGTGTTCAATTTCGCCATTGCCCCCGACGTGCGCGGCGAAGACGCCTATTGGGAACAGAAATCGCGCGCCCGGGAGCAGGAAGCCGAAAACGACGAGGCGGATTACGAGGACATCGAAATGCCGCGCAACTCGCCGACCGGATTCGTCTGCGCGTTCTTCGCAACCGTGATGGGCTTTGCGCTGATCTGGCATATCTGGTGGATGGTCGCCGCCGGTTTCGTCGGTGCGTTCGCGACCTTCGTGGTGTTCGCCTGGCGCGACCATGACGAATACGTCATTCCGGCCGAAGAGGTCGCCCGCATCGACCGCGCCCATCTGGCGGAGCGGCGCGCGCTTGCCGCTACCGGGAGCGCATCATGACGGACGCCACGATGGTCTCCGCGCATGGCGACCCGCATCATCTGCGGGGCGGAGGGGTGCATGAGGGCCCCGCCTCCAAACGCATCGTCACCGGCTACGGCTTCTGGATCTTCATCCTCTCCGACATGGTGATGTTCTCGGCGTTCTTTGCGACCTATGCCGTACTGCTCGGCCAGACCGCGGGCGGACCGGGCGGGCGCGAGCTGTTCGACCTGCGCAATGTCGCGATCGAAACCGGCTTCCTGCTGGCCTCGAGCTTTACCTGCGGGCTCGCCACTATCGCTGCCGACATGCGCCAAAAGCTCTGGTTCCAGATCGCTATGGCTGTCACCTGCGTCCTCGGTCTTGCCTTCCTCACGATCGAAGCCCGCGAATTCGCAAACCTGGTTGCCCGCGGCGCCGGGCCGACGCGCAGCGCCTTCCTGTCGGCGTTCTTCACGCTGGTCGGCTGCCATGGCCTGCACGTCTCGGCCGGCGAACTCTGGCTACTGACGATGATGGCGCAGGTCTTTGCCAAGGGATTCCGCGCCGACATCCAGCGCCGCATCCTGTGCTTCGCACTGTTCTGGCACGCGCTCGACATCATCTGGATCGCCGTGTTCAC
>Ga0209483_1000564_pt1 | contig 31626 bp, 33 predicted proteins | sample NGEPerA_FD_184508 | JGI IMG/M metagenome (GOLD analysis project Ga0209483, IMG submission 184508) | Arctic peat soil microbial communities from the Barrow Environmental Observatory site, Barrow, Alaska, USA - NGEE PermafrostL2-A... | ecosystem: Environmental > Terrestrial > Soil > Wetlands >... | reverse complement strand
CTGATCGACTGCGGCGCCGGCCTGTGGTGCGTCAATATCGGCTACGGTCGCGCCGAGCTCGGCCAGGCGGCGGCCGAGGCAATGGCCAATCTCGGCTACTATCACCTGTTCAGCTCGTATTCGAACGAGCCGATCATCCGCCTCGCCGACCGGCTCCTGGCGCTGTTCCGCGAGCGCGCCGGGGCGCCGCATCTGTCGAAGGTATTTTTCGGCACCAGCGGGTCGGACGCCAACGACACCAATTTCAAGCTGGTGCGCTACTACAACAATCTGCGCGGCAAGCCCGAAAAGAAGAAGATCATCTCCCGGCTCGGCTCCTATCACGGGCTGACCGCCGCGGCGGGGAGCATGACCGGCATCCTCTCGTTCCACAAAGCGTTCGATCTGCCGCTGCCGGGGGTGTTGCACACCTCCTGCCCGCATTTCTTCCGCTTTGGCGCGGCGGGCGAGGACGAGGATGCGTTTACCCGGCGCATGGTCGGCGACCTGAAAGAGATGATCCATCGCGAAGGGCCGGAGACCGTCGCCGCCTTTATCGCCGAGCCGATCATGGGCACCGGCGGCGCCTTCGTCCCGCCGCGCGGCTATTTCGAGCAGGTCCAGCAAGTGCTCGACGAGAACGACATATTGTTTATCGCCGACGAGGTGATCACCGGGTTCGGCCGCACCGGCGAGTGGTTCGCGACCGGGCTTTACGGGTTGAAGCCCGATATCGTGACCCTCGCCAAGGGGATCACCAGCGCTTATTTCCCGCTTTCCGCCTCGGTCATCTCCGAGCGGATGTGGAACGTGCTGCGCGACACCTCGCCCGAGATCGGGCCGATGATGCACGGTTTCACCTATTCCGGACACCCGGTCGGCGGCGCGGTGGCGATGGCCAATCTCGACATCATGGAGCGCGAAAGCCTGATCGAGAACTCGGCGGCGATGGGCAATTATTTCCGCGAGCAACTTGGAGAGCGGTTCGCCGACCACCCCTATGTCGGCGAGATCCGCGGCGAGGGGCTGATGATGGCGATCGAGCTGGTCGCCGACCGCAAGACCAAGCGCTTCTTCGACCATGACAAGTGGGTCCATCGCGCGATCCAGAAGAAGGCGTTGGACGAGGGCGTGATGGTGCGCGCGCTGCCCTATGTCGAGGCGATCTCGTTCTCGCCGCCCTTGTGCATCACCAAGCCCGAGATCGACGAGGCGCTCGACCGCTTCCAACGCGGCTTCGAGGCGGCAATGCCCGAACTGCGCGCCGCGGCCGGCTGACCGGAAGGAATCATGTAGGATGGGTGGAGCGGAGCGATACCCATCGCCCGCAAAATGATGGGTTTCGCCAGCTCAACCCATCCTACGGCTACGGCGTTGAAGCAAGGACAGTCTCGATGAGCGACCACACCCACACCGACTGGAAACACAACGGGGTCAAGGTCGTCCCCGGCGACCAGCTCGACACCAATACCGCGCAAACTCCGGGGATGAACCGCGCCGCGGCGATCAATTTCGCCCGCGTCGGGGCGCAGAAGATCTGGGCCGGCACGGTGCATATCCACGCCAACGCCAAGACCGGCGCACACCATCACGGCGCGCTCGAAAGCGTCATCTATGTGCTGAAGGGCAAGGCGCGGATGCGCTGGGGCGAGCACCTTGAATATGTCGCCGAGGCCAACCCCGGCGATTTCATCTTCATCCCGCCCTACGTGCCGCACCAGGAGATCAACGCCTCGTCGGACGAGACGCTCGAATGCGTTCTGGTGCGCAGCGACAACGAGGCGGTGGTCGTCAATCTCGACATCGAGCCGGTCGAGAAGCCCGAGCAGGTTCTCTGGGTCGACCCGATCCATAAAAAATAAGATCGGCTAGAACCGGCGGAACGTGCGCTCGACCTTGGCGAGAAAGCGCGTCGTGTCGGCCGAATTCTTCGATTCAATACTGTACAGAGTAAGGAACCGGGTCTTCACGTGCCGGGTGCACAGGCCGCGGATTCCGGTGTGGATCACCCCGCGCACCGGATCGCGCAGCACCAGCTTGATCAGCCACCACGGCGAGCCGTAGGTGGTGACGACGCCGAGCTTCTTGATCCGGTGCAGGCCCGGCTCGATCTTGCCGCCGGTGTGCAGGTGGAACGCCACGCCGTTGATCCAGACCCGGTCGAAATAGCCTTTGAGGATCGCCGGCATGCCCCACCACCAGACCGGGAAGCACAACACCACGGCGTCGGCGGCGCGCAGCCGCTCGACGTGGCTCTCGACCGCCGAGAGATCGGGGTTCGCGGTGTTGTGAGCCCGGCGCTCGTGCGGCGTCATCACCGGATCGAAGCCCATCGCGTAGAGATCGCAATCGTCGACCTCGTGGCCGGCCTCGCCGAGCGCGGCGACGACCGCCTTATGCAAGGCAGCGGCGAAACTGTCGGCGAGAGGATGGGCAAAGAGCACGAGGACGCGCATCGACGATCAGCCTCGATTCCTGATTTCCCGGCGGAAACTCATGCTAGCATTCGGCAAGACACGAAGGAGGAACGCCATGCGCGGGGTTGTGTTCACCGGCGATCGTCAGCTCGAGTTGATGAATTTTCCGGATCCGACGCCGGAGCCGGACGAGGTCGTCATCGAGATGAAGGCCTCGGGGATGTGCGGCAGCGACCTGCACCAGTACCGCCGCCCGCGCGCCGGGGGCGACACCGGCGGCCTCGCCGCGCCGAGCGAGCCGACCATCGCCGGGCATGAGCCGTGCGGCATCGTCGCCGCAATCGGCAGCGCGGTCAGCCCGGCCCAGACGCGGGTCGGCCAGCGCGTCATGGTGCACCATTACAAGGGCTGTACGGTCTGCGGCCATTGCCGCTCCGGCTGGGCGCAGCTCTGCCAGGAGGTGCCGGTCACGATCTACGGCAACAACGGGCATGGCGGGCACGCGGCCTATATCAAGGTGCCGGCGTTTACCGTCGTGCCGCTCCCCGACGAATTGTCGTTCACCACCGGCGCGGCGATCTCGTGCGGCACCGGCACCGCCTATGGAGCGCTGCGCCGCATCCGGCTCAGCGGCAACGACACCATCGCGATCTTTGGCCAAGGGCCGGTCGGGCTCTCGGCGACGCAATTGGCGGCGGCGATGGGCGCCCGGGTCATCGCGCTCGACGTCAGCGAGGAGCGGCTCGAGCGGGCCAAGGAGTTCGGCGCGGCCGAGACCGTCAACCCGCGCTCGAACGACCCGGTCGGCGCGATCAAGGACCTTACCCACGGCTACGGCGCCGAGTTCACCCTCGACACATCATCGCAGCCCGAGGGCCGCATCGCCGCGGTGCGCGCGACCAAGGTATGGGGCACGACCTGCTTTGTCGGCGAGCGCAACCAGGTGACGATCGATGTCAGCCCCGACATGCTGCGCAAGCAGCTGACCATCGTCGCATCCTGGACCTTCTCGTCGATCGGCCAGGAGGAATGCGCCCGCTTCGTCGCCGACCGCCGGATCGATGTCGAGGGCCTGTTCACCCATCGCTGGAAGCTCGACCAAGCCGACGAGGCCTACAAGCTGTTCGACACCCAGACCACGGGCAAGGGCGTGTTCTTGATGTGAGGTATACGTGACTGCCGAAATGTCAAAGACGGTCGCAGCTGCTCCAACGCCGCAGACAGCGACCGACCCTTCGACCGGTCCGCTGCCGTTACCGCAGCCCGGCTCGCGCCGGAGCAGAGCGATTACCTTTTTCGTTGGCGTAATCATCTTTGCTATCCCGCCGCCGAGGGCGATCGCGGCAGTTGCAGGCGATTTAGTTCAGATTGTTGTTCTCTTGACCGCAATAACCATCCCGCTCATCGTTCTCCGTGCCTCGAACGATTGGGGGCATATTAATAAGCTCGGTTCAAAAATATTCGAAAATGTAAGCAAACGACGAGATGAGATTGTCGAAATTCTGATTGCAAATATGGTCCGTTTCGGATGGTCGATGTTGTTACTTATATTATCTAAAGTTCTTTTTACCTGGTTTGCAGGAAAACAGTGGCACGTATTATTGATCTGCCGTTCATCGGATGGCTTAGCCGGTGGGATTTTGTTTTTCTCGATAAACAAAGCAAGATTTCTGGTGACCGCAATTCGACATGCCGTGTGGGATACTTGGACTAAGAGCATAATGGATGGAATCCCCTCAAATCCGAGCATTAAGGTTGGCGTGCCCGAGACCAGACTAGATGAGGTAATCCGATGAACGATGTGATGACGAAAACCAAACCCGCGGCGCCGACCGCGACGACGCCGGGCATGAAAGGCGCGGACAAGCTCACCGCCTTGGCGTCGCGCTATGTCGATGTCGACGATTTGCCGTGGAAGCCGACCCCGTGCCCCGGCATCGAGATGAAGGTGCTGGTCGAGGACCCGGCGACCGGGCTGTTGACCGCGCTGTTCCGCTGGCAACCGGGCGCCGAATTGGCGCTGCACGAGCATGTCGAGATCGAGCAGACCTTTGTTCTCGAAGGCAGCCTCGCCGACGCGGAAGGCGAGGTCACCGCCGGCAATTACGTCTGGCGCCCCAAGGGCAACCGCCATACCGCGCGCTCGCCGAACGGCGCGCTGGTGCTGTCGATGTTCCTGCGCCCGAACATCTTCCTCGGCGGCGACAGCGAAGGCGTGAAGTTGCGGTAATTCATAGCTCCGCATCCCGGCGAAAGCCGGGACCCACTCTTCGACCGCTCGAACAGCGGGCAAATGGGCCCCGGCTTTCGCCGGGGGAGCGAAAAAGGCGGTCGCAATGCCAAAATCCAAAATCTTTCCCAGCTTCGACGCCGCGGTCGCCGACATCCCGGACAATGTGACGGTCGGGTTTGGCGGGTTCGCGGTCGTCGGCATGCCGGTCAACCTCTACGGCGCCTTGGCGAAGCAGGGGGCGAAGGGCCTCATTTGCGTGTCGAACGGCACGCGCGGCGGCGCGACCCTGCCCGACGACGCGCCCGACATGGGCTGGCTGATCAAGAACGACCAGGCAAAGAAAGTGATCTGCGCCTTCACCGCGCCGACCCGCGCCTCGCAGAAACTGATCTTCTCCGAATATTACGAGAGCGGACGGATCGACGCCGAGCTGGTGCCGCAAGGCACGCTCGCCGAGCGCCTGCGCGCCGCCGGCGCCGGCATTCCGGCGTTCTACACGCCGGCCGCGGTCGGCACCGAATTGGCCGAGGGCCGCGAGACACGCGTCTTCAACGGCCGCGAGTACCTGCTCGAAGAGGCGCTGCCGCTCGATTACGCCTTTATCCGCGCCCAGCAGGCCGATGCGTTCGGCAATCTCCGCTTCCGCCGGGCGCAGCGCAATTTCAACCCGCTGATGGCGATGGCCGCCACGGTGACGATCGTCGAGGTCGAGGAGGACATCCTGCCGCTGGGCGCGATCGACCCGGACGACGTCCACCTGTCGGGTATCTTCGTGCACCGCCTGGTTAAGGTGCCGCCGGCGCCCGAAGGCTGGTGGCCGATGCGCCCCGCCGAGATCGCCGCCCGCGCGACCGCACGGTAAAAAGAAACGCTTTACCGCAAAGGGCGCAACGGACGCGCAAAGGACGCGATGGATGACGATCGAGGAGGTAGGCCACGGTGTCATTGGCGCAGCCTTGAAAATTCACTCGGTCGTCGGCCCGGGTTTGCTCGAAAGTGCTTACGAGACTTGCTTGCTCTACGAACTCGAAAAGCAAGGTTTGCGCGTCCGTAGCCAGGTGATTGTCCCGATCCATTATGAGGAGCTGATCGTCGATAACGGCTACCGGATAGATATTCTTGTGGAGGATGCCGTCGTCATCGAACTGAAAGCCGTGGCCGCGATCCTTCCGGTGCATCGCGGGCAATTGCTGAGCTATCTCCGCCTCGGCGGCTTCAAGTTGGGTTTCCTGATGAATTTTCAGGTCGCGCATCTGCGCGACGGTATTGTGAGGATGGTCAACGGGCTCTGAACGTTTGCGTCCATCGCGCAACCATCGCGACCTTTGCGGTAGGGAGTTATTTTTCCATGAGCGACACCAAAGGCCTCACCCGCCAGCAGATGTGCGACCGGCTGGCGATGGAGTTCGAGGACGGCTGGATCGTCAATCTCGGCATCGGTATCCCGACTTTGTGCTCGAACTGCGATTTCGGCGACAGGGCGATCGTCTTCCATTCCGAGAACGGCGTTGTCGGTTACGGCGCATTGGCCGCGCCGGGCAAGGAGGACATGCACCTCGTCAACGCCGGCGGCCAGCATGTGACGATGAACCCGGGCTCGGCGATCGTGCACCATGCCGACGCGTTCGGGATGATCCGCAGCGGCCGCATCGACGTGACGGTGCTCGGCGCCTACGAGGTCGCCGCGAACGGCGATTTCGCCAACTGGAAGATGGCCGGACAGAAGGGCGGCGGCATCGGCGGCGCGATGGACCTCGCGGCCTGCGCCAAGCACGTCTTTGTCGCGATGGAGCAGGTGACGCGCAGCGGCCGCCCGCGCCTGGTCGAAAGCTGCGCGATCCCGGTAACCGCCAAAGGCGTCGTCGATCTGGTCATCACCAATTACGGGCTGTTTGCGATCACGCCCGGAGGCATGGCGCTGCGGGAGATCGCGCCTGGCGTCTCGGTCGGCGAAGTCAAGGCGACGACCGGGTGCAATCTGATCGTGCCGAGCGAGGTGCCGCCGGTCCGGCTGCGCGAGTAGCCGATCGAGGTTTTTTGGAGGGGTGGGGCATGAGCGCGAGGGGAGTGGTGCGTGCGGGGACGCGGCCGACGCGGCCGGCGGCGGCGGACAATTTCACCGGAATCGTCTGGGCCGACATCGTGATGGTCGGCGAGAAGCCGTCGCGGATGCGCGCGACGATGTACAATTTCAACCCCGGCGGCCGGACCAATTGGCACAGCCACCCGGTCGGACAGACGCTTTACTGCACCGCCGGGATCGGCCGCATCTGCTTCAAAGGCTTGCCGCCGCAGATCCTGGAGCCAGGGGACACGGTGACGATCCCGCCCGATACCTGGCACTGGCACGGCGCCGCGCCCGACCGTTTTTTCGCCCATCTGGCGATGATGGAGGTCGACGACGAGGGCAACGGCACCGCCTGGTGCGAGCCGGTCAGCGAGGCCGACTACAACGCGCCGGCGGTCGCCGACTGAGCCGTTACTGCGCGCCGCGCGCTAGGCCGCCACCTTGACCAGTTTGTGGATCACCCGGCGCTTCGCCGGCACCGGGCCGGTGGCGTAACGCTCCCACGAACGGCCCGACAATTCGCCGACATAGATGTTGCCCTTGCTGTCGACGCTGATCCCGTGCGGCGAGGTGAACTGGCCGGGCTCGATGCCGGCATGCGGCTTGCCGAGCCGCGCCATCACCTGATGGTCTTTTGTCGTGTGGATGCTGACGCGCGGGCCGATATTCGGCCAGTTGCGGTTGATCTCGCCCTGCGGGCCGCCTTCGCCGATATAGCAGAGCGGCGCCGACTGACCATGAACCGGGCCGCGTCCCAGGCACATGCCGTTGGGCCGGTGCAGGTAGTTCCACTGCGTCTCCCACTTGCCGTCGCCGTCGAAGATCTGGACGCGATGGTTCTCGCGGTCGGCGACGTAGAGCCAGCCGTCCGGGTCGCAACAGATATTGTGCGGGATGTTGAACTGGCCGGGATCGGTGCCGGGTTCGCCCCAGGACGCCAGCCTCTTGCCGCCCGGCGTGTATTTGTGGATGCGCGCGTTGCCGTAGCCATCGGAGATGTAGAGGTAGTCGCCCTGCGGCGACAGCGCGGTATGGGTGCAGCGATGGAACGGCTCGCCCGACATGTAGGGCGCCGGCTTGCCGGGCACGCCGAGGGTCAGCAGCACCTTGCCGTCGAGCGTGCAGTGGCGCACCGAATGGTCGCCGTCGTCGGTCAGCCAGATCGTGTCGTCGGGCGCGACATGGACGCCGTGCGGGCGGGTGAACACTCCCTCGCCCCAGGTGCGCAGCAAATTGCCCTCGCTGTCGAACACCGCGACCGGGTGGTCGCCGCGATTGAAGGCGTAGACCTGGTCCTTGCTGTCGACCCCGACCGCGGCGACGTCGCCGAGCACGATCTCGGCAGGAATTTTCGCCCAATTCTCGTTGACCTCGAACGTGTATTGGCCGCCGCCGAGCCGGACCGCCGTCATGTCTTCCTCCGCTGAATTTTTCCGCAGCTCAAGCCGCCTTCGCTGCGGCGCCCGCGGCGCGGCGCCGCGCCAGCACCGTTTTTTCGGCGACCCGGCCGAACAAATGGTAGCCCGAACCACCTTCGGCGAGGAGTTCGAGGAACGCGTCGGGATCGGTAATCGTTACCCCGCCGAGATAGTCGGCGCCGCGCGCGAGGAACGCGTCGGGCAGCAACCCGACCGTCGGCCCGACCACGGTGACCCAAGCCTCGGGCCGCGCCCACGACAGCAGCTCCTCCAGCGTGTCGTTGAGCAGCGTCGTGCCGGTGACCAACAGCACATCGGCCTGCGGCACCACCTCGCGCGCCATCTCGGCCGGGCGGAAGAACGGCATCTCCTCGGCCTTCAAGGTGTCGGGGTCCCTTTCGAGCACGAGGAAGGGCTGGTTGCGGCGCTTCAGCTCCTTGAGGAACGGCACGAACGCGCCGACGACGACGGTGAGGTCGTTGGGCCGGAAAATGTTGGCTTCGAACGCGTCGACGCCGCGCAGCAGCTCGACGGCCGGGTTGGGACGGCGCTCCCAGCACAATTCGGCGAGCGCGTTGACCGCGGCGATGCCGACGCCGCGGCGGATGCCGTGGTCGGAGAACGCTTCCGTCATCGCGTCGCGGGCGGGCTTGCCCTTGAGCTTGCCGGGGAACGGCATCGCCATCGCCGACGAGGGGCAACACACCGCCTCGGGGATCGTTTTGATCGGCGTCGCGCAGGCGCCGGCATGGCCGGTCGTCAGCTTGACGCCGGTGAAGAACAGCCCGATCACCGCGCGCTCGACCGCGATGGCGTCAAGCTCCGCCCCGAGAATGTCGGTGACGGCGGCGATGGTCTCGGCCAAGATGGAGCCCTGCACGACATGACCTCATTTCGATCTGCGCGGTGTTCGCAGCATAGCACCGCCCTATCACGGAGTATCCCCATGCCCACGACTTCGAGCGGCCTCATCTACACCGATAGCGTGGTCGGCGCCGGCGACGAGGCCGCCTCCGGCAACAGCGTCTCGGTCCACTACACCGGCTGGCTGCAGGAGCCGGGCGGGCAGAAGGGCAAGAAATTCGACAGCTCGGTCGATCGCGGCCAGCCGTTCGGTTTCCGCCTCGGCGCCGGCCAGGTGATCCGCGGCTGGGACGAGGGCGTCGCCGGGATGAAGGTGGGCGGCAAGCGCACCCTCATCATCCCCTCGGAGCTCGGCTACGGCGCGCGCGGCGCCAGCGGCGTTATCCCGCCGAACGCGATCCTGATCTTCGACGTTGAGCTGCTCGGGGTGTAGCTACCGTCCCTGGAAATTCGGCAGGCGGCGGTCGGCCATCGCCTTGATGCCTTCGCCGAAATCCTCGGTGCGGCGCAGCCAGTCCTGCTCGACGAGCTCGCGCTCGGTCGCCGCCTCGATGGCGTCGACCAGGCCGCGGCGCATCGTCTCGCGGGTCGAGACCACCGCCAGCGGGGCGGATTGCGCCATTTCGAGGGCCAGCGCCTGCGCGGCGCCGCGCACCTCGGCCTGCGGCACCAACAGGTCGGCGAGGCCGATGCGCACCGCCTCGTCGCCCGGGATGCGGCGGCCGGTGTAGAACAGCAGCGCCGCCTGCTGCTCGCCGACCAGGCGCGGCAGGGTCGCGGTCAGCCCGAAGCCGGGGTGGAAGCCGAGCCGGTTGAAATTGGCGCTGAACCGCGCCTCGCTGCAGGTGACGCGGAAATCCGGCACCAGCGCCAGGCCGAGCCCGCCGCCGATTGCGGCGCCGTGGACCGCGCCGACGATCGGCTTTTTGGTGCGGAAGAGGCGGCTCGCCTCCTTGTAAAGGTGCTTGCCGTGGCGGCTGCGCGAGCCTTCGTTGACCGTGCCGGTATCCATCCGCTTCGAGAAATCGGCGCCGGCGCAAAACGAGCGGCCCTCGGCGCACAGCACGATGGCGCGGCAGGTATCGTTGGCGTCGAGCCGCTCGAACGCCTCGCCGATCTCGGCGATGAGGTCGCTGTCGAAGAAATTATGCGGCGGCCGCCGCATCTCGATCGTGGCTACGTTTCCGTCGAGGCTGACGGCGATATCGCGATAGGTGCCTAGATCGCTCATGGGATGCTCCTTTGTCGAACCACGGAGGCACGGAGATCACGAAGAAAAAACAGAATGCTTTGACGCGAAGGACGCGATGGTTACGCAAAGGACGCGAAGGCGATTTTACCGGCGCGAAGCGCCATAAATTACAATGAGGCAGTGAGATTCAGTGGCTCGATACCTCACTGTCTCACCGTCTCATTGTGGAAAATTATTGGGCGCAGCGCGCCCGAAAGATAGGCCTTTGCGTTCTTTGCGTAACCATCGCGTCCTTTGCGGTAAATCGTTCTTCGTGTTCTCCGCGCCTCAGTGGCGAATTAGGTTTTAACGATCAGCGCGTCGACGATACTCAGTCCCTCGCCGGCTTCGTGGACGATGACTGGGTTCAAATCGATCTCGGCGATCCGGTCGGCGTGGTCGGCGGCGAAGCGCGACAGCGCGACCATCAGCTCGGCGAGCGCCGCCTTGTCGGCGGGCCGCGCGCCGCGCACGCCGTCGAGCAGCGCCGCGCCCTTCAATTCCCCGATCAGCGCCAGCGCATCCTCGCTGTCGAGCGGCACCGGGGCGAAGGCGACATCCTTCAGCACCTCGACATGGATGCCGCCGAGCCCGACCATCAGCATCGGCCCAAAGACCGCGTCGCGGGTGATCCCGAGGATCATCTCCTGGCCGCGCTGCGCCATCGCCTGGACCAGCACGCCGTCGATTTTGGCGTTGGGCGCCGCAGCCCGCGAGCGCGCCAGCACATCGCGGTAGCCCTCGCGCACCGAGGCGTCGCCGCTGAGGCCGAGCAGCACCGCGCCCGCCTCGGTCTTGTGGGCGATGTCCGGCGACTGCACCTTGAGCGCGACCGGCCCCCCGAGGCGCATCGCCGCCTCGCTCGCGTCGTCCTCGCCGGTGGCGAGAAATTCGGGCACCCGCTTGACGCCGTAGGCGGCGAGCAGCGCCTTGGCCTGGAATTCGGTCAGCACCTTGCCCGACTCGGCGAGAGCCTTGCCGACCGTGTCGCGCACCGAGGCGGTTGTCGCCTGCGGCGCGACGCGGCGCGCGAGGCGCTCGCGGAAGCGGCCGTAATCGGCGAGCGCCTTGATCGCCCGCGCGCAGCTCGGCATCGAGGTGTAGCAGGGGATGCCGAATTCGGCGAAGGCGGCCATCGCCCCCGGCGACGCGGTGGTGTAGGTCGCCATCAGCAGCGGCTGCGCGGTTTCGGCGACGATGCCGGCGAGTTCCTCGGCGCGCTTGCGCGCGGTGGTCTCGTTCGCCACCGACGAGATCAGGAGGACCGTGTCGATGCGCCGCGATTGCCGCACCAGCTCGACGATCGGTTTGTAGCCGACCTCGCCGATCGCCTGCGCGGTGGCGTCGATCGGGTTGAGCGCCGAGGCGTAGGACGGCAGCATCGCCATGATCTTGGCCTGGAGGTCGGCTTCGAGCTCGGGCACTTCGAGACCGTGCGCCGACAATATGTCGGCCATCCATACCGCGCTGCCGCCCGAGCCGGTGATGATCGCGACGCGGTTGCCCTTGGGCAATTTGCAGAACGCGAAGGCGGCGGCGACATCGAGCATGTGGTCGAGGTCCTCGCCGCGGACGATGCCGTGATGGCGGAAGACCGCGTCGTCGATCGCCCCCGATTGCGCCAGCGCGCCGGTATGCGAGGCGGCGGCGCGGCGGCCGGCGTCGGAGCGGCCGACCTTGGCGACGATCAGCGGCTTGCCGGCCCGCGCCGCCTGGTCGGCAACCGCGCGGAACCGCGCCGGCTGGCGGATGCCTTCGAGATAGACGAGAAAGATGTCGGCCGCGCCCGACTCCAGCGCCGCCTCGATGTAGTCGTGCGCTTCGAGCACGGTCTGGTTGCCGGAGCTGACCTGGGTGGTGAATTTGAGCTGGCGCGACTGGCCGCGGCTGAGGAACGAGAAGGTGAGCGCGCCCGACTGGCACGACACCGCGATCGGCTTCGCCAAGCTGCCCTCGGGCAGCAGCGGCTTGGAGAAGTCATGGAACACCGGGCTGAAGGTCGCGACCAGCGGACGCAGCGGGTTGACGAGGCCTTCGGAATTCGGCCCGCAGATCGCCATGTCGAGCCGCGCCGCGAGCGCCCGCAACTCGGCGTCGCGCCGGGCCGCCGCCTCGCTCTTCTCCTCGCCAAAGCCGGAGCTGATGATCACCGCCGCCGGGATGCCGCGCGCGCCGCATTGCTCGATCGTCGAGATCACATGCGCCGCCGGCACGACGATGATTGCGAGGTCGACCGGCTCGGGGAGGTCGGCGACGCTCTTATAGGCCTTGTGGCCGAGAATTTCGCTCTGGCTGCGCGTCACCGGGTAGATCGGCCCGTCGAAACCGTGCCCGATGAGCTGCTTGGTCAGACGCCCTTCGTCGGACGCCGCGCCGACGATCGCGAGGCTTTTGGGGGAGAGCAGCGGTCGGAGGTCAGGCATGTGCTACTCGTGCTGCAAAACGGCGCTGCGTCCTTCGAGGCGCCTGGCGGCGCACCTCAGAGCTCTCAGGATGAGGACCCTTCCTGCATGGCATCACTAAACGGTCCTCATCCTGAGGTGCTTTGCGAAGCAAAGCCTCGATGGACGCACGATCGGCAATCCAGCATCACCGCAGCCCCAACCCGCGCGCGATGATGCCGCGCAGGATTTCGCGGGTGCCGCCTTGGATGGTCAGCTTGGGCGCGATCAGGGTGGTGTAGTTGAGCGCCTGCTCGAAGCGGTCGTCGTTGCTGTCGGGGTCGGAATCGCCGCGCACCGGCGCCATCAATCGCACCTTGTTGGGCAGCGCCTGCTCGAAATTGGTGCCGAGATCCTTGACGATCGAGGCTTCCGCCGCCGGCGTCTTGCCGGCCTGCAGCATGCCGGCGACCGACAGCGACATGCGCCGCATCGTCGCCAGATGCGCCACCTCGCGGCCGATGCCCTCGGCCTGGCGCTCGCTCGGCTCCGGCCCGACGACGCGGATCAACTCGACCAGGCTCTGTAGGGTTTCGAGCCAGCGGTCGGGGCCGCTGCGCTCGTAGGCCAATTCGGCGCTCGCCTGCTTCCATGCCATGTCCACTTCGCCGATCATGTTGAGGTCGGGCACGAACACGTCGTCGAAGACGACCTCGTTGAAATCGTGCGCGCCGGTGAGGTTGATGATCGGCCGGATGGCGATGCCCGTCGACTTCATGTCGATGAGAAACTGGGTGAGGCCGTGTCGGCGGTTCTCCGGGGTGGAGTTCGAGGTGCGCAAGAGGCCGATCATGTAATCGGCCTGGTGCGCGTTCGAGGTCCAGATCTTGCGGCCGTTGACCAGCCAGCCGCCATCGGTCTTGGTCGCGCGGGTCGAGGCGGCGAACACGTCCGAGCCGGAATTCGGCTCGCTGAGGCCGATGCAGAAGCACAATTCGCCCGAACAGATGCGCGGGACGATGTCCTTCTTCACCGCGTCCTGGCCGTAGCGCAGCAGCACCGGGCCCGATTGCCGGTCGGCGGTCGAATAGTGGCGGGTCGGCGCGCGGTGCGCCAGCATCTCCTCGGTGACGACATAGCGTTCGAGCTGGCTGCGGCCCTGGCCGCCGTATTCCTTCGGCCAGGTCATGCCGATCCAGCCCTTGGCCCCGACCTTGCGGGCGAAGGCGGCGGCGTTGTCGCCGCGCCGGCCGCTCGGGCTGAACGTGCCGGCCTCCATCTCCTCTTTGAGGAAGGCGCGGACCTCCTGGCGCAATTCCTTGCACTCGGGCGGCAGCTCGACCGGATCGAATTGGAAAATGTTGGCCATTATCTCCCCACGATCCCCTATCTCACGATCCCTGCGTCACGAACGGCCACAGCGCGTCGGCGCCCTGCGCCGCGACCATGCGGCCCAGGCGCTCGGCCCACAGCGTCTCGTTGCCGAATTCCTCGCGCCAGCCCCAGAGGCGGCGCGTCGAATGGTGCAGCGTGTGCTCATAGGTAAAGCCCATCGCGCCATGCACCTGGTGCGCGATCGCGGCCCCCGCGCCGGCCGCATCGCCGACCCGCAGCTTGGCGATCGCCACCTCGGCGGCGACGATGTCGCCGGCGACGCCGTGCTCGGAAATGGCTTCGGCCGCGCCGTCGGCGGCGGCGCCGGCGGCGGCGACCTCGCCGGCGAGGTTCGCGAGGTTCTGCTGCACCGCCTGGAACTTGGCGATCGGCCGGCCGAACTGCACGCGATCCAAGGAGAACTGCACCGACTGCTCGAGGATGCGCTCGAGCGCCCCGGCCATCTGTTGCGTGCGGGCGGCGGCGGCGATCAGGGTCAGCTTCGCGGGATCGAGACCCGGCGCCGGCCCGACCGAGATTGCGGTCGCGCCGTCGAAGCTCACCGTGTCGCGCGGCTCGCCGGAAAGGCCGACGCCGGGGCTGATCGACAGCCCCTCGGTCTCGACCAGCGCCACGACCGGCTGGCCGTTCCGCGTGGCGACGACCGCGATGTGCCTTGTGTCGCGGGCGTACGGCACGTGCCGCACCCGGCCCGCGAGCCTGCCGTCGGCGGCGATGGTGATGTTGCCGTCCTCGTGGACCGGGGCGATCGTCATCGGTCCGGCGGGTGCGGCGATCTTGGCTTGCGCCAGGAGCCAACCGGCGAGCAGGGTCTCGGCGAGCGGCACCGGCGCGGCGAACCGCCCGGCGACGCGCAGCACCGCGAAGCCGTCGGCGATCTCGGCCCCGGCGCCGCCGAACGCGTCGGGAACCCAGGTCAGCGGCAGCCCTGATTCTTCGAGCGCGTCCCACAGCGCCGCCGGCCACTCACCCTTCTCGGCCTGATTGACCGTCTCGGCCTCGCACAAATCCTGAAAAATCCTGGTCGCCGTGTCGGTGATGATCGAATCGGCCATGTCTTCTCCCCGCGGCGCTGCGGCGATCGAACCAGAACCCCGCCGGCTTGACAAGCGCGCCCGGCCGCGCCGCTCCCGTCCACGGCCGAAATCCGCGTCTGCTGAGGCCGTTAGCGTGTAATCTGCGCGCCATGCTGGCTTTGAGCGTGCTCGACCAATCGCCGGTGCGGCAGGGGGTGACGCCGCGCGATGCGCTGATGGAGACGATCGAACTGGCGCGCCATGCCGAGGCGCTCGGCTATCGCCGCTATTGGCTGGCCGAGCACCACGCTACCCCGGCGCTGGCGGGCAGCGCGCCCGAGATCATGATCGCCCGCATCGCCGCCGAGACCAGCCGCATCCGCGTCGGCTCGGGCGGGGTGATGCTGTCGCATTACAGCTCCTTGAAGGTGGCCGAGCAGTTCCGCATGCTGGAGACGCTCCATCCCGGCCGCATCGACCTCGGCATCGGTCGCGCCCCGGGCAGCGACCAGTTGACCGCCGCGGCCTTGGCGCACGGGCCGGGCGCGCTCGGGATCGAGCATTTCCCGAACCAGATCGCCGACCTCATCGGCTATCTCGAGCACACGATCCCCAGCGACCACCCGTTCTCGCGCATCCAGCTCAGTCCCGATGGGGAGACCCTGCCCGAGATCTGGATCCTCGGGTCGAGCGACCAGAGCGCGATCTTCGCCGCCTATTTCGGCCGCGCCTTCTCGTTCGCGCATTTCATCACCGACGAGGGCGGCGCCGATATCATGGCCGTCTACAAGGCGCGGTTCCGCCCGTCGCCCCATCTCGCCGCGCCGCGAGCCAGCATCGGCGTGTTCGCGATCTGCGCCGAGAGCGAAGAGCGCGCGCAATACCTCGCCGTCAGCCGCGACCTGTCGCGGCTGCGCCAGCGCCAGGGCATCCTCAAGCCGTTCCCGCCACCCGAGGAGGCGCTCGCCCATCCCTATACCGACATCGAGCGGCGGGTCGTCGAGCACCACCGCCGCCGACAGATCGTCGGCACCCCCGGCCAGGTCAAGGCCGGGCTCGAAGACCTCGCCGAACGATACGGCGTCGACGAGATCGTCGTGCTGACGATCACCCACGACTACGAGGCGCGCAAACGTTCCTATACCCTGCTCGCCGAGGCGTTCGGACTTGAAAGGCTGGCCGTCGGATGTTCATGAAGCTGATCGTCGCGGTGCTGGTGCTGGTCGGGCTTGGCCTGGCGGTGCGGATCTACATGAGCCGGCCGTCCGAAAACGAATTGCGGCCGGACGAACGCATCGCGATCCGCGAGCTGCGCGACCCGATCCCCGGCAACGCCTTTCTCGCCTGCCCGCCGAATTATTGCCAGGCGACGGCGGCGGCGAGCCCGGCCTTCGCGCTGCCGGTCGACCGCCTCGCCGCGCTCTGGACGCAGCTCCTGGCGGGCGAACCGAACATCGTCAAGGTCGCTGCCCAGCCGGACCAGAACCGGCTGGTGGTGATCCAGCATACGTCCGTGTTCGGCTTTCCGGACATCGTCACGGCCGAGTTCGTCGCGCTTGGTCCCGACCGGTCGAGCCTTGCCGTCTACAGCCGGGCGCGCTACGGCAGCGGTGATTTCGGGACCAACCGCCGGCGCGTCAGGGCGTGGCTGAGCCAGCTCGAGAGCTTGGCTGACATAGTGGTGCCCGACGGCACCCCAGCGGCGCCGGACGCAGCGTCGAAATAGCGTCCGGCGCGGAAAAACCCACAGGCATTGCGCGCCTAGTCTAGTAGAGGCCGCCGGTACCTCTGAGCACGACGGTCGGCGGCGGCAGCACGGTGCCCATCGGCAACCGGGCATTGACGCTGACCAGCGGCGCGCCGGGCGGCATGCCCGCATCGCCCATCTCGCCGGCATCCGGGTCGGCGGCGATCTGCGCCTCGCCGCGGCCGCCGCCGCTGCCGCTGCCGGGCTCGGTGCCGGGGCGGAAGGCTTCGAGGATCGCATCCTTGTCGCTCGCGACCGTGCCCTGGCCGCTGATCGAGTTGACCAGCACCATACTGGCGCCCGGCGCGTCGGGGAACGGCAGCGCCGGCGCGTTCTTCAACGCGTCGGCCATGAAGTCGCGGAACACCGGCGCCGCGACATTGCCGCCGGTCTCGCCGTCGCCCAGGGTGCGCGGTATGTCGAAACCGACAAAGGCGCCGGCGGCGATATCGGGCGAGAAGCCGACGAACCAGGCGTCGAGCCAATCGCTCGAGGTGCCGGTCTTGCCGGCGATCGGCTTGCCCACGTCCTTGACCTTGATGCCGGTGCCCTGCTGCACGACGCCTTCCATCATCGAGATGATCTGATGATCGGCGACCTGGTCGATGAGCGGGTCGGGCTTGTTGGCCTTGTAGTAGATCGGGTTGTTGGCGTAGCTCGCGCCTTTGAGCCAGATCATCGAGGGATCGGCGGCGCCCGCGGGATGATAGAGGCCGCCGGTGTCGGGGGCGTTGCGCGGCCCGGCGACGATAAAGCAGGCGGCGCAGGACCCGATCCCCTTCTGATAGATGATCTGTCCCTGGCGGTCCTGCACCAGATCAATGATCGACGGCAGCAGCCAATGCCCGCCATTGTCGAGCATCGAATACGCCGCGGTCATCCGGTAGAGCGTCGTGTCGCCGGCGCCCAGCGCCATCGAATAATAGAGCGGCATCTTGTCCATGATGCCGAACTCTTCGACCGTTTTGGCGATCGCCGGCAGCCCGATCACCGAGGCGAGCCGCGCCGTCGCCAAATTGCGCGAATGCACCAGCGCCTGGCGCAGCGTCGTCGAACCGACGTAGTTGCCTTCGTAGTTGACCGGGCTCCATTTGGGCAGTCCCGGCCCCTGGTCGAGCTCGATCGGCGCGTCCTGGATGATCGTCGACGGGGTATAGTCGCCCTGGAGCGCGGTGACGTAGACGAACGGTTTGATCGACGAGCCGGGCTGGCGTCTCGCCTGGACGGCGCGGTCGAACTGGCTGTCGCGGTAATCCCAGCCGCCAACCAGGGCAAAGGTCCGTCCGGTCTTGGGGTCCATCGCCACGAAGCCGCCGCTGACGTCCGGGATCTGGCGCAAACCGTAAAGCAGGGCGGCGGAAACCGGCCCGCGCTTGGCGTTGCCCGAAGCGCTGGAAGCGGGAGCGGCGGCGCCGAGCGGCTCGACCAGAACGAGGTCGCCCACGTTCAGCACTTCCTGCGCCCGGTACACCGCCGGGCCGAGCCGCTGGTCGGCGACGGTGCGCCGCGCCCAGGTCAGCTCGCTCAGCGGGATGCGGCCGATGGCGCCGCTCTTCAGCGCGATGTTGGCGCCCGAATTGTCGACGCTCGTCACCGCGGCAAGACGCCAATCGGGCATCGTCGGCGGCTCCGGGGTTGTAGTCAGCGAGGCCTCCGCCGCCGCGACGCTCGCCAGGTGCGCGACCGGCCCGCGCCAGCCGTGCCGCCGGTCGTATTCGACGAGCCCGGTGCGAAAGGCGTGCTCGGCCATCGCCTGGTAGGCCGGCACATAGCTCGTCCGCACGGTGAGACCGCCCTCGTAGACCTTTTTCTCGCCGAAACGGTCGATCAGTTCGCGCCGCACCTCCTCGGCGAAATACCCGGCCTGGACCGGTTCCGGCTGGGCGCGCGGGACCGCGTCGAGCGGCTGGTTCTTTGCCGCCTCGGCCTGGGAGGCGGTGATCCAGCCTTGTTCGGCCATGCCGTCGAGCACCCAGTCGCGCCGCGTCTTCGCCGCCTCGGGATGGCGCACCGGGTTGTAGTTGTTCGGCGCCTTGGGCAGCGCGGCGAGGAATGCCGTCTGGGCGACCGTGAGCTGAGCGAGCGGCTTGCCGAAATAGGTTTCCGAGGCCGTAGCGACGCCATAGGCCCCGGCGCCGAAATACATCTCGTTCAGGTAGATTTCGAGAATGCGGTCCTTGCTGAGCTGGTTCTCGATCCGGTAGGCGAGCAGCGCCTCCTTGACCTTGCGCGAGACCGAGACCTCGTTGGTCAACAGAAAATGGCGAACGAGCTGCTGGGTGATCGTCGACGCGCCGATCGGCCGCTGGCCCCGCCCATAGCGCATCAGGTCGGCAAACGCGGCGCGCAGGATCGACAGCGGGTTGACCCCGTTGTGGCTGTAGAAGTCGCGATCCTCGGCGGAGAGAAACGCCTGCACGACCACCGGCGGGATTTGCTTGAACGGAATGATCGTGCGGTTTTCGGTGGCGTATTCCGCCATGAAGCTGCCGTCGCCGGCATAGATTTTGGTGCCGGTCGCGGGCTGGTAGGTCAAAAGCTGCTGGTGGTCGGGCAGATCCTGGCTGAAATGCGCGATCGCCAGGGCGACGGCGCCGCCCGCGAAGACGGCGACGAGGATCACGATGACGAACAGCAGCTGCGCCAATCCGCGCAGAAAATTCGCTATCGCGCTTAGCACGACGCCACCGCGCAGGCGCCCAGGTAGCCGTAACATCGACGGTAAAATGCCATGCCGGTCCCCAGCGCCGCCAGAGCGCAATTTGAAGCGGGCGGCACCTCGGCAAACACGTCGCGGCGGGTATCATTCCCCGCGCGAATCTAAACCAAATTTTTACCGAGCCGGCTGTAGTAATTACTGACGGCGGGGTTTCCCTGCCCGCCGCAGGAGGCTCGCGATCGGCAATCCCGCGTTGCTGCACGGCGCGGTCGGATGCGAGGCCGTGGAGCTGTCGGCCTTCACCGATCCGCGGCTGGAGCAGGCCCATCATTATTGGCGCGGCAAGGCCGCCGGGCGCAGGATGCCCAGTCGCGCCGACATCGATCCGACCGAGATTCCCAAGCTCCTGCCGGACGTGATGCTGGTCGAGCGGCTCGACAATGGCCGCTACCGCTATCGCTTGATCGGCACCGAGAACACCAGTGCGCAGGGCGTCAACGCCACCGGCCGCTTCCTCGACGAGGTGCTGCCCGGGCCCGATTACGCCGCGCATGTGCTGCGCCTCTACGACAAATGCGTCGAGCAGCGGCGCGCGCTTTATTCCGAATGCCTGTTCTTCGCCCCCTCGCGCCGCGAGCCCGAGCGGCACACGAAAGTCCTCTTCATGCCGCTCTCGAACGACGGCGAGAGCGTCAACATGATCTTCGTGGTGCAAATCTTCCACTACATCGACAAGGCGACGCGCGAGCGCCATTTCGTCGAGGCGCGGGCCTACAAGGAAATTACCCACATCCTGGTGTAGGCACGCGGATTGGCGCCGTGCTGTTCCAGTTCTTCATGAACACGGTGATCGAAAGGCGCGCCTGAGAAATACGCCGCGGCCGGCGTACCGGCGGTATGACCGCCGCTAGGTGCCGACGAGACCCAGTTGGGGGCTCGACGGCTCGGCGAAGGTCCGCTTCGGGATGCGCCCGGCGAGCCGCGCAAAGCGGCCGCCCTCGACCCCGGCCCGCATCGCCGCCGCCATCCGGAGGGGGGCGTGCGATTTGGCGATCGCGGTGTTGACCAGGACGGCGTCGCAGCCCAGCTCCATCGCCAGCGCCGCGTCCGACGCGGTGCCGATCCCGGCGTCGAGCACCACCGGCACCGGACTGCGCGCGCAGATGAGCTCGATCGCCGCCGGGTTGGCGATGCCGCGCCCCGAGCCGATCAGCGACCCCAGCGGCATCACCGCGGCGCAACCGACATCGGCCAGCTTCTGGCAGGTCACGGGATCGTCGTTGCAATAGGGCAGCACGATAAATCCCTTGCGCACCAATTCGTCGGCGGCGGGCACCAGCTGCTCGACATCCGGGTAGAGCGTCTCGCGGTCGCCGATCAGCTCCAGTTTGACCCAATCGGTCTGCAGCGCCTCGCGCGCCAGCTCGGCGGTGAGGATCGCGTCGCGCGCGGTCACGCAGCCCGAGGTGTTGGGCAGCAGCCGGCAGCGCGGGCTCAACGCCTCGACCAGGCTCCCGCTATAGGAATCGAGGCTGATCCGGCGTATCGACATGGTCACCAGCTCGGCCCCGCTTGCCTCCAGCGAATCCAGCATGACCTGCTGGTTGGGATAGCCGGCGGTGCCGATAAAGAGCCGCGATTTGAGCGCGATTCCGGCGATCAGGAAGGGGTCGCTCTCCATGCTCGACATCCTAAAACAGGGTCTGCCCAGGGGGTCAACCAAGGATAGTACGGAAACGCGGGTTGCGCGGAACCCAAATCGTCGCCGAGGCACACGCCCTCGGTGAGGTGGAATAAAACAGCCGGAGAGGCGTTTTTTGCAAATCCCGAGGCATTGCGCCGCGCTTATGTTCCGACAGGTGGAGGAGTCATATGGATAAGAAGATCGCCGGTTTGCTCGGCACGGTCGCTGGCCTGGCAAGTGTCACCTCCGCGCAAGCTACAACCTCTCCTGGTTTCAACCTGTCGGATTCGCTGCAGGCGTCTTCTTATGCGGAGCTCCTTGCGCCAATCCCGAATGCCGTCGCGCTGCTAAAGGCTGACGATGCCGCTCGCGCGCAAAAAACGAAGCCTCGGGAGGGGGGTCAAATTGCTCAGGGATACTATTACCCCAATTACAATTATTACGGCAATTATTACAACCCCTATTACGGTCGCTATTACAATCCCTATTATCGTGATTATTACCCTCGTTACCGCAATCACCATCACCACCATCACCATCATCACCAGGATCGCTACTAGGCGATCGGGCTAAGCGGGGCGGAGCCGCCGGCCGGTCACGCGCGACGTTCGACTTCAAGCCGGCCGGAAAACCGAAACCCGCGACCCAAACCCGCGAAATCGATCCCCTTGGGGGCGGACATGAGACAGCCAGCGGCACGGCAGCGCTGATATGGCGGGGTCAATGTCGTCAGGGTGGGGTCATTCCCCACGAAGGCGCGCGGCACACTGCGGGAAGTCGCCCTGACATATCGGCGAACCATCCGGGTCGGCCTTGCGGCGGGATGTCCTCGAATGTGGGAGGGAACTGGCCGCCTCGAGGGCGAGTCGGTTTTTCCCATGGTGAGTGGGTGGCGTGTCTGGCCCGGGCGAATGCACCGGGGCCAGGGACAAATTTTCACCCGCCCTGCAGCGGGCGGACGATCTCGACCGCGTCGCCGGCGCTCAGTTCCAACGCGTCCCAGGCCGCGCGGCGCACTACCGCGCCGTTGATCGCGACGGCGAGAAACCGCGCGCCGGGATCGATCCCCCGCCCGGCGAGCAACTGCGCGACGGTGGTCGCCGCGACCTCCTCGTCGACGCCGTTGATCTTGACCCGCGTCATTGCGCCGCCGCGGCGACCGGCGCCGGCCGCGGCTTGTCGAGGCGCGCCCTATCGGAGCGCCGCGGGCCGGAGCGCTGCGGGCCGAAGCGCTGGGGATCGAAGGCCAGCGCCATGTCCGGCAGCCGTCCGGTGAGGATATAGGCGCTGACGACCGCGGCGCTGACCGGCGTCAACAGGATGCCGTTGCGGTGGTGCCCGGTCGCGATGACGAGCCCGTCGATGCCGCTCGGGCCCAGCATCGGCGCGTCGTCGGGCGAGCCCGGCCGGAACCCGACCCAGGTCTCGGCGATCGGCAATTCCTCGATCGTCGGCACCGCGCGCCAGGCGCCCTCGAGCAGCGCCAGCATCCCGCCGGCGGTGATCGTGGTGTCGAAGCCGCGTTCCTCGACCGTCCCGCCGACGATCAGCCGGCCGTCGTTGCGCGGCACCAGGTAGCCGCGCGGCAGCCACACCACATGGCGCAGGATCGGCGCCTTCGGGTCCATCTGCAGCGCCAGCATCTGCCCCTTGATCGGGCGCACCGGCGGCTGGTAACGCGCCGGAATGCCGCCGACCCCGCGCGACCACGCGCCGGCGGCGAGAACGACGATCTCGGCGTCGTCGCGGCCCCGCGCGGTCTCGACGCCGCGGGCTTGGCCGCCGGCGATCGCGACCTCCGCCACCGGGCAATGTTCGTGGATGTCGACCCCGGCGCCGCGACAGGCGGCGATCAGCGCGCGGGCCAGCGCGCGGTTCTCGACCTGGTGGTCGTTGCGGCTGAACACGGCGGCCGCGATGCCGGGCTTCAAATGCGGCTCGCGCCGCCGCGCCTCGCCGGCGTTCAGCCATTCGAGGTCGAGGCCGAGGCCGAGGCCCTGCTGGAATTCGTACGAATGCCGCAGCGTCTCGGCATCGTCGCGATTGAGGGCGACGACCAGCGTCCCTTCGTCGCGGTACTCGGCGGAAATCCCGGTCGCCGCCTCGAGTTCGCGCGCGAACTCGGGCCATAGACGCTGGCTTTCCAGCGTCAGCGGCAACAGCGGCTCCTCGCCCGGCTCGGTCTCCACCGCGGCGGCGAGCATCCCCGCCGCTGCCCAGCTCGCGCCGCGCCCGGCCTCGCCCTTGTCGTAGACGGCGACCCGGCAACCGGCCTGCGCCAGCCGCCAGGCGATGCCGAGCCCGATGACGCCGGCGCCGATGACGACGGTCTTCGGTCGATCCGATGCTGCGGTGTTTTGCGCGCTAATCACGGACTCCCTTCACCGGGACAGGCCCGGCCAGGTTCAGTGGGTCTGTTCTCAGCTGCCGGACTCGGGCGGACACGCCGCACCGCCGGGCAGCACCCCAGCCTCGCCCCAATTTTGGGCCGGGACCGAGGCGATGCAAGGGTTTTCTTTGCCAGAGCCCGCGAGCGCGCCGATGGTTAACCTTTCAGTGACCTTTTCGCGGCATTCTGGTTAAGACGCGCTTCCCTGGATGCGCGCTGCCCGCATGGGCATCCTCCCCTCAGCCTTGAGGCCGCCTCACTGGCGGCCTCCTTTTTTGCACGGTCGGCGCGACGGCTCCCGCCTATAGTAAAAGCGAAGCTGAGCGGGTGACGCATGATTCTGCGGGCGATGCTGCGAGCCACTGCCGTGGCCCTGGTCTTGTGCGGCGCGAAACTGACGGACCCAGCCTTGGCGGCCGGGGCGGGGACGCTGCGCGGCCAGATCGAGACCTACCTCAAGCGGCTCGGCGCCCTCCATTGGGACGGCGCCGACACATTCGACGTGCGCGATGACGGCGACGCGGCGGTCGCGGTCATTGCCAACGGGCGCTTTTCGGTCCGGAAAAACCCGGCCGATCCCAAACCGGCGGCGACGATCACGATCGATCGTCTGGAAATCCGCCGCAAACCCGCCGCGAGCGGCGGCGAGGTCGAGTTCGACGTCACCCTCCCGTCGCGCACGACGCTCGTCGCGGCCGACGGGACGGAGTTTACCCTGGCGCTGACCGACCCGGCCGCCAGCGCGGTGGTCGAAGAGCCGGACGACCGCTACCGCAGCCTCAGCGCGAGTTTCGCCGGTGCCCGGATCGAGCGGACCGGGTCTGCCGATTGGATCAAGTTCGGTGCGATGACCACGCAGTCGAAGGTCGCGGCAAGCGATGGCGGCGGCTGGAACGGGCCGATCGATTTCGAGGTCAAGGCGGTCGAGTTCCTCTTCACCGACGCCGCGCTCGGCGGCACGATCGACCGGATCCGCTACAGCGCCGACGCGAGCGGGCCGAGCCTCGCCGACCTCGACGCGCTGCGCGACGAGGTCGGCGGGCTGCGCCAGAAGGCGCAGGACGATCCCGCCGCCAAACCGGATCTGTGGCTCGCGCTGCTGCCCAAATTCTTCGCCGTCTTTACCCGGTCGAAAGGTGAGCTGGCGGTCGAAGGCACGAGCGTCAAGCGGCCGGGTGGCGATACGCTGGTGACCTTGGCGAAGGCCACGATGGCCGGCAGCATGACCGGGCTCGGCAGCGACGGCGCGGCGGTGCGCTTCACCTTCGGCCATGACGGGTTGGCGATCGCGCCGTCGCTGGTCCCCGAGCCGCAGGTGCCGCGGCGGATGGTCGTCGATTTCGGCATCGAGCAGATCGCGGGGGCGCCGTTGCGCACGATCCTCGACGCGGCGAGCAAGACCGGGCCCGGCGCGAGCGACGCCGACAAGCAGGCGGTGTTGCCGCAGATCATCGGCGCCGCGATGGCGCTGAAGCCGCTGCTGCGGCTCTACCAGCTCACGCTCGATTTCAAGGAGGTCCGCATCGACGCCGGCGGGGAGGCGAAACGCGCGCCGCCGCCGCCGATCGGCTACGCCGCTTCCGGCGATATCACCGTCCATGGCTTTGATGCGCTGCCCGGGATCCTCGCCGCGCCGGACGTGCGCATGTACCTGCCGCTGATGAAGTTTCTCGGCATCCCGGAAGACGATGCCGACGGCGCCAAGGCGGTCAAATTTCACCTGACCTCCGAGACCGGAAAGCCGCTCGCGGTCAATGGCAACGACATCGGTGGCTGGCAGGCTGGCGGCCGATCCGGGCCGACGCCGCCCGGCTGGCAGCGCCTGTTGCGCCTCGCCGACCCGCCGGAAGAAGGCAGCGACGTGCGCGCGGTGCAGAACGCCGTGAAGGCGAACGAGGCCGAACCGTTCGCCGACGGGGTTTACGACACGGCGACAGCGTTGGCGGTGGCGCGGTTTCAGAAACAGGCCGGGCTCAACATCAGCGGCGTGGTCGATGCGGCAACCCGCGACAAGCTCGGGCTCACCCCTGCGCAGGCGCAACCCAGGCCGAAGCAGTGATCGCCGTTTCAAGCGGGCTTACTTGCCGAGTTGCCGTCAACCGGCGCGTCGGCCGAACCGGTGGGTCGTCGGGAAACAAAAAGCGGGAACCGGAGGAGTTCCGGTTCCCGCTTTGCCCGCCGCGAGCGGCGGGGTTGGTGTTAGGCCGCTTGGTGCGGCGAACGCCGGTCTTCGATCGCGACGGGCCGGAACCCGGCGCGCACCGAACCGTCCGGGCTCACCCGGCGCGGCGACGGACGCGCCATCGCCACCTCGGCCTGACGGTCGGCGACGATGCCCATCAGCCGGCGCAGCGCCTCGCGGCCGCGCGACAGACGGGAGCGCACGGTGCCTACCGGGACCCCGATGACATCGGCGACCGCCTCGTAACGCATGCCCTCGAGGCCGACCAGGAGGATTACGACGCGCTGCTCTTCGGGCAACCGGGCCAGCGCGCGATCGAGGTCGCGCAGCTCGAGACGCTTGCCTTGATCCGCGGCGCGGGTGAGGGACGGTTCGGTCTCGCTGACGGATACCGCGGCGCCTTCGCGCACCGCCCGGCGAACCTGGTTGACATATTGGTTATGCAGGATGGTGAAGAGCCACGCCCGCAGATCGGTGCCTTCCTTCCACAGGTGCAATTTCGCGAGCCCGCGGACGAGGCAATCCTGGACGAGGTCATCCGCCGCGACGACATCGCGGGTCAGCGCCCGGGCGTACCGACGCAGGCGGGGAATTTCGGCTTCAATTCTGTCTCGGAGCTCGGCCACTTGGCTTCTCCCGTTTTTTTGCGACCGGCGGATGCCGATCCGGAACGGGGTGAAATCTACCGAGCGCCGGCAACCCGATGATGACAAGCGAGCGTCTTTTTGTAAGTAATTGTAACCGAATGTGTCGGCAAACTGGTAAAGTGGGTGTGACTTTGCTTGCGACTTCAGCGGTTGGGTTCGGTAGCGGACAATGAATGAAAGCGGCCACATCCTGGTCGTCGACGATCAGCAAGAGATTTGCGACCTGGTCCGCGAATATTTGTCGGACGAGGGCTTCCGAGTCTCGACCGCCAACGACGGCGCCGGGCTGCGCGAGGAGATGGCGCGCGGCCCGATCGATCTCGTCATCCTCGATCTGGTGCTGCGTGGCGAGGATGGGTTGCAGCTCGCTCGCGAGCTGCGCAGCCAATCGGATATCGGGATCATCATGCTGACCGGCCGGGGTGAGATCGTGGACCGCATCATCGGTCTCGAAATGGGCGCCGACGACTATCTGTCGAAGCCGTTTCACCTGCGCGAATTGCTGGCGCGGGTGCGCAGCGTGCTGCGCCGCGGGTCGACCCGCGGCGGGGGCGGCGACAAGGCGGGGGAATCCCGCGCCCGCATCCGCTTTGCCGGCTGGAGCCTCGACCTGGCCAGCCGCGAGCTGCTGTCGTCGGCGGGCGAAGAGGTGAGGCTGACGACCGGCGAGTTCGAGCTGCTGGCGGCCTTTGTCAACCACGCCAACCAGGTGCTGTCGCGCGACCGGCTGCTCGATCTGTCGCGGCACCGCGAGGCCGGCCCATTCGACCGCACGATCGACGTCCAGGTCGGCCGGCTGCGCCGCAAGCTCGAGGAAGACCCGAAAAACCCGACGATGATCAAGACGGTGCGCGGCGGCGGCTACATCTTCACGCCGCCGATCGAGGACGAGTAGCCGACCTTTAGACTAAAGAATCCCGTTCGAGCGCGCGCAACTTCGCCGAGCTGGCGCTATGCTCGGCCGCCGATGCGGAGACGACGATGAACGACAGCGACGCCGTGCTCGCCGCCAATCTCGAATTCTACCGCGCGTTCACGACGCGCGACGTGGAGGCGATGGAGGCGCTGTGGGCGCGGCGCGCGCCGGTCGCCTGCGTCCATCCCGGCTGGCCGCCGCTCGCCGACCGCGACGCGGTGCTGGAAAGCTGGCGCGGCATCCTTTCGAACCCCGCTTCGCCGCGCATCGCCTGCTATGACGAGCGGGTGTTTCTTTATGGCGACACGGCGCTGGTGGTCTGCGAGGAGGAGCTCGACGGCGGCACCCTCATCGCCAGCAACTGGTTCGTGCGCGAGGACGGCGGCTGGCGGCTGGCGCACCATCAAGCCGGGCAACTCGCCGCCCGCCGCCCGACCGGCCCGCATCCGGCGTCGGGAAGGATGAACTAACGGCGAACGCCGAACCTCTCCGCCTTTTGGGGAAAGGGCGGGCAAGCGTATTGACATTGTGGATACAAAGAAGCATATCCCGCGGATGTCAAAAGACCGTTCTCTGGTGTCGGAAGAGCACGGCGCTGAACTCGTTGCGGTCGCAGAACACCCTTCGGCGACCGATGCGAAGGGCAGCATCAACCTTCGCATAGAGGCCAATACCCGACAGCTCATCGACGAGGCGGCGGCGATCCTTGGTAAGACCCGCACCGAGTTCATGATCGAGAGTGCCCGGCGGCAGGCGATCGATGTGCTGCTCGATCAGCGCCTCTTCGTGCTTGATGCCGAGCGCTATGACGCTTTCATGCACGCGCTCGACCATCCCCCCGCACCCGGACCGAAACTACGATCTTTACTGCGCCGAATACCGGCATGGCGGGGATAGAAGGCGATCCGAGCCGTTCCAAAACCCCGCCTTTCGGTGCCTGTTCCCTTGACTTCGGAGCATGTCCTTTCGGGCTTCGACTGTGGTGAGCCGGCTCTGAACGGCTGGTTGCAGCACCGGGCCCTGAAGAACGAAAATCGTTTCTCGCGCACCTATGTTGTGTGTGAGGGCAACCGAGTAGTCGCCTATTTCTGCATTTCAGCTGGTGCGGTGGACCGCGCGACCGCTCCGGGCAAGCTACGGCGCAACGCGCCAGACACGATTCCAGTTTCGGTGATTGGGCGGTTGGCCGTGAGTCGCGACCATGCGGGCAAAGGACTCGGGGCCGATATCCTCGCGGAAGCGTTGCACCGCGTGGCGGTTGCCTCTCAGAGCATCGGGATTGGGGCCGTGCTGGTCCATGCCAAGGACGATGCGGCGAAGCGCTTTTATATAAGCTGCGCCGAGTTCATCGAATATCCAAAGGACAGCCGCACCTTGTTTCTCCCCATCGAAACCGTGGTCGCAGCCTTCAGCTAGATTTGGAGAGCCGCGCGATGAGCGAAGCCAAGCGAAAAAGGGAACAGCAGGAAAGATCGGCCTGGCCGCGCGCAGATAGTTGCCGAGGCAGAATTGATCTGCATTTTCTCCCGCCGGTTGCTTCGATCAATGGCGCGCGCATACGCAAATTGACGGGCGACGACACAATACCCGATGCGACGCAGGTAATTTTGAACGCGTTCCGGGCCGTGGTCGGGGATCGGACATTTTGTGTTGGCTTCTGCCTCGGAAACGAGACCGGGTTTAGCGCGGTCGGGATCGCGGTGATCGACCGCTTGATGATGGAAGCGCCGGGCGCAGCACTACATGTCGTGCCGGTTGTTCATGAGGACATTGCTTGGGACATCGTACTACGCCACCTGCGCAGTTTCGCCGGTCGGGTTTTGCTCTTCGCCTTCCCGGACTCCGACGTCTATGACGCCGGAACAGCGGAAAAATACTATTCCGACGCGATCCGGCTTTTTGATCCGGAAGGAATGCAGGCCGAACGGTTGACGGTTGCCCAACGCCGGAAAATACGAGAGCAGAAAGCCGCAATTCTGGACCGCCCGCCGCCGCCCATGTTTTACACGGCAACCGGCATCGCGCAGAAAGATTCCCCTTGGATCTTTCGTTTTGCAACGCCTGCTGGAAAAGTCATCCGGGCGGCCGTTTGGAACGGGCGGCGCGACTACGCCCATGAGTTTTCCGAAGATATCGCGCGATGGGTCGGAGGCGATAGGATCGCCGTCGCGCAAGTCGATAGCCCCGTCGGGATCAACCGCCGTTCGTCCCTTGATCTCACGCACTGGCTCGCCAAGGATTTCGACGGCGTCATTCATTGGGCGCGTGATACGCAGACTTTTTAATCGATCCTCAAGTCGTTCATCCGGCTCGATCTGGAATCAGTCGGTCCGCCGGAACTCCCGGAGGGCTGGAAACCGGAGATCACGATCTTCGCGGCTAATGGTGACAATCAATGAAACCGGCTGGCGAAGCGGGAGGCCGTCCCTAATTCATCCGCCGGCCCCAGCGGAACCGGGCGCGCTTCGCCAGCTCCTCGACCGCCTGCACCGCTTCGACCACCTCGCGCACCTCGGAGAGGCGCCCGGCGGTCTCGCCGTCGAGCTTGCCGTCCCAGCGCTCCGGCCGGTAGCGCCGCTGGAACGCGGCGAGGGACGCCGCCTCGACACCCGCCTCGACGCAATAGCCGGTCCGCGCGAGGTCGGCGAGGGCGCTCGCCCGCTCGACGACGCCAACTCCACGCCCGCGGCGCCGGCGTGTCTCGGGCATCGGCTCCGGCCATAACCCGATCCCGGCGCGGGCGAGGCGCGGCCAGTCGAACAATTCACCGGGGTCGGCCTTGCGGGTCGGGGCGATGTCGGAATGGCCGACAACCCGGTAGGACGGGATGCGGCGGCGCGCGACGATGTCGCGGCACAGCGCCTCGACCGCCTGCATCTGCGCCTCGAGGAACGGGCGATAGCCCCATTCGTGGCCGGGATTGACGATCTCGACGCCGATCGAGACCGTGTTGAGCGTGGTCTCGCCCATCCAATACGATATCCCGGCATGCCAGGCGCGGCGCTCCTCGGGCACCAGCCGCCATACCGTTCCGTCCTCCTCGACGACATAGTGCGAGCTCACCCGCGCCGCGGGGTCGCACAGCCGGTCGAGAGCCGCCGCAGCGCTCCGCATGCCGGTATAGTGCAGCACCAGCGTGTCGATGCGCGGCGTCCCGCCGACGACCTCGCCGCGGCTGTCGTGGTTCGACGATTCTCGCTCGCGGATCGCCAGCCCGCTCATGTCGGTCGCTTCATGCCGATCTGTTCATGCCTGAGGATGCGCCGACTTTGACCAGCCGATCGTGCGCGGCGTTGATCCGCGCGATCCGGGCGGTGGCGCGCTGCAGGATTTCCGGCGGCAGGCCTTGCGAGATCAGCGCATCGGGGTGGTGCTCGCGCACCAGCTGGCGGTAGGCGACGCGAATCTCCTCCGACGAGGCGCTCGTGGCGACGCCGAGGATCGCGTGCGGGTCTTCATCCGGCGGCGCGCCGCAATGGGTCGCGCGGATGCGCGCATAGGCAGCGCCGTCAAAGCCGAAGAGCCGCGCCACCTCGCGCAGGTAGGCGTCTTCCGCGGCGCACAGCGCGTGGTCGGCGAGCGCGATGTGGAACAACCCGCCGAGCAGGTCCTCGAGCACCGCGCGGTCACCGGCGAACAGGCGCCCAACCTGCCGCGCGTAGCTCTCGAAGCCGTGGGCGCTGCGCCGCGCCAGGTCGAAGATCATGCGCATGTGCGCCTCTTCGCCGGGCGGCACGCTGAACACCTCGTTGAACGCGGCGACCTCGTCGCGCGTCACCTCGCCGTCGGCCTTCGCCATCTTGGCGCCGAGCGCGACGACCGCGATCGTGAAGGTGACGCGCCGGCGCGGGTCGCCATGGCCGTTGTCGGCCGGCCGGCCGTCGGGGTCGGTCGCCGTATGCCAATGCGGCAAATGCTCGGCGATCCGCGCGAGCAGATGACCGAGCGGCCCGCCAAACGACAGGTGGCGGGCGCCAACGAGGATGCGGCCGACGACGCTCATGGTTTCATAATACGATATCTCGGCCTCTCCGGTCGATGCGGCGCCCGTATGGCATGCTCGTTCCGCACACGGCTGCCGATCTCGCGCTGAAACAAGAAAACGGCGAGCGGGCGCCGAGGCCGGCGGCCGGCCCAACCGAGGGTGCGCCGCCGACCGGGTTGACTTCACCCTCGGTTTAATCGACGCCGCCGTTTGCCCGCCGCGTTCGCGTGGGCCATTGCAAATCCCGGCATCTCGAATAGTGTGCGGGCGCTTTTCTTGGAGAAGAGATGCGCATGCGCAAATGGGTGCCGACGCTTGTGCTGCTCGCGCTGCTCGCGCCGGCGGTCGCGTTTTCGCAAAACAAATCCGCCCCCAGCCCCGCGCCGAACCCGGCCCCCGCGGCGCCGGCGCGAGC
>Ga0209483_1000563_pt1 | contig 31628 bp, 37 predicted proteins | sample NGEPerA_FD_184508 | JGI IMG/M metagenome (GOLD analysis project Ga0209483, IMG submission 184508) | Arctic peat soil microbial communities from the Barrow Environmental Observatory site, Barrow, Alaska, USA - NGEE PermafrostL2-A... | ecosystem: Environmental > Terrestrial > Soil > Wetlands >... | reverse complement strand
CGACGTTGAACTCAACCGTCTGGCCTTCTTGCAGCGAACGGAAGCCGTCGCTCTGAATCGCGGAGTGATGGACGAAAACGTCCTCACCGGTCGCGCGGCTCAAAAATCCAAAACCTTTGGCGTCGTTGAACCATTTTACTGTTCCTGTTTCCATGACCTTGTTCTCTTTTCAATACAATGTACCGCTGAAACGCAATGTAGGAGTTGTTTGCGAGTAGAGCAGTACGACCAGAACAAGCAAGAACACCAGATCGGATTCTACGATCTCTTTTAGTGTAGCATCCCTCACCGAAATTCTCGTCAAATATCCGCCCGCATTTCAAAATTGGCTCATGCGGTACCCAGGCCGGCATCGGCCTGTAGACGTTGCTTGTACCTTCATGTCCTACCAGACTCAGTCGCCACACCCGCACCGGCTATACTGATATTTCATCGTCAGCGCAGCTGTTCGTTCCGCTGCCGTCGTCTTTTTCGGGCCAGGAGTTGTTTCACAATGAATCTCGTTTCTCTTCGCACGGCATTTTCGTGCAGTCTTCTCGCGCTGCTCGCCGGCTGCTCCGCTCCCACACAACAGACCACGACGGTTTCAGGGGACACGCCTCTTGCCGTGCGCGGCCACATTCACGGTGGCCAGCAGCCCGTCAGTGGTGCGAGCGTTCAACTCTATGCAGTCGGCGCCACCGGGGACTATTCCGCCGCCGCTCCCCTCCTCGCCACTGCCGCCACAACCGACGGCAGCGGCAACTTCAGCATTACCAACCAGTACAACTGCGGGACCGCCACCGAGGTCTTCATCGTCGCGACGGGTGGAAAGCCTGACGGCATCCACACCAATCCCAACCTTGCACTGATGGCCGCGCTCGGACCCTGCTCGGCCCTGACCTCGGATACCGTCATCAACATCGACGAGTTAGGCACCGTCGCTGCCGTTTCCGCGCTGCATCTCTTCATGAGTTCCCCGACGAACATCGGCTCTTCGGCCTACGATGCCCCTTCCCTGTTGCAGGACTTCACACTGGCCACGCAGTTGGTCGACACAGCTTCCGGTACGTCGCCCGGCGGCAATGTGCCTTCCGGCTTCAGCGTGCCTTCCAGCCTCATCAACACAATCGGCGACATTGCGGCCGCCTGCGTCAACTCCCCTGGCGGCAGCGCCGGCGACGGCTCAGCCTGCGGCAAGCTCTTTACTCTGGCCACCCCGCCGGCGGGAACAGCGCCGGCCGATACCATTACGGCGCTGCTCAACGTGGTCAACCATCCCACGTTGAATACGACAGATCTGCATGACCTCATCGCCCCGGACACACCGTTTCAACCCACCGTGCCTGCGCCGGACAGCTACCAGGTGCAGCTCACGCCGCCTCCCTTCACCATCACCCGGCAGCTTCTGGTGGAGCCGGATGACGGCGTAGGCGCGCTCTACGATCTGGTCAACAACGCAAAATCCAGCATTGACCTAACCGTATACGGCCTCCGAGACACCATCTTCTCCGGCGATCTCGTCGCCGCCTGCCAGCGCGGCGTCATCGTCCGCGTTGTCCTCGATCAGAAGTATGAGAAAACCGTCGACACCGCCGCCTACAACCAGCTCAACGCACAGCCAGGCTGTAGCGCCGTGTGGGCCAATCCGAAGTACACCGCAACCCATGAGAAAAGTTTTGTCGTCGACGGGACCACCTTCGCGATGCTCACGCTCAATATAGAAACAGTCGACTATCCGGGCACCCGCGACTTCGCCGTCCTGACCAACGATCCTGCCGACATTGCAGCCTTTGAGGCCACCTTCAATGCCGACTACAACATGGTCCTGCCGTACGCCACGACACCCGGAACGGACCTCATTTGGAGCCCCACCACCGCGCAGACGTCGCTGGTCGGCATCATCAACAACGCCACACAGAGTCTCTGGGTCGAAAACGAAGAGATGAGCGCGCCGCACATCGTCGCCGCACTCGAAGCCGCCTGTCAGCGCGGCGTCGCCGTCAGCATCACGATGACCAACCAGACCGAGTACCACACAAACTTCTCTGCCCTCGAAGCGGCCGGCTGCGGCGTCCATGTACTGCCCGATTCCACCAAATCGCTCTACATTCACGCAAAGGTCATCATCGCGGACTTCGGCGCACCCGCCCAGTATGCCTATCTGGGCTCCATCAACTTCTCTACGGCATCCACGGTCCAAAATCGGGAGCTTGGCATGTACACGTACGACGCGACCATCCTTCAACGGCTTCAGGCGACACTTGCCGCCGATTATGCGTCTGCGCCCGCCTATTAGCAAACTCACGCAACAGGCTCTCCGCCAATAGAAACCGCAACATCGCTACCCCGCATCCAAGCCATCAGTGAGCAAACGACTCATTCGACTGCGCACGGATCGGGGTTCCTATGAAGAGCACGCTTCTCACACTTACAACCGCAGCTTTGCTCACCGTCTCAGCGTCCGCACAGCACGCCGCGCACCCAGCGGCAAGGACGGCGGCTTCGTCCGCCATCAAGAACATCTTCTGGCAGCCAGACAGCCTCAAACAGGGCTCCCCCGCGTTCTTCACGGTCGAGTTCGAACGCCCCGCGGTCCGCGTCACCGGAACCTGGGCCAACAAAACGCTCACCTTCTTCAAGACTGGCGACCCGAAGCTCTGGTACGCGCTGGCCGGCGACGATGTTGAAACCCAACCCGGCACATTCCGTGTCAGCATTACGGCCACGCTGGCGGGCGGCCGGATCGCGCACAGCACGAAGCAGGTCGACATTGCGGCCGCCAACTTCACCACCGGCACCGCCAACGTCGCCGAAGACTTCGTCGAACCCAACGCCGAAGAGCAGAAGCAGATCGCCGCCGACAATCGTCTCAAGGCCCGCGCCTACGCCCACTTTCTGTCCCAGCCGCAGTGGTCGGGCAGCTTCGTGAAGCCCGTGAAGGCCGAGTCGACGCCGTCCTTCGGCGAAACCCGCGTCCTGAACGAAGAAAAGACCAGCGAACACCGCGGCACGGATTTTCCCGTCAGTGAAGGCACACCCGTCGAGGCCTCCAACTCCGGCACGGTCGTCCTCGCCGACGCGCTCTACTATGAAGGCAATTGTGTCATCATCGACCACGGCCAGCACTTCTTCACCATCTACATGCATCTGTCGAAGCCCACCGTGACGGTCGGCGACAAGGTCCGTAAGGGCGAACGCATCGGCATCTCCGGCAAGACCGGCCGCGTCACCGGGCCGCACCTGCACATGGGCGTCCGCTGGAACGGCGCCTACCTCGACCCCGTCCAACTCCTCGCGCTGACGCTGCCGCCAATCCCCGCCAACGAGCGCGACAAGGCGCCCTCAGTTCGCACCGCAGTTCGCCGCTAACCGGCACCGTAGGCCTCCCATGGCGCGCCCGCTGGGATGTGGAGATTGGCCCTCACCGCCAAATCGGATAACCTTCTCCCGTGCGCCTCACTCTCGACACAACCGTATTAGTCGCCGCCTTCCGAAGCCACACCGGAGCCAGCCGCCGCCTATTCGACTATGTGCCGCAAAGGCGCTTCCGCCTCGTAGCGTCATCAGCACTTTATCTCGAATACGAAGCCGTTCTCACGCGGCCCGAGCAGATCGCTGTACATGGCGTCACGCCACAGAAGATTGAACTGTTCCTGATCGACCTTGCGAGCCTCACTGACAGAGTTCGCATCAGTTTCAATTACAGGCCGCAACTGCGGGATGCCGATGACGAAATGGTGCTTGAGGCCGCCATCAATGGCAGAGCCGACGCCATTGTGACGCACAACCTCAGGGATTTCTTGCCCGCCGCCAACCGTTTCGGGATCGAAGTCTTGACACCTGGGCGTATTCTTAAAGAGAGGCTGAAGTGACGACTGAAACGGAAGCTGTTATTCCAGTACGTTTAGCTGGCTCTTTACTGGAGCAGGTGTCGCAAGATGCCGCTCGTGCTGGCGTGTCATTGGAGAGTTGGTTTGTATCGCTGGCTGCGGAGCGCGTCCGCGACCACCAAGTCGCCGAACGCTTCTTTTCGCGTTCCCCTCAAGAGTCGGACGGGCGAACGATGCTTGAAATTCTGGATTCAGCCAACGATCACCCGCCGATGCCAGGTGACGAACTCGATCCGTAGCATTTGGACATTCAGAAGCAGTCTCATCCAACGAGGTCAGCCTTGCACTCTCTGGCTTTGCATTTGCCGACGCAATTATAAAGACGAGGTTGAAACGATGAGTGCATCGGGCCAAATGATCGCGCTGCCGGAATCTCTCCTACAGCAGGCCGCTTCTCAAGCCAATCATCTGGGAGTCTCGACGGAGCAGTGGATCGAGATCGCGCTTTCAGAACGGATTCGTATCGAGAAAGAGACGGCGGATTTCTTCGCTCCGTACATCGCCCGCGCATCCGGCCGTACGCTTGGCGAGCTTCTCGACCAAGCGCCGGATCGTCCTCCCGACCCCGGCGACGAGTTCGAACACTGACCAGCCGGCCCCATTCATGCTCGGTCTTTGCGCATGAGCCGGATGCATACGATAGCCCGGCACAAGCCCCAACCTGCTTGCGCAACAAGAAAGTTGGCGAGCGTCCCTTCCGCACCGTACACTCTCACCTCAAGCCTTTTTATCCGGAGCGTACAGCGTGGGCCGTTTCACAGGACTTTTAGGACTCATCACTTTCCTCGGGCTCGCCTACGCGTTCTCCACCAACCGTCGCGCGATCCGTTGGCGAACCGTCGCCTGGGGCCTCAGCCTCCAGATCGTCTTCGCTGTCCTTGTCATCAAGTGGACCTACGGCCAGAAGATCCTACAGGCCGGCTCCAACGCCGTCACCAGCATGTTGGGCCACGCGGCCGACGGTTCCATCATGGTCTTCGGCCCACTCGGCGACCCCCATAGCGTCCTCAGCGTTTTCGCCTTCGCCGTCCTTCCCACCATCATCTTCGTCTCCGCATTCTTCGCCATCCTCTACCACATCGGAGTCATGCAGCAGATCATCAAGGTAGTGGCCTGGATCATGCAGCGGACGATGGGCACTTCCGGCGCGGAATCCACCAACGTCGCCGCCAGCATCTTCATGGGACAGACCGAAGCCCCGCTCACCATCCGCCCCTTCCTCGACGGCGCCACCCGCTCCGAGTTGATGACCATCATGACCTCCGGCATGGCCCACGTCTCGGGCGGCATCATGGCCGCCTACATCAGCTTCGGCATCAACGCCAAAGACCTCTTGTCGGCCGTCATCATGACCGCCCCCGGCACCATCCTGATCGCCAAAATGCTGGTCCCCGAAACCGAAGTCCCAGCCACCGCCGGCACCGTCACCATGCCGCCCAGCGAGGAGCACGCCAGCGAAAACTTCATCGGCGCCATCGCCCGCGGCACTATCGACGGCGGTCAACTCGCCTTCAACGTAGCCATTATGCTCATCAGCTTCCTCGCGCTGGTCGGCCTGGTGAACGCCTGCATGCTGGGCATCTCCAACTTCACCTGGGCACACGGCCACATCCCTTTCCCGCATTCACTCAACAACGTACTCGGAGTCGTCGGCGCCCCTGTCGCGTGGCTTATCGGCATTCCGTGGCATGAAGCGCGGCAGGTCGGCAATCTCCTCGGCACCCGCACCGTAATCAACGAGTTCGTCGCCTACACCCAGCTCGGCCTGCAGAAAGGCACCCTGTCGCCTCGCACTTTCTCCATTGCAACCTTCGCGCTCTGCGGCTTCGCCAACTTCGGTTCCATCGGCATGCAGATCGGCGGCATCGGAGCCCTCATTCCCAATCGCCGCAACGAACTCGCCAAGCTCGGCCTCCGCGCCATGCTCGCAGGCACAATGGCAAACTTCATGTCCGCCAGCATCGTTTCGATGCTGATCAAGTAGCAGGAAACCTATAATCATCCGCGTCGAGTCCGGCGATGCGTTTGAGTCTATGTTTCTCTCAATCGCTGAAAATAAAACTTCCGGAAAGTGGGCCTTGGGAACTCTTGGGGCTCAGGCAAATAACAGGCCCTGCGCGCCGCCGGTCCGCACCCCCAACGGACCCTTGCGGAGCTCACCGACCTCCTGTGGCGGCACAATGTCGCTGAACCGCTCTCCCAATCCATGCTTATGCGAGACGCGCTTCAACATCAGCGCCAGGTGGCGGCGGTATGGGGCGTCCGCAAAATCCATCTTTGCGAAACGCCGGGCGTACTCGCCGGCAAGCTGTGGGAAGTGCTCGCGGACGAAGCTCAGGTAGGTAGGGCGCGAGCACGACTTCAGGAACAGGGGCTGGGCGGAGAGAAAGCTGGCCGCAGCTTCCGCCGCGCGTTTGGCGACAGCGTCCAGCGCCTGTTCGTTATCGGTAATCCCCGGCAGCAGCGGCGAGCACAGCACACCCGTCGTAATCCCCGCCTCGCGCAGCTTCTTGACGGCGGCGAAGCGCAGGTCGGGACGGGGCGCTCGCGGCTCCAGGATGCGGGCCAGTTCGCTGTCGGTTGAGGTGATGGTCAGATGCACGACCAGCCGGTTTTTCCTGCCGATTTCCGCCAGCAGGTCGATGTCGCGCTCGATCAGGGTGGACTTGGTCACAATCCCCAGCCGGTAGCCCGATTTCTGCGCAAACACTTCCAGAATGCTGCGCGTAATGCCCACTCGGCGCTCGATGGGTTGATAGGGGTCGGTGGCGGTCCCGAGAGCAATGTCCTGCTTCGGATCGATCTTCTTCAGCTCCTGTTCGAGCAGCCAGGCGGCGTTCTCCTTCAGGTAGATTTCGCGCTCGAAGGCCAGCGCAAACGGCTGCTGCACCTCGCTCAGCCGCGGCGTCTCGACGCTGGCCTTCACCGGCAGCAAGAACTCGTGCGTGTAGCGCGCATAGCAGTATTTGCAGCCGAACTCGCAGCCCCGGTACGGGTTGATGGAGTAGGCCATCCACATGCCGCGCTTGGACACCGTTTTATTGAGGATCGAGCGTGACTCCATGGTCTTGAACTCGATCAGGTGGCCATCGTCGGCGTGCTCCGCTTCAGCGGCGAGGCGGGCCATGCCGACCGGCCCCGACGGCAGAATGGGGAAGAGCGTGTGGGGGCTTGCGGCGGTACTTATATTCGCCATTTCTTCGCCTCTCATGACGCAACGCTACGCCTGCCTGGGTGGTTCGTCAAGCTTTATTTTTATGTTGCGAAGATTGGCTTCTCTACCGGAGGCGGTCGTCGTAAGACGCCGCGGCGCGGGGGGCCGGTCTCAATTGCGCCTTATTTTACGGTACGACCCGCAAGTCTCCTGTGCCGCTACACCATGTTCCGGTTGTGGAGTTCGCGCAGGATGTGTTCGATCGACCAGTCGAGCGCCTCGGTGCCTTCGACTGTGATGGTGGCGTGGGCTTGTGAGGGCAGGACGTAGAGGTCGGCCATGGGTTTGGCGGTGGCGTCGAATTGCGCGCGGACGGATTCTTCGGTGCGGCCGCGCTCGCGCATGTCGCGGTAGATGCGGCGGTTGAGGCAGACTTCGTTGGGGGCGTTGACGTAGATGCTGAAGTCGTAGAGCGGGACCAGCTCAGGGTAGTGGAGCGCGAGGATGCCTTCGACGAGGACGACGCGGCTGGGGGAGATGGGGTCGAAGGCGCCGGGGACGCGGGTGTGGCGGGAGAAGTCGTAGACCGGGCGCTGGATGGTGCGGCCTTCCGAGAGGCTGCGGATGTGCTCGATGAAGAGCTCGGATTCGAGGGAGTCGGGGTGGTCGAAGTTTTGCTTGTGGCGGGAGTCGAGGGGGAACTGCGAGAGGTCGCGGTAGTAAAGGTCGAGGGGGAAGAGCGTGGCGTCGAGTTGCGTGGCGAGCTCACGGGCGAGGGTGGTTTTGCCGGAGCCGGAACAGCCGGCGATACCGATCAGCAGAGGGCGCTGCGGGAGGGTGAGCTGTTCGGGTGCGGTCACGTGGATTAGTGTACGGCTCTTGGCAAGAGCAAACGCAAAGGCAACAACCTTGACGCAAAGTTCGCGAAGAAGAGCGCGAAGTTTCGCGAAGGAAGGCTACGGGATGGCGGCGGCGACCTGGGGAATGAGGGCTTTGACGAGGGAGGTGAACTGGGCTTCGACGCGGCGGCCGGTTTCCATGACTTCTTCGTGGTGGATGATTTCGTCGGAGACGCCGGCGGCCATGTTGGTGACCAGCGATAGTCCGAGGACCTCCAAGCCCATGTGGCGGGCGACGATGACTTCGTGGACGGTGGACATGCCGACGAGGTCGGCGCCGAGGGTGCGGAAGGCGCGGATTTCGGCGGGGGTTTCGTAGCTGGGGCCGAGGACTGCGAGGTAGACGCCTTCGGGGAGCGGGATGTTTTGTTTCGTTGCTTCGGCGTGAGCGAGAGCGCGGAGGCTGGCGGAGTAGGCCGTGGACATGTCGAAGAAGCGCTGGGCTGAGCCGGGTTTTGTCGCGAACGAAGGCTCGTTGGGGCCGAGGGCGGCGTTGGTTCCGGTGAGGTTGATGTGGTCGCAGATGCAGACGAGCCCGCCTTGGCCGAAACTCTTGTTTATTCCACCCGCTGCGTTGGTGACAATGAGTCCCGTGCAGCCGAGCAGCGCGAGGACGCGCGTGGGGAACACGACTTCGGACATCGCGTAGCCCTCATAGGCGTGGACGCGGCCCTGCATGACGGCTACCGAGACCCCGCCTATCGTCCCGAGAACCAGCTTGCCGGAGTGACCCTGCACCGTGGAGAGCGGCCAGCCGGGGATGTCGGCGTAGGGGATCGTGGTGGGGTTTTCTACCTGCGTCGCGAAATTGCCCAGGCCGGAGCCGAGGATGATGCCGAGGGTCGGCTTGGCGGCGTGGAGCGAACGGATGTGGTCTGTGGCGGCGGAGCAGCGGGTGTATTGATCGGACATTAGATGATTACCGGTCCTTATCGAAAAGCTTCACGGACAGAAGTGCAAGGGCAAATACATTTGCCTCGTGGCTGCGGCGAATCCTTGCCCAGCTCTCAAATGCGTTCTTGGCGACCTCTACGAGTTCCTGTGCCGTGAACTTGGTCCAGGAGCTTTCGAGGTCGTAGTCGGCGTCATGTCGAGCTTCTTGTAGCCTGACGAAAGCCCGCGCAATGGATTGAAGATCAACCGAAACAGGTGCTCCGAGAATGGGGGCAATCCCCTTGGGTGCATTCGGCGCGGAGAACATGCCGCTGACGCGTTTCATGTCGCTGTGTTCGAACCAGCGTTGGATTTTACGTGTTCCAACGAGCGAAATGTTCGGGCCAATGAGGCATACTGATTCGGAGGTTAGTAGATGAAACAATGCATAATATGCGGTGGATACAGCCCTGCGTAGACTCGCTTGCCTGGGACGGGTCCTTTCGCGCGTAGAGAGATGTCCGGCCAAGTCCAGAAGTTCATCCGGCAAGCTCATACAGCTTACTCAAGCCTCGTATATGGGAAACCGCCTATGCCTTCGTTGAGCATGGCGCTTGCGATTGTACTGAGAAACTTGGAGAGGCGCGTTATGTCTTCGCGACCAATCTTCGCCCCTTCTCTGACATGAAACGTCAGATATACCGAGGGATCGCCTGTGTGGTCTTCTTTGAACGTTGTTTCGACGCGTTCAATTTCATCGGGAAGGGCAAAACGAGCGAGGATCTCCTTGACCTTGTCTTGATCAATTTCGAGGGTAACTTCAGTCGTTTGCATAACAAAAGTATAGCCCTACTTAGGAAGGGCTAGGTAGGATGATAAGGTTCCAAGGCGAAGGCAGTGGAAGACATAGTGCGAGCAGATAAAATTCCGAGACTATTGACGAGGTGCGTTTATGAGCAAGGTTCGAGTGCTGGTTGGAACGAAGAAAGGTGCGTTTGTGCTGACGTCGGACGGCAAGCGCAAGCAGTGGGAGGTGAGCGGGCCGCACTTCGCCGGGTGGGAGATTTATCACGTCAAGGGATCGCCGGTTGATCCAAACCGTATCTATGCGTCGCAGTCGAGCTCGTGGTTCGGACAGGTGGTGCAGCGGTCGGACGACGGCGGCAAGAGCTGGGAGGCAGTTGGCAACAACTTCGCCTACGACGGCGTTCCCGGGACGCACCAGTGGTACGACGGCACGCCGCATCCGTGGGAGTTCAAGCGGGTATGGCATTTCGAGCCTTCGTTGTCAGACCCGGATACGGTCTACGCGGGGATCGAGGATGCGGCGATGTTCCGCTCCGGCGATGGCGGGAAGAACTGGGAGGAGCTGTCGGGTCTGCGCAAGCATGGATCCGGGCCGCATTGGCAGCCGGGAGCCGGTGGGATGTGTCTGCATACGATCGTGCTCGATCCGAGCAATGAGCGGCGGATGTTTATCGCGATTTCGTCCGCTGGCGCGTTTCGGACAGACGACGGCGGAGAGACGTGGAAGGCAATCAACCAGGGACTGCGGTCGGCGCATATTCCCGACCCCACGGCTGAGGTGGGGCACTGTGTGCATCGGATTGCGCTCCATCCTTCGCGGCCCGAGACGCTGTTTATGCAGAAGCATTGGGACGTGATGCGGTCCGACAATGCGGGGGATTCGTGGACCGAGGTCAGCGGAAATCTGCCCACGGATTTCGGGTTTTGCATCGACGTCCACGCGCATGAGCCGGAGACCGTGTACGTGGTGCCGATCAAGAGCGACAGCGAACATTTCCCGCTCGACGGCAAGCTGCAGGTGTTTCGCAGCAAGAGCGGAGGCGATGAGTGGGAGCCGCTGACCAGGGGGCTTCCGCAGACCGATTGTTATGTGAATGTGCTGCGCGATGCGATGGCAGTCGACTCGCTGGAGGAGTGCGGCGTTTACTTTGGGACGACGGGTGGACAGGTGTATTGCTCGCCCAATGGCGGCGAAAGCTGGGAGCCGATCGTGCGGGACCTGCCTGCGGTACTGTCGGTCGAGGTGCAGACGCTTCCGTGAGCCTGAACACCATCCGCGTAGAGCTTCCGGCGCATTTGCGCACGCTGGCGGGTGTGCGGGGCGAGGTGTCGGTCGAGGTTGCCGCGCCCATAACGCAGCGAGCTATTCTGGACGCAGTGGAAGCGAAGTATCCGATGCTGCGGGGGACGATTCGCGACCAGGCGACGAAGCAGCGGCGCGCGTTTTTGCGGTTCTTTGCGTGCGAGGAAGACCTTTCGTTCCAGGGGATGGATACGCCTTTGCCCGATGCGGTCGTGCAGGGGCAGGAAGCATTTCTGATCGTCGGGGCAGTGGCTGGAGGCGTGGCGTAAACTCCGCTCAGGAACCTCTCGCGCCGGTGACGCGTATGCACAACAAGGAGCGAAGTTGACCAGCGCAGACACAGGCACGAAAGAAAAAATCGCCGAGACGCTGGCTTCGATCCGTACCGAATCGGGCGCGAACCTGCTGGCGCTGGCGGAAGCGTCGCCGGTGCTGCTGGTGTTTCTGCGGCATTTCGGGTGCCCGTTCTGCCGGCAGATGATTGATGACGTGGGTGGTCTTCGCGGGCAGTTGGAAGAACGAGGTGTGCGGCCGGTTTTTGTACATCAGGGAACGCCCGAGGTTGCGCAAGCGACGTTCGATTACTACCGGTTCGGTGATGTGGAACGCATCCATGATCCGCAAGCCGCGATCTACAGGCATCCGCTGTTTATGCTGGGGCGGATGAGTCCGGCAAGGCAGATGTTGAAGCCCGCGGTGTGGCTGGGATGGTTGAAGGGTGCCGTCCGCAAGTATGGGATTGGAGAAGTCCACGGCGACAGCTCGCAAATGGCTGGCGTATTTCTTCTGAAGGACGCGAAGATCGTGCGGAAATTTATCCATCGATCGATGGCGGACCAGCCGGATTATCTGCGGCTGATCCGGCTCGATTAGGCGAGGTATTTCGACAGCGGTCCCCAGTAATGCTCCCTCCAGCCCTGGCTGAGGTGGGTGAAGCCGCCGGCGGGGAAGCTGGAGTGGTCGAGGACGAGAGTTGTGTTCGGCCCCTGGTCCTTGAGCTCGAAGCGAACGAGTGAGTAGAGGCCGGCGGGCCAGTCGGCCGGACGCCATGCCTGGACGATGCGAACGCCGGGGACAAGCTCGATGTTGCGGCCGCCGATCATGCCGCCGAAGAGCGAGAATGTGCCGCCGGCTTCGGGGCGGATTTCCGCGGGGGCTCCGGAAAATGCGGTGAACTGTTTGGAGTCGATCAGGATTTGATAGACGCGGGTTGCGGGGGCTTTGAGCTCGACCTCCTGATGGAGCGCGGTCTTCTTGCTGTCCTCGGCTGTGCTGGGGATTTGAGCCATTGGCTGTTGGGCGCTCGCATTGATGACCAGTCCGGCGACTGCGAGGGGGGTGGCGGCCAGGAGGCGACGGCGCGTGGTTTTACCGGTGAACACTTGCGATTTGCTGCGAGTCATTGTTCTCTCCATGTCCGGCTTTCGTTGCAGCTTCCGGATTCCCAATCTAAGCATGGCGAGAAAATATGTTCTACATCATATTTTCTTCGTGGGATGATTTGTTCGTAGACATGGAGGTGAGTCATTCCCTATCCCACGAACCATCGCACGGAAGTGAAGAAGAAGATTGTCAACAGCGCGCGGAAGCTGTTCAACCGGCGGGGCTTCGATAATGTGTCTTTGGGCGAGATTATGGCGGGTGCGGGACTGACGCATGGCGGGTTCTATAGCTACTTCAAGAGCAAGAGCGATCTGTATGCGGAGGTGCTGGCGTGCTTCTTTACCGATCCGGAGTGGAAGAACTGCTGGGAGGGTGTCGAGGTGGATATGGCGTCGTCGCAGGTGGGGCCGCAGGTTGTTCGGGCGTACCTGTCGCGGCAGCACTTTGAGGACGTGGAGAATTCGTGCCCGATGGTGGCGCTGCCCAGCGATGTTTCCCGTAGCGGCAAAGGCGCGAAGCGGGCTTTCGAGACGGTGTTTGCGGCGATGGTGGATGTCCTCGAGCGCAGTATGCCCCGGGGCTCGGCGCGAAGCACGGCTTATGCGACGGCTGCTCTATGTGTTGGAGGCATGGTCGTCGCGCGGGCCGTGGTCGATCTGACGCTCGCCGATGAACTGCGCGATGCTTGTATGGAGGTCGCGCTGAAGCTCGGTGGCTGGGAGGACGAGGTTAAAACGGCGGCGAGGAAAAGGGCGCGCAAATGAGCGTCGGGGACTAAGCTGCTGAGTGAGTGATGGAGATGCGATGGATAATGCCTGGCCGGAGTTGAAGTGGGCGGCGTGGAGCGAGACTGCCGACACGCTGCATATGTGGACGCAGATCGTCGGCAAAACGAGACTCGCATTGAGTCCGCTGCAAGCGCATTGGTGGAATGTTCCGCTCTACGTGAGCGCGCGCGGGTTGAGCACTGCCGCCATGCCGTACGGCGACGAGATGCTGGAGGTTGAGTTCGACTTTGTGAGCCACGACCTGCGCTACATGCTGAGCAGCGGTGCGATGCTGTCGACGCCACTGCGGGCGCAGTCGGTTGCGGAGTTTTATAGCGAGTATCGGCGGAGTCTGGCGGCGCTTGGGGTTGCGGTGCAGATCGATAGCCTGCCGTGTGAGTTGAAGACGCCGATTCGGTTTGAAGAGGATACGCAGCATGCGGCGTACGACGCCGAGGCCGCGCACCGGTTCTGGCGCGTGCTGGTGCGGGCGGACCGGATTTTTCAGGAGTTCTCAAAGGGTTTCATCGGCAAGGTGAGCCCCGTGCATTTCTTCTGGGGCAGTTTTGACTTGGCGGTGACGCGGTTTTCAGGGCGGCGTGCGCCGGAGCGGCCGGAGCTCGATGCGATCATGCGTGAGGCGTACTCGCACGAGGTGATCAGCGCGGGTTTCTGGCCGGGGAATGGCGGCTTTGGCGAGGCGGCGTTCTATTGCTACGCAGCCCCTGCGCCGGCGGGATTGGCTGAAGCAAAGGTTCGTCCGGCTGCGGCGAGCTACAATGCGACGCTGGGCGAGTTCATTTTGAAGTATGACGATTTGCGCGCGGAGAGTGATCCGGATGGGGCGTTGAGGGAGTTTCTGGAGAGCACGTATCAGGCGGCGGCGAATCTGGCCGTGTGGGACCGCGGGGCGTTGGAGCGTTAGCTCATTTGAATCGGCTTGGATCTGGCTGCCTATGGCTAAGTTTCCGCCAATGTTATCGGCTTCGGTTATACTTGCTGCGATATTCTTACCCGGTTCATCCGAGTTTTGTTTTCTTATACTTCCACTTTTTTGGAGACGCCATGCCAGACCGTCTAACCGCTGCCCGCGACAAGGTGGGTGAACTAAAGCTAAAGAAAGCATTCAACAGTGTGACCTTCGTCTACGGCACCCAGGGAAGAGGAAGCGTTATCGTGAAGGGTCTGAAGGCATGGGCCGGCCGGGCCAAAGCCAACGCTGCCCCGAACCCCGTAAACCAGCAAATCGAAAGGGTCATCAACCGCGAACTGAACCTCTTCGATCCCGGGCGCAGGGCAGAGGTCTATCTCGCCGGCGGCTATCAGATGATGGACATGTACTACGGCCAGGCAGGCAACGATGTCTACAAGCTTCGCGACCCCGTTATCGCCGAATTCGTTCATTACGCCATGGGCTTCAAGACGGCCTTCACAGCCAAAGAGACCGGCCGCGATGCCTACATGTTCCACTTCAAGACCCAGACCGAAGGCTGGCGCGACGGCGGGCCAGCCAATGTCGCTTACGGCATTTCCGCGACCAAGGAAATTTCGCGCATCATTCGCTGGGGCATTCAGACCATGGGTGGAAAGCTTATCTTCGAAGGCAGGGAACTCTTCTACTCGCAGGTCTTCGATACCGCCGCCATGCGCGTATCCGATACCGACCTCGAAGCCCAGGAGCTATTCAAGTTCTTCACCCCCAACGCATCGCGGGCCGCGTTCGGTAAAGGCACAATCATCTTCAATTGGGCGGGCAAGGAAACCGTACCGACGAAGTACCACTTCCTGACCAACTGGAAGTTCGGCGGCATGGACAAGGACAACAAGCCGCTGATGCACAAGAAATCGAACATCGGCGCGCTCTCATTCATCAAGCAGCCGTCCTATCGCCCTATCTGGAACAACTTCGCGGACGTTCCCATGTCGTTGGCCGGCGTCGACAAGGCGAAGCTGCTGGAATTCGTCGAGCACCACGGTCCGCTGGCTGTCTGAACACATGGATGGCTGTTGACGTGGGCGCTATGCGTCCCGCCTGATCAACCTTCCCCAGTTCTTCCATGGCGGTAGCGGGAGGATGAAGATGTTGGCCTCGGCGGATGCGCCGATCCGCTCCCACGAGTTCATGCCAAAAAGGGCCAGTAGGCGCCCTGCAAGTCACGCTGCCATCAGGCGGTAAGCTGCGCTTCGATCTCCGCGCGCTGCGGCATCGAGGGCGCCGTCCCATGCCGGGTGACGGAGATGCCCGCGCAGGCGGAGGCGAAACGTGCAGCGTCCTCGGGGCCGCGGCCTTCGGCGAGAGCGGCGGCGAATGCGCCGCAGAAAGCGTCGCCCGCACCGGTTGTTTCGACCACCGGACCGGCGCTGAAGCTGGGGATGAGCGTGCTTTGTCCGCCCGCGGTCCGCAGCAGCGAGCCGCGCGCGCCCAGCGTAAGCACCACGTTGCGCGCGCCGCGGGCGATCAGCGAGTCGGCGGCCAGCTCCGCCTGCTCAACCGTTTCGACGGTAAGCCCGGTGAGCAGCGCGGCCTCGGTTTCGTTGGGGATAAAGAAGTCGGCGAGCGCGATCAGCGCGTCGGGCAGCGGCGACGTAGGCGCGGGCGCGGGGTTGAGGATCGTGGTGACGCCGGCAGCGCGCGCGATTTCGAGCCCGCGTTGAACCGTATCGAGCGGCAGTTCAAGCTGAGTGAGGAAGACGCCGGTGGCCTGAATGGCTTCATGCTCCGCGTCGACGTCGTTGGGAGTAAGTGTGAAGCACGCGCCGGGAACGACGATGATGGCATTCTCGCCGCGCACCGAGTCGATCAGGATCGCCGCGGCGCCGGTGGGCATCGGACAGGTGCCGACGAGCGAAGCGTCGATGCCGTCCGCTTCCCACAAATCACGGGCAATTCGACCGAAGGCGTCGTCGCCGAGCTTCGACATGAAGCGGACCTGCGCTCCGGCCCGTGCAGCGGCCACAGCCTGGTTGGAACCTTTGCCGCCCGGACCGAGCGCGAACGAATCGCCCATCAGCGTTTCCCCCCAGGCGGGCAGGCGAGCGGCACGGAAGGCGAGGTCGGCGACGAAACTGCCCATGACGAGAACTTTATTGCTCATGCGATTTCCTTTACGGCGGAGGTTGAGGTGGTGCAGGGTGTTGAATCAGCTTTGAGCTACGAGCATAGAGCGATGAGGAAGAGCGATCAGGCTGCGTAAGCGCGAGCGATAAGGATCAGCGCGAGAACGTAAGCCGCGACCATCGCCCCGAGAAAACCCTTGGCGCGTGTGTTGGCGCCGCGAAATTCCTTCCAGAGAAAGACGCCCCACAGCGTGGCGACCATCGGCGACGCCTGCCCAATGGCATACGAAATCGGCAGGCCCACCTTGCCGCCGGCGACCAGGTTGAACACCGTTCCCAGGCCCCAGATCGCTCCGCCCAGCAGGCCGAGAACATGGTAGCTGGCTGGAGCGGCTCTGTATCCAGCCATCGACACCGGCTGCCCAATCAGCGGCTTCCGCATCAGGATCGGGTTGAAAACGAAGCAGCAGAGAAATGCGCCCAGCGTCATAAATACTGCGGCAGTATAGGGGCTCAGCGCGCCAGGCGGAACGGCAAGCCCGGCGGAAGCATGCGTGCCGGTAAGCGCCTTTTCGAGCAGCGGCGCCCACGAGCCCATCAGCACGCCCGACACCAGGCAGACGATGATGCCCTTGCGCGTCGGCACAGCGCCGGCAACTCCGCGCGCGGCGTACGCAAAGCCGATAAAAATCACCGCGACCAACGCCATCCCAACGCCGGAGAAAAGCAGCGTGGCATTGCCCGCGGGATGAATGATATAGCTCAACGCCGTGCCTTCGACCAGCGCGATGCCGATCGCCAGAGGAAACGCGATCGCCAGGCCCACCATTTCAATCGCGGCGATCAGCAGCACGTTGGCGATATTGAAGACGAAGCCGCCAAACGCCGCATACCACAGGCAACTGCTGTCCGCCTGATGCAGGTTGGGCAGGAAGCTGAATATCCCGCCGTTGATGCTCCCCATCGTGAACGCGAGCACCAGCGAAATAAGGAAAATGCCGAGGCCGTAGTCCCAGTAATACAGCTCGAAGCGGTAGTTCTTTGTGCCCTTGAACGTGTTGGCGAAGGAGCCCCAGCAGATGGTGCTGAGGATCGTCATGACAAGCGCGGCGGCAAAGGTTGCGGGAACGAACATAGCTGCCCATGATGCACTCTTGGGCTATACCGCGTCCACATGTTTGTGCGGCGCGCGGTTGTGTGTCTTGCCTCAATTTGCGCACGCGGCAAAGTCCAACGGTATTCCGCGGCGATTGTCACCCGGTTGCGAAGGCCGTCGTGCTATTCAGGTACAGTTTTCACATGAGCGTGAGCACGGACAGCGTTGCGGGAAAGCGGACCTATTTGCAGCGCTGGCTGCGCATCGAGGGCCCGAGCCGCCCCCGGGTCTACGTCCAGGTCTACGCGACGGCCGAGATGCTCAGTCTCAATTACTGGCTGGAAATCGTGCTGTCGGCCGGCATTGCTACCCTCGGCCTGGTCGAGAACAGCCCGGCTGTGATCATCGGCGCGATGTTGATTTCGCCGCTGATGGGGCCGATCATGGCGACCGGAATGGGCCTGGGCATTGGAGACCTGTTCCTCACCGCCAAGGCCATCGCCAATCTCATGCTGAGCGTGACGCTGGCCGTTGGACTCTCCGCGCTGTTCGTGTGGCTGCTTCCATTCCATTCCGCTACGAACGAGATTTTGTCGCGCACCAACCCCACGCTGCTCGACCTGGGAATAGCGTTGCTCTCGGGCCTCGCCGGCGCCGTGGCTGTCGCGCGGTCCGGGGGCGGCGGCGACGGCGTCGCCACGCTCCCCGGCGTGGCCATCGCCGTCGCGCTGATGCCGCCGCTTTGCACCATCGGCTTCGGCCTCGGCAGCGGGGCGAACCTCCACATCATGGCAGGCGCAGGTCTGCTGTTTCTGACCAACCTGGTGGCGATCGTCAGCAGCGCCTTCGCGGTGTTTTTGCTGATCGGGATGAATGCCCCCGATGTCCGGCCCGAGGTCGAACGCTCGCACGCGAAAGAGCCGCTGGTAAAGCGGTTCGCGGGCACATCCGCGGGCCGCATGTTGACAACGGGCGGCGCCTTGCACTGGCGCATCGTGATGCTGGTGGTCCTGCTGGCAACGGTGGGATGGCCGCTACGCTCTGCCCTGCGGCAACTGGCGGGCGAGGCCGTGGCACGGGAGGCAGTGCAGGCGGCTGTCCGCAAGCTGGTGCCGGCGGCCGATGAGGTCTCCCGCCAGGTTGAAGTAGGCAGAGGGAGCATCGCTGTTCGCCTCGTCGCGACCGAAGAACTTTCGGACGCCCAGGTCCGGCAGGCCGAGCGGGAGATTGAAAGGCGCACCGGCCGCAAGACCGATATTTCAGTAGCCAGCGTTGCCAGTCAGAGCGAACTCGCTGGACTGATGCAACGGCTGGCGGCCCCGGTAGCTTTACCTCCTCCGCCGCCGCCAAAGATCGTGCCGCTGGCCGACGTCCGCGACGATCTACTGGCGCGCGTGCAGCCGGCGTTGACCGCGGTATGGCCCGCGGAAGTTCCGGTGCAGAGCTATGCGCTGTCCCTCAGTGCGGATGGTGTCACGCTCAATGTCACCTACGCGGCGGTCAAGCCGGTCACTCCAATTTCCCTCGGCATTCTACAGAAGGATTTGCAGACCGCGCTGACCTCGCCGTCGCTGACCCTTCAGACGAAGCGCGTTGCGCCGCCGAAAACCGGCAAAGCGGCTTCGCACACCGCACGGCGGCGTTGAGGTAAGACGCTCGCGGCAAGAACCGGCGCGCCTTGGGACACTTGCGAAAGTGTCATGGGATCGATGGCGACGCACCTGAGCGCTCTGTAGGCTCCTCTCAACGGTTGAGACCGGGAGGGACGCGCGATGGAAATGCTGATTCGGAAACAACATATTCCCTGGTTCATGGCGACAGGGCGAGCGCTGCTCGGCCCGGTGCTGGTGATCGGCGAAAAATGTGGCTGGAACGGCTTCACGCTGGCGGCGCTGATCGTCACAGCGCTGCTCTCGGACATCTTCGACGGCATCCTGGCGCGGCGATGGCACTGCGATACGGCTAACGTCCGGCTGTTCGACTCCATGGCGGACACGTTCTTTTACGCCTGCGTCGTGGCCGCGCTTTGGGTTGGAAGACCGGAGGTGTGGGCGAGCTACGGCACACCGGTGTTGATGCTGTTGGCTCTCGAAGCCGGACGGATCGGGTTCGACTTCATCAAATTCGGCAAGCCCGCAAGCTACCACTCCTACCTCGCCAAAACGTGGGGACTGGTGCTCGCAAGCGCGATCGTAACGGTATTCGCAGCCGGGCACGCCGCAGTGCTGATGACCGCCGCCATCGTGCTCGGCATGGCGTGCAATCTTGAGGGGATCGCGATGTCGGTGATGTTGCCGGTTTGGCGGAGGGATGTGAAGACGCTTGCGGCGGCGTGGCGGATACGAAGTGAGATCGGTCGAGCGTCGCAGAACGGTTATGCAGTTTCGTCTGCCCAGAGTCGCGACGTCGTCAACCGGAAGCCGGCGACCGGCGCGTCTGCTTCAATGGAGTCCGGCCTGTGCAGCGTTTCGGGCTCGGCGTTGGGACGATAGATGGTAATTGTCGCAGCATACGGATCAACCATCCAGGCGAGTTGCGCGCCGTTCGCCATCCACACTTCCATTTTGGCTTGAAGCACTTTGAGCGAATCGCTCTCGGAGAGGATTTCGATCACGAACTCAGGACAAAGCGGCGGATACGACGCCTGTTGCCGCGCGGTGAGGGTATTCCAGCGCTCATAGGAGAGCCACGAAGCGTCAGGACTCAACATGGACCCGTCCGGGAGGTTGAAGCCGCCGTTCGAACTGAAGAACAGGCCTCGTCCGTCGTCCTCCGCCCACATGCCGAGTTCACGGATGACAATCGCTTCCCAGTTACTGCCCCAACCACCGACTGGTGTCATAATTTCCAACTCTCCCTTAGCGTTCCGCTCAATTCTGTAGGGTTTGTTCTTCCGCGAGAAGGCAATCAACTCATCGTCGGTTAACGGCGAAGGAGGACGCAGGACAATCGGCAGCGGGAGACCCGTCAACGACCATTCCATACGCCCTCCTTCAGTACTTCGAGAAGCTTCGGATTCAATTGTAGTGCGCGAAACTACGCGACGACTTCGATACCCATCGACCGCGCGGTGCCGCGGATGGTCTTCGCTGCAGCCTCGACAGTCGAAGCATTCATGTCCGGCATCTTCTGCTTGGCGATCTCGAGGATCTGCTTCTCGGTGACCTTGCCCAGCTTCTCCTTGTTGGGAGTGCCGGAGCCCTTGGGAATGCCGGCAGCCTTCAACAGGAGCACCGGCGCCGGGGGCGTCTTGGTGATGAAGCTGAAAGTGCGGTCGGCATAAACGGTGATGACGACCGGGATCGTCAGGCCGGCCATCGCCGGGTCTTTGCTGGTGCGCTCGTTGAACTGCTTGCAGAACTCCATGATGTTGACCTGCGCCTGGCCGAGCGCGGGGCCGACGGGCGGCGCGGGCGTGGCTTTGGCGGCAATGATCTGGAGCTTGACGTATCCGGTAATTTTCTTCGGTGCCATGTGCGTAATCCTTCAGGTGCTGCGAATTTTGTGCTGCGGTCAGGAGGTAGAAGATCGGGTGAAGCGGCCCGATGGACTCCTGAGAAACTTAGCTGCTAGCTTGTAGCTTTTAGCCTCTAGCTAAAAGCTAGAAGCTAACGGCTAGAAGCTCGTTCTTATCCCTCGAACTTTTCAACGTTCGAGAACTCGACCTCGGTAGGCGTCGGGCGGCCGAAGATGCTGACCATGACCTTGAGCGTCTGCTTGTCTTCGTTGACGTCGTCGACGGCGCCGTTGAAGTTGGCGAAGGGGCCTTCGTTGATGCGGACCTGTTCGCCCTTGACGAACTTCATCTTCATCTTCGGCTTGTCCTTCGCGGCGTCGGAGCGGTTCAGCATCGCGTTCACTTCCTGCTCGGACAGTGCGTTGGGCTGGTCGCCCGTCTGTAGGAAACCCGTTACGCGAGGCGTGTTCTTGACCACATGCCACAGGTCGTTATCGAGCGCCATTTCGACGAATACGTAGCCGGGCAGGAAGACGCGGTCGATGGTGTACTTTTTGCCATTGCGCAGCTCGGTCGTCGGTTCGGTCGGGATCTCGATGCGGCCCACGCGGTCTTCAAGGTGGTAGGCGGCGACGCGCGACTGTAGCGACTCCTTCACCTTGCGCTCAAAGCCGGAGTAGGCGTGGATGATGTACCACTTGAAATTCTCGTTGACCGCGGCCGCGACGGCCTCGGTTGCCTCTGCGGGAGCCGCGGCCTCGGTTTCGGGGGCCGTTGGTTGGACCGGTTCGAGGTTCTCGTTATTCAACTCGTCTGCCATTCGCCTATGCCTTCTTCGCGCTTTGGAAATCGGAAATTACTACTTCATGAGGGAAGAGAAAATTTTGTCGATGCCGGTGCCGAGCACCAGATCCACCAACTCAAAGAATGCAGCGAAAAGGAAGACGGTGACGATCACGACGATCGTGTTCGACTGCACTTCGACCCACGACGGCGCCACCACCTTGCGCATTTCGGCGCGAACGTCGTGGAGGAACTGGATGAGGCGTTCAGGGCCAGACATCACGCGCTGCATGTTGGATGGCTGCTGGTCCTCCGGATGTTTCTTTTCTACTGCGAGTGCTTCGGCCATTGTGCTGTCTTCAACCTTCATGCACGCTTCCGGCGTGCGGTAACCTTTTTGCTGCTTCCGGCCTGTCGAGAGCCGGAGAGTGATGGCAGGGGCGCTCGGATTCGAACCGAGAAGTTCGGTTTTGGAGACCGACAGTTTAACCGTTGAGCTTACGCCCCTGTGAAACAGGGGATAGAGGATAGAATGTAGAGCGTAGAGAAAACCGATGGCGGCACTTCACTACGCTCTATCCTCTACGCTCTATCCACTGCTCTTACTTCGTTTCTTTATGATCGGTGTGCTTGCGGCACGTATTGCAGAACTTTGACATCTCGAGACGGCCGGTGGTGGTTTTCTTGTTCTTGGTCGTCGAGTAATTCCGGTTTTTGCACTCCGGACATTGCAGTGTGATGATCTCGCGCATTGGGTTCTACCTTTCAAGTTTGGCCAGCCACCTCGGCTGGCAAGCAGCGTGGTTTGGATTGCTCCTGACACGCCGCGACGCAGGGCATAGGGCCCCTGCTGCCCGAATCCTGAATTGTGGTGCTTGGGAGACGGCGGTCAGGCGCACGCTCGTCCTTGTCTATTATCCACGAAAAAGGCTTAGAGCGAAAGAGAGCTATCCAACACTCTTCAGTCCCACGGCTCTTCTTGTTTGCTCTTTCACGTCAATCGCCAGGATGAAATCCCACCGAAGTAGGAGGAAGTGCATCTTGCCGGCCCTGTCTACCCTGATCCACAGGCCGAGGTCCTCCGACTCCACAACATCGATTTCAAGCCAGCACATCGACTCTACAAAGATATCGACAGTCGCCAGAATCGCCCGTCCATCGTCGGAAAGGAGTACCGAGGCGTTCGCCTCCGATATCCTCACGATGCTTTCGCAATCGCAAATCGTCCGAAGTTCGCAGCGAAAAGACGATTCAAAGATTCTGCGGCTTCGCGCGACCCAGCCTGCAATAGATCGTCCAGCACGTCCTCCCGAATCTCAAGCTTATGAAGCTCGCCGCCCTCGGAAACATGTACATCGAGGAGCCCGCGAAGGCAATGCAGCCGAACGAGCGAAACCTCTCCATGCAGACCGGTCTGTTGCAGCCAGTCCGAGGCGATCCTTCCCAATTTCGTGCACTTCGCCACCAACGCCGGCTCGGTGAGATGGTTGGCATAGAGTCTCCTCGCGACTTGTTCCGCGGCTGATTCATTGGAATCGGACCAAGAGACATCTTGCGCCGTCAGTTCCCGGAGTTGGCTCGTAGGGACTGAATACGCCTGGCGCCAGGCATCGTCGCTGGAACGGCTTCCTTCAATCTCGATATACATGCCAACTCCCTTTCATCAGGCAGGAGGACGGCCGAAAAGAATCCGGCGGCCCTGCCACTACCGGACAGTCTACTTGAAAATCCCGGAGATCGTAGCCGCGCGCCGACGGTCCTGCCGCCCTCGCGAATAGCAAGCCGCACATCCCTTTACTCTCGCGACCGGCCAGTGACCACCCGTCGTGATTCTCGCGGGAAGCGTCCGCGTAACGGACAGGTCAGGCCTTCCGCTCCACCCGCTCGCGGGCGTTCGCGACATAAAAATTCGTTTCCAACTGCGCCACGATCGGGTGCATCAGGAACTCGTCGTTATAGGCGCGCGTCTTTTTGAAAAGCATGAAGATCCCCCAGGCGCCGTTGGGCAACAGCTTTGCGAGAGGCTTGGCGAGGAACGCCGGAAACGGATAAAAGTTTGCTCCGCGAAACCCGTCGAGCTTGTAGCCGCCGGGAAAAATCATCTCAAACATCCGCAGAATGTCGTGTCTGGTATAGCCGCGAAGATGCGCGGAATGGTTCTGAAGCACCGACGGCTGCCTTCCCAAAAGGAGCAGCAAACGGTTGTGATATGCCGCCAGGTTCGGCACTCCGACAATCAGGTAGCCGCCCACGCGAAGCGACCGGGTCGCCTGATGGAGAATCCAGAAAATCTCCTTCACATGCTCCATGACCTGATTGCTCAGAATCACATCGATCGACCCATCTTCGAATGGAAGAGGGTCGACTTCGAGGTTCAACTGCAAAACCTCGTGCCGCCGCTTCAGATTTTCGACATTCGGCGGATACGTTTCCACCGCGTATCGCTTCGCCTCAGGGCATATCTCCGCGGCGATGTCCAGATCGGCGCCGCTGCCGGCCCCCAAATCCACGACGTTGCGAAAGGGCGCCACCTTCTTAAGGAAGGCGGCGATGTTTTCCCTGCCGTAATTCAACTGACGATCGACCAAAAAAGCCCCCCCAACATCGTGCGGTCTTGATATTGCTTACTTGACGATCTCGCTCATCGTTCCCAGGCCGGCAGTCCCGCCGCCCTCGCGAATGGCAAACCGCGGGCCCCTCGTGATAGCAGCCGTCAGCATGGTCTTGCCGCGATCGATGTGCCTGATCGTGCCGATGTTTACGCGAGGCTTACTGCGATCGAATTTTTCCTTCGCCATGATGTTCTCCGTTTATATCTACCTAATTTTAGGGTCTTTGACGAGGTACGGCATGAAGCCGATCGCGTCTTTTCGTTCCGGCTCTGCGCTCACGATATCCAGGGTCGCCGTTTCAAAGTGAGACCACTTTAGCAACCGCACACTGCGGGTATCGTCATCCACCTGTTCATAGAATATCCATAGACCCAGTTCGTCCGCCCATTCAACGACAACTTCAATCGCTGAATCTTTCACATTTACACCAAAAGCATTCGCACCTTCGGGAGAAAGATAGAGGACTGCCCTGCGCTGATTCCAGTAGGTCAACCAGTGACTCCGACAGAAACTTCCTGTCCGAGCTTCGCCCACAGCTGCGAGCGAAAATACGCAACATCCGCGCTGCCTGCCCTGCCTTCGATAAGGGCCTCGACAACTTCGAACAAAGACCAGAAATCCACTATGCGGCCATCCTGATCGCGAATGACGACCTTCCATGCGTCGGGTGGCGCCACGCGGCTCACTTTGGCGACGGCAAAGCCCCCGCCCAGAGGCTTAATCATTTCTTCAATGACTCGTCCAAACGCTTCGCCTTGCTTGCGTTGACGCTCGCGCACCTGATCGCGCAGATAAACATGAAACCGCCGATAATTTTCTTCCCCAACGCGCAATTGCTCCGCACTCACCCGCTGCCGTTCATCCAGCGGAGGTAGTTCGGCAACCGGAAGGTTCTTCGCGCGCAGCCACTCATCGGTAGTCACGGGAACCGTCGACGGAACGACCTCAAAGCTCATGCGCTTCTCCTCAGTAATAAGCGTACAGCTTGAAGAATTTATTCCTTAACGCCAGATCGATCTGCTCCAGCGACGCGAGATAAAACTCGCGGATTTGCCCCTGGTCGCCGCTGGTGAGCTTCGCATACAGCGCGGCGGTCTGCGTGCCCAGCTTGCCCGATTGCAGCACCGACTCGAAGTCGCGAATCCGCAGCGCGGCGCGCTGCACCGATTTCAGGAAAGTCGCCACATTGCTGGCCGCAAACGAAGACTCGACAGCGGTCCTGACTTCGGCGAAGGTGCGCTGGTCGCCGATCGCCATCGGTACGCGCTCGTAAAGCGCCGTGCTGCGGTCGACGGGGTTCGCGGAGCCTGCGGAGGGGGTGTGCTGCGCCATGAGTTAGGAACCTGCCTCGGAAGCCTTCAAAGTTATGGAGCGGGAGACGGGAATCGGACCCGCGACCAACAGCTTGGAAGGCTGTGACTCTACCACTGAGTTACTCCCGCTTGAAAACAGCTATTAGCCGCTAGCTTCTAGCTATTGCCTTCCGCTTCGCCCTTGCCGTCGCTAAGAGCTAAGGGCTAAAAGCTAACGGCTGAATTCTGGAGCTGATGATGGGGCTTGAACCCATGACCTCTCCCTTACCAAGGGAGTGCTCTACCACTGAGCTACATCAGCGTTCCTTCGATTTTTGCTCTTCAAGCCGCGCTCGCATGTTGGCGGTGACGACCCGGAAAGCGAAGAGGCCGAGAAACAAGATCGGCATCCATCGAAGCTGTACATCACGATCATCGTACGACACAAACCGGCTGGAATAGCCACGCACATGTATGACCGACGAAGCATCGATCGTGAACCACGACAACAGGCCCAAGACTAACAAAATTGCCAGGGCAATGTACATCCGGCTCCTGCTGGCCGCCGGATTGAGTGATCGCCCGTCCTCACCCATCGTCATTCACCGCTAACAATTGACAACAAAAATGGTGCACAGGGGAGGATTCGAACCTCCGTAGCGCATAACGCGGCAGATTTACAGTCTGCTGCCATTAACCACTCGGCCACCTGTGCATTTCGTCTGCGTTAGCCCCATCTCCAATGCCCAACGCCCCATGCGAAAGCCGCTCGCGGAAAGCATCTGCGGGCGAACTGCGCGGAGTTGCTGGTGGACACTGCAAGGCGGGAACGACACGCAGTTACAACCAAACTTAAACCCTTCGCGAGGCGGGGTTAAAACTGGAGCTGGCGAAGGGATTTGAACCCCCGACCGCCTGATTACAAATCAGGTGCTCTACCAGCTGAGCTACGCCAGCCCACACCGCGAAGAAACGCCCATCCGCTTGCACGGGCAGACAGAGACAACTTTATCACAGCGGACGGCCGCGGCCAAAGACCGCTGCTACCTCGGCAACGGGTCAGTTGAAAGAAGCCATTAGAATAGACCGATGGAAATCAAACGCATCGGCTCGCAACCCTCAGGCAAGGGTCCGGCAGACTGGTTCACCGGCACCGTCCGCATCGACCCGCTCTTTCAAGCCCCAGACCCCGCCCTCGTCGCCGGCGCCAGCGTCACCTTCGAGCCCGGAGCCCGCACCGCCTGGCACACGCATCCGCTCGGACAAACCTTGATCGTCACAGCCGGCTGCGGATGGGCGCAGCGCGAAGGCGGCGCAATCGAAGAAATCCATCCCGGAGACGTGGTCTGGTTCGCCCCCGGAGAAAAGCACTGGCACGGGGCCACACCCACCACGGCCATGACCCACATCGCCATCCAGGAACGCCTCGACGGCAAGGTCGTGGACTGGATGGAGCACGTCACGGACGAACTGTACCGGCGCTGAATCGGTACGACGAAGCGGCCCGCAGCGTCCACCGCCGCGAGCCCTCCGTACGACGCAATAATTAGTGGACGATCTCCGGCCTATCCGGACTCACCTTGCCGCAATCGGCACCGAGATAGTGCATCGTCATCGTCGAGTCGGTCTGCATGGAGTGGCCTCCGGCATTCATGGTCATGTGCATCGAGCCATGCGCGCTTTCCTGGCTATCGAAGGTCATCTCGAAGTGCCCCGTGGCCTGTCCGCTGCGACAGCTCAGGTCGAACGACCAGGACTTCGCGCCCCACACCTCATGGGTCCGCGTGCAATCCCCCTGGCTGTTGGACATGGCCTTCGCATAGGACTCCGGCGTATAGCAGCTACGCACAATAGTCGTACGACCTCCCATGCCGGCCATTTGTGGCGGCATGTCCGCCCCCGACATCTTCATCGCAACGGAAGACTCCCACAGCCCCATCTTCACAGGCGGGGTGGCAGGCATTTGAAACATTGCGGCAAGCATTGAGGCTCCAACAACGAACAGTATCTTCATAAGATTCTCCTGTATCTGAAATGGGCCGGTACCGGCTCCGGGCAAACATGCGTTCGTATCTCTATCGCGCCAGGACCGCGTTACGGATGAAAGTCTCTCATTTCAAAGGCGCGGCGTATACAACTTTGTCAGGCGTCCAGCATTTCTTCCGATTTTGCTTGTGCAATTTTCAAGCCGGGCCTAATCTTGCTTTATCAACTACCCAATCACCCAGAGGTCTATGTGAAAATCCTTCCTTTTGTTCTAGCGTTCTCGCTCGCGACCGGCGACTCCGCCTTGTGTCAGCAGGCCGAACCTCCCGCTCAACCGGCGAATCCGGTATCCGCTCAAACAGTGGCGAACCCTACAGTCAGCGCTCCACCGTCGCCGAATACGCTTCTGGATGGAACGACCGTCAAGTTGAGGCTTGCCGAGAATCTTTCGTCCGAGTCGGCGAAGACAGGAGAGCAAGTTCCCTTCGAGGTGACTGAAGATGTTGTAGTAGACGGCGTCACTGTCATCCCAAAAGGCGCGCAGGCCTTGGCCACGGTCACCGAGGCGCAACCCAAGAGGCGCATGGGCCGGGGTGGCAAGCTCGACGTCAACGTCGATAGCGTGCGTCTGGCGGATGGCGAGAAAGCGCAGTTGCGCGCGGTGAAGGACAATAAGGGCGGTGGACACATCGGAGCAATGACCGGAGCAATGGTCGCGACATCGATTGTTTTCTTTCCGGCAGCTCCACTTTTCCTGTTTATGCACGGAAAATCCGTGGAGATACCTAAGGGCACGGAAGTGACAGCCTTTGTGCAGGGCGACATGCATCTGACCATGGCTAACTTCGCACCGAAAACAGGTGATCCAGTTGCTGCCAGTGCAGCACCTGCGGCAGCTGCTGCGGCGGAAATGTCTAGCCTCATCGTCGAGTCGAGCGTGCCGGGAGCAGACATCGAAATCGATGGAGTCTTCGTGGGCAGCACCCCATCGACCCTGTCCGTCGTCCCGGGTCAACATACCATTACGGTGAAGAAAAAAGGTTACGCAGATTGGAGCCGGGCAATGAACGTGTCGGGTAACAGCGTCCACCTGAAAGCGGATATGGAAGTGAATCCGTAAAAACATGCGGGTGGCAGTGACGGCACCCCATACTCTTTTGCTCCTGATGGTAGTTCTCAGCATTCGGGTACTCGTCTAATGGATCATGAACCGCTCCTGCACCTGCTTGTATCTTCGACCAAATTCTGCGCCCCATCGCAGTGGTAGCATGTCCTCCATGACGGCCTTTAGGCGCGCCCAATCTGTTTTGCGACGCATCCTCCTCCTGCTGGCATGTGCAGCCCTCTTCGCCGGCGTTTCCTCCGCCCAGACCGGCGAAGAAGACGGCCCGATCCTGCCGCGCAACACCGACACCACGCCCCAGCGCCGCGCCGTCACCAACGACCAGGTCGTCCGCATGGCCAAGGCCGGACTCGACGAGCAGATCATCCTCCAGACCATCCAGGAGCAGCCCGGCCGCTACGACGTCGAGCCCGACGACCTGATCGCGCTCAAAAGCGCCGGTGTGTCTGCCCGAGTCATCTCCGCCATGCAGGCCAAGACCGCCGGCCTCGCCATCCACCTCGATGGCGACGTGAAGCCCGGCAGGGGCGTTGTACCCGGCCCGGTCGCGCCCGCGCTCGACGAAATCGGCGTCTACTACAAGGACAAAACCGGCGACTGGGTCCCGCTCAAGACCGAGCGCGTGGTCTTCAAGTCCAGCGGCTGGGTCAAGAACGCGCTCTCCGACGGCCTCATCAAGCGCGACATGAACGGCCATCTCGACGGCCCCACGTCTCCGCTGATATTGTCGACCGGCGTTCAAATTCTCATCTACGCGCCCGCCGGCACCGACGCCGCCGAGTACGACTTCCTCCGCCTGGAAAAGCACAAGGACAGCCGCGACTTCCGCACCCTGACCGGCGGCCTCTTCACCTCAGAGTCGGGTTCAGGCCGCGACGAACTCGAGTTCCACCCCGAGCGCATCGCTCCGCAGCTGTACACCTTCACCGTGCCCAAAGACATCATCAAGGGCGAGTACGGCGTGTTGCCGCCGGGCTCGGCCAACCAGCGCGGGCTCGCCGACACCGGCAAAATTTTTACGTTCTCGATTCCCGAATAAATCATGCGAAGACGTACCCACAGGTCGTTGCTTATCGCGCTCGCAGTATTGATCGCGGTGACGGTCGCGCTCTTCCTGCGCCAGAAGGCCCCGCCCGAAGCCGCGCGCCTGCTGCCGGAATCCGATGCAATCATCTATGTCCACCTGAAGACCGTCCGCGCCGCCACGCACTTCGACACATCCTCACTCGCTCACAGCCTGGAGTATCAGCAATTTGTCGACGCAACCGGCATCGTGCCGGAACGCGACATCGATGCCGCCGCCGTCGCGCTGCATCGCGTCCCCGTCGCCCCGGGCACGAAGCCCCGCCGCCCGGGCGAAAGAGTGCCCAGGGCGGAACTCTTCGTCTCCGAAGTCTTCATTGGCCGCTTCGACGGCCAGCGCCTCGCCAAATATCTGGCCCAATCCGCTACCTCCCGCGAGAACTACGGCGGCCGCGACATCTACAGCATTCCCATCGACGGCCAGACCGTCCGCGTCGTACAACTCGGCTACGACACCATCGCAGCGTCGAACATGCCCACCGCCGAGCAGGTCCACTCCATGGTCGACCGCCAGCACGCCTCCGCGCTCTGGACGCCGGGATCGTCGCTCCTCGCCGCCCGCTACTCTGAAGTTCCTTTGCTCGCGCAGGCCTGGGCCATCGGCCACATCGGCCTCCCGTTCGCCGAAAACGGCCACATCGCCGTCATGGGCCTCGAACTCCCACTCAGCGAAGACACCGACCTCGTCGCCAGCCTGCGCTACAGCGGCGCTGTGCATTTGCGCGTCGAAGAAATCGCTCCCACCGAAGGCGTCGCCAAACACACCGTCGAAACGATGACAACATTGCTGGGCATCCTCCGTGGCATCCAGGACGCCCAACCCGCCGAAACGCCCGGCGCCCAAGCCATGCGCAAGCTCACCGACTCCATCGAACTGAAGCAGGACAAGGACCGCGCCATATTGACCGCCGCCGCGACCACTGACGAAATCCGCGCGATGGCCGCGGCCGCCGCTATGCCCGCCCCGCAAACTTCCCCCGCTCCTGCGACCTCGCCCGCGGCTCCAACGTCAAAACACTAGCACGGGATGAATTGTCACCCTGAGCACCGCGAAGGACCCGCTTTTTAAAGCACCACACACCACATCACCCGGAGAGACTCCCCATGCCCAAACTGACTGTCTGCGTGCTCGCCGCCCTGCCCTTTGCCGCCTGCACCCTGCACGCGCAAAAGCCCGTCCTCACCGGCCAGGCCGCATTCACGGACTTCAACCGGCAGGCCCCCGGCGTCCGCCACAAGATCACCCTCGCCGACCTCCCCGAGCCCAAACCCGCCGAGGCCGTCAACAACGGCCCGCATCTCGTCCCGAAACCGGATAACGCCTGGCCCATCGCGCCTCCGGGCTTCAAGGTCACGCTCTACGCGGGTGGAGATTTCAAGCCCACAGCCGCCTCTTCGTCGATCAACAATCAGGCGCCCTCCGTGCCCGCTGCCCCATCCACGTTCCGCGAGCCGCGAGAACTCCGCACCGCCCCTAACGGCGACATTTTTCTCTCCGACTCCCACGGCGACAAAATCTTCGTCCTGCGCGGCGTGCGCCCCGACGGTAAGGCCCAGACGATCTCCACCTTCGCCACCGGGCTGAACCTTCCCTTCGGCATCGCCTTCTACCCCGCCGGCCCCAACCCCAAATGGGTCTACGTCGGCAACACCGATTCGGTCGTCCGCTTCCCCTACAAGTCCGGCGACCTCGTCGCCACGGGCCCCGCCGAAAAGATCGTTCCAGAGCTTCCCGGCTTCGCCCAGCTCCGCGGCGGCGGCCACTGGACGCGCGACATCGTCTTCACCAAAGACGGCCAGCACATGCTCGTCTCGGCCGGCTCCGGATCCAACATCGACGACGCCGACACCCACCCCCGCGAGTTCCACCGCGCCGACGTTCTCGAATACACCCCCGAAGGCAAGTTCGTCGAGGTCTACGCGCACGGCATTCGCAACTGCGTCGGCGAAGCGATCAACCCCATCACGGGCTCGCTCTGGTGCTCGGTCAACGAGCGCGACGACCTCGGCAACCATCTCGTCCCCGACTACGTCACCAGCGTCCCCGAAGGCAGCTTCTTCGGCTGGCCCTGGTACTACAT
>Ga0209483_1000561_pt1 | contig 31648 bp, 36 predicted proteins | sample NGEPerA_FD_184508 | JGI IMG/M metagenome (GOLD analysis project Ga0209483, IMG submission 184508) | Arctic peat soil microbial communities from the Barrow Environmental Observatory site, Barrow, Alaska, USA - NGEE PermafrostL2-A... | ecosystem: Environmental > Terrestrial > Soil > Wetlands >... | reverse complement strand
CGCAAATGCATCGAAGATGCCGATGGAATAGATCTGGACCTCGCTCTCGCGGACCGCGCGGCGCAGCTCGCCGTCGGTGTAGCGGCTGCGATTGTCGCCGCCGTCGGAGATAATCAGCAGCGCCTTGCGCTCGTACTTAGCGGTCTTCAGCTTGTTGACGCCGAGGTAGACGGCATCGATCAGGGCGGTGCGGTTCTCCGGCCGCAGCATCACCATGCGCGCCTCCACGTCGTCCACATCGGAGGTGTAATCGACGATGACGGCGGGGCGGTCGTTGAAGCCGACCACGAAAAACTCGTCCTGCGGGTTGCACGTCCGCAGGAACTCGCTGAGCGCCTTGCGCGCGCGCAGAAATTTGGAGCCCATGCTGCCGCTCAGGTCGAAGACGATGCCGATGGTAAGCGGAGCGTCCTGCGTGGCGAACGTCTTGATGGTCTGCGGGACGTTGTTGTCGGTGATGTAAAAATTCTCGCGTTCAAGCCCCGTGACGAGACGGTTCATGGGGTCGGTCACCGTCATCGGGACCAGCACCATGTTCACATTGACGTGGAGACTCGCCCCCGGCTCGGAGGGCCCACGCCGCGCGACATTGTCCCCACCGACGATAGCTGGGCGCGTGTCTTTGGGGGCCGTCGGGGGCGGCGGCGCGGCCGTATGCACGTCGCTGAGCGGATTTTCCTGCGCCGCCGCCGACGGGCACATTATCGCTCCCGCCAAAAGCGCGCAGCACAGCCCGAGCCACTTCGATTTACTTCGCTTGGCGCGGGCCGAATCGATCATCGAAAACTCCAGACACGAACACCGTCACACTCTCGTTAACTATCGCACCGACCGCGCACTCCGGTCGATGCAGTACACAGCCAGGTCCGCTTTTCTCCTCTCGCCGCGTCAACCCATTAGGATGACCGAGAGCCTCATGCCGCATTCTTCCGCAGCTTCGACCGGGAATCCCCGCACCGCGCTCCTCATACTCTGCGTTGCGGCAGGCGGCATGGGCGCTCTGCTCGCCCTGCTTCCCGCCGCCGGGCACGACCAGCTCTGGTTCCTTCTGATGGCGCGGCGCTGGCTCGACGGCGCCACCTTGTATGGTCCACAAATCTTCGACTCCAATCCGCCCGCAATCGTTTGGCTTTCCTCCCTGCCTGTGCTTGGCCGGGTCCTGCATCTCCCGGCAACAGCGTTCGCCAAGGTCCTCGTGCTGCTCGCGGAGTCTGCCTCCGCCGCGCTGAGCTACTACTTCCTGAGACGTATAAAATCGTTGCCGAGCTTACTCGAAGGTCCAGCATTGCTGTTCGCCTTCCTCGTCCTGGCGCTCGTCGTGCCGGCGCGGGACTTCGGCCAGCGCGACCAGATGCTCTCGTTCCTGGTGCTGCCTTACGTCCTCGCGGCATCCATCCCCCGGCGCCACGCCGTAGCGGCCCTGGCCCGGTGCGCCGCGGGTCTTCTCGCCGCCGGCATCTGTCTCAAGCCCCAGTACGTCCTCATCCCCATAGCCGTGGAAGCCTTCCTTCTGCTCCGCCCGTCCAGCCGACCCTCCGCCCGGCTGCGGCACCTGCTTCGCCCGAACTAGCCGGCGCTCATCTTCCATCGCACCGCACAATCCGGAACTCAGGCTGAGACGCAACCGGCGGCAGCGTCCGAACCCAGCCGCCCGCATCGCTCCAGGCCGGGTCCATCGCGCCGGCCGCAAGGTACTGCACGCCAAACCTCCGGCAATACTGCGACGCCCACGCCGCCGTCGGAGCGGGCAGCGCATACAGCCGCGCCGTCGATCGCTCGATGTCCGCGCACGGGCCCGAATCGCCTCCAAACTCCGAGGCGCACTTTTCCTCGGCGCTCAGAATCTGCCGCCCGGCGTTCATCATCAGCGACCGCGTATAAAACGTGTACGGCGACACCACATCGCCCCTCGTCCCGGGCCTCGGGTCCACCGGATTGAATTCGACCACGGCCGACTTGTCCGCCACCCGATCCAGTTGCGCAAACGCCGTCCGCGCCTCAAAAACCTGCTCCGGCAACCTGCTGAATCCGTTCGCCGGATAATGTTCCTCCAGCGGTAAAAATATCCGCAGCATCACCCCCTGGTACACCGTCCCCGCGACCCCGAGAGCCATCAGCCCATACAACATTCGCCTCCGCCACGGCGTTCTTGCCACAACCTGGACCCGTCCCGGACTCCACCACGATGCCAGCAAATCTCCCGCGAGCAAAAGCAGAAAAAATTGCGGCAGCAGCGCCGCCCGAAAGCCAAAGTCGTTGCTATCGATGACAGCCGAGCGCAGCAACAACACCATCGCCAATCCCCAGCCGGTCAGGTAGAGCGCGAGGTCGCGCGCGTCATTCTTCCGCCTCGCGTAAAGCAGCACCCACAGCACCGCGGCATAGAAACCCAACTCGAGCGCCAAGCCCGGCAGCAGCAGCACGATCCGCATCGCCTGGTCCAGCAACACCGGATGCGCCTTGTTCCACGCCGCGAAGACCGGCAGCCCCGTCAACAACTGGGGGTCGATCATCCTCCGCACGCTCAGCGAAAACACATGCCCGGCCCGCGCACTCGCGCCGGAGTCGGTGCGCGACGCCGTCCCGGTCATTTCCCGCAGGAACGGCGCCAGCAGCACCAAACTGACAACGCCCGCCAGCACCATGTTCCGAGCCAGCGCGAAGTCTTTCCGCCGCCCCACCACCAGGCGCAACAGCCACGCCAGCATCAGCAGCGCGAAGCCGAACGCCACGTAAATCGATAAGCCAAACGCGCTTGCGAACGCCACGCCAGCCAAAATCAGCGCGACGATGCGGTGTTTCGTCCGGCCATTCTCGCGCAACATCCACAGCAGCAGAAAACACATCATGCAGCACAGCAGCGAAGCGATATGGTGCGGCACCCACAACACGGAGTCCTGCCAGGATGAAACCTGGTCGACCGACCACCACTCCATCTCGCCGTTCAGCGCGGTCTGGCCAAAGATGCTGCCGATCGCGGGCAGCAAATCCGCCCCGGTCACGGCCAGCAGCGCGACGGTGATCCAGGTCTGCCGCCGCACATTCCCGGCGACGCCAAGAAAGTGCCGCACATAAAGCCCCACCAACGCCGCCAGCCCAAACCCGGTCCAAACGCTGCTCGCCATAAACGCCTGCCGGGCCGACACGTGGCCAATACGCGCCACCATCGCGCATACCACGTACCAGAAGTAGTAGTAGCGCATGGGCTGCGCGCGCCCCGCGAAGTACAGCGGGTTCGCCGGCGGGACCCCCGTCCGCAGCACTGCATCCGTGAAGGCCACGCGGTAGCTCTGATCGAACTCCACAACGCTGAAATAGAGCTTGCCGCCAACCTGTATATCGGCCAGCGAAAACACCACAAACGCCACCCAGGCAGTGACGCCGACGGCGGCCAGAACCACATCTCGCCGCGACCACTTCGCGCCCTCCCGGAGCCGCCACGCCACAATCAAAAACAGTATCGAGAGTCCCACGAGCAGCCCGCAGGCGACGTTCAATCCGGCGTACTTCCCCACGAAGTAGCCCAGAGACGGCGTGACGCCAAATGAAACCGCGATCGCCCACAACGACCGGTGCGCCGCCCCCATCCGCCGGAAGCCGAAGAGGTCGGTCGCATACCCGAGGAGAAAGCCGGGCACATACAAAGCTGAGGCGAACACGACCACGGCGACCACGCAGCCGACCGCATCCTGAAGGGTAAAGTTGTTCATCCGAGAGATCGAATTGTAGCACTGCGCCTGCATCCGAAGGCCCTGCCTGCGCGCTCGGAATCCACAGCGGCGACGGGCCGCCGAGTCGCCTACAATCATCGTATGGCTCGTCTTTACCCTTTCCGCGCTCTCCGTTACGATCCAACCCGCGTCAATCTCCACGACGTCGTCACCCAGCCCTACGACAAGATTTCTCCGGCCATGCAGGACGCCTACTACGCGGCCAGCCCTTACAACCTGATCCGCGTCATCCTCGGCAAGCACCACGACGGCGACACGGACGCCGACAACGTCTACACCCGCGCCGCGGCGACGCTGAACGAGTGGCGTGCCGAAGGCATCCTGCGCGAAGAGGCGGAGCCGGCGCTGTACGGCTACTCGCAGACCTATACCGTGCCCGGGACCGATGAGGTCCGCGAGCGGCGGGGCTTTATCGCCCTCGGCCACCTGTACGACTACGCCGACCACGTCGTCTATCGCCACGAACAGACCTTCCCCAAGCACAAGTCCGACCGGCTCGCGCTCTTCAAGGCCACGCGCGCGTATTGCGAGCAGATTTACATGCTCTACTCCGACCCGACGTTCACCGCTGAGGAGTTGATCTTCGGCGCAAAGGACAAAATCACGAGGCCCGCCGACCTCGAAATCACCGACGAATACGGCGTGCAGCACCGCGTGTGGAAGCTGACCGATCCAGCGTTGATCCAGCAAGTGCTGGCGGCGATGGAGGACAAGAAGCTCATCATCGCCGACGGCCACCATCGCTACGAAACTTCGACAGGCTACATGCACGAGCGCGCCGCGGAACTTGGCATCAGCGAGACCGCTCCGCCGACGGCGGGCGAGAACGGCCTTCCGGTCCCCGCCTTTCCGGAAGCCGCGATGATGATGACCTTCGTCAACATGGACGCCCCCGGCATTACGATCCTGCCCACGCACCGCGTCGTCTTCGGCATGCCGGTCTTTAGCGGCAAGAAGTTCGTCGAAGTCGCCGCACCCTTCTTCAGCGCGCAGGAAATTCCCGCGACCGACGCCGCGATCCTGCTCAAGCGGCTCAGCGAAACCGATGGTGTCGCCATCGTCGCGGCGACCAAAGAAGGCAACTTCCTGCTTCGCGCCAAGCCGGACGCCATCAATGCTGCGCTCAGCGAACTCTCACCGCATCAGCGTGGGCTCGATGTCGTGCAACTCCACAAAATTGTGCTGGAGAAAATTCTCCTTCTGAACGAAGAGACGGTCCGCGCCGGGAGCAACGTCCGCTACCTCCGCGAAGCCCCCGAGGCGCTCGTGCAGGTCGTCACCGGCGACGCCGATGTGGCTTTCCTCATCAAGCCGGTCACGCTGAAGCAGATGGAAGATGTCTCGATGAACCTTGAGGTGATGCCGCAGAAGTCGACGGACTTTTATCCGAAGCTACTCAGCGGTCTCGCGATGTATACGCTGGACTAACCAACCCGCAGTCGCACAATCCGGGTGGCCCATCCTTTCGCGCACTTTGCGAAAGGGTGGGGTGGGGTCGCAGCGTAGGATGAAGGCATGGCGACCGCTCCCGTCTTTGACTATCGTGGCGAATACGACGAAAACTGGCCGCTCCCGAAGACACTAACCCTGGAGCAGTACCGTCACGTCATCTTCCGTCCAGACGCGCATTACGTTGATGGCAAAATCCTGCCTCGAACGCTCGGAGATTGGACACATAGCAAAACCGTCGGGGAGATCATCGGCGCACTCCATCCCACCGGCACCGAAAACGGACTTTCCGCTTGCATCAGCCTTCGGCTTCAAACCTCGCCAACACGAATACGCGTGTGTGATTTCGTCGTCCTTGATCGAAACGCTCCGTATGAGCCCGTCCCGACAGTTCCACCACTGCTTTGTATTGAAGTCATTACGGAAGGCCAGTTGCCGGAGGACGAAGTCGAAATCCTCTCCGACTACTTTGCCATGGGTGTCAAGAACATCTGGCTAGTCGATCCGGTTCGGCGTGCCGCGTTCACCTTCGACGCCGACGGTTTGCACGAAGCCGACCCTACCGGCCTGATGATCCCCAATTCCCCGATCCAACTCGATCTTACTGAAACCTTCGCGGCAATCGAATAAGATCAGGCTCGGTGTTCTCCATCTTGAAATGCATGACGATTCCCGTAGTAAGCGACCGAGCAGACCAAGACTCCCATCGCAGCGAGGCCGAACGACAGATTCCGTTTCCAACTAATGGCGTCGATCGCTTTGCCACATGCCAATTTCGACACTGGATTCGGATTATTGTAAAAACAATCGCTGTCCCCCAGGCCTTGCATGAACCATGAGCCCCACAGCAGCAGCGAGACTCCGAACATACTTCCGCCGATAACCCAAAACCACCGTCCGCGCCGTGTTTGTCTCACCGCGAAATCCCATCCAGTGGCGAACTCGCACTTGCATACAGCTTCCGCGGCATCCTGCCCGCCTCAAACGCCTCGCGCCCAGCCTCGACCGCTTTCTTCATCGCAGACGCCATCAGCACAGGGTTCCGAGCCCCGGCAATCGCCGAGTTCAGCAGCACCGCATCGAAGCCGAGTTCCATCGCCAGCGCCGCATCGCTCGCCGTCCCCAGCCCGGCGTCGACGACCAGCGGAACCTCGGTGATCAGCTCCCGCATCATGCGCAGCGTGTAGCTGTTGGCAATTCCCAGGCCCGTTCCAATCGGCGCGCCGAGAGGCATCACCGCAGCCGCCCCTACATCGATCAGCCGCTTCGCAAATACAATGTCGTCAGTGGTGTACGGAAGCACGGTAAAGCCTTCCTTGACCAGCACGCGGGTAGCTTCAACCGTTGCCTGAACATCAGGATAAAGCGTCGCCTGGTCGCCTATGACCTCAATCTTGACCCAGTCCGAAAGCCCCACCTCGCGCCCCAGCCGAGCGGCGCGGATTGCTTCGTCGGCCGTGTAGCATCCAGCCGTATTCGGCAGCAGAAAGTAGCGCGAAGGATCAATAAAATCCAGCAGCGATTCCTTGGCGCGGTCCAACTCCACGCGCCGCACGGCGACCGTCACCAGCTCCGCGCCGGAAGCCTCGATGGCGGCCTTGGTCTCCGCCCCATCGCGATACTTCCCCGTCCCTACAATCAACCGTGACGTAAACCGTCGTCCCGCTATTAGTAACTCATCTGCCATGCCAGTATTATAAGAACTAGAAACCCCGAACGAACGGAATACCGCCTGAAGTCTTTTGGGCCCCGGCATCATTCTGCAGACCCACGCTTCAAGAAAGATGATCTTCTTCCATCTCCAGTTCCCTACTCCGAGGCCTCAAATGCCAACACCAGCTTCTCGCACGAAATGGATTCTAGTGGTCGCCCTCATCATGGTCCTGATCGGAGTGCTTGGACCTCGCCTGCATGCCTGGTGCCAGGCCTGGCGCACCTTGCCATCAGCCCAATTTCACCAGTATTTGGGGACCCAAAAGGGTTTCTTCGTGGGCATAGGTATTGGTCTCGTGGTGGTTGGAGCGGCCGCGACTCTAGCTCGGCGCAAGGATCGCATCTAGCACCGCGATAAAAATCTTGAATTTGATTCGCTCCGCTCAACGATCCCGGATCGCTTGCGATTCGCTCAGCGAACGTCATATCTGCGTCAAAGACACAAACGGCCCGCCCCAAAGGACGAGCCGCTATGCGGTGATCTGGTGGGATTGACTTGAGGCATCCGTTCTCGGATGGGCCTCGGAGGAGAGAAAGGCAACAAATTGCCCTTCCTGCTGCGTATAAAAAGACCTCCAGGTCTAGAGCACGAATGCTCTAAGCCTCAGTCACCTCACGTTGAGTAAAGCAACAACTGGAACTATCAATTTTCATAGGCTGAATCATCCTCCTTTCCCGTGTTGAAAGTAGATTACTGCGCAGTTAACCCCATGTCAAATCGCTCCGGCGCACACCCCGCAGAGCGCATCTGACCACCGAGCAACTCGTTCAATTAACGGAACCGCACATTGCAGCAGCTACACTTAAGCCGGTCCATCGAAATGATTTCTGCAGTCCATCTCCGCAGGTTGCCGCTCTTCGTCTGCCTTCTCGGAGCGGCGGGGATCTGCGCCCAAACCGGCCCTCCGCAACCCACCTCCGCCGACCAGAACAACCCGCAGCCCGCGCCGCCTCAACTGACGGTATTCCCTCACCCGGACAGCGCGCCGTACCTCATCTCCGGGCAGGCCAACATCGTCTTTCAGGGGCATCCCGGGTTCCATTCGCCCTACTCCGGCACCAACTCCATGCTGGCGCGCGGGGAGTACAAAGCATCGCTTGTCGGAACGCTTTTCCTCGGCCTCCGGCTGCACCACAGCCTGCGCTACAACACCGACGCCATCTATGACGAGGAGTCCTCCGGCGGCCGCGGAATCTCCGAAGCTCTCGGCCTCGCCGGCTTCACAAATCTCGACGTCGTCCGCAACCCCACGCTCGGCTCCATCCCTTACATGGCGCGCGCGCAGCTTCACCAAACCATCGGCTTCACAGACAGGATGATCGACGCCGACCGCACGCAGTTTTCGCTGGCGACCAAGGTCCCCGAACGTCGTCTCGATCTCCGCGCCGGCAAGCTCTCCATGCCCGACATCATGGACATCAACGGCCCCGGCTCCGACTCGCACCTCCAGTTCCTGAACTGGACGGTCGACACCAACGGCGCATGGGACTACGCCGCCGACACCCGCGGCTACACGTACGGCTTCGTCACCGAGTATGACGACGTGGACTGGTCCGCGCGCTATGTCCTCGCGCTGATGCCGACTGTCGCCAACGGCGTCGATCTCGAATGGAACCTCCGCCGCGCGCGGGGTGACAATTTCGAGCTGGAGTGGCGGAAGAAGCGCTGCTGCAAACGCGACACCTACTGGCCGTGGGGCGGCGCGACAACTGTCCGCCTGCTGGGCTTCGTCAACCATGCCAACATGGGCGACTACCGCACCCAGAACAACCTCGCGGTCGCCTCCCACACCGTCCCCGTCATCACCGCGCATCCCTTCGCCACGACCGTAAAGTACGGGATCGGCCTTAACTTCGAACAGGAACTCGACGACGACCTCCGCCTCTTCGGGCGCTTCGGCTGGAACGAAGGCCAGCACGAAAGCTACGCCTACACCGAGGTCGACCAGACCGTTGAACTCGGCACCGACATCACCGGCAAACGCTGGTCGCGCCCCAACGACAAGCTCGCCCTCGTCGGCGTCTCCAACGCCATCAAGCGCGACCACCAGCAGTACCTCGCGCTCGGCGGCCTGGGCTTCCTGCTCGGCGATGGACGGCTGAACTATGCGCGTGAGGACATCCTCGAGACCTACTACACGGCACATAACTGGCGCGGGCTTTTCACTTCGCTCGACGCGCAGTTTGTCGCCCATCCTGGATACAACAAAGATCGCGGACCGGTAGTCGTGTTGACCGTGCGCACACATGTCGATTTTTAGTGGATTCACCAGCCTCCGATCCACCGAGCAGCCTCAAAACAATACCCCATCCCTGCGATAAAATGGAGACCATCGCTATGCCCACTACGGCCGCAACTTTGAAATTCATTCGCCAGACCCATCTCTACGCCGGCGTTTTCATCGCCCCTGCGTTACTCTTTTTTGCTTTTACCGGAGCCCTTCAGACCTTCAGCTTGCATGAGACCACCCCGGGCAGCGCCTACAGGCCGCCGGCCTGGGTGGTTAGACTCTCACAACTGCATAAGAATCAGACGATTGCGGTTCCGCTTCGCAAGCTGCCCCCCGCCGCAGACACGCCCCAAGGCGGCAAACCGGCGAATGCAGCACCCGCAAAGGCCCCGGATGTCACTGCCCCGAAACCGAAGACCCATCTCCCTATGAAAATCTTCTTCCTTCTGGTCGCCATCGGGCTTATGACATCGACGCTCACGGGGCTCTACATGGCGTACCGATACAGCCGGAGTTGGATCGCCATTACCGGCCTCCTGCTGGCCGGAATCGCCATCCCCCTCTTGTTGCTCGGCTTTTAAACGGGGACGGCTGCCCGAGAGCAGCCGTCCCAACACATTGTTGTGAAACAGTTTAGCGGTGTCCGCCGCCGTGTCCGCCGCCACCGCCGTGGAAGCCGCCGCCGCCGCCGCCGTGGAAACCGCCTCCAGCGCTGCCGTGGAAACCGCCGCCGCCGGAAAATCCTCGTGCCCCGCCGCTAAATCCGCCTCGGCTGGCACCCACACCACGATTTATGCCGACGCTACCACGATAGCCATTGCCTCCACGGTATACGTTGCCTCCGCGGTATACATTGCCTCCGCGGTATCCCACGCCGCCACGGTATCCGTAGCCGCCGCGATAACCATAGCCGCCGCGATAACCGTAACCGCGACCGTAGAAGCCGCGCCCGTACCAGGGGCCGGCGCCGATGAACAAGCCGCCCGAGAACCAGTCGGACCCATAGTAGCCATACGGAGCGCACGCGTACGGCGCGTATCCGTAATAGCCGTAAGTACATGCCGGCGGCCCATAAGGATAGCCGCCAATCCCCACACCGAACGAAACCTGTGCTTGCGATGCAGGCGCCGCCGCAACGAACAACCCGAAAACTGCGAGTATTGCGAAATATTTGAGTAACCGCATAGTTTCCCTTTCTGCGGACCAACATCCGACGCAGGCCCAGAAGCCGGAGGCATCATTGCTGCCGGCTCACATTACGTTAGAACCCAACCCCGGGCGGAATGTTGCTCTGCTTTCGCGAGCGACGGACGGCCAAGGGGTTGCCTCGAATTTCCGCGTCCTATACTGAACCCATGCTTTCGCGTACAGCCTTCGAGCTTCCCGCCGTCATCCTGGGCCTGCTTTTCGGCAGCTTTTTGAACGTCTGCATCGCGCGCCTGCCGTACCGCGAAAGCATCGTCAAGCCCCGCTCCCACTGCCCGCGCTGCCGGCATACGATTCGCTGGTACGACAATATTCCGCTGCTCAGTTGGACCATCCTGCGCGCCCGCTGCCGCGATTGCCAGGCCAGAATCCCGTGGCGCTATCCGCTGGTCGAACTCGCCACCGCGCTCTGGTTTGCGATCGCCGGAATGGCAGTGTGGTTCGCCTGGCATCCCCCGACGGCCAAATCCCTGGACGCAACCTTCGCCGCCGTCGGCCTGGTCGGTCTCGGATTCCTGCTCATCGGCCTGATGGTGATGGACTGGCAAACGCATAGCCTGCCCGATGCCTTCACGCTCTTCGGCATCGCGGCCGGCCTCTTCCTCATCTGCGTCCGCGCCATCTTCCTCGCACCCGGAGAGGACGCCATCCACCTCACCGCCGCGCACAGCCTGCGGCTTTCTAGCCCGGGTTCGGTGGCCTCGGACCAAGGCAACGTCTTCCTCACCGGCCCCGAGCACCTGCTCTTCGGCCGCATCGTCGCCATCATCGGAGCGGCGCTGATCCCATGGCTCATCCGCTGGCTCTACAAAGTCATTCGCGGACAGCAGGGGATGGGCCTCGGCGACGTAAAACTGCTGGCGATGATCGCCGCGTTCCTGGGATTCTGGCCGGCAGTGCTCGCCTTCTTTTTCGGCTGCCTCTTCATCTTCCCCTACGCCCTCACGCTGCTCGCCCGCAAACGCGCCAACCGCATGACGCAACTTCCATTCGGCAGTTTCCTTGCCGCCGGAGGCCTGGTGGCTGCGCTCGTAGGCCCGCAGATTATCGCGTGGTACCGCGGCATGCTTTAAATGTGGCGCCGCACCGCCTGCACCAGCAGCACGATGCCCACCGTAACCACCCCAGCGTGGACATACTTCAGGAAAGCATCGCCGCGCAGCCGATGGTTCAACACGCGCCCCAGAAATATCGCGGGCACCGCCGCTACCAGCGCAATCAGAAAATAATGCGTCACCGCCGCCGTCCACAGTCCGGAGAGCCAATAGCCCACAACACCGACGATGCTCGCCGGCAAAAAATATCCCTGCAGCGTCGCGCGAAAATGCTGTGGCGACCACCGCCGCATCGCTCCGTAAATCACCAGCGGCGGCCCATTCATCCCATACGCTCCACCCAGGATGCCGGCAAAAAATCCACACCCCAGCAGCCATGCGTGGCTGTCTTTTTCCAGTCGCGGAGGATTTCTTCCCAGCGAAAAATATCCTGAGAACGCTACGATCACCAGCGCCAGCACCGCCTTGACGAGGTCGTGGTGCGCGCTCTTCAACAGCCATATCCCCGCCGGAATCCCCACAAACGTCGGCGCCAACAGCCACCCCGTGCTGCGCAAATGAATCTTCCGCCAGTCCTGCACGACCACGACGGCAGCGATAGTGATCGACAGCAGCACGGCGACGGGAGCGGCAACTTCGATCGGCAGAATCAGCGCAAGCAGCGGCACCGCGATCAACGCTTCGCCAAACCCGAATGTCGAACGAATCAACGTCGCGACAAACGCGATCAGCAGCACTTCCAGAGTTGTAACGTTCATCGTCTTCTTGTCAGCGTACGCCGTTCTCTCTACCCTCTACACTCTACCCTCTACCCACTGCTTTGCTTGACCCTTGACGAAGTCGCTCCTACACTTAAAACTGGCCATGCAGACGACCCCCTATATCTGGCAATACCTTCCTCTTGTGTTGCAAATTCTTGTTGCGCTGGCGCTTGCCGGCGGCATGGTTGCGGCATCGTTTTTCATCGGCAAACACAAACGTTCGCGCACCAAACTCGGCGCGTACGAGTGCGGCATGGACCCGGTCGGCGACGCCCGCGGCCGCTTCTCCGTGCGCTTTTACATGGTGGCGATGCTGTTCATCCTGTTCGATGTGGAAGCGGTCTTCATGCTGCCCTGGGCCGTCGTCTACCGCGAACTGTACGGCATCACCGGAAGCAAGCTTTTCGGCTTCTGGGAGATGCTGGTCTACATCGGCTTCGTCGCCGTCGGCCTCTTCTACGTGTGGAAGAAGGGCATCCTCAACTGGTCCAACGATAAGGCTGATCTGTAAATCATGGCTGATCCCATCACTGACCCCGCAACACCGCAAGCCATCTTCGGCAAGGAAGCCGTTACCGAAGCGCTAGCCGACCACGTCGCCGTCGGCGCGCTGCAAGACCTCATCACCGACGCCAAGTGGGACCGCAAGGAACTCACCCTGACCGTCGCGCCGGAGTCGATCATCGCCGCCGCGCAGGCTGCGAAGGCCGACGGCTACAACTTCCTCGAAGATGTGACCGCCGTCGACTGGTACCCCTCCGAGCCGCGCTTCCAGATCTCGTACTCGATCCTCAGCATGGGTCTGAAGCAGCGCATCCGCATCGTCGCCCGCGTCCACGGCGACATCGCGAACATCGACAGCATCACCTCCGTCTGGCCGTCCGCCAACTTCTACGAGCGCGAAGTCTTCGACCTCTTCGGCGTGCGCTTCGCCGGCCATCCGCGCCTCACCCGCATCATGATGCCCGACAACTGGAACGGCCACCCGCTCCGCAAGGACTACCCGGTGGAGGGATACCGCTAGCATGGCTATCGCAGAAGATCTCGAGAAACCCGTCGCACGCAATACACCGATGACGCACACCACCGGCGTGCGCGACACCACCGGCACCAACCTCGCTGGCTTCCGCTCCGCCGAGGATATGCTCATCCCCGGCGTCGAGGACGTGGTCGCCGAATCGACATCGCACCACAAGCCGCACGGTTCCGACCCCATCTCCGACTCGACAATGGTCCTCAACATGGGCCCGCAACACCCGTCGACACACGGCGTTTTGCGCCTCGTTGTAGAGGTCGACGGCGAGACCATCGTCTCCCTCGCACCCGACATCGGCTACCTGCACACCGGCATCGAGAAAACCTGCGAAGCCAAGTTTTACGCGCAGGTCACGCCGCTCACCGACCGCATCGACTACCTGGCGCCGATGGCGAACAACCTCGCTTACGCGCTTGCCGTAGAAAAGCTCCTCGACCTCGAAATCCCCGAGAAGGCCCAGGTCATTCGCGTTCTGTTCATGGAGCTGATGCGCCTCAACTCGCATCTCGTCTGGCTCGGCACGCACGCCATGGACATCGGCGCGCTCACCGTCTTCCTCTACTGCTTCCGCGAGCGCGAGCAGTTGCAGCGCATCTTCGAAGCCGTCAGCGGCCAGCGCATGATGACCAGCTACATCCGCATCGGCGGCCTCGCGCTCGAACCGCCGCCGGGCCTCTGGGACACCATCAAAACTTTCCTCGACGACTTCCCCTCGAAGATCGCCGAGTACGAAGGCCTGCTCAACAACAACCCCATCTGGATCTCGCGCCTCAAGGGCGTCGGCTACCTCTCGCCCGAGGACGCCATCGCTCTCGGCGTCACCGGCCCGCCGTTGCGCGCCAGCGGGGTGGATTTCGACGTCCGCCGCGACATGCCCTACTCCGGCTACGAGAAGTACAAGTTCAACGTGCCCGTCTCGCACGACTGCGACGTCTGGGCGCGCTACATCGTCCGCATGGATGAAATGCGCGAGTCGGTAAAAATCTGCAACCAGGCGCTGGCCATGCTGCCCGCACTCGAAGGCACGCCCATCGTCGCCAACTCGCCCAAGGTCATCCTCCCGGACCGCGAGCAGATGAAGACGCAGATGGAGTCGCTCATCCATCACTTCAAGATCGTCACCGAAGGCTTCGCAGTCCCGGCCGGTGAGGCGACCAGCTCCATCGAAGCGCCACACGGCATGATGAACTACTACGTCGTTTCAGACGGCACCGCCAAGCCCTATCGCGTCCACATGCGCAATGCGGATTTTTCGAATTTGCAGGCGCTGGAGACGATGTGCAGGGGGCGGTTGATCGCGGATGTGGTCGCCGTTATTGGATCGATAGATATTGTGTTAGGAGCGATTGACCGATGAGTGAATTTAGCTTTGGTTTCGATCAAGCATTTTCGAAAAAGAAACTCTCTGATGCGATGTGCGATGAGTTCTGGTCCGAATTGGGTAATGCACTCAGCGCAATGATTGAGGAACTGACTGCAAAGTCGCGTCACGTCACCATCGAAACGGATGGAGTGTTCCGAGCAATCATCAAGTACGCGGGACGAGAACTTTATCTGAGTTTGGACAAAGCCCTTCTTCGGGTTGAAGTTGTTGTGATACCAAACCATTACCAGTCGGCACTGGCCGGCCCAGTCGATGCGACCTTGGTAAACCGAGCCTTTGTGGAGTTTGGGCCAGACGGCCCAAGACGAATGCCAAGTCAGAAGGGATGGACTGTCCATTGTGTTGAGAGTTCCGGCGGCTTCACGATACCGGAAAAAAATAGCATGGAGTGGTCTCTTCATCACCAATTGGCAGAGCAAATCCTTGCAAAGATGCTTTTTCCGAAACTTGCAGCAAATGCTCTCTAAGGCGCTCCATACCGAACTCTGGACATCCTGGGCCTCACTGCTTCGCTCCTATGCAGCCGTCCACGGACTTAATGCATCAGAGCACGCCATCGTTGAAGTAAGCGCGGACGAAATCACTCTACGAGTAGGCATTCACTGGCTCCGTTTCACCGCAACCGCAATGCAGCACGACGACGAAACTCCAATCCCGTTTTCGCTCACAGAAGATGGCGGGGTTACCATCGCCCGAGCCGCGCGAGAAGAGATGGATTTCGCAGCGGAGCGGTTGGCACGCGAGATGCTATCTGGTCGTTCTTGATTAGCTCTACTGGCCGGGGTTGGGTTCGCTAGGGCAAGACTGGCTTGGCGAAGAGAACTTTAAATCAAGGTTATGATTGGGCGAAACAGAAATGTCGTTCAAAGGCCCGCTTTCCCATAACGCTTCGTCAAAACCAGCTCTACCTCGAATAGCTATGGTGTATGCGCCGGGCGCGAGAGTTGTCGTGAAGTTGCCGTCCTCATCTGTCTTCAGAATAGTGATCTGGGACATCTTTTTATTCGCCTCGGCCCAGTCGAGAACTTTTAGCAAAACGGGCTGGAACATGTAAAGCTGTTTCAGACAAATCATTTTCTGCGTCCACGTTCCTCCGCTAGCGTCGAGATCTTTGGAGAAAGCCTCGATAGCTCTGCCGCTCTCGCGATAGTAAATATGGCCGGCTGTATCGCCAGAACCTGACATGAAAAATATATATACATCGGCAATTCTGGCTGGCTTCAAATCCCCTCCCGCAGTGATAGCAAAAACACGACCGGTTACCTTCGCTCGCGCAGCCGATGTGGTTCTTGGGTGAGGCGTAGGATTTTGCTTTCCGGCGCAAGTGGGCGCAAGCAGTAGGAAAGCCCCGCAGCTGAGCCAACAGGCTCGCATCGTCATAATTCCTTGCATCTCAAGGGCCTCCTTGTTGTTTTGCCTATGTTCATCACTATCAGAATGAAAGGCACAGAACCATGATGCACTAAATTGTCTTAGAATCAGCTTAAGCCGCATAAGCAAAATCGCCGACACCATCTTCACCCCCGAACTCGCCGCCGCTTCGACAAACTGGTGACGATCTACCCACTCAAGCGTTCCGCTCTCGTCCCGATGCTGCTCTACGCGCAGGATGAAATCGGCTACGTCTCAGATGCCGCCGTCGAGGCGACAATCCGTGAACATTTCCGGATGGGCCCACATCATGACAGAGCAGCTCCACACCGAACTCTGGACCTCCTGGGCTTCTCTGCTCCGCTCCTACGCGGCCGCCCACGGGCTCAACGCACCGCAAATCTCGGCTAAACTGGATGCATGAGCAGCGACGAAGTCATCGCCAAACTTCGACACCATGCGCCTGAACTACAGGCCGAGGGCATTCTGCATCTTGCGCTCTTCGGCTCAACCGCCCGCAACGAGGCCAGCCCTGATTCCGACGTGGATTTGATGGCTGAGTACGACCCCGCCTTCCGCCTGAGCCTTCTGGACATCTGCAAGTTGCAGAATAAAATTGAGGACATCCTCAACAAAAGAGTCGATCTCTCGACACGCAGGCTCCTGAAGCCAATCATCAAGGAAAGCGCGGAAGAGGACGCCATCGATGCCTTCTAAGAGGAGCCCTCTCGTCTACTTTCTCGACATGCTGCACAGCATTGCGCTCATTTCGCTGCCATGACCGCCCAACTCCACACCGAACTCTGGACCTCCTGGGCTTCCCTGCTCCGCTCCTACGCAGCCGCCCACGGACTCAACTCCACGCAGCACGCCGTGGTCGAAGTCAGCGCCGACGAAATCACTCTCCGCGTGGGCACCCACTGGCTCCGCTTCACCGTAACCGCAGTCGAACACGACGACGCCCCACCCGAAACCTTCGCCCTGCACGAGAATGGCACAGTCAGCATCGACAACGAACCCGAAGAAGAAATGGACATCGCCGCCGAACGCTTCGCGCGCGAAATGATGAGCATTCATTGAAGTCCGTCGTAAGATAGTGAACGAGGAGTTTTCATGAACAACACACAGCTCTACCTGACCATCGGGATTCCGACTCTGACGGTCATCCTCGCATGGCTTTCAAATCGCTCGGACATCAATCGGCTCAACGATAAGATGGACAGACTCGGCGACACTCTACGAGGCGAAATCGACAAGATGGGGAACTCGCTTCGGGCCGAAATGATCGCCTTTAGGCGCGAGGTGCATGAAGACCTTTTGATGCTCCATGAGCGGGTCGTGAAAGTCGAAACCCGACAGGGGCTGTAATTCTCTAGTCGCATTTGTATATGAGGAGCCCCCTCTAGGCGCATATCGCGGAGGATGGTAAGGCCCTCCCAGCAACAAGGAATCGTATGAGCGCAATCGCCGACACCATCTTCACCCCCGAACTCGCCGCCCGCTTCGACAAGCTGGTGACGATCTATCCCCTCAAGCGTTCCGCGCTCGTCCCGATGCTGCTCTACGCGCAGGACGAAATCGGCTACGTCTCGGACGCCGCCGTCGCGGAAATCGCCCAGCGCCTCGACCTGCTTGAGCTCGATGTCCGCAACGTCCTCAGCTACTACTCGATGCTGCGCACCGTGCCCGCGGGCAAGTACAACGTGCAGGTCTGCACCAACATTTCCTGCATGTTGCGCGGCGGCTTCGAGCTGCTCCAGCACTGCAAGGACACGCTGCACATCGGCCACAAGGGCGTCACGCCCGACGGCCTCTTTTCGCTCGAAGAAGTCGAGTGCATCGGCGCCTGCTGCTGGGCGCCCGCCGTGCAGGTGAACTACGACTTCCACGAAAACCTGACGCCCGCGAAGATGGATAAAGTTCTCGACGACTACGCCGCCGGCCGCGGCCGCAACGTTCCGCCCAGCCCGCCCATCGGCAGCGCCGGCCAGGAGGCGAAATAAATGCCAACGCTCGTTTCCCATCCCGACGAAGTCAAAATCATCAGCCGGCGCTTTGGCCAGGGTGCCGCCGACATCGACAAATACATCGCGCTCGACGGCTACAAGGCTGTCGAGAACGCGCTCGGCAAAGGCGCGGACATGGCGCCGTGGATTCTCGCCGAGATGAAAGCCAGCGGCCTGCGCGGTCGCGGCGGCGCGGGCTTCCCCACCGGCCTGAAGTGGAGCTTCGTCCCCAAGGAGTCGGCCAAGCCGAAGTACATCCTGGTCAACGGCGACGAATCCGAGCCCGGCACTTGCAAGGACCACGTCCTCTTCCTCGAGGACCCGCACGCGGTCATCGAAGGCGCAATGATCGCCGGCCTCGCCGTGGGCGCGAAAACCGGCTTCATCTACCTGCGCGGCGAGTATCGCTACCTGCTCAACATCATGGACAAGGCCGTCGCCGACGCCTACGCCAAGGGCTTCCTCGGCAAGAACATCTTTGGCAAAGATGGCGTCGACTTCGACATCATCACCCAGACCGGCGCCGGGGCCTACGAGGTCGGTGAAGAGTCCGCGCTGATGGAATCGCTCGAAGGCAAGCGCGGCATCCCGCGCATCCGTCCGCCCTTCCCCGCGGTCGTCGGCCTCTACGGCGGCCCCACCGTCATCAACAACGCCGAAACCATCGCCAACGCCCCGCACATTTTGCTGATGGGCGGCGAGGCCTACGCCAAGCTCGGCACCGAACGCAACGGCGGCACGCGCCTCTTCGGAATCAGCGGCCACGTCGAGCGCCCCGGCGTGTACGAACTCCCCATGGGCTACCCGCTGCGCAAGGCAATCTACGACGTAGCCGGCGGCATCAAGGGCGGCAAAAAGCTCAAGGCAGTCGTCCCCGGCGGAGCATCCTGCCCCATCCTCACTGCTGACGAGATCGACGTCGGCCTCGACTTCGACCAGATGGCGAAAGCCGGCACCATGCTCGGCTCGGGCGGCATCGTCGTGCTCGACGAAACGGTCAGCATCGTCGAATTCGCGCTCCGCACCATCCGCTTCTACCAGCACGAAAGCTGCGGCTGGTGCATCCCCTGCCGCGAAGGCACGGACTGGATCAAGAAGACGCTGACCCGCTTCCACGCCGGCGGCGGCAATAAAAAAGACATCGACAACATCCAATACCTCGCCGAAAACATGATGGGCCGGACGTTCTGCCCACTTGGAGACGCAGCGGCGATGCCGACGCTCGGCTTCGTCAAGAAGTTCCGCAAGGAGTTTGAGGAGTACCTCGAAGGCGCTCGCGTCGAGCATCCTCTTATTCAGATTCAACCCGTCGGCGAGCCCGATTTGATTGGCGCTGCACATTGAGACCGGCGGAGATCATACGAGTCTTAATAAACGACGGATGGTTCGAGATAAAGCGCACTGGAAGTCACATTCATTTTCGTCATGCGATGAAGCCGGGCCTGGTCATCGTGCCTTTTCACTCGGGTAAGGACCTCGGCAAGTTGGCATACTCTATCCTTAAGCAGGCAGGTCTGAGATGAAGCGCATCTACATGGTCGTCTACGAACGAGTAGCGGAAGACAATTGGGGCGGTTGGGCGCCTGACATCGGCGGCGCGGTCGGCGCGGGAGATACTCTCGAACTCGCCCGCCAAAGCCTTCGCGAGGGTATCGCCATTCAGTTGGAGGACCTCAACGAACGGGGACTGCAAGCTCCTTCCGCTATATCGAAGGCCATCGATTTCTCCGAGTTCGATCCAAATCCAGAACAGAGCCACTATGAGATCGAATGGATGACGGTTGACCTGCCGGAAAGCGTCGTTCATTCCAACGACCTCTCTCAGCAGGCAGCATAAGGAACCTATGCCAGACGTAAATTTCACCGTAGACGGCCAGAAGCTCACCGCACCCGCGGGCACGCTGCTAATTGACGCTTGCAAGTCTGCGGGCATCGAAATCCCCGCCTTCTGCTACTATCCCGGCCTCTCGCTGCAAGCCGCCTGCCGCATGTGCATCGTGCGCATCGAGAAGGTGCCCAAGCTCGCCACCGCCTGCACCACCACGGTCGCCGAGGGCATGATCGTCCACACGGAAACTCCCGAGATCGCGCAGTCCCGCAAGGCCATGCTGCAGATGATTCTCGCCAATCATCCCCTCGACTGCCCCGTCTGCGACGCGGGCGGCGAGTGCGAGTTGCAGGACATGAGCTTCAAGTACGGCGCCGCCGACAGCTTCTTCACCGAGCCCAAAAATCATCGCGACGAACAAAAGTGGTCGCCGGTGGTCTACTTCGACCGCCCGCGCTGCATCCTCTGCTATCGCTGCGTGCGTGTGTGCGGCGAAGGCATGGACGTCTTCGCGCTCGGCATCCAGAACCGCAACAGCTCGTCGGTCATCGCGCCCAATGTTCCCGCCGAGCTCTCGCCCGAGCACATCCCGCAACTCGACTGCGAGCAGTGCGGCATGTGCATCGACATTTGCCCGGTGGGTGCGCTCACCTCCGGCGCCTATCGCTACAAAACGCGTCCCTGGGAGATGAACCACGTCGCCACCGTCTGCACCCATTGTGGCGACGGCTGCAAGACCACCCTCGGCGTCCGCTCCGTCTCCGAAGGCTCCGAAATCATTCGCGGCGACAACCGCGACAAGTCCGGCATCAACGGCGACTTCCTCTGCAACAAGGGCCGTTACGCATTCGATTTCGCCAACAACATCGAGCGCCTCACGTCCCCGCTCCTCCGCCAGCCTGACGGAAAGCTCAAGCCCGTCTCGTGGGAAGAAGCGCTCACCTTCGCCGGCACAAATTTGCGCAAGCTTCGCGACGAGCGCGGCGCAGATTCCATCGGCGTCATCGGCTCCAACCGCACGACGAACGAAGAGAATTACCTCCTCCAGAAATTCGCGCGCACGGTCATCGGCACCAACAACATCGACCACCACCGCACGGCAGACTTCGTCACTCTCGCTTCCGCACTCGCCGGTACCACCGGCCGTTTCGCTTCGCAGCATTGCGTGCAGAAGGCGAAGTCGCTGCTCATCGTCGGCGGCGACCCCACCAACCAAGCCCCGCTCACGGCTTGGAATTTGCGTACGAATGTGCGGCTGAACAACGCGCGCCTCTACATTGCGAACCACCAGGACATCAAGCTCAAGCGCCAGGCCAAAGCTTTTGCGCATGTCGAAGAGTTCGGCTACGACGCGTTCGTCGAAAGCCTCTCGGCCAGCAATGAATTCACCGACGCTCTGCGCGCCGAAGAAAAGCTGATCGTCCTGATCGGCAACGAACTCCGCGGCGCCGATCTCACCAACCTCATCGCCGCTCTGCCCACCGCAAAGTTCGCGCTGCTCGCCGACTACGCCAACTCCCGCGGCGCGGCCGACATGGGCATGTTGCCCGACGTGCTCCCCGGCTACCAGCCCCTCGGTACGTCCGCGCTGGCCAACGAATATCAGACATCTGGCAACCCCGGCCTCAACCTCGTCGAAATGTTCGACGCCGCATCCGCCGGCAATCTCTCCGCGCTCTACGTTGTGGGCTCAAACCCGGTCGCCCGCTACAACGTCGACCCCTCGTCGCTCGCGAACACCTTCCTCATCGTGCAGGACCTCTTCCTCACCGAGACTGCGCTCCTCGCCGACGTGGTCTTCCCTGCCTCCAACCTCTACGAAAAATCCGGCTCCGTCACCAACTCCTACGGCGACCTTCAGCTCGTTTCAAAAGCCGCCGACAAGGCCGGCACCCGCTCCGACTTCGAGATCATCGTCCGCCTCGCCGACAAGTTCGGCCACGAGATCAAACAGCTCGTTCCGTTCGGCAAAGGCCTCCGCGCCGACATGGGCCAAAGCCGCGGCGCGCAGTCCGGCGAGGCCGACCGCCACTCCATCTGGCTCACCGCCAACAACCTGGAGCCCAAGCTTTCGCCCTTCGATCCCTTCGCCATCCTCGACGAAATCCAACGCCTCGTCCCCGGCTACGACAAACTCCGCCGCCTGCAACTGCTCTCCGGCAACGACCAGCACATCGCCCCCAACGCCGGCGACCTCGTACAGATTTCCAACCGCAACGACCTTGTTCTACCGTCGCACGACACGCTCTTCACCTCCGGCTCCCTCACGCGTTTTTCGCCTCAGCTGCAGGACGTGCAGCGCCACCAGGACCGTGAAGTGGCTGACCACTTAGCAGCGGACTAACTACATTATGACAAGTTTGAACATTACGAACAGCCGTTCACAAATCGCACAGAAGATGATCGCGACGGCGGAGACTATTGCAGGCTATTCAGTGATTAAAACCTTTGGTCCAGTGGAAGCCGTAATTGAAAAGGGATTTAGCAAAGCGGCGATACATGGCATTGGCGTGGTGGACGGGGGTGGACTTTCCGATATGGTATTCGACGCGAAGCAGGAAATTGCTTTAGCTGCGCATGATTTAGGAGCAAATGCGGTCATTTGCTTTCGTTATTCAATTGCTGGCAGAGAGCTTGAAAAGAGCCTCATAGCTTATGGCACTGCAGTTCACGTAGAGCAAATATCTTTGAGCGAAACAAACTGAATGAGTCACTTCACCCAATTTCAAGTCTTTCTCCTCATCAGCATCGTCAAGATCGCCGTCGTGCTGGTCATCACGCTGACGGCCGTCGCATACACGGTGCTGCTGGAGCGCAAAGTCCTCGGCCGCATGCAGAACCGCTGGGGCCCATCGCGCGTCGGCCCGTTCGGCCTGCTGCAGCCGCTCGCCGACGGCATCAAGCTCTTCCTCAAAGAAGATATGATGCCCCTCGCCGTCGAACGCCCGCTGTTCGTGCTCGCGCCGATCATCGCGCTCGGCTGCGCTCTGATCTCGATCGCCGTCGTTCCCTTCGGCGCGCCCTATATCTATCGCGGCGTCGATATCACGCAGATTGCGAACATCAACGTCGGCCTGCTCGTCATACTCGGCGTAACCTCGATCGGCGTCTACGGCATCGCGCTCTCGGGCTGGAGTTCGAACAACAAATATTCTCTCTTCGGATCACTCCGCGCCACGGCGCAAATGATCAGTTACGAACTCGCGCTCGGACTCTCGCTGGTCGGCGTCGTCATGCGCGCAGGCTCACTCAACCTCCGCGACATCGTCAGTTCGCAAGCCCATCACGGCGCGTTCTCGTGGAACGTCTTCGGCGGCTGCCAAATCGTCGCCTTCTTCATCTACCTGATGGCCGCCTACGCCGAAACCAACCGCTCGCCCTTCGACCTCCCCGAGGCCGAATCAGAGCTCGTCGCCGGCTATCACACCGAATACAGCTCCATGAAGTTCGCCATGTTTTTCATGGCCGAATACGCGAACATGATCACCGTAGCCTGCGTCGCCACGCTGCTTTTCTTCGGCGGTGCGTCATCGCCCTTTGGCCATGTGTTCGACAGCTTCGCCAACGGCCCCATACTCCACGTTCTGTTCTCCATCTTCTGGTTCGTCATCAAGATTCTCGCGTTTCTTCTGCTCTACATCTGGGTGCGCGGCACGCTTCCGCGTTTCCGTTACGACCAACTGATGGGCTTCGGCTGGAAGTTCCTGCTGCCCGTCGCCATGCTCAACATCCTCGCCACCGCTCTGGCGCTCGCGTACCACGGCTAACATTTACAATCGATTCACACGAAGAAGGACTACCGGCAACACAATGCAACTTGCTCTCTTCATCATCTTCGGTCTGCTGGCGGTCGCGGGAGCGCTGAACCTGCTCTTCCAGCGCCATCCCATCAACAGCGCCCTGTCGCTGGTGGTCGTGATGATGTCGCTGGCAGTCCTCTACTGGTCGCTCGGCGCGGAGTTCCTCGCCGCCGCCCAGGTCATCGTGTACGCCGGCGCGGTCATGGTGCTGTTCGTCTTCGTCGTCATGCTGCTGAACGCGGGAGAAGAAGAGCGCACTCACGGCTCGAAGATCGCCTACATCGCAGGAATCCCCGGCGCCGCCGCCATCTTTTGCCTGCTCGCCTTCGTCTTCCTCTCCGAACGCCAGGCGTTTGGCAAGACGCAAATCGGCGGCTACCTCTCGAACGCCTCGAACAACATCCGCGACGTCTCGCACATGCTCTTCACCTCGCTTCTGCTGCCGTTTGAAGTGACGTCGGTCCTGATCCTCATCGCAATTCTGGGCGCTGTCGTTCTCGCGCGGAAGGAGCTGTAGACATGAAAGTCGCCGCTCCCGCCATCATCGCCGTTGCCGTCGCGCTCATACTGGTCGGCGTCTGCCTTTGGATTTACATCGCCGGAAAGAAGAAGAAGGGGGAACTCTAACCCATGCCACACCCAATTTCCGCCATCATCGCCGCTCAAACCGGGACGCTCATCATCATCTTCACCACCCTGGTCGCCGTATCCTGCTGCGTCATCGTCATCGTCCGCGAAAAGCGCAAGAACGCCAGCAACGAGGACAGCAACTGATGGTGCCTGTCGCCTATTACCTCGTCCTCGCAGCGGTGCTGTTCTGCATCGGCATCGCGGCGTTCCTCATCAAGCGCAACGTCATCAGCATCTTCATGTCGATCGAGCTGATGCTGAACGCCGTCAACCTGACCTTCGTCGCCTTCGCGCACATGTGGCACCAGGTGTCCGGACAGATTTTCGTCTTCTTCGTGATGGTCGTCGCAGCCGCTGAAGCCGCGGTCGGCCTCGCCATCATCATCGCGCTCTTCCGCTCGCGCCAAACCCTCAACGTCGACCAAGTCAACCTCATGAAGAACTAGTTTTTTGTTGTCATCCCCGCAGGGGATCTGCGTCACCCGCACCACCGCCGAACCTGAGAACCAATGAATCTTCAACTGCTCTGGCTCATCCCGCTGCTTCCCTTCGCCGGCTTCCTGATCAACGGGACCATCGGCCGCAAGCTCCCGCGCCCCGCCGTCGCGGCTATCGCGCTGCTTGCGACGGCGTACCCGGCGTACATCGTCGCCCAGCTTTGGATGTACATGCAGTCAGCCGGCGCGCCGCTCGCGCTGTCCGTCAGCAGCCGCGCATGGATCGCCATCACCGGCTTCCAGGTCAACTTCACTTTCGCGGTCGACCACCTGACCCTCATCATGCTCGGCGTCGTCACCGGCGTCGGCTTCCTCATCCACGTCTACTCGGTTTCGTACATGGCCGAGGACGAGGGCTACTGGCGCTTCTTCGCCTACCTGAATCTGTTCATGTTCTTCATGCTGGTGCTGGTGCTCGCCGAAGGCTTCCTGCTGTTGTTCGTCGGTTGGGAAGGCGTCGGCCTCGCGTCGTACCTGCTGATCGGCTTCTACTTCAAAAAGGATTCGGCCGCCAACGCCGGCAAGAAAGCCTTCATCGTCAACCGCATCGGAGACTTCGGCTTCCTGCTCGCGATGTTCCTCCTAATCCAGCATTTTGGCAGCCTCAGCTTCTCCAGCGTCTTCAGCCAGATCACGGCGCTCCCAGCAGGTTCCATTGCCTGGATCACACCCATCGCACTGCTCCTCGTCCTTGGGGCCGCCGGTAAATCCGCACAGATCCCTCTCTGCGTCTGGCTCCCCGACGCGATGGAAGGCCCCACGCCGGTTTCCGCTTTGATCCACGCAGCGACCATGGTGACCGCGGGCATCTACATGATCGCCCGCTGCCACACGCTCTTCGACCGCTCGCCGACCGCGCTGACAGTCGTTGCGATTATTGGCGCGGCAACCGCACTGATGGCCGCGACCATCGGCATGGTCCAGCACGACATCAAGCGCGTCCTCGCCTACTCCACCGTCTCGCAGCTCGGCTACATGTTCATGGCCTGCGGAGTCGGCGCGTACTCCGCCGGCATCTTCCACCTGATGACCCACGCCTTCTTCAAGGCGCTGCTCTTCCTGGCCGCCGGCTCCGTCATCCACGCGCTGTCGGGCGAGCAGGACATGCGCGTCATGGGCGGCCTCCGCAAAAAAATCCCCATCACTTTCTGGACGATGTCCGCGGGCGTCTTCGCCATCGCCGGCATCCCACCCCTCGCGGGATTTTTCTCTAAAGACGAGATTCTCTACCAGACCTACATCTGGGACAATCCACTTGCCAAGCTTCTCTGGGCAGTCGCTCTGCTGACTGCGGCACTGACGTCGTTCTACATGTTCCGCCTCTGGTTCAAGACCTTCTTCGGCCCCTACCGTTTTGAGGACGCAGCCGCCCACGGCCACGGCGCAATCTACAGCGGCCACGCACCCGCGCACGACGACCTCGGCGATCACGGCGCCCCCGTACACTCCAGCAGCACATCGACGCTCGTTATGGAAGCCGAGCACGACTCCGGCCAGGCGGCGCACCCGCACGGCGTCCACGAATCGTCCTGGATCATGCTTGTTCCGCTCATCCTTCTTGCGATCCTCTCGTTCGTCGGCGGCTGGGTCGCCATCCCGCTGGCCTTCGGCGGCCACAACGAATTCGAGCACTTCCTGGGGCCAGTGTTCTCTCCTGCGACACACGTCGCCGAGCACGTTGCGAGTCGCAACGCGGAACCTGTTCTCGCCGCGATCTCGATCGCCGCCGCGCTGCTCGGCCTGTTCGCCGCGTGGTTCCTGTACGTCCGCGAGCGTGGCCGCGCCAACGAACTTGCCCACAAATTCAAGCCCGCCTACTCGCTCCTCGCCCACAAATTCTGGGTCGACGAAATCTACGGCGCACTCATCATCACTCCTCTGCTCCTGTTCTCGCGCTACTTCCTCGGCCTCGTCGTTGACGCCGGAATCGTCCAGGGCACAGGCTCCGCCGCCGCCGGCACCACCCGCGGCTTCAGCTCTCTCGCTCGCCGGATGCAGTCCGGCAACATCCGTTCCTACGCCGGCTGGCTCGCACTGGGAGCAGCCGCCGTCATCCTCGTCACCATCTTCGGCCTCCACCCATTAAGGCACTAACGCCGTTGCTTTCCTTCGCGAAACTTGGCTAACTTCGCGAACTTTGCGTCAAGGCCGTTGTTGTTGCCCTTAGAACCACCACAGGACCCGAATGAACCTCGACCACACCATCCTGACGCTCATCCTCATCGCCCCGCTCGTGGGCGCGGCGGTGCTGGCGTTGCTGCCCGAGCGCGAAGGCTCGAAGGCCCACCACATCGGCGCGCTGATCGTCACGCTCATCACCTTCGGCCTTACGCTGCACCTGCCCTTCCACTACGCCTACGCCGACCACACCTTCAACGCCTTCCAGTTCGACCAGAACGTCCCGTGGATCGCGTCCCCGGCCATCCGCTACCACATCGGCGTCGACGGCCTCTCGATGTGGCTGGTCGTGCTGACAGGCTTCCTCGCGCCACTCGGCGTGCTTTGCAGTTGGAAAGCCATCAAGACCCGCACCAAGACTTTCTTCGTCCTCTTCCTTCTGCAACAGGTCGCGATGATCGGCATCTTCATCGCCCTCGACCTCTTCCTCTACTACGGATTCTGGGAGCTCTCGCTGGTCCCGATGGCGCTGCTGATCGCCACCTTCGGCAGGACCGAAAACCGCCGCCGGGCTGCAATAAAATTCTTCCTCTACGCCTTCATTCCCTCGGCGATCCTGCTGGTCGGGATGATCTGGCTCTACGTCCAGACCGGCACCTTCCAGATGCCCGAGCTGCAAGCCCTCGCCGCCGGCCACGCCATCTCGTCGAACACCCACGCGCTCTTCCTCTGCTCGCTCGCCTTCCTGGTTGCATTCGCGGTCAAGGTCCCCATCTTCCCTCTGCACGGCTGGCTTTCAGACTCCATCGCCGAATGCCCCACAGCCGTCGTCATGGTGCTCGCCGGCAAGCTGGGTCTCTACTCCATCCTCCGCTTCAGCTTCGGCATCTTCCCGGCGGAATCCCGCCACATCGCGCCGCTGCTGATCGCGCTCGGGGCCATCGGCATCGTCTACGGCGCGCTCAACGCACTCATCCAGAACGACCTCACGATATTCGCCGCGTTCTCCACGCTTTCGCACGTCAGCTTCGTCACACTCGGCATCTTCACCTTCACCATTGCGGGCCTCGATGGAGGCACATTCCAAATGCTCAACGAGTCGCTGATCGGCGCCGCCCTCTTCATCCTCCTCGGCCTGCTCTACGAGCGCTACGGCACATACGACATGCGCGACTACGGCGGCCTCGCCGCGCGCCATCCGTGGATGGTCGCGATGTTCGTCGTCATGTCGCTCGCGGCCGTCGGCCTGCCCATGATGAACGGCTTCGTCGGCGAGTTCCTGATCCTCAGCGGCACGATGCAAAGCATCGTCAGCCATCACATCCTCTGGACAGTCATCGGCACCACCGGCGTCATCTTCTCCTCCGCCTACATGCTGTGGATGATCCAGCGCGTCTTCTACGGCGCGCTCGGCTACCGCCCCGACGAAGTTCGCGGCTGGGACCTCACCGCCCGCGAACATCTCGAACTCTGGCCGCTCGCCGTGCTGTTCCTCATCATGGGCCTCGCCCCAACCATCTGGATGAAGTCCATCGACACCTTCGGCGCCGCGACCGCCGACCGCCCCGCCCTGCTGCAACCCGGCAACATCAAGCACATCGAAACCGAAACCTACGGAGAGAACACCGTTTCCATGCCCTGGTGTCTGAACCATCCCGACCAATGCAGGTTCACCAGTGTGAAGATTGAAAAGGAGGTTCGCTAAATGCCGCACCTCTCCGCCAACCTCATCACGCTCCTTCCTGAACTGGTCCTCACCATCACCGGCATCATCATCATGCTGGCCGAGCCGCTCATCGCCCCCGGCCGCTCCCGCAAGCCGCTCGGCTGGGTCGCCATCTTCGGCGCCGCCCTCTCCGGCATTACCGCCTACTTCCAGCTTCGGATCGTCAACACCAGCGGCCCGCTCACCGGCTTCTACGGCACCATCCAGGTCGACACGTTTTCCATCTTCTTCCACCTGCTGATCGCGGCCATCGTCCTGGTCACGCTGCTCGGCTCACTGGACTACTTCGAGGCTCCCGGCCTCGGAATTACCCACGCCGGCGAATACTTCGCCCTCGTCCTCTTCGGCGCCACCGGCATGATGTTCATGACCAGCGCCGTCGAACTCCTCATGGTCTTCATCGGCCTCGAAATCTCTTCGATCTCGACCTACATCCTCGCCGGATTCCGCAAGGGCCAGGCCACGGCGTCCGAGGCTTCACTCAAATACTTCCTGCTCGGCTCCTTTGCGACCGCGTTCTTCCTCTACGGCATCGCCCTCTTCTTCGGAGCCACCGGCTCAACCTCCATCGCCGCCATCCACGACGGGCTCGCGCTCACCGGCACGGCAGCGAGCCGCTTTGCCAACCCCACGCTCGGCCTGCTCGCCGTCGCGATGATCCTCATCGGCCTGGGCTTCAAAGTCTCCGCCGCGCCCTTCCAGGTCTGGACGCCGGACGTCTACCAGGGCGCTCCCGCTCCCGTCGTTGCCCTGATGTCCACCGCGCCGAAGGCCGCCGCTTTCGCTGTCCTTCTGCGCATCCTGTTCAACGGCGCGCCCATGCTCCGCGGCCACTGGGTCGTCCTCATCGAAATCCTCGCCGTCCTTTCGATGACCATCGGCAACCTCGGCGCCATGCTCCAGACCGACGTCAAACGTCTGCTCGCCTACTCCTCCATCGCGCACGCGGGCTACATCCTGGTCGCCTTCGTCTGCTTCCATGAGGACGCCGTCGCCGCCGTCTGCTTCTACACCGCCGCCTACGCCGCCATGAACGTCGGGGCCTTCCTCGTCCTCGCGCAAATCTCCGGCTTCGGCGAAGGCGCGCGCTCCATCGACGACTTCACCGGCATGGCGCTCAAACGCCCCATCCTCTCGGCGATCTTCGCCTTCTTCCTGCTCTCTCTGATTGGAATTCCGTTCACCGGCGGCTTCTTCGGAAAGTTCTACGTCTTCTCCGCCGCCATCCACTCGGGATACGTCTGGCTCGCGATCGTCGGCCTCGCCAACTCCGGCGTCGCCTGCTTCTACTACCTGAAATTGCTGGCCGCGCTCTACACCCGCCCGGTCTCCGGCGAATCCATCGCCCCACCCCCGGGCCGGATGTTCAGCCCCGCCGCCGGCCTCGCCTTGGCCGCCACGGTGCTCGCGACACTGGGTCTCGGCATCCTCCCCGGACGCATCCTGCACCTCGCCCAGCGCAGCACGCCCTCCACAATCGAGATCCCCACCCCACCCGCGCCCACCGCGCAATAAGCCCGCAGACAAACACAGAAAGGCCTCCACGCGGGAGGCCTTTCGATTTGGCCCCCGAAGGGGCCGCCTATTTTACTTTAGCGAAGATGATGGCGAACGTGAACAGTGCCAGCGACTCGATAAACGCCAGTCCAAGAATCAGGAAGACCATGATTCCAGGGCGCGCGCCCGGGTTGCGCGCCAGCGCCAGTGTGGCGGACGCCGTCGCATTGCCCTGGCCGATGCCGCACAGCCCGGCGGCAAGGCCCATGCCGATACCGGCGCCGATGGAAACCCACCAATAGCTGGGCGGCGCACCCGCGCCCTGCGCGAACGCCGGCGTCGTAATCAGCAGCACAGCCAAAGTCGAGAAAAGTAGTTGCAGCTTACGCATTGTTGCTCCTAGGCCCCCGTCAGAATGTCCGCCGCCAGGTGTTCCCGCTTCTGTTGGGGCAGGTAAAACGACCGGCCGAGAGGGGGCGCCCCGCGACCGGAAAAGTCGAAATTAGTGCTCGTGCGCGACCGCCATCGAAAGATAAATCGCGGCCAGCAGGAAGAACACATAGGCTTGCACGATCGCCACTCCCATATGCAGCCCGAGAAAAATCAGCGGAATCCCAATCGGGATCAGCGAGAAGAACACCATCGACAACAGGTCGCCCGCAAAAATATTCGCGTAGAGACGGACCGTCAGCGAAAGCACGCGTGCGCAATGCGAAATCACCTCGATGATGAACAGCAGCGGCGCCAGCCACCACACCGGCCCCAGGAACTGCTTGATATACCCAAACTTGTTCGACCGGATGCCGTGATAGTGGTAGTAAACAAAGGTAATCAGCGCGAAGCCCAGCGGCACGGTCACGTCCGCGGTCGGCGACTCCAGCCCCGGTATCAGCCCCATCAAATTGCCCAGCAGGATAAACAGCACCAGCGCCGTCAGGTAGCTGGTAAACCGCTCGTGCCCATGCCCGATAATCGATTCGGTCTGCTCCGTCACGAACTCGTTGGTAATCTCAGCCAGGTGCTGCACGCCGTTGGGCTTCTCCACGTTCAACGAGAGCCGCACCGCGATGAAGTACGCCACCAGAATCAGGAAAACCAGCAGTTCCATCGCCACGGTATTCGTAATGGGGTGCTTCGGATACGCCGGCGCCACATGCACCGCACGCAGCAACGAGTCCACCGGCCCGGCGAAGTGTTCATTCAGAAGTCGCGTAAAAAGTAACTGTGTCGGCATAGAGAACTAAGCAACAAACCTTTGCTGGTTGAAAATGAATCTCTAATCTCTTCCAAATATCGGGTCGAAATCTCCTGGAAACTCAGCCCCGTCCGAGGGCTAAACCGTCCACGCTCTCACCAGTTTCAGGCCCTCGACACTGAGCGCAAAAACGCCCATGGCGAACCCCGCGGCAAGCGCGTAAACGGAACCATCCAGAAACCTAAGACTAACATAGAGCACCACCAGAGTCAGCGCCAGCCTGAGGAAGAAACCGGTCAGCACGGTCCCCATCGCCCGCGGCTTTCCGCCCCCATCCATTCGCACCATAATGGCCGACATCAGCCGCAGCCACTCCCACAACCCCGACCCCGAAATCGCCGCCCCCACCACCAG
>Ga0209483_1000560_pt1 | contig 31654 bp, 26 predicted proteins | sample NGEPerA_FD_184508 | JGI IMG/M metagenome (GOLD analysis project Ga0209483, IMG submission 184508) | Arctic peat soil microbial communities from the Barrow Environmental Observatory site, Barrow, Alaska, USA - NGEE PermafrostL2-A... | ecosystem: Environmental > Terrestrial > Soil > Wetlands >... | reverse complement strand
TCCATGAATACGGCGTGGAACACGTCGGATTGCAGACATTGACCATTCGCGAGAATGTCACAGACCGCAAGGAGTTCAACAAGCGGTTCAAATCGATTTCGACGAACATCTTTCCGAAAATCTACCACGATTGGATTCGGGTCTTTGAACGGCAGCAGCGTGGGGCCTGGCACGCCCATGTTGTCGTGGTAACGAAAAATGATATTCGCACAGGCTGCGATGTGGCCGCTCTGAATCAATTGCTCAAAGACAATAAGGCTCGGAAGATCACCAAGGCTGTTTACTACGCCGGGATTAAGCGCCTGGCCTCGCCGAATCTCCGGGCGATCTGGAAGGAGTTCCGCCGATTGTGCGGCGTCCGTGAGTTCAAAGCACGGCGCAATTCCAAGGGCAAACGATATTACAAGTTCGACGCCTGCCATCTGTTGCCGATTATCAGCACGCCCCAGGCGATGGCGATGTACGTGTCCAAATACATCAGCAAGGGCTTTGAGAACCGAAGGCCGGAAGACAAAGGGGTGCGCCTGGTCGGTTGCAGCAAACGGGTCGGGCGCATTTGCAGCGAACGATTTTCCTGGTCCGATGGGGCCGGGAGTCTCTGGCGGACCAAGTTGAGCATTTTGGCCGGAATGCTGCACTTCGAATCGACGGATGATTTTACTCGGAAACTCGGTCCAAAATGGGCCTACCATTTGAGGCCGGTGATTGAACTTCTGGCATTGCCGCACTATGACACTATGAAGCTGGCTCGGGCCGATGGCTGGGATTTGGTTAGCGTGTCCGATGGTTCGCCCTGGCCGTGGCCCGAACTGGATTTGCCAACGGCGGATGTTCAGAGATCGCGGATGCAAGCGTTCTCGCTGGCGAAGCAAATGATCGAACGGCGGCATGGGAAGGAAAGGTGCAGGTCACGGGTGGCAATGGCCTGGGACCCGGAGAGATATGAACGCGAGCCGAAACGACCGAAGGCATTTAAAATATTCAAACCGCCCTCCAAGCCAAAGGTGTTGTATCAAAGCGACTTTCCGGGGTTGGATGAACCGCGAGCCTGGCAAGAATGAACTCGAATCCTTTCCATCGTGTGGAAAGGCGGCGCGTAGCAGAAGGCCAGCGTAGCGGAAACAGAGTCCATGAGGGCTTTGCCCTTTGGCGCGGGCCTGGGCTGGCGTAAAGCCCGGCGCGGGGTTTTGGGGACGGCGCAAGTCCCCAAAACAGAAAGGCGGCTGAACCGTTGCGATCCAACCGCGTGAGTCTGTTGGGATGGTCAATCCTCATCCAGCATCATTACTGTGATGGAGGGTTGTGGATCGTCCATGTCCAGCGGGCCACAGATGGCAATCAATTTCACCAGTCGCGGCCGGTGATTGTCGTTTCGCACGTAAAGCGCAAACGGAAGTCGGGTCTTTCCAGAGTGCGCCTTGCCAATGGCAAAACGAAGCATCCAGATAATATCCCATAGCCGTCCCGCTTCATCCTGGGCTTCAACGTCCGGGGGCGCCGTCACGTATGTGTCATAGACGGCGCGGGTGAGAAAAACCGGGAAGCGAATCCCGGCTTCCTGCGCGGTTTTGGTGACTTCAATTTGCACGCCGTCTGCGATGGCCTGTGATCGGGTATAAGAATAAATGACTTTGCCAAAGGGCGAATTTTCGTTATCTGTGTTCATGGTCTTTAACGGTTGAGAATGGGAACTTCGGAATTCGGACAGATGCGAACCAAGCCGGGCTTGGGTTGGATACGGACACGCACGCCAAAAAGCGTGGTGAACTCTCTGACGTGCTTTGTCACCGCAACGACGGCGGAACAATCGGTGACGCGAAGAACTCGGCATGGCTTGCCCTCCAAGCGAATGACATCGCCAGCGCGGAGACGGAATTGGGAAAAGGTTTTCATGGCGTCTTAGGCAAGGTTCATGTCGGCGGGAAAATAGCTGCGATACTTCCGGCGTGGGTCTTGATTGCTGGATGCCGCAATCGTGCCGCACGGGTGCTGCCACGCCTGTCGTCTCCGGTTCCAATGAAATCCGAATTCGGACAAAACAGTAGTAATTTGGCTTGGCTGCTTATGCTCAAATTGAATCCAAACCCACTTGCCAACTACTTCGGCCACGTTCCAAAAATCCGGTGCTTCCCGGCGTATAAGATTTAACAGTGAATCGGTTGGCAATCCTCGATTGCGTTGTCTGCGGGCAAAATCAATTCTTGGCAGTGGATTGCGCTGTGCGGTCCGGTTCTGGAGCCTTGAATCTGAATTTGTATTTGTTTTCATAATCTTTTTTTTTGCTCTGCTGTGCGTTCTCGGTCTCTCGCCCTTCAACCGAAAAGCCTGCCGAGCCAAGCGGCCAGTGGGAGTAGTCTTCAGAGGGCACCACGTCCGGCCCTTGGCTCGAAAGCAGGCTGGTGAGGGCGAGAGGCCGTGAATCCAAAGCAAAAAAACGGATTTGAAAACATCAAAGGGCGCGGGGTCGCGCTCCCTTGTCTCTCAGACTGAAGGCTCGAAGTGAAGCGGTCGCCCATTGGTAAAGGCCCAGACGCACAGAGCAAGCACAGCGAGACCGAGCATCGTAGCTGAAGCGAATGGGCGAGTAAGCGGAACGAAGAGGGTTCAGTCTGAGTGACAGGCTGAAATCGGGCGCGGCCTGAGTGCGGCGGTTTCGCGGAGCACAGCCTCGGACAAAGGAGAAGCATAGCCGGAAGCAAAAGCCGCCGCTCTCAGGACGCGGGGAATGCCTGTCTCCGACAATTTGAAACGAGGAACGGAGCGGAAGGGAAGCGATGAACAGTGGAGCGGTTCACTGGCGGCGCTGAAATGAAGCAGAGTGAACGTTTTGAATTGCCGGAGTCAGGCCCCAAAAGCAGCCGATGTGTCGTCGCAGAATTTAGAGGCACTGGCTCGGACGAAGGCGAACCCTAGATGAAGAATTCTGAGGCGACTCATTGGCGGTCGTCGTGGCAAACTAGAGTATCACAGTGCATCAACGGGGGCGCGGCACGGTGGCGTGAGGTAGAGTTCTGATTGGGATGTTGATGGCGGAAAGCCCAAGGAGGACACCAGAGCTGCCGTATGCGTTATAATTCTTTTCCCCGACACGAAATTACGATTTAACACGCGCCCATAATCAGGCGCAACCCGACTAGCCGACTTCTTCTTTTGAGGGCATATTTTGTTGCTGATTGTCGCCCAAAACGTATGAAATTTTTCAAACTCTTACTTGCGGCCTTAATTAGGTTCGTCAAGACCTGGTCCGAAACAATTGCTTATTCGTTGATTTTCATTTATGGCTGGACTCCTTCTTTGGCCATGGGACAAACGGCTCCTTCAGCAGCAATAGCCACAACTAAGAGTTATGTTTGCGTCCAGCGCGGGCCGCATTCGAGAGTGTGGCAACTGAATGAAACCTATACCTCCCCAACAGGTATGACCACCATTAATCGGCACTCATATACTGAACTGGCTACTGGCCTATGCTACCAAAAAGATGACCAGTGGGTCGATTCAGTCGAGCAGGTAAATCCAGTGGCGGGTGGGGCAGAGGCGGTTCAGGGAGCACACACCGTTCGCTGGGCGTCCGACGCCAATACAACGGATGGGTCGGTTCATTTGACCGCTCCTGATGGAACACAATTTTCCAGCAGGGTTTTTGGGTTAAGCTATTTTGACTCTGCGACAGGAACAAACGCCCTTATCGCTCCGCTCAAAGATTCTCAAGGGGTTATTGTTGGCCAGAACCAAGTAGTCTATCCAGATGCCTTTTCTAATTTAAAGGCGGATATCCAAGATACCTATACACTCGCCGGTTTTGAACAGGACATCATTCTGAGGGAGCGGCCGCCGTCGCCGGCAAAGTTCGGTTTAAATCCTGCCACTACGCGATTGCAAGTGTTCACTGAATTTTTTAATCCGCCCGACCCGCAAAAGACGACAGTCCAAGCCAATGGGCTGAGTGATGATCGCGAGCTTCGATTTGGCGCTATGACGATCGGTCAAGGTCGGGCGTTTCTGCTTGCAAACCAGACGGCCACGGGAAGGGGTGGCTCTGTTGCCAAGCATTGGGTCAAACTTGACAATGGGCGGGTGTTTTTGGTTGAGGAGTTGCCCTATTCCGCCATATCCAATTCGCTTCAGGCATTGCCCCTCCATTCCTCGGCTGGCAGGATCAGCGACACAATAAAACGGACGGCTTCGCTAAAATCACTTTTACAAAAACCCAGCGCCAAGACAAATCCTGTTGAGCCGATCAAGCTCGCACAGGTTCTTCCGCAGCAACCGGGATTCGTCATCGACTATTCACTCGTTACCGGCGTAACCAACTTTGTCTTTCAGAACGACAGCACCTACTATATTTCTGGCAATTATAATCTCTACGGATCCCCAATTATTGAGGGCGGCGCGGTTATTAAATACACCAATGCGGCCACAGCCGGATTAGTGCTGCTTGATGCTCAAAGCAATTTCGTCTTTCAGACCTACCCGTATCGTCCGGCAGTTTTTACGTCTGCTAATGACGACTCGGTCGGAGAGAGTCTTCCTGGCAGCACGGGAGCACCAACAACCGGGTCGGCCACCTATCTCTCCACAATGAACACATATAATTCGAACGTATTGATCGATCACGCGCGTTTTTCCTATGCGGGTACGGCGTTTTGGTCTCAAAATGATCGATCTGAAATCTTCAAAGATTGCCAGTTTGTGCAGTGCGCCACCAACGTGGCGTTATATTGGGCCACCAACGTCTTTTTTGGAAACATTTTATCGGTCAATTGCCCAGTGGTGTTCGAGGGATACGCGGTCAATGTCGATGGAGAGAATATGACGGTTGATGCGTGTTCGTCGTTTGCACTGACGCAAACTGGTTATTGGGATTTTTACCATGGAGGCTTGACGAATTGCATTCTCAGCGACGTAGATAGCAGCATCAGTAAGTTCGCTCAAACCAATACGGAAGTGGCTTCGAGCGGAAGCGGGATATTTCAAACCGTTGGATCGGGTAACTATTATTTGGCGGCTAACAGTCCATATCTTCAGGCAGGGACAACGAATATTGATCCGACGCTTCTGGGAGAACTGCAGACGCTGACCACCTGCCCTCCGATGGTGTTTTCAAATGCCACGATTTCGATGCCAGCTACCTTCGGGCCGTATGCGCCCAGGGATACATTGCCTCCGACGTTGGGGTATCATTATGACGTGTTGGATTATGCCTTCGGTGGGTCAACCGCAGCCGCCAACATAACGTTTACCCCAGGAACAGCCGTCGGATGGTTTAGAACCGGTTCCGGCTGGTATCACGCCGGACAGGGAATCCATATCGACGATGGCTTGCAAGTTACCTTCAACGGCACCCCAGAAGCTCCGGCTCAATGGGTGCGCGCCAATACTGTCCAAGAAGGGGGAAATGCGAACTGGAATGGCGGGTATGGCCCGGGCGGAATGACGGGCTGGGCAACGTCGTTTGCTAATGCCCCGACGTGCAAGATGCGGTTTACCCGCTGCTCAGTTTTGGGATTCAGCGGGCAGGAAGGGCACTTCCGAGACGACAATGGGTATTTGCTCTTGGACTTGGGAAATTGCGAGATCGCGGGCAGTTTTGTGGGCGGCTATATCAGTTCAGCGATCATTACGAATTGCTTGTTCGAGCGGGTAGGAGTGGGAGATGTTCAGTATGATTCCGAAACCTCCTTTATTGTCCGCAACTGCACGATCAAGGGCGGCACTATAGCGAATTCCACTTATTTCAGCATGCGCTATTGCGCGTTCGATGACACGACCAATTTTCAGTCAGGCGGCGCGACAACGGATTTCGACTATAACGGATTTTTAAATGGGTCTCTTAGAACCAATGAATTTGCCGGGCTTAACGACCAAATAACAAACGGCTTTAGTTGGGTGACAGGTCCATTGGGCAATTACTATCAAAGCAACACGAGTTCTCTTATCAACCGGGGCGACGTTACTGCGGATCAAGTTGGTCTTTATCATTTTACGGTCATAACAAATACGGTCAGCGGAGTCGAAATTGCGGAAACCAATTCTTCGGTGGATTTTGGCTATCATTATGTGGCACTGGGGGCCGATGGTCTTCCTTTAGATTCCAATGGCGACGGCATACCGGATTACCTCGAAGATGCAAACGGGAACGGAGTGGTTGATTCAGGAGAAATCAACTGGCAAGTGGCCGGGGATTTAGGACTTACGGTGGTCATTACCCAGCCGGTGAATAACTCACAAATTCCTTAATCCTCAACCGGACAATAAGTTTATGATAACCAGATCCATTTTTGCCTATTTGAGAATAATAAAAAGCATTGTTCCCAAAGCCGTTCGAATCATTTGTTTGATCGCCATCGTTCAGCCCATTACGGCTGCGATCAATGATTATTCCAACAAGGTGAAGCAAAGCCATTTTGTCGGGCGTCCATTGGTTTGGGTTGGGGAAGCCCCTCCGAGCGAAACGGAAGCAAGGGAGTTATGGACAGCACTTGGAGAGGGAAAGGCAAAAAGTCGTGGGGACGCGGCCTCCAGTTTGGAGGATTTTGTGAAGGCCCATCCAAACTCGACTTGGCGGCCGGCGATCGAGGACCGGTTGGGGACCTACTACCGGGACTCCGGTTACTTTTCACTCGCATTGGATCATTGGGAAGCTGGCTGGAATTTGGCTAAAGAAATGAAAGACCCTAAAGCAATTTCGGAGGCGGATCATGCCTTGACGGACTGGATGCAGCTTCTGGCTAGTCTGGGGCGGACGGACGAGATGAAATCCTTGTTTGACCAGACGTCGGGGCGGCTGATGACAGGGTTTGAGCGGGATACCTATAATCGCCTGAAGCATGCCTATCGCCATATGCTTGTGCATCCGGAAGATTCCTACCGGTGCGGCACGTACGCTCTCAGCGCTGTCGGACACGCGTTGACCCGCACCAACGTCTATCCTGATATTGCTGTGCTTGCATCCCCACAACGCGGGTTTTCCATGGCTGAGTTGATGGCAATTGCAAACTCCAACCAGATGGATTTGGTGGCTGTGGAAAAGCCTCTGGGAGATGACTTGGTGGTGCCGTCCATCGTGCATTGGAAGGAAAACCATTATGCAGCGATAACGGAGAAACGGGGCGACATGTTCCGCGTGGCTGATCCGACATTTCAATTAAACCGGTGGTTGACCGCGGATGCCATTAACCACGAAGCAAGCGGACAATTCCTAATCCCCGCAAAGCAAAAGCCGGCAGATTGGCCTGCCTTGACGATGGCCGAATGCAGCCACATTTTTGGAAAAGGATTTCCCATAGCATGGGCATCACCTCCCGGGCCTCCCTGCACTCAATGCCCTTGCCCTCCCGGGAGCGGGGGAAGTGGCGGAAGCAGCGGGTCCGGCTATGGAAGTCTTGGCGGTGGCCCTGGAGGGGGCCTTACACTCGGGGCGTCCGCTGCATGCAGTTCATGCGGAGGTGGCGGACAGGCAGGTACTGGAGGAATGCCCCAGTGGACAGTCACCGAGCCTAACACTATGTTATGGGTCATCGACGAGCCGCTGGCATATCAAACAGCCACCGGTGGTCGAATGTCGTTTAAAACCTATTATTATGACGAACAGACCCAGGCCTATCCTCTTGCTGGCGTCTCATTCACCTTCTGTTGGGCCGCCTCATGGGTTTCCTATATCGAGTTTAATGGCGGCACGGCTGCGCTGTACCCTGCTGGTGGCGGAATGAGACAATACGAAATCAGTGCGGACCATACCTCGGATCCAGACTATTTTAGCAACACACGAATGCTGGAAACTACCAACAGCGCTGGCGCAACCACCGGGTTTGAGTTGCTCTACCCGTCCGGCGCGATGGATGTTTACGCTTTTATCCCGTGGAATGCTGGCGATTACTACTATTTTCTATCGCAACAAATCGATCCACATGGCCGGACGACGACCTACGTTTACGATACGAATTCCTATCTTCTTCAGTTTGTGATCGACTGCGATGGCCGAACAAACACATTCTCTTATGCAACGAACCCCACTACGGGATCGAGTACCCTGGTCAGCCGCATTACCGATCCTTTCGGCCGGTATGTGACTTTTTCATATTACCCCGGCGCGGATGGCGACTCCCTGAGCAACGTAGTTGATGCGGCTGGGAACGAGACCGTATTCACTTATAGTGATTCTTCGGAGATCGAACTGACCAACATGACAACCGCCTACGGAACAACGTCATTTGACTATTCCTTTAACGATTCTGACCTGCAAACGACCAACATGGAGGATTTGAGCTACCAATATTGCCATGTGACAGAGCCGGACAACGGCCAGGAGATGTTTCTCTTTGTGGCTGGGGAAGACTTTTCCGGCGTGCCGCGAACCTATACGGACACAAGCAACGTGCCCACCGTCCGACCCACGGGCACGTTGGACAATCCGGATTGGGGAAATCCAGGGACCAATGACTATTTGAACTGGGCCAACAGCTTTTACTGGAATCGGGCCCAATTCGCCAATCTCCCCGGCGCTTTCCTTAACAGTCCAGCCACTACGGGAACCTGGGATTTTGACGACTTAAGCGCGAACGATTATGCCAATGCGCGACTGCGGCATTGGAACACAATTTCGGGCACTACACAAGGTAACTCGCTCTCCATGGAACGGCTTCCCAGCCCTGATGGCGTAACCCCCGGGAAAATGACCTGGTGGGACTACCCCGGGAAACCCACCTTCCGCTGGCAGGGAACCAGCGCCTTCCCGTCATTGGAAATTCGGGTGCAGCCTGACGGCACTGAATGGTACCAGATGTACCAGGCGGATCAATGGGGCAATCGCACCAACGTTGTCAGCACCTATTCCATTAACGGAGTGGTCGCGTTGCGCACGAATACCTACGTCTATTCGACAAATACGGTTGACTTGTTGCAAGTAATAGGGCCGGATAGCGTGACGACGGCCACCTACACCTACACCAATCACGAGCTATTGTCAATGACGGACGCCACGAATGCAACAACCACTTATACCTACAACGCCAACATGCAGGTCACGAGCACAACCGAGCCGACCGGGTTGGTTACGACGAATACTTACGACAGCAACAATCGGCTTTACATGACGTATAGTTATGGCGGGGGGGTGTATTACGGCACAAACATCTACACTTACACCAATGATTTGGTTGATACACACACAGATCCTAGAAACCTTACAACAATAAATACCTGGGATACTTTGGAAAGGCTAACGAATGTCGCCTACCCGGGAGCCTCGAACATCACCTATGTCTATAGCAATCTGGACTTGGTAACATTGGTGGACCGGCTTGGCTTAACGACCTCGTTTACCTATGATAAGATTCGCCGCAAGACCTCTGAAACGGATGCAAACTCTCATACTACCTATTACGGCTACTGCGATTGTGGCGGCCTAGCTCACATCACCAATGCCCTCGGAAAAGTAACGCAATTTACCCATGATAATCAGGGCAATGTAACCGGAATATATTACCCTGACGGTTATGGTATTACAAACACGTTTAACTCAATCCGACAATTGACGGTGCGAACAGCGGGGGCGAACGCCCTCACCCACACTTACAATAACCAAGGGCTCTTAACTGCGGTCAGCGATGGCGCTGGGCTTAACCTGTCGCGAACTTATGACATCAACGATCGGTTGACCAATTCGGTGGATCAAAACGGCGTAACCATCCAAATGGTTTATGACGAACTGGGACGCATGGTGTCGCGCAGCTATCCCGACGCGGGCATGGAGCAATTCGGCTATTCCGAATTTGGATTAGTGGCTTATACCAATCAATTGACCAACGTCACCTATTACAACTACAATCCGAAAGGGTGGAAAATTGCCGAAACCAATGCACTCAACTATGGAACGCAGTTCGGTTATGATCCGGACGGGGATTTGAACAGCCTGACCGACCAAAATACCAATACAACCCGGTGGCTCTACGATCAGTACGGACGCGTGACAAACAAGGTCGATGCAACAGGCGCGTCAATCTTGCAGTATAATTACGATGCTGACAATCGTCTCACCACTCGATGGAGCATTGCCAAAACCAACACAGCCTACGGCTACGACAATGTCGGCAACTTGACTAGCGTCAGTTATCCATCCAATCATGCGGTGTCCTTTTCTTACGACGCGATGAATGAACTGATCACAATGTCCGATGGCATAGGCGCCACCGCCTTTACCTATACGCCCGCCGGACAGATGGCATCTGAGACGGGCCCTTGGGCAAGTGACACCGTTACATATACCTACAGCAATCGCTTGCGCGCAAGGCTCAACCTTTACCAGCCAAATGGGTCTTCCTGGATGCAGAATTATGGGTATGACGCCGAAAATCGGCTCCAAACCCTCGCCTCACCCGCCGGAACGTTTGGATACACTTATGATCCGGGCTTGGATGGCACGTCAACTTCTTCGTCGCTGATCGACAAGCTGGTTTTTCCCAATGGGAGTTGGATCAGCAACTTTTGGGATGACAATGCCCGCATGACCACGACTTGCCTTTATAACAGTGGGGGAAGCAATCTGGATTCCAGTGTTTATACTTACAATAAAGGAAGCCAGCGAACGCAGGTGATTCGGAACGCCGAAAATTATGCGAATTACACCTACGACAAGACTGGCCAGGTGACCGGGGACCAGGCTTACGAGAACGCCGGCGGCGCTCGACTGAACGAGCAGTTAGCCTATGTTTTTGATCCGGCCGGGAATCTGAATTATCGCACTAAGAACGCGCTAATCGAGAATTTTCAGGTCAACACGCTAAATGAACTGACTGCCAATACGAATGGAGGCACGCTGACGGTGATGGGCACGACGACATCCTCCAACACGAGCGTGACGGTGAACGGGACCAATGCGTCAAGTTATAACGACGCGACATTTGCCGCTACCAATATGCCCCTGAGCGCGACTTATACGGCAATTGCCCATGACGGATATGGGCGAGAGGCAACAAGCACGGTAAACGTCAGCCTTGCCACCAACATCACCTATCAGTATGACGGCAATGGAAACTTAACTAATGATGGCTTGAGAAACTTTGTTTACGACGATGAGAATCAGTTGACCCAGGTTTCGGTTTCCAACCAGTGGATGTCGCAGTTTCAATATGACGGCAAGATGCGGCGGCGGATTCGGAAGGAATTTGCTTGGCAAAGTGCCTGGGTGCAGACGAACATCGTGTACTATGTCTATGACGGCAACTTGGTCATCCAGGAGCGCGATGCCCATAATTTGCCGACCGTCATCTACACGCGAGGCAAAGATTTGAGCGGAAGTCTGGAAGGCGCAGGGGGCATTGGCGGTCTTCTCGCCCGGACAGCACAGGCCTACGCTGATGGATTGACGGGCGGCAATAGCTTCTATCATGCGGACGGAAATGGGAATGTTACGATGTTGATAAATTCGTCTCAAACTGTAGTGGCTAAGTATTTTTATAACGCATTTGGAAATACGCTTTCCAAATCCGGCCTTTTAGCGGATGCTAATTCTTACCGCTTTTCTGGCAAAGAATGGCATCCAAATTCGGGATTGATTTATTATTTATACCGGTACTACGATCCGAATTTGCAAAGATCGCCAAATAGGGACCCGTTGGGAGAACCAGGATTTGAGAGTCTTCATCTTGTGAGTCAACCCTTATTCATACGGAATCTTCGTTTTGCGATCAACGAGTCGGAAATGCAGTACTTGCTGGCAATGGCGATGCAAAGCGGAAGCGTTAATGTGAGCAGCTACCTTCGTAATTCCCATGTGGCGTTCAGGGGAAATGCAATATCAGCCCTCGGCTTTTTCAATCTTCTGCGAAATGGGCGAGGCTCCTATGCACCCAACTGGCCCGCCGAATTGCTGGAATATCCCAACCTGTATAAATATCTTGGGAGCGATCCGATCAATGGCATCGACCCGGGTGGGTTGAGTTGGTATAACCCATGGTCGTGGGGGATTTGGGACACCCCCGCGGAAGCAATTTGGAGCGCAATCCAGTACATTGTCCCGGGATCAGAGTTTCCTGCCGCCGCAGGGTGCGGGCCAGATATCTACACCATAATCACCAATCAACCTCCGAAAAAGCACTTTGATCCGTATGATCCCAATTCTCCCGTGCCTATTCATCCTGGATAGGAAAGTGCTTGAATTGGCACACGCCACCTTATAAATGCCAAAAACCCTTGAAAAGTGGCCAAAATGCGTATGTGTGAGATAGTCTTTAATAGGGCAACATCTGGATTTGTTAAGGATGCACGATGAAAACTGTTGGAAGAACTCCAATGTGGGCAATCATCCTTATTTTGCTTCTATTGGCGCATCTCAGTTGGATATTTTGGAATTTGTATGGGCACACTACACTTCGTGTCGCCATCAAGCAATTCAAATTTGAAGAGGTACATACAAACGACATGTCGGGCATCGGATTGTTCACGGCTAAAACGGGTCAACCTATTTGGACGCGGTTTAATGAGAATGGGGAACCATTCATAGAAAATTATTTTTTCCGTGGTAAAGACGTGTTTGACGTAACGTTAAAGAGCAATCGTCCTCCCGTATTCAACGTTTATTTTCGCGGCCTTAGCAATAGTGTCACCTGGTGGCTCAATGCAGGCGGTGGTGATACATTCACTGAACGCATTTTTTATGATACGAATGGTAGGTTCCTCAGCAATGAGGTGTGGTATAACCAAGCTTGGCATACCGTTGATAGACGCAACAATAAGAATGGCATCATCATTAATGAGCAGTGGCATCAGCTTGCGTTTGACACGAATGGCATGTGGACGATAGAAGCGCCAACGAACATGCCATGATTTGGCCAAATAGGGATCCATTGGAAGAACCGGGATTTGAGGTGCTGCATCTAGTGAGCCAGCCGTTGTTCGCGCGGAAGCTCCGTCTCGGAATCAACGACCCAGAAATGCAGTTTTTGCTCGGAATGGCCATTCTAAGCGGAAGTGTCAATGTCGACGCTTACCTTCGCAACTCGCATACGCCCTACCCGGGCAACGCTATCTCAGTGTCGACGTTTTTTAACCTCTTAAAAATCTCACAAGACAGCTATGCGCCCAACTGGCCGGCCGAATTGTTGGAATATCCCAACCTGTTTGATTTTGTTGGCGACGATCCGCTTGATGGTATAGACCCATTTGGACTATGGCATTGGTATAATCCAATATCATGGCCGGTTGTGGAGGCGATTTGGAATGCAATCCAATATATTGCTCCTGCTGGTGAGGGAGAAGGTGCCGGCGCCATAGAATGCGCCCCAGGTATGTATCATATATGGACCAATGAACCACCAAAATATAAGTTTGGAGACGATCCGGATAACGCTCCAATACCCCCCACTGCTGGTTAGTCCGAATGTTTGAATTGACGCGATAATTGGTTTTGCGAGCACTGCACTATGAAAACAGTTAAAGGGACTCCAATTTGGGCAATAATTCTTATTCTGCTGTTGTTGGGAAATTTAAGTTGGGTGTCGTGGAATGTGTATCAGCACACTGCGCTTCGGGGCGTTGTCAAGCAATTTAAATTTGAATTGCTGCGGACAAATGGCGTGTCTGGCATTGGATTATTTGAGGCTAAAACGGATCAGCCTGTTTGGACTCGGTTTAATGAAAATGGAAAACCAATTATAGAGAACTATTTCTTTCGTGGAAAAGATGCGTTCGATATTATTTTGAGCAGCAATCACCCGCCTAAATACAGCGTATATTTTCGCGGTGCTGGAAAAAGTGTAACATGGTGGCTAGATGATACCGGTCGGGGATCGTTCACGGACCGAATTTACTATAATACCAACGGTGACTTTTTCAAGCGGGAAATTTGGTATAATCAAGCTTGGCATACAGTTGATAGGCAGAATGGAACACATGGCATCGTCCTCAATGGACAGTGGCGCCAATTTGGATTCGACACGAACGGCATATGGAGCATAGAAGCCCCGAATTAGAGAAACATAAAATGTCAACAGGTCCTTAAATTCGCGCAGGCTGTTGATTGTTGGATTTTTTTCGAGCTTTTCCTTCAAGGTTTGTCACTTGGGTTTGCGAACTCTTTAGAGAATTCAGATATTCATTTTCAGGAAGGAGGGGTCAAACCGTACATTTGCTTTATTGTGTGTTTGCGGCCGCGGATGTTTTGCGCTGGTGAATGGGTTAATGGTATTGTAATGAGTGGTCATAAAGACGCCAGTTCCAGCTTCAGTTTCCAGCAATGTCCCGTTCTTTCTTGATCGAAAAGGAGCGGTTTAATTCCCTTTTTCAAGACGATGCGTCAACGTCGCGGACTCGGTTTCCGCGTCAAAGTCATCCTAGTCGTGAGGCTGGTTTCCAGACTGCGCCCTCTTTTGTCAGCGAAGGGCCAAAACCAGCCACTTAAGTTCGGATCAAAGCCAATTAAGTCTTGGCATCAACCGGGATAAGTGTTGACGAAAACGGTTTTAATTCGTTTCAAGTCGCCGCATTATCCGGCTGGCTTCCTTCACGGGATCGGCGTTACATGCGCGGCAGAACCAAAAGAATTCGACCATATCCAGGCGCCGTTCACCCAGTTCCAAACGCCCAACCAAACTGCGTTCGCGGTCGAGTTTTTGGGCCAATTGTCGCTGCGTCAATCCCGCTTTCCTGCGTAAGGCCACCAAGCTTTTGCGAATGCATTCGCTCTGGCGGGAATGGATAGTTTTATTTATGCCCGCAGCTTGCGGGCGTTATTTGCTTGCTTCCAAAATGCGAGCAACTAAATTAGGCACCGTTGAACATGATGGAATTGCAGCAAGAAACGACGCTGGTAAAGGTGCGATTACACTGGGGAGTCTTCATTCCTGCTCTGCTCGTTGCATTGCTCCCGATTCTGGTATCGTTGCCATTCATAGTCCTGGTACACGGGTTGGTGAACTCCTTGAGGCAAATGGGAATGCCATCCAGCGGGCCTGCTGGCATTCCGAGGCTTAACCTGATTTGGCTGTGAGCTTTGGCTCCGTTCTTCGTGATTGATCTTGGCCTGCTTATGGGAACATGGTTCACCTATTTAAAATCGGAGGTCACGTTGACCGATCGGCGCTTGGTTTTCCGCACTGGATTCTTATCGAGGCGTTCTGGCGAGCTGCCCTTGGAAAATGTCGAATCCATCTACATTTCCGAACCGTTGCTGGGGCGTTTGTGCGGGTACGGGAGTGTTTTGGTTACAACCATTGGCGGAGCGACCCACCGCCTCGCTTTTATCGCCTCGCCGAAAAGCTTCTACTCTACATTACAATCGGTGGTTTTGAACGCTAAAAACTCCGCTTCGGATACCTCAAGGCCGCCCCGAGCACCGTCGCCTGCACAAAAGGACGATTCGCGGTTTATGCCTAAAGAGTAAAAATAGTTTACCGCGTCGCGAGCGTGAAGTTCAAAACTTCCCACACAGAGAAATTCCGGATTTAAAAATTGATTTATAGTACTATCATAGTATGACATTACTATGAAACAAATTCTTATTAAAGAAGAGGTCGTAAAGGTGATTGGCGATTTGGTCGGCCAAGGCAAAAAACCGACTCTGGCCGCCCTTCATGCTGCGCTTAACAATCGGGGATCAATGTCAACACTGGTGCGTCTAAAGGCGGAGATCGAGGCCGCCGCATAACCGGTGACCGACTCGCCCGACGGGTTAAAAACATTCCGTGATGTCTGGGCGTTAGCCGTTGAGGAGGGTCGGCAACAACAAAGTACGGCCCTCGCGGAACTGCGGGAAAACATCAAGGCCCTAGCGGCGGAGAACGAACGCCTCGAGGGAACGGCCATGGCGGCGCAAAACCGTGCGGCCGAACTTGAGCAGGCAAAGTCCCGTGCTGAGACGGAATTGAGCCAATTCAAAATTCTAGTCGAGGAAGAAATGAAAGAAGCGAGGACCGCTCAGGCCGAGGCAACGACTCAGGCGGCAACGGCGCTACAAAACCTAGCGGAAAGTCGCGGTGCTCATGTCGCCCAGGTGGCAACTTTGCAGGCGGATCTGACCACCGCAGTGCGCAAGGCTCACGAACTTGAATTGAATCTTGTTCGTGCCGAAGCTCGATTGGAAGCGAAAGGGATCGAACCGCCAACAGCAGCATCGCGGAAACCCAAGTATACCAAAGAAACATCAAGCTAACCCGGACAGGTTTAAAAGTATTTTCAATTTCACTTACGGCTTTGCGCTCTCTCTGTCACGGCGATAACGCAACGAGGAATCGGCTCGCTTCAAGTAGCAATTTTTACCACTTGACAATTCTAACACTTCAATGCACAGTAGTGGAAGTAATGGACACCGAGTTCCCATATTTGCAGATGACAACGCCCGAGAGAAAAAAATTGGTCGGCAAGCCAGACAAAGGCACGCGCATTTACCGGCGGCAAGGAACATACAAAGAATCCGGTGAGTGGTGCGTTGAGATGGATTACGTTTTTGATGACCAGTTTGTCTCTCCGGGCGGTGTTTGCATGTTCGTTCCCTCCGTCAGTCGATCGGCGGTTCATAAACGCATGAAGGAAGGTCGCCTGACAGCGTTGTGTTTCCACGTTGTGCATGACGAAAGAACCTTTTTTGGAAATGTGCGAAAAGCCAAGGCTACGCCCTTTGTGTTCATTCCAGTTTCGGAGTGCAAGGCATGGGCAAAGGAACTTGAGGAAAAGAGGGGCGGAGTTGAAAACGTCGATCCGAATGATGCGAGCCAAGAATTCCTCGAAAAGGATCCCGAAGATCGTAAGAACCGCAAGGTGCGTCACACAGACAAATATCTCGAGAAAGACGTACGTGGGTGGATTCGAGAGGAAATACAGGAAATAATGAAGGAGAAAGCCCAAAAGGATAAGGAGTCATGAATCTAGACATCTTAACTTGGGCCGCGAGGACTGAAAATGCACAGTGAAGTCGAAATCAAACCAGGCAAACCGGCGGGGCTGCAATTGCTGACCAAGAAAGAAGTGGCGCGTCTGCTCGCCTGCTCCATCAGGATGGTGGAAAGACTAGTGGCGTCCGGGACATTGACCACGGTTAAAATTCGCGGCGCGGTGCGCTTTCGATTGAGTGATATTGAGCAAATTATTTTGAAAGGAGCAGCATGATATTTACTATTGAAAAACGGCGGTTCCGGCAGGGTGGAAAAGTTCAGGAAACGCGGTCGTATTATCTGCGGTATCGCATCGGCGCCATGCCAGTAGACAAGTGGAAATCTCTTGGTGTGACGGATAAACAAGTTGCCGACAAGAAAGCCCATGAGTTTATCCAGGAACTTGAGCGCGAGGCCGCTGGCATTCTTGAACCGAAAGCCGTCCGCGACTCGGCCAGGAAGCCGTTGACGGCTCACCTTGAGGATTACGTGGCTGATCTGACGGCGCGGGGCCGCAATGGTCGCGGGGGTCGAGGTGCGCGGTTGGTTGCGTCCCGGATTAAGGTTTTGCTGCAAGAATGTGGCTGGCAAATGCCATGCAATGTCACCGCCGATTCGTTCATCGTCTGGCGCAACCGGCAAACCTGCTCGCCGCGCACACTCAACCATTATCTGCAAGGGATGATCTCCTTGCTGAACTGGATGGAAAAGGCCGCCAGGATCAAAACCAACCCGTTAAAGAATGTCTCCAAAGTGGATGAACGGGGCAAACCAAAGCGAGTGCGCCGGGCCTTCACCGATGAGGAATTGCGCAAGCTGGTGGCCTGCTCGGAAGATCGTGGCATCATTTATTTCACCGCCGCGCGCACCGGACTGCGGCAAGAGGAATTGAAGCAAATGAAATGGGGCGATTTGCACTTGGACGCCACCGTTCCATTCGTGGTGGTGCGGGACTATGCAGCCAAGAACAAGAAAGAGGAATCCGTGCAACTGGTGCCGGAAATTGTCGAGGCGTTGACCGCTCACCGGCCAGCCGAATGCGCGGCGACGGCTTTGGTCTTTCCGAATGGCATTCCGCGTGCCCGGCGTTTGACGAAGGACGCAGAAGTCAATGGCATTCCCTATCGGGATGAATTGGGTCGCTACGGGGACTTTCACGCGCTGCGCTACACTTGGGCAACGTTCCTGCAACGCAACGGAGTGGCTCAAAGGTTCGCCATGAAATTGATGCGGCACAGTGACATCAAATTGACCGCCAAAGTTTACACCGATGAAATGCAGTTGCCGATTTACGATGCAATCAAGAATCTGCCGCGCTTGGATGCAGTGCCGGGCTATACACAAATACGCGCACAGAATTTAGGCGGGAATGGTCAAAGCCTGTCGCATTCTGACGCGAAAAACGGAGAGTCAAACACTGTCGAAACCCTTGCAAACAAAGGCGATAGTCGCGGTTTGGCGGAACCTGTCGCAACCTGTCAATTGGAGCGGGTGAAGGGAATCGAACCCTCGTCTCGATTCACCGTTTTCAAGACATTTAATTGCAGGTATTTGTGAGTTTTTAAACGATTATTCTTGTGCTTTTCATTCTTACTTTTATTCTTACCACAGATAAACGAAATCTATGGCAAGCGTAACCAAACATCCGAAATCGCAGTTCTGGACGGCGTGCTTCTCCGGCCGCGATGGTCGCCAGATGAAACGGTCGGCCAAGACCACTGACCGCAATGCCGCACTCGAAATCGCTCTGGAATTGGAGCGGGTGGAGCGGCAGGCCAGAGCAGGCACCGTTACTACAAATCAACTGCGGAAGGTGTTGAACGACGTTTCGGTAAAGGTCAACGGCGACACGCTGACCACGCCGCCAGTCGAGGAATATCTCGCTGATTGGTTGAAAAGCATCGCCGCCCGCAATGCACCGGCCACGCTCGAACGCTACCGCAATACCGTCAAACTCTTCGTCGCGAGCTTGAATGGCAGGGCAAAAAAGCCCGTGACATCGGTGACGCCAAAGGACATTGAGGATTTTCTGACGTGGCGGCTAAACACCGGCGTCGCGCCAAAAACCGCGATAGTTGATTTGAAAACCTTGAACACCGCGTTCCGCCGCGCGGAAGCGTTCGGGACAATATTGAAAAATCCAGTTGCGGCCATCCGTCCGCCGAAATGCGAGTCTTCGGAGCGCGATGTGTTCACGAGCGAAGAAGCCAAGAGACTGGTGGAGGCGGCGCCGTCATTGGAATGGCAGACTTTGATTCTCCTCGGGTATTTTGTCGGCGCACGTCTCGGCGATTGCGTGTCCATGAAATGGGAGAACGTCAATCCCGAACACGGGGCAATCATTTACGTTCAGCAAAAGACTGGCAAAAAAGTCATCGTGCCCATGCACTTCCATGTAATTGAGCATTTGAAATATCTGTCCACCTTCGGCACGGCGGGCTTCCTGTGTCCCAAATTGGCCAGCAAGGGGTCTGGTGGCAAACACGGGCTGTCGGAAGGGTTCAAGCGCATTGTGAAGAAGGCGGGCATTGACCCGATGACCGTGAAGGGAAAGGGCACGAGGAATTTTACCAAGCGCACATTTCATTCCCTGCGCCACAGTTTCAACTCGGCGCTCGCTAACGCGGGCGTGGCGGAAGAAATCCGCATGAAACTGACCGGCCATTCGTCCAAGGCAATGAATGACCGCTATACGCATTTGCAGGTTGCCGCTCTCAAGAATGCGGTGACTTCATTGCCCTTGTTTGGTGCCAGTGCGGGTGTGTCCGGTGCAAATTGAGGCTCGGTTCGTCGGGGTCACGATAACGGTGTGAATGCCGGCGCGGGTGTCCGCTTTGGGATTTTGAGGTCATCGGCGAGGATTTCGAGACTGCCCCAAAACAACTGGTTGCAATAGTCGTTGGCGAGATTTTCGGCGAGTTCCTTCATGGTGGCGTCATCCACGGCGGCAGTGTCAAACCCGATGCTTTCAAGGTCGGCTCGGCAAACGCTGGTGATTTGAAAATCTGCATAAAATTCTGCATGATTTGGCATGATGGTTTTGATTATTGGCTGGTAATGTTCGGCGCGATTTATGGTGAGACGATGAAAACGCCAAGCTTCATGGCCTGCCCGATATTGCTCTGGCTCTTGGTGTAGAACTGCCTGCCGGTGAGCCGTTGCACGGTGTCGTCAATGTGGTTGACCACTTTGAAGCGGCCATTGGGCGAAAGGGTAATGGTTTTGCTCGAATAGATAAGGCCACCTGCGAGCAGGAGCTTGAACTCGTTCTGCCCTAGCGAAACTGTCCTGCGCAATTGTCGGGTGTTGCGTATCTGTTGCATGTTGTTATTTTTGAGCGGCGTGAAGCCACTCGGTTACTTTGATAATGTCATGGAAGATGTGACCAGTCTGCGGCATGTCTGCTTCCATCCAATGTTTTTCCTCGTCGGCGTGGAGATAATTCAATATCTCGCGCAGACTGTTGCGGGTTTTATCGTCCATGTATTTTGTCGGTTACTTTGATAATGGGATTGTCGCCCCAGCCGTAGTCGCTTTGGGCGTCGTCGTAATTGTCCCAGAATTCCGCCAGAGCTTCTTTTTCGCTCTTCGCTTCAATGACCTGCGTGTAGGCCGGAATGGTCACGGTGTAGGTTTTCATAATGGTGAGGGATGATTGATAATGCCTCCGGTTTCGACGACCGGCGGAGAGGATTGTTTTCTTCTAACGTCCTCTCGAAGACCGGACGGACGGACTCTCCGGCATTCGACAGAAGATTAGAACACGTTTCTATTACTCTGTACATGCTACCGTACCATTATTTTCTGTCAAGCATTTCGACATCATTTTGCACCGAAAATCTCGGCAAACTTTCATGTAGTCAAGAATTTGGAGTGTCAGGCGTCTCCGTCGCGGTGTGATTCAAGCCGCCCTGTCATCCATCGGCAACCCTCGGCGCAACAATTCGGTGTTGAGTTGCGAAAGCTCTTCCACTTGCTCTTGAAATTCATTGTATGTCGCAATGCAGACGGCCGCCTGTTCCCGCTGGGCGGGAGTTTTCAGGAGAAACTTGCGAATTGAGCCGACTCCCATGCACTGGACAAGGTAGTGGAAGGGGCCGTGCTTGCGTCCTTCGTGGCAGCGGCAATTCTTTTTTCCACAGGTCAGGAATTGCCGGACCTTTGAAGCGCGAATGGCATTCGATGGAATATGCATGGTTGCCAGGAGACGGCTCTTGCGCTGCTTCAAGTCGAGATCGGATGTGGTTTTGAGATTGAATTTCTTAGCCATAGATATAGATATGATACCTGGCCGTTTTGGGCAGGCAGTCTGCCAGAGGATCAACCTTGCATGGCCTGCCTGAGTTCTTTAAGCATTCGCTCCCCACGCTCTTTGATTTGGCTTGGGGTCAAGGGTTCGGAACTCATTTTCTGTTTTCGAGGCTTTCCCCGTTCAATCGTTCCGCCTTCGGGGTCCTCGGTCCCCCAGTCGAACAGCTTTGAAATGAATTCATCGGGTGTATAAAACTGAACCTTTGCGGTCTGGGTTGGATTCATCTCGGCAAACCGCTCTTTGATTTTTGAGAGCTTTCGACGGTCTGTGCAGATGGATGCAACCTGGCCAAACCCCGCCTCCACGCACTTGGCAATGTTCGTCGCCGCCTCGTATTCAACGGTGTTGGTCACTGAAATCTCACAGGCAATCGTCCGTTTTCCTCGGCGCAGCACCAGATCAATCATTTTTTTACTGCCCGGCACGAATTCCTGGGGCGTGACGGTGTAATCCAAAATCTCGGCCTCGGTTTTGATTCTTTCTGTGATCGCGTTATGTTGAGTGGCCTCGTCGGCGGGCTGGGGATGGGCTCGCGATTCGGCTGGCGCGGGTGATATGACCAGCTTCTGCGTTTCCCGGACCGGTTTAGGGACTTCGGCAGGGGCTGGTTGCGAAATTTCAACCGTAGGGGAAGTGGAAATGGCCGCCGCTGGTGGTGGTGGAGTTGGAATGACCGTCGTTTGGGGGACTATTGCCGTTTTCGCCGGTTTGGGGAGTTCGCGCAGAGTTTCCAAGGCTTGGCTCAAAATGGCGTCTACTTGCGCCCTTGGTGTGCCATATTTTTCTCTCGAAGCCGTAATGACTTCCTCCCGTCGTATTGCTGCCGCCGCTTCATCAACTTCCTCGGGCAACGGAACTGATAGGTTAAAATCAAAATTACTTCCGCCAACGCGGCAAATCGCCTGACCCGTCGCTAAATTCTGCATGTCCCGCGCTTCAAAGAAGGAAAAGCCGTCCGAGAACTTTTTCGCATCGTCGTCGCTCACTTGGAAAACAATCCGCGTCGCGGGATGGCTCATCACCGCGCTCGCTACTTCGGGAATTTTCTGCAAACGGTGCACTTCGTGATGCGCCAGAGTGAGTCCAAAGCGGTATTTGCGCGTGCTGGACAATATTCCGGCCATGCTTGGGGTGATGAAGCGGTCGAATTCGTCAATGTAGAGCCAAAAATCCCGGCGCGAGGACACCTGTTGCGCCTGGCGAGCCATGGCCAGTTGCTGGAATTTCGACACGAGCAACGTGCCCAAAAGGTATGCGTCCTCCACCCCCACGATCCCTTCCGGCAATTTCGCCAGAAAGATTTTTCCGGTATCCATGATCTGGCCGAAATCCAGACGGTTCTCGCGTTGCGAGACCATGAGACGGATGGGCTTTTGGGAGAGGAATGTTTGCAGCCGGGTCAGGACCGGGCCGATGGATTTACTGCCGGTCAAATGTGGAAAAACCTTCTGCCAGTAATACACCACCTCTGGTTCGCGCACAGTGGCAAGAAACGGATTGCGGAAAGCATCTTCGATGAGAAACCGGCGCAAGTCGGAAAGTGTGCCGCCTGTGCTGCTTTCGAGGAATGCGAGGATGGCATTACGCAACACCATGTCCATTTGATCACCCCAGGAAGTGCTCAATCGCCGGAACATGGAAACGAGGTCGGAAGCCAGTTGATTTTTCTCTATGTCGGAATGCGCCGAGAGGATATTGAAGCCGATGGGGAAGTCCATGTCAGATGGATTGACAAAAACCACGTCATTGATTCGCGAGTCGGGAATGATTCCCATAATCCGGTCGATCAAATCGCCAGCCGGGTCAAGCACGCCGACGCCTTGGCCGTTTTCAATATCCTGACGGATGAGATTGAACAGCAGGGTGGATTTTCCGGTGCCGGTGGCCCCGATGATGTAGGTATGCCGCACGCGCTCGTTGGCGGAAAGCCTTACGGGAATGGACTCTCCCATGTGGACATTGTTGCCAAGGAACAATCCTGTGGCGTTTCGGACGATCAGCGGCGCCGCCTTCGTTCTTTGGGTGTCGCGTTCCAAGGTAGGTGAGCGCACGTCGCTCGACGGCAAATGAACGAAGCCGATCAGTTCGTCGCTGTTCAAAAGCATCCCGGAGCGTCGGGACTGTCGGCGAAGCACGTCCTCTATATGATCCTCGAACGGGTACGCGCTGACCAATTCGCTTTACCATAACAACGGGGATGGGACCTTTACCAAGATGACAGGCGCTGCCGTAGGCCCGATCGCCAGTGATGTTGCGTATTTTGCCGAATGCGCCTGGGGCGATTACGATAACGATGGTTATCTCGATTTATTTGTCACCAGCGCCGGGCCAACGTCGGTAAACTATCTCTATCACAACAACGGGGATGGCACCTTCACGCGGGTTCTCACAGGAAACATCGTCACCAATATGGGCTACTCCTATGGTTGTGCATGGGGGGACTATGACAATGACGGTTTTCTGGACCTTATGGTTGCGCGGGGAGCGGAAAATCAAGTTTCCAGGAACCTGCTTTACCACAACGACGGCAACAGCAATGCGTGGCTTAAAGTCAAATTGGTCGGAACGGTCTCAAACCGCTCGGCGATTGGCGCCAAGGTGCGCGTCCATGCCACCATCGGTGGCAAAACATTCTGGCAGTTGCGTGAGATCAACACAGGCGACGGGACTTGCGGCAGCGCTCAAGATGCGCATTTCGGACTTGGCGACGCTACCAATGTGGACACGTTGCGCATCGAGTGGCCCTCTGGGACCGTGCAGGAATTTAAGAATCTCCCGACCAGGCAATACCTCACCATCACGGAGCCGCCGCGATTGCTGGCCAGCCTGACAAACGGCATCCCGCAATTCTCGGTCAAAGGCGGACGCTTCTTCCATTACGAAATAGACGTGTCAACGAACCTGGCGACCTGGTCGTCGATCGGCACGATGCTGATTACTAACTTTAGCGGCACCGCCCAAATCGCGGATACAAACGCGCCCGGCGCGGGCGCCAGATTCTATCGCGCGGTTTCGCGCAATTAGCAACGAGGGGCCAAATGAAAATTCCAAATTACATGGTAGCGTTGCCGACGAGCGGCCGGGGTTTCTATCGACTCAAGCAGCAATGAAAGGAGGAATGAATCTATGAAATGGACCTTGCCCACTCTTTTAGGATCATTGCTCAATCGTCGTATTATCCGGCCCGCTTCTACCGGCTCCGCTCGCCGTGAGACAAGAAAAAAAGCAAAACTATGAAAACCGGAGCCATGAAAACCAACGTGATTCAAACCTGCCTGCTGGCGGCATTGTTGTCATTGCCCGCCGCAGCGCAAGCCCAATTCGATTTCACCACCAATAACGGGACACTCACCATCACCAACTATACCGGCAATGGCGGCACCGTCGTAATCCCGTCCGCAATCAATGGACTGCCAGTGGTCAGCATCGGAGATATGGCTTTCTTGTTCACCGGAAGCGCCTTACGGCCTTAAAAGCCTTATCAGTGTCACGATTTCTGATAGTGTCACCAACATTGGATACTGGGCGTTCGGCGGCTGTTTGAACCTTAGCCGCGTTACCCTTCCCAATAGTGTCCGCAACATCGGAAGCGATGCATTCGAGGAATGCATTGGCCTGACAAACGTGACGATTGGCAATGGCGTCACCAGCATCGGCGACGGGGCGTTCGAGGACTGCTGGTCGCTGACCAGCGTTACAATTCCTGGAAGCGGTGCCACTACTATAGGGACCGGCGCGTTTCAATACTGCACCAATCTGACCCGTGTTACGATTGGCGATGGAGTCACAAGCATCGCAGACGGATCCATCAACGAATTCGACGGGGGGTCTATAGGTGCATTCTCGAGGTGCATCAGCTTGACCAGCGTCACGATTGGTAATGGCGTTACCAACATCGGCGCTTACGCATTTTCTGGCTGTTTGGCCCTGACAAATGTTCCGATCCCAAGCAGCGTCACCATTATCGGTGGCGGCGCATTTGAGTCTTGTAGTAACCTTACGAGCATAACGATTCCCGACAGCGTCGTGGACCTTCACGGCTTTTTACAGGGGGCTTGGCCCGGCCCCTTCTATGCAGGCCCCTTCGCGGGTTGTTCCGGATTGACCAATGTCACGCTAGGACAGGGCCTCACGAACATTGGGGACGCAACATTTGAAGGATGCGCCAGCTTGAGAACTATTGCGATACCCGCGAACGTTACCGCCATCGGATACGAAGCATTTGCTGACTGCTCAAGCATGACGAATATTTATGTTGATCCGCTCAATCCCGCCTTTAGCAGCCTGGACGGCGTCTTGTTCGACAAAAGCCAAACGACACTCATCCAGTTTCCGGGAGGCAGGGCAGGCAGTTATCATATTCCCGACAGCGTCACCAGCATCGGGACTAATGCGTTTCAGGACTGCACCAGCCTGACGAGCGTGACCATCCCCAACAGCGTCACCAACATCGGGAATGCTGCGTTTTCTGACTGCTTGGCCCTGACCAATGTCCCGATCCCAAGCAGCGTCATCAGCATCGGCGAAGATGCGTTTGACAGCTGCGCCAGCCTGACCAGCATGACGATTCCAAGCAGCGTCATCAGCATCGGCTATGATACGTTTGGCAACTGCACCAGCCTGATGAGCGTGACCATCCCCAACGGGGTCATCAGCCTCGGGGATGCTGCGTTTGTCGGCTGCACCAGCCTGACGAGCGTGACCATCCCCGGCAGCGTCACCAGCATCGGAGATGAGCCGTTTGCCGGCTGCACCAGCCTGAAGAGCATCAACGTGGATCCGGCCAATCTGGCTTATAGCAGTTTGAGCGGGGTTCTGTTCGACAAGGCGCAAGCGACGCTGATCGAGTCCCCTGACGGTCTGGCAAGTTACACCATCCCCAATAGCGTCAACAGCATAGGGGTAGATGCGTTTCAGGCCTGCACCAACCTGATGAGCGTGACCATCCCCAACAGCGTCACCAGCATCGGAGAATTTGCGTTTGGCCACTGCACCAGCCTGACGAGCGTGACCATCCCCGGCAGCGTCACCAGCCTCGGGTTTGGTGTGTTTGACTCATGCAGCAGCCTTACCAGCGCCGCGATCGGCAATGGCGGCATCATCATCGGGGATGCTGCGTTTGAGGACTGCACCAACCTGACGAGCGTGACCATCCCGGGCAGCGTCACCAGCATCGGGATTAATGCGTTTGAGTTGTGCGCCAGTCTGACGAGCGTGACCATCCCCAACAGCGTGAGGAGCATCGGCCTGGATGCGTTCGCCCAGTGTGGCGACTTGAAGAGCGTGTATTTTGGGGGCAATGCTCCCATCGCTGATCCAAATGCGTTTTACCTAGATAACGCAACCGCCTATTACCTGCCGGGGACTACTGGTTGGGACGCGAACTTTTACGGCCTCCCTACAGCCCTGTGGACGTTGCCGTATCCGTTAATCTTGACAGGCAGTTCCGCCGCTGGTGTGCAAAGCAGCGGTTTTAGCTTCAACGTCTCTTGGGCAACAAACCTTTCTGTTGTAGTTGAAGCATGCACCAATCTGGCTAACCCAGTCTGGTCTGCGGTGGCCACCAACACGCTTACCGGCGGCACGTCCCATTTCAGCGATGCGCAATCGTCAAATTATCCCGCCCGCTTCTACCGCCTCCGCTCGCCGTGAGGCAAATGCGAAAAACCTATAACCATGAAAACCGAAGCTATGATAACAAACATAAGACAAAGCCTGATTCTGGCAGGGACGCCGCGCTGCGGCGTCTGGCGGACAGCGCGGCGCGCTCTCCCTGCCTTTATTGCGTTGTTGCTGCTGGCACTGTCCATTGCCGCGCAAGCTCAATTTACTTACACGACCAATAACGGCACAATTACCATCACGGGCTACACCGGCCCCGGCGGCGATGTGACGATTCCCGCCACCATTAATGGTTATCCAGTCACCAGCATTGGAAACTTTGCGTTCTCATACTGCTCCAGCCTAACCAGCGTGACCATTCCCAACGGCATCGCCAGCATAGGGGATGATGCGTTTCTCGCCTGCACGGGCCTGACGAACGTGACGATTGGCAACGGCGTCACCAACATCGGCGTGGAAGCCTTCGCCGAGTGCGGTGAGTTGGCGACTGTGAGTCTTGGAAGCCACGTCACCACTATCGGCAGCGATGCCTTCAAGATATGCACAAGTCTCGGAAGCATCACCATTCCTGACAGCGTTGTGGACCTTGACACTGGGTATTGGGACATTGGCCCCTTCTTTGGTTGTTCCGGATTGACCAATGTCACGCTGGGACAGGGCCTCACGAACATTGGGAACGCAACATTTGCGGGATGCGTCAGCTTGAGAACTATTGCCATCCCCGCGAATGTTACTGTCATCGGAGGGGGGGAGTTTTCTGGCTGCTCCAGCCTGACGAATATCAACGTTGATCCGCTTAATCCCGCCTTTAGCAGCCTGGACGGCGTCGTATTCGACAAAAGCCAAACGACACTCATCCAGTTTCCGGGAGGCAGGGCGAGCTATCATATTCCCGACAGTGTCACCAGCATCGGGGGTTCTGCGTTTGGGGCCAGCACCAGCCTGAGGAGGGTAACGATTGGTAACAGCGTCACCAACATCGGGGAGTTTGCGTTCGCGGATTGCGGCGGCCTGACCAACGTAACCATTCCCAACAGCGTCACCAGCATAGGGGTTTATGCGTTTAGCGCCTGCAGCGGCCTGACGAGCCTGACCATTCCCAACAGCGTCACCAGCATTGGGTATTATGCGTTTTATTACTGCACTAGCCTGACGAATGTATATTTCGCTGGCAACGCTCCTGCCGTTGACGGGACCGTGTTCATTGATTCACACAATCCGAACGTTTATTATTTGCCCGGCACTACCGGCTGGGATAATTTCCGTGCCGTCACGGGTGTCCAGACGACGCCATGGTTTCTTCCTTACTCGATAATTCTAAATTACGGCCCCAGTTTTGGCATCCAAACCAACCGCTTCGGATTCATTATCTCTTGGGCGACCAACGCTTCTGTCGTGGTGGAAGCCTGCACGGACCTGACCAACCCGGTCTGGTTACCAGTGGCCACCAACACGCTCGCCGGTGGCACGTCCCATTTCAGCGATGCGCAATCGTCAAATTATCCCGTCCGCTTCTACCGGCTCCGCTCGCCATAAGACTATGCAGCTTTGTTCAAATCAGATTGAAATGTTTCATTCACCAATCTCACTATGAAAAGGAAGACAACATTTATTCTTACAGCCCTGCTCGTCGCGCCGGTTCTTGAGTCCCGCGCCGCCGTGGTCTTGACCACTCTTCATTCGTTCCACGTTACCACCAATGGCGCTGCTCCCCAAGCCGCATTGGTGCTGGGCGGCGACGGTTATTTCTACGGCACAACAGCAGCCGGCGGCACAAACGGCGGCTACGGCACCGTGTTCAAAATCGGCACTAACGGGGCGCTGACCAGTCTGCACTCATTCAGTGGCGGAACGGATGGCAGCCAGCCCGAAGGGTTGGTGCAGGGCAGCGACGGTAATTTCTACGGCGCGACTGCCCCCTTCTTCTATGTCAACGGCACCGTGTTCAAAATCAGCGCTAATGGAGCGCTGACCACTCTGCATTTCTTCACCGGCGGTAGTGACGGCGGTCATCCCAATGGGGGGCTGGTGGAAGGCGCCGACGGTTATTTCTACGGCACGACAGCAGGCGGCGGCTCAAACGCCGGCAACAACGGCACCGTGTTCAAAATCAGCGCCACAGGTGCGCTGACCACCCTGTATTCCTTTACGGGTACGAATGACGGCAGGGGCCCCAATGGCGGGCTGGTGGAAGGCACCGACGGCTATTTCTACGGCACCACCGGAGGGGGCGGCACGAATGGCGGCAATGGCACTGTATTCAAAATCAGCGCTAACGGAGCGCTAACCAGTCTGCATTCCTTCACAGGCGGTAGTGACGCCGCTACTCACCAAGCCGCACTGGTGCTGGGCGGCGACGGTTATTTCTACGGCACGACAGCAGGTGGCGGCACAAACGGCGGCAACGGCACGGTGTTCAAAATCAGCACTAACGGGGCGCTGACCAGTCTGCACTCATTCAGTGGCGGAACGGATGGCAGCCAGCCCGAAGGGTTGGTGCAGGGCAGCGACGGGAATTTCTATGGCACGACTGATAGCGGCGGCACAAGCTACGGCTGGGGCACGGTGTTCAAAATTAGCGCCACAGGTGCGCTGACCACCCTGTATTCCTTTACAGGTACGAATGACGGCGGTGGTCCCGTGGCCGGACTCGCCCAAGGCAGCGACAGCTATTTCTACGGCACCACCGAAGGGGGCGGCACCAACGGCGGCAATGGCACTGTATTCAAAATCAGCGCCAAAGGCGCGCTGACGACTTTGTACTCGTTCCCTGCCCCCAACAACGATGGCGCAAACCCCTCTGCCGGGCTGGCACAGGGTGCCGATGGCAATTTCTACGGCACGGCTGGGAGCACCGTCTTCAAAATGACCGCCGCCGGGAGATTGACTTCATTGTACTTCTTCACGGGTGATAACGACGGCGGGGGCTCGAAGGCTGGGTTGGTTCAGGGCAGCGACGGCAATTTCTATGGCGAGACCAGCAGCACGATTTTTACGATCACCACCAATGGAGCGCTGACGACGCTGTATTCCTTTCCCGCCGACACTAATGTGGGGTATGCCACCGCGGGATTAGCCTTGGGCAGCGACGGTAATTTCTACGGCACGACTGCCATCTTCGATCCATGGGACGCGTTCTATGCCAGCGGCACCGTGTTCAAAATCAGCCCCAACGGGTCCCTGACCACTTTGCATTCTTTTACTGGCGGCAATGATGGCGCAGTTCCTCGCGCTGAACCGACCCAGGGAAACGACGGCAACCTCTATGGTACGGCATTCTTTGGCGGCCCTTACACAAATCAAGACAACCTCAACCTCGGTGCTGGCACTGTGTTCAAAATCAGCCCCAACGGGTCCCTGACCACCTTATACTCCTTCACCGGCGGCAATGACGGCGCCAACCCGAGGGCGGCGCTCGTGCTGGGCAGCGACGGTCATTTCTATGGCACGACTATTGAAGGCGGCGCCTACGGCGGTGGCACCGTTTTCGAGATCACAACTAGCGAAGTACTGACCACGCTTTATGCTTTCGGCTCAGTCACGGACACGAATGGCAACCCGCTGGATGGCTCCGCTCCAAATACCTTGGTGCAGGGCAACGACGGTTTCTTCTACGGCACTACCGATAGTGAAAGCGCGTACAGCGCGATCCCCTATCAACATGAACTTTCTGGCACTGTGTTCAAAATCAGCACCAATGGATCACTGACCACCTTGTACTCCTTCACCGGCTTCACCGGCGGCAATGATGGCGCCACCCCGGTGGCGCTCATGCAGGGCAGCGACGGCTCTTTTTATGGCACGACGCTATGGGGTGGCCAGGGCGGAGCGGGAACCGTTTTCCGGCTGACCATTGTGCCGGAGTTCCAGGCTTTGACTCTTATGACCAACCATACGCTGGGCCTGACTTGGAGCACGGAAGCCGGAGGCACGTATCAGTTGCAGTACAAAACCGACTTGCATTCGAACAACTGGATCAACTTGGGCAGCGCCACCACCGCCACCGGAACGAGTCTCAACACCACAGACTCCGTCACGAACGACCAGCAACGGTGTTACCGCCTGGTGCTCTCGCCGTAAGTCGTCGCCGGAATGAGAAAGCGTTGCCAAAATGAAATCCAAGACTGTACACTTACCAATGCGTGTCGTGGGCGACCCATCTCAGGTGCGTGCTGAATCAGCGTCGGCACCAAAGAGTTTGGAACTCCGGGGCGGGTTCACCCTTATTGAGCTTTTGGTGGTCATCGCTATTATTGCCATTTTGGCAGCGATGCTTCTGCCGGCGTTGTCCAAAGCCAAAACGAGCTCACAGTCCGCTTCGTGCCTTAATAACCTGAAACAATTCCAACTGGCTTGGACGTTGTACGAGCACGACAACGCCGACTGGTTTCCGGCCAACATTGCCCGCACGATTGGAGGCAACCCGCAGAACGTTTCCAATTCGTGGGTGCTGGGCAACGCGCAATATGACGGGAACACTTCGAACATCATCAGCGGTAGTCTGTATATCTACTGTGGCTCGACCGCCCTCTATCACTGCCCCGCAGACAGGGCGACAGTGCAAGGCAACGTGCCGCTGCCGCGGACGCGAAGCTACAGCGTCGAGGGCTGGGTGGGCTCCGATTTCCAGGTTTATGGTTATACCGAGCCCTCACCGGCAGGCGCCCCTTTCCCCGGCTATGTCTTTAAAACCAAGGCTTCGATGATCACTCATCCTGGCCCCTCGGACGTTTTTGCGTTCATTGACGAGCAAGAGCAAAGTATTAATGATGGAGTATTTGTAATCGGCCCCGATTCTCCTGGAGCCGATAATTGGTTGGATCTTCCCGCGGACCGGCACACGGTCGGATGCAATCTT